>Ga0181538_10004272_pt1 | contig 13435 bp, 17 predicted proteins | sample PEATcosm2014_Bin_40_FD_119773 | JGI IMG/M metagenome (GOLD analysis project Ga0181538, IMG submission 119773) | Peatland microbial communities from MTU Mesocosm Facility, Houghton, MI, USA - PEATcosm2014_Bin23_30_metaG | ecosystem: Environmental > Terrestrial > Soil > Wetlands > Peat | place...
AACATAGATATTGAAAAAGCTGTAAAAAATAAAATTAAGACACTTGCCGAAAGGAACAAAATTGATCTGCCTTTCGCATAAATGAACAAAACCACTTTTACTTCAGAACTCTAAACAGTTACTAAGAAGCTTAATTATGGGCAGCTTCATTTAAACACCTAAGTTACATTATATTGTAACTTTGGTATTTATATTGGTTTCTGCATAAAATAGTTTGATATCATAAGTTCTATGAACCTACCTTAGTTACATTATTTTATAACTACGGATTGTTTATGGCTTTCCTCCAACTTCCCAAACCACGCCTAAAAGCAAGAATAGTGGCACATCCGTATGGATGGCTATAACACTACTGCCTGCTCCTAAGCTTTGGCCTCAGTTTACTCAGATAATCCCTGGCTATCTCCTTGACCTCTTTATCCTTGGCAGCTTCATTCAGTTTCTCGATAACTTCCTCCCTGTAATTTTCCGGTCCATGGTTTGCAAGCGCAAAAGCGGCCCTGAACCTTACGTATCTGTTACTATCTCGCAGCATCAGACCGTGTAGCGGCTTTCTCATAAGGGCAAATTCCCTTTCAGGAATATCTGATCTCTCTATTATGCTAACAGCCAAATCCCTTATATTATCATTGGGATCCCTTATCCCGTCAGGATAGGCCCATTTATAATATTCTGAATCGCGATTTAACCTAGAAATTGACCTATCAACAAAAACCCAGTTCTCCTCTCTTGCAGCTTTCATCAAGGCGTCTAATCTTCCCATAATAGTATTGAGGCATACAAATTATAAAACCATGGTTTATTCGGTAGGAAAGGTAATACATCTATAATTTAAAGAAGGTAATAAATAGATTTAATGCCTTTATTCTTCTGATGCCTTATGATGCCCAATATGGATCCCAGGACAATGAAGAACCTTATGGCAAAGATGGGTATAAAATCCTCAGAAATCAGCGCTGAAAGGGTTGTAATAGAGACTAATGACCTTAACATCATAATTGAAAACCCCCAGGTGACAAGGATAGAGGCCCAGGGTGCTGTCAGCTTTCAGATAATGGGCGATGTAAGCGAAGCCCCCAAAGCCTCACAGGTGAACATTACCGATGAAGACATAGACCTTGTTGCGGAGAAGACAGGGATTACCGATAAGGCGCTTATAAAAGAGAAGCTCCTGCTTGAGAATGGCGACATAGCCAAGGCGATACTTGACCTCTCAAATGAGAATGAGGGCCAAAGCTAGTATTTTATCCTGAATGCGTGCGCATATGGGATTTTTCCTGTCAATCTGATGCTCTCCTCGAGTATTATGTTGCCCTCAACCGCCACCTCGACGGATTCCTTCCCTATTATATTCGCAGAATTCATACGTTTTGGATTTATCATGCCCAGAGCCTTTTTCCTGTCCACCAAAGAGCCCCTATAGAAATCAGAATAATCCCTGATATTTATCTCCAGTTCGCCATCTGATATTATCTTGTCTATAAGCGAGGAATCGCACATTGCAATTATGTCACCATTTTCACTATTATGGATCTTTACATAAATCATAGATTCACCAGGCGGCACAAAGCCTTAGCATAAAAGTATATTAAATGCCTTTACATCAAAGTATTAAAAGCATTAATGCCGGGATGGCGGAATCCGGTAACGCGCCAGTACAATGTGGCGAAACTCGAGATCTGGTTTCCGAAAGGAAGTTTGGGTTCGAATCCCAATCCCGGCGCTTTAATAATATGCAGAGAAACCCATTTTATTGTGCAATTAACTCGTCTAATAAAACAGTTGCATAGGATCCGGCCGGAAGGGAGAAATCCAGCCCGTATGAATTCTCTGGCTCGTTGAAATCTGAATGAATGTCTTTGTATGGTGCGAAAAGTGCTCTGTATGTCCCCTTCGAATGCAGTTCATCAAGGCCTTTTACCTTGAATGAGTCTGGTGTGATCTCCAATTCCTCAAGCATTCCCCTCTCAAACTCCGTAAGCTCTTCTGTATCATACCCTATTATGTTTCCAACCAGGAATGCCCTTTCCTTTTTGCTGCAGCGCCCTACAGTGGAAAGGTCAGGAAAGCCGTAGGAATTTTCATAGCAGACAAGATCCATGTCATCTGCATTTATTTCATTGTCCCTTATCCTCTCCTCCAGTTCCTGGTTGAAGATCTGCGCCTCAACAGAATGTATGAACATCAACGAGATGGATCTTGGAATGCTCCTTATTGCATTTGCGAAATTAGTCGGGTATTTTGCAAGGTAACCAATCATTGCGCGCTCGTATTTGAGATAGCTAGGGAAGTATTCCAGTGCCTCATTGAAGTCCTGCTCCAGCATCAGCCTTTCACGCGCCTCTTTTGCCTCCTCCTTTGTCTCATTCTGGGTGTCTGTAAGGAATTTCATCACTGCTTCCTTGAAATTGCCCTTTAATATCTCCATTCCAATCGCAAAATTAGTTCCCCTGTTGCCGAATCGCTGCTCCCCAAAATAATTCGGGAATATTCCATTTAGCTCTGATAGCAATTCAGGTATATTCTCGTAATCCCTCGGCTCCCTTATTGTGATGCGGAAATTGTTTCCCAGCAAACCCCCCATTCTTATCTTTTCCTTCCCTTCCCATGCCCCATTTATCAATATGTCCTTAATGTGAAGGCTTTGGAGCTGCGCAGGCCAGACCCCAAACATGCTGCACAATTGCGTAGACACTGCAGTTCTGTCCTTTGTGCCTGCAAAGCCTGCTGATTTTATGCCTCTCCTAAGCCTCTTTCCGATTGCCTTAAGCGCCTGTGTCGTGTTCCAGTTGGTTTTCTGTAGTATGAAAATTGAGAATTTGCCCTCCTGATCAACCAGCCCTATATCCTCTGGCTGGTATTTCCTGTCCTTTTCAAGAGTATAGCCGTTTGATGTTATCTCCTGCACTACGAAGTCCTCTGCTTTGCTTTTTATTGTCCCGCAAGCCCTGCCCCCTTTAGAAAGCCTCAACATCTCCAACAACTAGTGCTTTTGAGCATATAATCAGATATTCACTATCCCGATGCCTTCTGTGTTATCACATCTCATAGTTATAAACTTGTTTGCCTTAATTCTGCGTATATCTACACCGACAAAATACGGTATATTGCAAAGCAAGCATTCCCCGGCAAGGTGCGAACAAATACCGCCATATCTTGTAATTACACCCCTTGCGCTAGGTATTAAATTTCCTGTATCCCATAAAGCCTTGGCGTCTTTAGCCACCAAGATATAAACTTCAGGCCTTTTACTGTTATCCTCAAAATTCTTCAATGCAAATCCCCCAGCAGAACCAGGGCATGCAACCATCCCGCGTAATGTAATGTCTGATACGGCATTCACCACCTGCCTTTGCTTTAATTTAATTTTATCACCCTAAAGCGGAAGCTCTTAGCTAAACTTCATATGTTTCCTCGTTCTTTGGCACTATCGCCCTGTACCTGCCGGACATGTCTGACCTTAACTCCTCTGACTTGCTCTTCTCGCCGTGCATTATGAATAACGTCTTAAGCCCGTTCACCTTCTTGATCATCATCTCTAGCTGGGGCCTGTCCGCATGTGCGGAAAGGTGCTCCGAATCAACAGTGGCCCTGATGTCTACAGTAATCCTTCCCTTGTCAAGCCTTAATCTCTTTACTCCCTCCTGAAGCGCCCTTCCCGGTGTCCCTTCCGCCTGGTAGCCAACAAGGATTATCTTGTTTGTGGAATTGCCAGCAAGCTTTGAAAGGTAGTATATAACCGGGCCGCCAGTAAGCATGCCGCTTGTTGTCACTATTATGGAGCTGCTGTCCTCATTTACGACCTTGCTCCTCTGCTGCTTGCTTTCTACAGGCACGAAGTTGTCGCTCTTGAACGGGTCATAGTCGCTCATAAGTATCCTGCTCTGCAGCTCCTTCCTGCAGTATATGACATTATGCCTGTGTATCCTCATCGCCTTGTTGATCATCCCGTCAACGTATATTGGCACCTTCGGCAGAAGGCCCGAATTCATGTAATCATCAAGCATCAGCAGTATCTCCTGCGCCCTTCCCACAGCAAATGATGGTATTATTATCTTGCCGCCAAGGCTTAGGGTCTCCTTTATGCTCTTAAGCGCATGCTGCGCGACCACACCTTCCTTAGGGAATATGTCCTTCCTTGCGCCATAGGTACTCTCTATGATAAGTGCCTTTGCCGCAAGGTTTTTCGTGTCTGCGCCCTCCAAAAGCTTTGTCTTTGAGAGATTAAGGTCGCCGCTGTATATTATTGTGCTTTTTCCATCGCTAACCGATATCATGGAGCTGCCCACTATATGCCCTGAGGGTATGAACCTAAGCGTAAGGTCCTTTACCTTGACATCCTGCCTGAATTCGCAGACCTTGTAGCTCTTCTGCAGCCTTGCCAGCCCATCTTTTGTAACGTCCTTAGGGTCTGATATGCGCATGTAGTCGCTTATGAGCACATTTGTCAATTCCATTGTGGGCTTTGTTGTGTATATTGTGCCTTTGTACCCCGAGGAGTATACATGCGGCAGATAGCCTATATGGTCAAGATGCGCGTGCGAGATGAATATCCCGTCTATCGTGTTTAGCTCCGAGTCTTTTATCATCGGATGCTCCTCTATTTCTCCTAGTTTTATTCCTGCATCAAGAAGTATTTTCGTCTTTTCAGTGCTTACCATTACGCAGCTTCTGCCGACTTCCTGTGCTCCTCCAAAAAAAGTAACTTTCAATCAATCAACTTTATTTTAAATCTATTTCTTTATTTCTCTATTTTTTTTACTTGGAATCCCTTTTCTTTATTACTGCGATGTCCTCCAGATTGATTCCCTGTACTGGCTGCTGTATCCTCTTCGGCTTCTGCTGCTGCTTGTTCTGCCGTATCCCTATCCCCAGGACCTTCCTAAGGTTTGCGTATAAACCATCGAGCCTGTTGTCCAATTCCTGTATCTTGGCGTTTATCTCTGTTATGCTTTTCCGGTACTCCTCTATATCCCCCTTTATAAGGCCCGTTTTCCGCTCAAGCTTGACAGATGCAAGCGCCTCCCCAAGCTCCTGGTTTATCTCGTTTATCTTTCTCACTATATCGCGTTCCTGCGACAGGGATGATGCCTCCGTAGATATCCTGAATTCAAGCTTTGCCTTCATCCTCTTAAGATACCCGATCCTTCTCCTCTTCTCACCGTTTTTATTCTCCTCCTTTTTTATGCTGAGAAGCCTCTCTATGGCTGCGCTCTCCGCCTCCTTGTAGCCCAGCCTTCTCCTACAGTCCTTGATCCTCGTAATCAGCTTGTTTCTATCCTTCCTTAGGTCGTCTATCTCCTTTTTCAGGTTTGCGGCTTCTGGATTATTTGATTCCTTTATCAGGGTGTTGAGCGACTGCTTGTCCTCATCATGCTCCCTTCTGCTGTTTTGCGCATGTTCTGTGCTGTTTGCTGCAGTATTTATTGCACTATTCCTCTGTATTTGCGGAATCTTCTCCTCCAGTTAATCACGTCCTTCTTTGCCTAGTACTTAAAAAGTGCTTAATATCAGGAATTCTTACCATTTAATACTCTTTTATACAAATCTAATAGATCGTCTGTTGTCCTCTCTATCGAGTATCTCCTAGCAGTATTTACCATTTCTTTATAGGAGTCTATATTATATAAAACCTTCCTTATTTTGTTTGCGCAGGCCATGCTGTCGCCAGCCCTGAACTTTTCGCCGTTTTTCCCGTTGATGATTAGCTCCCTCAGCGCAAGGTAATCTGCGCCTATGACCGGCTTTCCGCAGGCCATGGCCTCAAGGGAGACAACCCCCTGGGTCTCAAATGTTGAGGGTATGCAGAAGGCATCGCATGCTGCATAATACCCGGGCAGCTTGCTGTTGTCGACAAATCCGAGGAATTTTACCTTATCCTGCAGTCCCATGCGCTCCGCCATGTGCTGGTAATGGGAGTATGCCGGGCCTGTTCCTATAAGCGCAAATCTGACATTATCCTTTTTCATGACGCCTGCAGCCTTAATTAGGGTTTCTATGCGCTTTTCCTTGCTTATCCTACCGACGTACATAATCAGTTTGTCCCTCTCCCTTTTCAGGATCTGGCTCCTAATCCTGCTTCCGCTCACTTTCGGGTTGAATTTTTTGATGTCAATGCCGTTTGGCACCACATCAACATTGCCTATGCCCTTCCTCTCGAGCATCCTTTTTATTGTACTGCTGGGCGCAGCAACTCTATCGCATCTCTCGTAATAAAGCTTTGCATACTTCCAGGAGTATTTCATGATCGTTTTTCTGACAAACCTGCTCTCTGTCATGTACTCCTTTATTACAGAGCTGTTCGTAAAAAGCGTGTGGAATGACCCCACTATGGGCGTCTTGTTTATCTTGGAGAGCGTGAGCGCATGCACCCCCATCATAAATGGCGTGTGCGCATGGTTTATGTCCATCTTTTTGTCTATAAGCTTGAATGTGGATGTAAGCGGGAAGAGCGCAACGCTGTACTGCGGGTACTTCTTGAATGTAACCCCCCTTATCACTATGATCCTTTTATCACTCTTTACCATGTGCTTTGTCTTCCCGTTTCCGCTGGCAAAGAGGTAAACCTCATGGCCTCGCCTCTCCAGCTCCTTCCTAAAGTTAAGTATTGATATTACAACCCCGTCAACGGCTGGCAGGAAGGCATCTGTATAAAAAGCGATCTTAAGTGATTCTTTCATCTATCTGCCTTTACCAATTTATTACAATGCAATAGCCTCTCCTCCTGCCCTCTTTATCTTTTCCATTGCGCTTTCCGAGAACTTGCTTGCCTTTATCGTTGCAGACCTGCTGAGCGAGCCATTGCTCAGGACCTTGCAGTTCCTGAATTCCAGGGTCGGTTTCTGCTCATCCATCTCCCTGAGCATTCTATCTATTCTTGTAAGCGTTATCTCCCTCAGCCTTTTCCTGTTCCAGGGGCTGAAACCGACACTCCTTATCAACTCCGGGGTTTTGGCGGTTATGTATGTCCATTTGTGCTTGCGACCTCCCTTTCCGACTCCTCCCCTGTCTCCCTTGCCTCTCGCATTCTTTATGTTGCCCTTGCCCCATCTTCTTGTCCCGAGGTATCTTCTATTATGCTTCTCCTTTCTTACTACCATAATCACACCATGCGGGAGATGAGCTCATTTATCTTTGGCCCCATATAGCCAAGGGAGCCGCCTTGGTTTACATTGAGCTTTGTGCTCCTGTAGCCGTGCCTTGGGGGATGCAGCCTGAATGGTATGAATGCCATAAACTTCTCGGTATCATACTTTCCATCCATGACCTCCTTTGCGGTAAAGCCTTCCGCATGCCTCTTCAGTAGCTTCTCAAGGGTAGGCTCGTCTATCTCACCGAATGCCACATAGTTGCTGCACTTCTTAAGCATGCCGTCATAGGAATCATTCACCCTTATTACCGTGCAGTTGCTAACCCTCTTGAGGTTGAGCCTCTTGAGCGTCTCGGTAATATCGCCGCGCACATTTACGGTGCCGCGGATTCTTACCACTGCAACTAATTTATCATTAAGAGTTCTTTTCTTCATAAAAATCGAACTTCCCTGCCTTAGCCTGAGTGTTATTACATCTATTTTATTGGAATAGGTATATAATCCTTGCTGTTTGTGGATGCCACAATTCCAATATTTTGAGATAGGTTTATATAAACATAAAAAGAATGCTATTGGTGGTAATATGGGGACAATGGAAAAACCAGCACCGGTGCAGCAAGAAATAAGTTTAAGGAAAGGTGCAATGTTTATAGAAGTATATACAGATATAAAGCGCCTGAGGCTAAATTGGGTTCCAACACAAGATACTATAAATCAGCTTTTTGATGAGGCTGAAAAAAGGGGCATGTATGTTGATTTGAGCAGAATCAATCTCTCCGGTTTACACGGTCTAAAGCTTGCCGGTAGAGATCTCTCATGGGCAGACCTGACAGAAACGAAATTCAGTGAGGCAGACTTCGCAACCGCAAACTTTTCCAATGCCAAGCTCATCAAAGCTATTTTCATAAAGTCCGATTTTACTCGGGCAAAATTCCATAACAGTGATGTCAGGAAGGCGGACTTCTCCTATGCGGTCTCTTTTGAAGCGGTGTCTGGATTGGAAACCGCAAGAAATCTCGGAAGCGCCAAATTCTATGGTGTAAAACACCTATCCAAAAGGGACAAGGAAGCAATACTTAATGCGGATCCGAACCTGTCCAAGCAGGAAAGGGAGCGTATCCTGAAAGAGTCCCCCACCGCAAGGTTTGGCTGGGCCTGAAGCAACGCATCGGTGCACTGCAGTAATATTGCCATTCCGTGGAAATCTCCAGTTATAAGTCTTAATGGCCCTTAAAAGGAATTAAATCTTAAAACAGGCTTTTCTGCAACGGCTCCGTATCACTATGCTTCTTCTTCCTGTCAAGCAATTCCAGCTCCCCAAACACGCCAGCATAGCCTGGTACTATGGTTATCTTATTCTCCCTTACATTCTCTATGGCCTTGGCTATGTCCTTTGTTGAATGCTCCTCTATCTTCCCAAGGTCTGTCCCCATAAGTATGTCAAACTCCCTGCCGACATTCTGCAATAGTTTCCTGTATTGTGCGTCAACCGCAACGGAGAATGTGCTCTTTCGCATCGCATAAGCAACAATCTCTATGAGCGGAACCAGGCTTACATACGGTATTGCATCCTTGGGCTTAAAACCCACAGGCCTGTCCGCAAGGTCAGATACCCTATGAAGCACGCCTATTACAAGCTTTTTGCCGCACACCCTGCACACACTGATATTGCTTTTTGTCGGATCAACAGAAAACTTGCATTCCCTATGTCCATCAAAATGGTATTTTCCCTCTTCAGGGTAGAATTCTATTGTCTCTTTGAATTTCCTGACATCCTTCTGTTTTATTACATCTATTATTTTACCATATGTGAACTCCTTTTCATCCAGCTCAAAAACATTTGCCTCCCTTCCGAGCTTGGGCAGAGAATGCATGTCGCTGTTAGATAAAAGTGCATACCTGTCTAGTCTCGAAAGCATCCAGTTCATCAGTGGGTCTGAACTGAGCCCGGTTTCCAATGCAAATATGTGCTTCTCCTGATCCTCATATGCGTCTTTCATGCTGTCAAATCCGGAGATGGACCCAAACACGCCGAAGTAGGGCGTCCATGCATGTGCCGGGAATACAAACGCGTTTTGGTTTATTTTGAATACATCCTCAACGAGCTCCGCAGCGCTCATTGAAAGCTGTGGTCTCCCATCGCTTTCAAGGCTTCCATGCTTGCCAAGAATCTCTTTCAGGGAATCAACAGATTCAAAATTAGGCAAAGTTATTACATGGTGTATCTTCTTCACTTTTTCATCATTGCCTGTAAATATTGTTGATACCTCACCGCTAAGCACAAACCTTACACCGGAATCAGAGCCCCTTATCCTGAACAAACCCGTATCCCTGTAAGGCTCGAGGTTTGCCTTCAATTCGGAAAGCCATTGCCCGTGCAGGAAATCGCCTGTGCCTACCAGCGATATTCCCTTTTCAAGAGCTGCAGCCTCCATGCCATTTATGGTGATCCTGTCGCTGCACGCCATCGCAAATCTTGAATGAGTATGGAAATCAGCTATCACTCTCATATAATCTAAAGCCTCTTTGTTACGCCGTTCTTCGGGCAGATTTTTTCAACAGGGCATTTGCTGCAGTATGGTATTGCCTGGCAGATGCTCTTGCCATGGGTTTTCATCACATAAGCGAATTTCCCCCAGTATTTTTTCGGGACTTTCAGCTTTAGGTCATTTTCTATCTTTTCGGGATCCTTGTTGGGGCTGAGCCCCAGCCTGTAGGAGAGCTTTATCACCCATGTGTCTACCGGTATGCCTTCGACAATCCCGTAGGCGTTTATCAGGATCGTGTTGGCCGTCTTCCTGCCTATGCCCGGCAATTCTATAAGCGCATTCATTTTATCAGGTACTTTGCCGCCGTATCTCTCCTTTATTATCTTGCAGGCCTTGATTATGTTGCTTGCCTTATTCCCGGCAAAGCTCACATTTTTAATATAGCTTATGAGCTCCTCCAGGTCTGCATCTGCATAATCTGATGCACTTCTGTATTTTGCGAAAAGCGCAGGCGTAACGCTGTTTACAACCTCGTCCCTTGTCTGTGCCGATAGTATTGCTGCCGCCAAAAGGTCTATCGGTGTCTTGAAATTCAGGTAATAGTGTGCATTCTTGTAAAATTCGCCCAGTTTTGTAATCAGGGTGGTTGCATCCCTGTCCTCCAAGAGCTTCCCCACAGCCATAATATATAAATAGCAGGAAAAGTATAATATCCTAAGTCTATTTTTGGAGTGAATTCATGGATAATATCTGCCGTAAATGCAGGATTCTTCTCATGCCAAAGGAGGAGGGCGACAAGGTGGTAGTCGAATGCATGAACTGCGGCTTCAAGAGGGATTTTGAGGGCTGGGCTGAGCATTTGTGCACAAAATGCAGCCACACCAAGGCAACAGTCATACTTCATGAGATGGTGCGCGGCGATGAAGGAACGACAACAATGTACAAATGCATAAACTGCGGCCATATTGACAAGGAAGGCTGGATGGGTCGTTGAATGGTGCCAAACAAGCAATACGCAAACGAGATAATATCAAGGCTCAAGAGAAGATACAAGAGCGAGATGAGGACCTCATTGGACCATGCCAGCGACTGGGAGATGCTTGTTGCAACAATGCTTTCGGCGCAGGCCCAGGACAGGCGGGTAAACAGGGTAACTCCAAGGCTTTTTAAAAAATACAAGAGAATAAATGATTTTGCAGTGCTGAAGCCAGCTCAGCTTTATCCCTACATAGGGAGCATAGGGCTGTACCGCAGCAAGGCAAGCAACATAATAAAGACAGCAAACCTGCTTAAAAAGTGCTTCAACCTGCGGATACCTAAAACAATAGCCGAGCTCACAACGCTTCCCGGGGTTGGGAGAAAAACAGCAAATGTTCTGCTTGCGAATGCGTTTGGGATAAATGAGGGCGTAGCAATAGACACCCACTGCATAACAGTCGCCAACAGGCTGGGGCTCGTCGATACAAGAGACCCAAAGAGAATAGAGCAGAGGCTTATGGCCTTATTTGAAAACAGGGATTGGGGGAACGTCACGCACCTATTCATAGCTCTTGGAAGGGATGTATGCACTGCAAGAGCCAAGTATTGCGAAAGGTGCGTTCTGAAGGAGATCTGCCCTTCAAGCACCGCAAGGTAATTGAATGAGGGCCTGTCTTTTTAGCGGCGGAAAGGATTCAACACTTGCCATACACAAGGTTCACGAGGAGAAGCCGGTTGAGCTGCTCATAACAATGGTTTCCGACAACGATTACAGCTACATGTTCCACAAGCCGAATATCAGCTTTTCATCAATGCAGGCAGAGGCGCTTGGAATAAGGCAGGCAATCTATAAGACGAAAGGGGAGAAGGAGAAGGAGCTAGAGGATATCGAATCCGCGCTTACGGAAAACGGTGTTACAGAGCTTGTGACCGGCGCTGTTGCAAGCACCTACCAGAAGGAAAGGATAGAAAAGATCTGCGAAAGGCTCTCAATAAAGGCAATATCGCCGATCTGGCATATAGATCCGATCGCAGAATTGGAGGAGCTTGCCAGAAATTACAATGTTATAATCACGCAGGTTGCCGCAGAGGGGTTTGACAGGAGCTTCCTCGGCGCGCAGATAGATGCAGAGCTTATAAAAAAGCTGCAAAGGATAAACGAGAGATACAGGATAAACATGCTGTTTGAGGGCGGAGAAGCGGAATCATTTGTGCTTGATGCGCCCCTATTCAAGAAAAGGATAATAATATCCAAAAGCCACGTTGCATGGTCTGGGAGCACAGGCCGCTACATAATAGATGAAGCCGATCTTGAATGGAAATGAATTTATATTCCTAGTTGATTGTATTACATATGCAGTTATCTGAACGCAGCAAGTACGCGATAAATACCATAGACGAGGAGAACAAGGCCGCGGAAATGCTCGAGAGGAAGGGCAGGAAAATAATAAAGCTGAACAGGGGCGACCCGCCCAAGTATTTTCCGACCCCAAAATACATAATAAAGGCCTACAAGGCCGCACTTGACAAGGGGATTACAGGATACACCGCCGCTGACGGTGCAATGGAGCTTAAAGAGGCAATATCAAAGCGCTACAAAAGAGCATATAATCTTGGCCTTTCAAAAGATGACATAATAGTGACCCAGGGCATTTCAGAGGCGCTGATGTTCCTGAATAGTGCACTTATAAACGAATCCGATAGCGCAATACTCTTCAAGCCCTATTATGCGATGTACAGCCCCTGGCTTAAAATCAATGGCGGCACTCCAATATATGAGACTTATGATGAGGACAATAATTGGAACATAAACACGGAAAAGCTGAATGCATCATTAAAAGAGGCAAAGCGCCGCGGAAAAACAAAAAGAATAAAGTATATGATCATAACAAATCCGAATAACCCCACAGGCACAGTTCTCGACAAATCGGTCCTGAAAGACCTGGTCGAAATCGCAAATGAATACAAGATACCGCTCATAAGCGATGAGATATACGATGAAATCGTGTACAACAGGGCAAGGTTCACCAGCATATCGGAGATCGCAAAAGGAATCCCATATATAGTGCTCAACGGCGCGTCAAAAATCTATGATTCAACAGGCTTCAGGATAGGGTTTATGCTTATACCTGAAGAGGACAAGGCCTCACAGATGTTGAAGGAGAAAATGTACAATTATTCCACCATGCGCCTTTCCGTTAATTCGCCAGCTCAATATGCCATTGCAGAGGCGATGAATAATGTTGCGGAGCACAAAAGGGCAATCAGGCAAATGGTAACTGCAATAGGGGAAAGGGCAAACCACGCAACAAAACTGCTCAACGAAAATAGATATCTAAAAACAGTCGAGCCCAACGGCGCATTCTATATCCTGCCAAGAGTGGATTTCAAAAGTTTAAGAATAAAAAATGACAAGGAATTCACGGATCTGCTGCTTGAAAAGGAGGGCATACAGGTCACGAGAGGATCTGGCTTTGGCGCAGACTCGCATTTCAGGATAGTCGCGCTCCCCCCAAAAGAGATATTAGACTACGCGATAAATAGGATAAATGCATTCTTCAAACTCTACAGTAAGTGATACGGGCTTGTGGTCCAACGGTACGACGTCAGCCTTACACGCTGAAGACCGGAGTTCGACTCTCCGCGAGCCCACCTTAAGTTGCGAATGTAATATTTAGTTGGTTGTTGGTTGTATGTCTGGATGTGCAGTTCTTCTTGGCTATGGTTTATTCGATCCATCCAAAGTAAAGTATAGAGTAACTGTTTAGAGTTCTGAAGTAAAAGTGGTTTTGTTCATTTATGCGAAAGGCAGATCAATTTTGTTCCTTTCGGCAAGTGTCTTAATTTTATTTTTTACAGCTTTTTCAATATCTATGTT
>Ga0181538_10004274_pt1 | contig 13430 bp, 9 predicted proteins | sample PEATcosm2014_Bin_40_FD_119773 | JGI IMG/M metagenome (GOLD analysis project Ga0181538, IMG submission 119773) | Peatland microbial communities from MTU Mesocosm Facility, Houghton, MI, USA - PEATcosm2014_Bin23_30_metaG | ecosystem: Environmental > Terrestrial > Soil > Wetlands > Peat | place...
CACGGTAGATGCAGGTTTTGTAGTCGTCCGGAAGGTCATCGGAGTCAAGTTCCGCCGCCACGCTCACCTCCATGGAAGTGCGCTTGGACACTTCGCGCGCTTGCCAGCGCAGGGCCGGAACAAGCCCGAGATCGTCGAGCATCGACGGGCGAAGGAGCAGTGCCATATTGCGAACCTCGCGCACCGAATTCTCGACCAGGCTCCTGACCGTATCGACGTGGCCGGCTGACTGCTTATCGCTTCGTATGGCGGATTCCGCCGATAAATTACGCAGCTCGACTAAAACTGCTGAAAGCGCCTGACCCACTTCGTCGTGCAGGTCCCGAGAGAGAGCGCGCCGCTCGTCCTCCTGAGCCTGGACCAGGCGGGCGGAGAGTTGCTTAAGCTGCCTTCGCGCCTCCACGACCTCCAGATACTGAGCCTGCGCTCGGCGCTCCAGTCTTAGAATCTTCCAAATGCAAAAGCCTGCCATCCCCGTTCCCAGCAGAAACGCCACCACTAGAATCACCGCCATCCGGCGCTGGAACTCCAACATGAGGTGGTCCACCTGGCGGTTGCCGGCATCCAGTTGCCGCTCGTTGAAGGCTGCGATTTGACCCGCTATCGCAGCCACCGCGGAGCGTCGGGGGAGAACCACGTCCTGGAGGAAAGCGTATCCTTTCTGCCGGCGTTGCTCGGCGTCCCACTTGAAGATTGGACCCAGGACGTCCCAGTAGTTGGAGAGTTCGGTTGACAGTTCGGCATAGTATTTAGTCTGACCTGGCTCCAGATGTTGGCGCACCGATTCGAGCGCCGACTCCATTTGCCGGCGTGCCTCTTCCAGACTTGCTCGATAGGTCTCCGCGCGGGCAGGCTCCGGGTCCAGCAAATAGTCCCGAACGATGACGCCCGAAAGGTGAAGCTGGGATCGAATGTCATTGAGTGTGTGATTCTTCGAGAGGAACTCCTTCCGAATCTGGTTGTCGTTCAATCGGATCTTCTGGAGAACTTGCAGGCCGTAAATCCCCGCAACGGCCATGATGGCCAGCAGGCCGCCAAAACCCGCCCCCAAAACGAACCGGGTACTCAAAAAGAGCCTCTCAGACCCAACTGCGTTGGTACCGCTCATCGCTTCCTCCCGGCTGTTGGGCAGATCAATCCGCCAAGCGATTTATCCCATCGAACGCCGCGTTTTTATAGCCTTCCGCAAGGGTGGGGTAGTTAAATACGTTATGGATGAAATAATCGATCTTCCCACCATACGTCAATACGGCCTGACCGATATGCGCAAGCTCACTCGCGCTCTCTCCGATGATATGCACACCAAGAAGCTCACGCGACTCGCGATTAAAGAGCAGTTTCAACATCCCGATGCTGTCGCCAATGATCTGGCCGCGGGCGATTTCACCATAGGCGGCTTTGCCAACTTCGTAAGGAACATTCTGCTGCGTGAGTTCTTCCTCATTGCGGCCCACATAAGAGATTTCCGGAACGGTGTAGATGCCATAGGGAAACAGCGACGGGGCGCTTTGGGTCTCCACGCCAAAGGCGTGGCAGGCCGCCAGGCGGCCCTGCTCCATGGAAGTGGAGGCGAGGCTGGGAAAGCCGATGACGTCGCCGGCGGCATATATGTGGGTCACCTCCGTCTGATAGTTGGAGTTCACCTTGAGGCGCCCCCGTTCGTCGGCTCCGAGGCCCGCCGCGGGCAAGTTCAAGCCGGCGGTGGCCCCCGTTCTGCCGATGCTGTACAACGCCTTCTCCGCGCTGATCTGCTTTCCGCTGGCAAGCCGGATTCTTACGTGGACGCCCGAGCCATTTTCCACGCGCTCGATGGAGGTGACGGTCTCGCCCAGCCAGATCGTCATCCGCATCTGACGCAAGTGGTAATCCAGCGACTCCACGACCTCCTTGTCCACAAAAGGCAGCAAGCGTGGAAGACGGTCCACCAGGGTCACCCTAATCCCTAAGGCCGCAAAGATGCTGGCGTATTCACAACCGATAACCCCCGCACCCACCACCGCCAGAGTGCGCGGCAGTTGCTTCAGTCCCAGGATGTCGTCGCTGACGAAAACATTCTGCCCATCGAAGGGGATTTGCGAGGCTCGCGTGGCTTCCGTGCCTGCGGCAATGACCACATTCGCGGAGCTCACAACCTTCTCTCCTGACCCGTCCACCAAACTGAGCCGAAGTGTGTGGGGGTCCGTGAAAGAGGCTGTGGCATTGAAAAGCGTGACGCGATTGCGCAACAACTGGTGACGCGTCACATCAATTTCATGGCGAATCACATGGTCTGTTCGCAGCAGCAGATCTTCCATGGTAATGTCTTGCTTCAAAGTGTAGGATTCACCGTAAAGATTGCGGAGCCGGTATCCGGAAAGGTAGAGCACCGCCTCACGAAGGGTCTTGCTGGGAATGGTTCCGGTGTTGATGCAAGCCCCTCCAAGCACTGCCCGTCGCTCCACCAAGGCCGTCTTCTTGCCCAGTTTTGCAGATTGTATTGCGGCGCGCTGCCCTGCCGGGCCCGAGCCGATCACAAGCAGATCAAAATCAAAGGAAGCCATTTGTTAACCCTTAGATGCCTTAGATTCGAGGAAGTATACCCATTTTGATTGTATGCCATTTGACAGACTATGCAAATCTGACATATAAGCCAAATAGGGGTTGTGGTTGCGGGCGAGAGACATTCTCATTCGCCCAAGCGGAGGCTTGACATGCGAAATCAGAATGGGTATTCGAGGTCACGACTGCGGACTCCGGCATCGGTGCTGGGCTGCATACTTGCACTGTGCTGGTTGTCAGGCGAGGAATGCCTGGCTCAGTCAGACGCGAATAATCATTCTGGCGACGCGCTGCATCAACTCAGCACTTCGGTGGAGGAATTGGTGCGACGGGTCTCTCCAAGCGTTGTCCAGGTGTTGTCGACGGGATTCGGCGCCTCCCTGGAAGGTGACAGCAGTCAAACCGCGCTCGTGATCGGGCGGCTTCGCAGCATTGGTTCAGGCGTCATTGTCGACCCGGAGGGCTACATCCTGACGAACGCGCACGTCATCAAAGGCGCCCAACGCGTTCAGGTGCTCTTGCCATCTCTGTCGGCAGGCGCATCTCCAACCTTTTCGGCTCTCACTTCCCAAGGCCGCCCCATGGAAGCCAGCATAGTCGGCTTATCAAGAGACATCGACCTCGCCTTGCTCAAGATTGAAGCCCAAGGCCTCCCGGCGCTACCCATGGGCAAGTACAGCAGTCTTCGGCAAGGCCAGATGGTGCTGGCCTTCGGCAGCCCCGGCGGACTTCAGAACTCCGTAACCATGGGCGTGGTAAGCGCCGTGGCCCGCCAACCCGACCCCGATAACCCTATGGTCTATATCCAAACCGATGCTCCCATTAACCCGGGAAACAGCGGCGGGCCGCTCGTCAACATCGACGGGGAAGTCATCGGCATCAATACTTTCATACTGACCGAATCGGGTGGAAACGAAGGCCTGGGGTTCGCCATCCCCAGCGGCATCGTGACCGTTGCCTTGCCCCAATTGCGTAAGTATGGCCACTTGCATCGCGGTGAGATCGGCATTCAGGTCCAAACCATTACACCCTCCCTGGCGACCGGACTTGGACTTCCGACAGATCACGGCGTGATCGTTTCCGACGTCTTGCCGGGCGGTCCGGCAGAACAGTCCGGACTTAAGATTCAGGATATTATCCTGAATGTCAACGGCAGACCGATTGGCAATCTCCCCATCTTCGGTTTATCTATGTTCATGTTGCACGCGGGAGATCGCGCCAAAATCGAGGTGTTGCGGGGCTCCGAGACAATTACGATCGAGGTTCCCGTGATCCAACGCCCGCACAACGTGGACCGGCTGGCGGATCTGGTCGATCCTGAAAAAAACCTGGTCAGCAAATTGGGTATACTCGGGATTGAAATTAACAAGAAGATTACGGCGCTGTTGCCCGACGTAAGAGAGGCCTCGGGAGTGATTGTCGCCGCTAGAGTGACCGGCCTCGGCGGGCAGGAAAACTCATTGGCGGCCGGCGACATAATTCACGGGCTCAACGGAGTGCCCGTCATCAGCCTGGATTTTCTCCGCTCTAAACTTGACGCTCTCAAGCCCGGAAGTCCCGTCGTACTGCAAATTGAGCGGGACGGAGCTATGACGTACATCACTTTTGTAACCGATTAGGCAGGGGGGATGCAAGCTTCTCTGGAGAAAGAATGTTTTAGTGGCTCTCGGCGGCATCCTTGGGGGCTCCCGCAGCATCAAACGCAAGTGTAAGGTATATCAAGTTCGCGGGCTGAACTCGGGTTTCTTCTAGAAAAGCATGAAACGAGTCTTCGCAATTTCTGGACGCGCCTCCGCGGTCAGCGTGCTGTTCCTGCTTGCAGGCGTGATAGCTCTCTCGATCGCCACCCGCCGGCCTTACCTCGAAGTTGGCACGGGTTCATGGCACATCTCCAAAGCGGGCCACATGACAGAAGCGGAAACCCACGAAAGTGGCGTGGCCCAAGCGGCGGAATTGGCCGGCGAGGTTCAAGCGGAGACCCGGTCTTCACCTGTGACCTACGTTTCTCGCGAAGAATTACTTCCTAACGCTCTTGCCCTTGTAGTTCACAAACATCATTTCCGATCCCCGCCGTTCCTCCACTGCGACACTCGTTTTTTCGTCCGATTGGGATAGCTTATTAACTGGGCTTCCCAGTAGGCTGCGTTCAACTTCTTTTGCCGTCGCAGGCGCCGCTCCGTCAGTTCAATCGCGGCGCAGGAGGTTAGAGAGCTTGCACACTCCATTAACGTCCGACCAGATCGACCGGCTTCGGACTTTCAACACGTGTGTCATATCCGACGCCATCGAGACCTTCGGCGTCAGGCTGGAGGCTGCGAGGATTGCTGAGAAAAAGCAGCAAGTGATCGAGTTGTCGCAAAAACCCGGAGCCAGCTATGAGGAACTCGGCCAAGCGGTACGCGAGTTACTCGACTTTCAGACGGTTCATCCTGGCAGTGGAGAGCATCAGTGGAAACAACAGTGAATAATGGAAAATCGTCTCGCACGACATCGCAAACACTGAATCCGGTCGTCGGCATCGGCCTCGTGGTCATCCTGACAACCCTTCTTCCCTCCTGCGGACGTGTCCGAGCCACTGACAACGCACAGCCGGTAGAGATAGTGGGCGTGACCAAAGTAGCTCGAAAGACTCTCCAGCGCACCATCACACTTTCCGCTGAGCTTGTGCCATTCCAGGAAATTGATGTCTACGCGAAGGAATCGGGATATGTGAAGAAGCTTTACGTTGACTATGGCAGCCGCGTCAAAGAAGGACAACTGATGGCCGTCCTGGAGATTCCCGAGCTTGAAGCCCAACTGCAAGAGGACCAAGGAGACGTGAAGAACGCGACGGACGAAATGGCGCGATCCCAGCACATGCTAAAGCGCTATCAAGCCATGTACAAAGCCATCCACCTCGAGTACACGCGCTTGAATGGGGTGTTTGAGAGCAAGCCCGGCCTTGTCGCCCAGCAGGAAGTTGATGATGCCCAGGGCAAGGACCTGGCCGGCGGCCTCGCAGGTGGATGCTGGGCAGGCGGCGCTCGAGGCGGCGCAAGGTAAGCTTGCTGCCAGCCAGTCGAAGCTCGTCCATGACCAGGCGTTGTTTGCTTACGCCCGGATCACCGCGCCATTCGCCGGTGTGGTCACGGAGCGCTACGCCAACTTCGGAACCTTGATGCAGGCCGGCATCGGCTCCAGCACCCAGGCTTTGCCTCTCGTCAGGTTATCCCAAGACAATCTCTTTCGCTTGGTGATCCCGGTGCCGGAATCGGACGTGCCCTACATCCGGGTTGGCGATACCGTGGAAGTCCGGGTCCCGTCTTTGAACCGGGTGGTGCGCGGCAAGGTGGCCAGGTTTTCCGTTGACGTCAGGGAGGACACGCGTACGATGCACACGGAAGTCGATGTCCCCAACCCTGATCGAATCCTGATCCCTGGAGTTTACGCCGAAGCGACGCTGGTGCTGGAGAAGAGAAACAACGTCCACGTCTTACCCCTCGAAGCGGTGACGATCGTCGGCGCTCAGGGATCCGTCGACATTGTCGACAATGCCGGCGAGATCGAGAATCGGAACGCGACGCTGGGAATGAGAACCCCGACCGAAATTGAAATCGAGTCCGGCGTTCAGGAAGGCGAAGAGGTTGTGACAAGCGATCGCAGCCAACTGAAGGTCGGCCAGAAGGTAAAACCGCAATTCGTTGAGGGCGCAAACAATCAGGAGCAGGAGTAAAAGGCCATGCCACGCTTTTCGATCCGCAACCCATATTTGATCATCGTCCTCTGCCTGGTGGTCATGGTCATCGGGGTCAACAGCTACTTACGCATGCCCGTCGACCTTTTCCCTCCCATCAACTTGCCTGAGGTGGTCGTGGCCACCTTCTACTCCGGCATGCCCCCGGAGGATATCGAATCCGACATCACCGATCCACTGGAACGTTTCTTCACGCTGGCAAGCGGCGTCGCCCACAGCGAGTCACGATCTTTGTTGGGCGTCAGCATTATCAAGGTCTATTTCCAACCCGGAACCAACGCGGACGCGGACGTTACTCAGCTTTCGAACCTGGCCTTGGCGGACCTGAAGCGCTTGCCCCCGGGCACACTGCCGCCCGTAGTGCTGAAATTCGATGCTTCCAGCCTTCCAGTCTGTCTGGTGACGGTAAAAGGGCCGGGGCTGAACGAGACGCAGCTTCACGACTACGCTCAGTTCGCCATCCGTGACCAGATCGGCGTGATCAAGGGGGCCGAGATCCCTCCCCCCTTCGGCGGCAAATATCGGCAAGCGATGGTCTACGTGGACCCTTACAAGCTGCTGTCCAGGCAGATGAGTGTGATGGACGTGGTTAACGCCGTTAATAAGTCCAACCTGATCCTGCCGGCGGGCGACGTCAAAATCGGCCCCTATGATTACTACGTCTATTCGAACAGTCTGGTAGACCAAGTCAAGGACTTGAATGCCGTCCCGATCAAGACCGTGGGGACATCGTGGACAACGGTCGGAGATGTGGGGAAGGCAGTGGACGCGAATCAAATCCAGTATAACGAAGTGCGCGTGGATGGACAGAAATCGTCCTACATCCCGATCATGAAGCAAGGCGGAGATACCAATACCATCGAAGTGGTGGACGCCGTAAAGAAACTGACCCAGCACCTCTACGACATACCCAAGCAAATGACCGCCAGCGTGGTATTCGACCAGTCGGTCTACGTCAAAGAAGCCATCCGCACAGTGCTGCACGAAGGCTTCATGGGCCTTGTCCTTACCAGCATTATGATTCTGCTTTTTCTCGGCAGCGGCCGCGCCACCGCCGCGGTTCTGCTCTCTATCCCTCTCTCGGCCATGACAGCTTTTGTGGTGCTGTATCTGATGGGGAGCACCATCAACACCATGATCCTGGGCGGGATGGCGCTGGCCTTTTCGCGGGTGATTGATAATTCCGTAATCTCGCTCGAGAACATCTATCGTCACCTCGAGAATGGCGCCTCCGCGGTCGTCGCAGCCGCCGATGGAGGTTCAGAAGTAAACCTGGCGGTGCTGGCTGCGACTTTGGTCGACGTCGTCGACTTCTTCCCTGTGACTTTCCTTTACGGCGTCAGTAAGTTCCTGTTCACCGCCTTGGCGCTGGCATTCTCTCTGTCGCTGCTGGCGTCATATGTCGTCGCCATGACGGTGATTCCGCTGTTTTGCTCGCGTTTTCTCAGGCAGGTTCATCACGCGGAAGGCCTCGGCGCGAAGCCGGCGGACGCTCAGCTCAAAACCGGCGCGACTCCGTCCGAGGCTGCGGGCGAGGCTGCCGGCGAGACGGGCGGCCATGGCGAATCCCGCTGGGACAGGTTCAATGCCGCCTTTAACCGCCAATTCGGCAAGCTGCTGGATTATTACGAGAATTGGGTCCGTCGAGCGCTGTTCCGGCCGGGTTGGACGGTGGCCGTCATCGCCGCAATCTTTCTGGCGAGTTTTGGCGTGTACCCCATTTTAGGCATCGCTTTCTTCCCCCGCACCGATGCAGGCCAGTTCACCATTAACATGAAGGCGCCCACCGGAACACGCATTGAGGACACAGACCAATACACAGCCAAAGTGGAGAGTCTAATTCGGCACATCGTGGCGCCTGCGGACATGCGGATGATCGTCTCCAACATCGGCGTGGTCGACGACTTCTCCTCGATTTACACAAACAATGCGGGAGAGTACACCGCGACCGTTCAAGTCCAACTGACCGACGACCACAAAGCCAGCAGCTTCGCATACATGGACCGTGTGAGAAAAGAGCTCGCGCAGCAGTTTCCCAATATCCGGCCTTTTATCCAGAGCGGCTCCATGGTCGATGCGATCCTCAATACTGGAATGCCCGCTCCCATCGACGTGCAAGTGGTCAGCTCGAATCTCAAGCGGGACTACAGCATCGCACAGGACTTGGCCACGCGGATCCGCCAGTTGCCGGGGGTGGGGAATGTGTATATCCCGGAGGACATGAACTATCCCGCGTTGCGGCTGGATGTGGACCGCGTGCATGCCGGGGAATTGGGACTCACCCAGAAGGACGTGGTCGACAACGTGATCACGGCGCTGAACTCGAACTACATGATTGCGCCCAACTACTGGGTGGACCGCAAGAGCGGAAATGACTATTACCTGACGGTGCAGTATTTTGAGCATGGGCACCCCGCGATTCACAGTTTGAGTGACGTAGGCCTGATTCCCCTTCGGGCCGACGCGCCGGGAGGAAGCACCGATTCGCCGATTTATCATCCCACCCTTCTAAAATCCGGGCCTACTCCGCTGGCCTATCCCGTGCGGCCGGTCACCGTGCTGGACAACGTTGTGAAAATACACTTCGATCAGAGCCCGACGGAGGTCGATCACTACCAGATTCAAAAGGTCGTCGATGTGTACGTCACGCCCGCGGGAGAGGACCTAGGGCGCCTGACGCACCCCATCAACAACATTCTCGACCAGGCACACTACCCCGAGGAAGTGCGCGTGAACCTGCGCGGCATGGTCACGGGCATGATGGAGTCGTTCAAGAGTTTCGGCCTCGGCTTTGTCATGTCCTTCATCCTTCTCTACCTGATCCTCACGGCGCAATTCAAATCCTTCCGCGATCCGTTCCTGATCATGCTGGCGATTCCCATGGGTTTTGTCGGGGTTCTTCTCACCCTGCCCCTTACTCATACCACTTTGAACGTGATGTCGTTAATGGGCGTGCTGATGCTCATCGGCATCGCGGACTCCAACAGCATCTTAATTGTAGATTTCGCTCACACCCTGGAAGGGCAGGGCCTGTCACCCCGCGATGCCGTCATTGCAGCGTGCAGGGTCCGCTTGCGGCCGATCCTCATGACTTCGCTTGCCACGATTCTCGGCATGCTGCCTCTGGCGTTGAAGCTGGGGACCGGCGCGGAACAGTACACGCCCATGGCGCGCGCCATTATTGGCGGCTTGATCTCTTCGGTGATATTGACGATTTTCATTGTTCCCGCGGCTTACGTCCTCGCCTACGGAAACCAGAAGCGGACCGGTAACGAAACGCCGGCGGGCCCCGCCTCGTGAATGCGCTCGTCCGCCACGCCCGCGCGGAATTGCGATGAAGCTTTGAACGAATCGACGCCTGTCACCCTGAGCGCAGCGAAGGATCTGCATTGCTCTACGCTTGGATCGGCTGCACTCCCTTGAATCTGAATCTAGTATCCGGAGTCTTCAATCTGGAATCTCGAATTTGGAATCTGAAATCAAATCTTCAGTCGCAGCTTTGCTGGGCTATCTTCCAGCTCCTTTGTGGCTTTCCCAATGGGCCGACTTCTGAACATGACCTGGAGGTGAAGTAATTATGAACCGGCGATTCCTTGTACTCATGGTTTTGCTTGTCAGCGCAGCGGGCGGCCGGGCCCAGAATACGGCTCCGACACAGCTCACCTTAAAGGATGCCGAGGCTCTAGCGCTCAAGAATCATCCTCAGGTTCTCGCCGCGCAGGCAACGGCGCTCGAGTACAACCAGCACGTTGTCGAGGCGCGCTCTGCCTACTTTCCGACTGTCGACGGTGAGGTGACTGGATCCGGAGGCAATCCGCAGGCTCGCATCGGCGCGGGTTATCTTGCGGCTTCCCGGCTGTTTGACCGGCTCGGCGCAGGAATCTTGCTCTCCCAGCTCGTTACGGATTCCGGTCGCACTCCCAATCTCGTCGCCAGTTCGCGGTTGGACGCCCAGGCAACCCAGCAAACCTATCAAGCCACCCGCTACGACGTGCTGCTGGCCGTGGACCAGGCCTACTTCGGTCTTCTCCGCGCGCAGGCCTTAGTCAAGGTCGCGCAACAAACCGTCGCGGCGCGTCAAATCCTGTCCGACCAAGTGACCGAGTTGGCCAAGAACAAGCTGCGCTCCGACGTGGACGTTGCCTTCGCCGACGTGAATCTGTCTGAGGCCAAGCTTTTACTCCTCCGCTCCCAGGATCAGGTGCGTGCTGCATTTGCCGAGCTGACGCGCGCCTTGGGCTCCCAGACAGAAGAGAATTACAAGCTAGCTGGTGAGCCGCTCCCTCCCAGTCCCGCGCTCGAACCCGACTCGCTGGTTGCCCAGGCGTTTGCCAATCGCCCGGACCTGCTGAGCCTGCAATTGCAGTACAAGTCGGCGGTACGTTTCGAACACGCGGAGAGAGATCTATCGTTCCCAACGGTCAGCATTGTGGGCGCCGGGGGAGCCATTCCGGAGATATATCAAATCCTGTCGACGCCGGTTCCGAACTACTATGAAGGCGCAGCTCTGAACGTCGAGGTGCCGATCTTCAACGGACGCCTTTTTACAGCACGGCGCGAAGCGGCCCGATACCACGCACAGGCTGACGACCAAAGGGTGCGCGATCTTCAGGAGCGGATCGCACGCGACGTGCGTGTGGCTTGGTCAAGCTCCAAGACCGCATATCAGAACATCGATGTCACAGCGGAGATGCTCCGCGAAGCCTCCCTCGCGCTGGAACTGGCGCAGGGCCGGTACAACCTCGGGCTGAGCTCGATTGTGGAATTGACCCAGGCGCAGTTGAATCTTACCGAGGCTGAGATCGAGAACTTGAACGCCAAATACGACTACCAGAGCATCTATGCGATGCTGCAGTACACCATGGGACTATTGCGGTGAGGCAGGTGTCAGGTTCCAGGTGCCGGGTGCCAGGTTGCGGGCTCCTGATGTTGGAACTCACCCGCCTTATCGTCGACCAACGCTACCACCGACAGGGGACGGCAAGCCATCCCCCTACTTCTCTTTGTCGAATTTCAACGCTGCAGAGTTGAGGCAATAACGCAGGTGGGTCGGGGCTGGGCCGTCATCAAATACGTGACCCAGGTGGGCATCGCATTCCTTGCACTGCACCTCGGTTCGCGCCATGCCGAACGAGAGATCGTCGTCGGTGCGAATGTTTTCTGGAGCGATCGGCGCCCAAAAGCTTGGCCATCCGGTTCCTGACTCGAATTTGGCGTCGGAACTGAAGAGCGGTTTATTGCAGCAGACGCAACGATAGACGCCTTCTTGGTGATTGTCCCAATACTGCCCCGTGAAGGCTCGCTCTGTCCCCTTTTTTCGAGTGACCTGGAATTGCTCTGGAGTCAACGTCTGCTTCCATTCTTCGTCTGTCTTCACAACTTTTTCTGCCATCAGAGTTCCCTCTCGCTTGCTGGATTGTATGAATCGCGCCAGCGTTACCACGTGCGGTCTGCGTTTGCCGGCTGCGCAAAAAGCCCCTTTTCAGTGTCATCCTGAGGAGTGCGAGGCGACGAAGGATCACGGCAGTTCGTTAAAACTACAACTGCTGGGATTCTTCGCTTCGCTCAGAATGACAGGGTGCAGGGTGTTTTCCCAAACCTGTTTAGACCTGAGAGCCTGCCCCAAGATCAAGAGATGGAAATGAAGGGTGTTTGGTTACAGGGACTCTGGCATGACTTGACGCTGCGGTACACGGGCGGAGGCCAGTTCGACCTATCACGATTCGCGGTCTCCCCCCGGCGGATGGTGTGGTAAAGCCCGGATCCGTCATTCCTGGCTCGCAGCTCTTTGCGGGCCAAGACTCTTCGCCGCAATTGGCGGTGGAGCCTGAGGGTTCTCACCATTGACGGGGTAAACTAAACTCCGGTCCGGCTCCCAGGAAAGATAGACCTTGGCCCCGGGAGACGTTCGCTCGAGCGGAAGAGCGTTCGCTGCCATGGCTCCTCGCACCACCAGCCGTTCGCCGCTCGCGATCCGAACCGTCCAGCGGCGACTGCCGCCTTCGAAGATGGCCTCAAGCACTTCGCCGGGCACAACGTTTACCGCCTCGCTACCCGGCCGAGGCCGGCCCAGGGTCAGTCGCATGGCCTCGGAGCGCACACCCAAGACGGCTGCAAGGCCCCGCTCTAAATCCATCGAATTCCTCGACCAGAGAGTCCATCCGGTCTCGGTCTCGAAGCGCGTGCCCTGGTCCGAGTGGCTAAGACAATGGACTGGGAAGAAATTCTCCACGCCCATGAACTCCGCCACAAACGGCGTTCGAGGCGCGCCGTAGGTCTCCTCTGCCGGTCCCACCTGCTCGAGGTGCCCATGATTAATGACGGCGATCCGGTCCGACATGACCAGCGCCTCTTGCTGGTCGTGGGTGACGAAAATGAAGGTGATCCCCAAGCGCTCGCGCAGACGCTTCAGTTCCACTTGCATCTGCTGGCGCAGTTTCTGGTCGAGTGCACCCAGGGGCTCATCCAGCAACAGCACTGCTGGCTCCAGAACCAGAGCCCTCGCCAGCGCTACGCGTTGCCGTTCGCCTCCGCTCAGTTGATGCGGGTAGCGGTCCTCTTTTCCGGGGAGTTCCACCATCTCGAGGAGAGAGCGAACACGCTTGCCAATATCCTGCCGCGGCAGATTCTTCTGTTCGAGGCCGAAGGCCACGTTGCGGAACACATTCAAGTGAGGAAAAAGTGCGTAGTGCTGGAAGACCGTGTTGACATTGCGACGGTATGGAGGCAGGGGCGAAGCGTCGTGCCCATTGATTAGAATCTGCCCGCTCTGCGGCTGTTCGAATCCCGCCACCAGGCGCAGGATGGTAGTCTTCCCGCTGCCGCTGGGCCCTAAGAGCGTAAGGAATTCTCCCCTGCCTACCTCCAGGGAAAAGTCCTCAAGCGCTGTATGCTCGCCATAGCGCTTGCTAACGCCTCGTAATTCGACAATGCACTGGGGCAACTCTTCCAATTCTTAAGCTGGCTCCACCGCCTCGTGGGATTTTCAAAATCATCGTACTCGGGACTTCAAGAAATAACAAGCGTGATTTTTGTGATTTCCGATTTGTGATATGCGATCAGTGCTGTCCCAAGAAAGTTGGGGCACTTCGCCGTAACTGCTTGACTGAATCGAAGTAAGAGGTCGGGATGTTATTTTTCGATTTCAATTTTCGAGAGC
>Ga0181538_10004276_pt1 | contig 13429 bp, 8 predicted proteins | sample PEATcosm2014_Bin_40_FD_119773 | JGI IMG/M metagenome (GOLD analysis project Ga0181538, IMG submission 119773) | Peatland microbial communities from MTU Mesocosm Facility, Houghton, MI, USA - PEATcosm2014_Bin23_30_metaG | ecosystem: Environmental > Terrestrial > Soil > Wetlands > Peat | place...
GCAAGGCGAACTGGACTTTCGAATTGCCGAGGCATCCGGAAAGCCCCTGGAGCGTCTGGACCCCGAGGTAGTGACGATATTGCGTCTCGGGATCTACCAGCTTCAGTCCCTTTCACGGATTCCGAAGGCAGCGGTTGTGAATGAAGCCGTGGAGATGACGAAAGTGGCGCGCAAACGGTCAGCGGCAGGATTTGTCAATGCCCTGTTGCGCAAAATCTCTCCCGGCAGCGGGGCGGGCCTGGGCGTGCGGTTTGAAGATCTCGACCAAGCGGGGCAGGCGAGCGTGCGGCGCGCGATGCCCGCTTGGCTGCTCAAGCGCTGGGAGGAACTCGACCCCAGGGTCATTCCCGCAGAAGCGGGAATCCATTCCGGCGGAGAGGACGTGGCCTCGCGGCTGGCTTGGGCGAGTACCCAGATTCCACCCACCGTGCTACGCGTGGTCAAGTCCGGCGAAGACATCTCGCAGTTGCGCGAAGAACTGGCGACGGACGGGGTGAAGACGACGCCGGGACAATTCGCAGCACGCGCACTCGTGGTCACCTCGGGGAATGTGCAGTTGTGCGCCGCGTTGCGGCAAGGTCGAGTGGCGATTCAGGATGAGGCCTCGCAGCTTGTTGTGGAACTCCTGATGCCGCAAGAGGGGCAGCGAGTTCTTGATCTGTGCGCAGCGCCCGGCGTGAAAGCGGGGCAATTCGCGCAGATGTTGGGGCGGGGGTCACTCGTAGCCTGCGATCGGAGCGCCTCCCGCCTTCGCACCATGGCGCGTCTGCTTCCTCAGTGGGTTCCCAACGAGGTGCAGTGCCTCGCGGTTCGGCTCGAGGCGGCCCAGGCACTGCCTTTTGGCTGCAGGTTCGAGCGCATTCTGCTTGACGCGCCTTGTTCGGGCACGGGGACCCTGGCGCGCAACCCGGAAATCAAATGGCGGCTGCGCGAGGCAGACGTGGAGCGCCTGGCGGAGGCTCAGGCGAAGATGCTCAAAGGGGCGCTCGGCTACCTCGATTCGGGAGGTCGGCTCGTTTACGCCACCTGCTCGCTGGAGCGCGAGGAAAACGAGGGCGTCGTGGAACGTGTACTTCGCGAATCGCCGGAATATCAACTCGTATTGCGACCAGTGCTGGAGTCTGCGTGTCCCGCGCTCAGCCCGCTGTTCGACTCTCACGGTTACTTGCGCACTCGCCCTGATTTGCATAACATAGACGGCTTTTTTGCGGCTGTGATCGAGAGAAAGAGTTGACGACCGACGCGAAGGCGGATCTCCCGTTGCCTCTATAGCGAAGCTTCGTAGCGCTGACCTTCAGGTCAGCACCATGATGCCGACCTGAAGGTCGCCGCTACCAGGTAAATTAGGACACTACCCAGGCGGCTGGCTTTTTCACAACTTCTGGTAGAATAGGCCACGAGTGCCGCTCAATTCTAGGATCATCTTTAACCGAGGAGTAACAATGCTGAAACATAAACTGCTACTTGCCATGCTAGTTTTGATTGGCTTGGCGGCGTCTATGCCGCAGGTTGGCCACTCGCGGCCCGCCAAGAAAGGCAAATTGCTCTACATGACCCTGACCAAGGGATTCCACCACGAAAGCGTGGAGCTATCCAAGCAGATTGTGAAGGAGATGGGAGAGAAGTCCGGGGCGTACGACACGACCGTGACGGAAGACGTAGGCGCTTTCACCAAAGAGAATCTGAAAAACTATGACGCCGTGATGTTCAATACCACCGGTGAACTGCCCATGACGGACGAGGAGAAGAGCGCCTTTGTGGATTTCCTCCGCTCCGGGCACGGCTTTGTGGGTGTTCACAGCGCCACCGACACCTTCTACATGTGGAGCACTTACGGGGACATCATTGGAGGTTGGTTCAATCATCATCCCTGGCATCAAATGGTGACGATTGACGTAGCGGACCCGAAGAGCCCGCTCGTGAGTTTTCTCGGGAATTCGTTCCAGATTAACGACGAGATTTACCAGATCAGCGACTTCAAGGCTGAGACCTCGCACGTGCTCTTGAAGCTTGATCCGAAGTCCGTTGACTTGCAGAAAGAGGGCGTGCGCATCAGATATTACGGCTGGCCAGTGGCCTGGACGCGCATGTTTGGAAAGGGCCGGGTTTATTACAACAGCCTGGGCCACCCGGACGAGGTGTGGAAGGACCAACGGTATCAGGAGATGCTCCTGAACGGCATCCGTTGGGTCATGAGACAAACGAACTGAAGCGGAAAATAGAAACTGGAAACTCGAAAATCGGAATAGTTGCCGCCCACAGAGGTGGGAGTTTGTTTGCGGGCTGTCCTGTCGCGCCCGGCGAAACTTTGCCCACACTGCCGTTTTCCATTTTCCAATTTCCAGTTTCCCGGATTGTGGTTGCGCTTTTTTCTTGACATCAGGATTGAGGGCCTTTTATAAGGGGAATAGCGGCATCGGGCACACCAGGTACTGCCGGAGGCCGTGGGAAAAGGATTCAACCTCGTTAGGCGAGGTTACCACACAAACAAAAGCCACTGCCCAGAAACTCGGAGACGAGCCAACGGGTGGAGCAGGCATGGCCGGCGTAAGGCTCTGCCTAAAGTGGCTGTCGCAGATCGCAAGATACTACGTTGTGTGGAGCCAAAGCTCTCACCAGGAGGTTTGAGGGAGCGGGTTGCGAAACCTGGATCCCTCGTATCGCCCCTGCGGAGTTTCTGCTCCCAGGGGCGTTTTGGTTTTGGGCCGATTATCTTACGGATGGGTTGTGTTTGTGATGGCACGGAGAGGGCTAAAACTCGGGGGTGCGGGGCGCTTGGTCTCGGCCTTGGGGAGTGGCGCAATACTGCTTCTGTTCCTCACGATCGCCGAAGAGATTCGGGGCCAAGAAGGCCCCGCGCCGAACCAGGCCCAGAACTCAACTGACCCAGCAGCCCAAAACTGGAATTGGCACCTTCAATCGACGGTTGTTGGCCAGGCCCATCCTTCATTTCCTGCCCAGTACACTGGCACGAATAGCATGACGCCCGGGGCCTCGATTCGAGACACGATTTCTGTGGACGCGCTGGGTGGCGTGCGCCTATGGCAGGGGGGAGAGTTCTTTGTGGACCTCCTCGTGTGGCAAGGCTACGGACTTAGCAACACGCTCGGCATGGCCGCGTTTCCAAACGCCGAGGCGTTCCGCGTGGGCAAGACCTACCCCGACGTCAGCGTTTGTCGTGCTTACCTCCGTGAGACTGTGGGGTTGGGCGGGGAAAAGGAGTCAACCGACGACGCGTCTGACGATTTGAGAGGTACAAGGGCCGTTCGGAGGCTGACGCTCACAATAGGCCATTTCAACGCCAAAGACATCTTCGACAACAACGCCTACGCCAACGATCCGCGAACCCAATTCATGAGTTGGTCCCTCTACGCTAACGACGCATGGGACTATCCGGCGAACACGCTGGGATTCACAAACGGAGCTACGACGGAATTTAATACCCGCGCCTGGAGCGCGCGGTTGGGAATCTTTCAAGTGTCGAAATTCGCCAACGCTTTGCGAATGGACTGGAGCTTGTCCAAGGCCTGGTCCACCGCGCTGGAATTTGAAAGACGGTATTCGCCGCGTGGGCACCCGGGAGCCATACGCGTAATGGGCTATGACACACGAGCCCACATGGGAGGCTATCAAGCTACCATCGACGATCCCGCGATCAGCGAGGATATCTTCCTGACCGCGGCGTACCGGTACAAATACGGCTTCGGCCTCAATATGGACCAGGAATTCCGCAAGGATCTCGGGGCGTTCCTTCGCTTAGGATGGAGCGACGGCAAGAATCAGACGTATGAATTTACCGACGTGGACCGCACGGCCACGACGGGCATCAGCCTGAAGGGAGCGTCGTGGCGGCGCCCGCAGGACACCGTGGGCCTTGCGGTCGTGGTCAACGGCATTAGCGCGGTCCACCGGGAATATCTTGCGGCCGGAGGCCTCGGAATCACGGTTGGCGACGGAGCTCTGGACTACCGATCCGAGCGTGTTGCCGAGACGTACTACAACTGGCAGATTGCAAAACGCTTCCAGTTGACCTTTGATTACCAGTTCGCGCAGAACCCGGCGTACAACCACGTTCGTGGGCCGGTTGATCTTCTCGCGCTGCGGTTCCATACCGAACTATAAGAAAGCGGGAGGCAGTAGGTAGAAGGCAGTCGCGCACGCCCGTCGGCTGCGGGCGCCTGAAAAAGCCCAGGTTCCCCTCCTTGATAAGGAGGGGTTAGGGGTGGTTGCTGTGCGGCGAGGCAACCACCCACCACCGCCCTTCTCCTCCCGCCGAGGAGGGGAGTCATTTCAACGCAGAAAGCTGAGGGAAGAGCCGCGAATTCACCATTTACAATTCACTGTTTACCATTCACTATTGCCTTGCCATGATTTACTTTACTGAACTCGATCACCTTCCTGTTTACGCAGTGAAGGGAGAATACCTGGGACGGCTGGAGGACCTTTGCGTCGCGCCCGCCCAGAATTCCCTTCGTGTGGCTTCTTATCTTGTCAAGAGTCCTAAGAAGGCCCTCATTTGCATCACGCACGATCAGATGCAATCGCTTTCAGTGCGAGCCGGACAGACCAGCGTACCGCGCGATGAAGTGCGTTGCTATGCTCCCGACGAAGGGCTGCTGAAAGTCAAGAAGGACATCCTGGATCAGCAGATCATTGATGTAAACAACCGGAAGGTGGTGCGCGTGAATGATGTGGACTTTGATATTCGGCCCACCGATCATCACGCGGAACTGCGTATCGTAGCGGTCAATGTGGGAATGGCGGCGGCCATACGCAGGCTGTTGCAAGGCCTTCTGGCCAAGCATACCATTCGCATGCTCACAAGCTCTATCCCGACCAAGACCATTCCTTGGGAGTTCGTCAATCTAATCGAGTCAGACCCGCAGCGGCGCGTCAAGCTGCGTCTTTCGTATGATCGTGTGGCGCAACTTCACCCAGCCGACATCGCCGATATTCTCGAGGAACTGAGTCGCGATGAGCAGAAAGCCGTCATCGAGGGTCTTGACGATGAGACGGCTGCCCAAGCGCTCTCCGAAATCCCCACTCGCATGCAGGCCGACCTGCTGGAGAGCATCCCGGCCCAAAAGGCGGCGGATATCGTCGAGGAAATGCCTCCTGACGAGGCGGCGGACGTATTGCACGAGTTGTCGCCCGAAACCTCGGCCGAAGTGCTCTCGGATATGGCGAAGGATGAGGCCAATGAGGTTCGCGAACTGCTAGGGTTCGAAGAGAATACGGCCGGCGCGCTCATGACCACGGAGTATGTGTTCGTACATGAAAGCGCCGCAGTGGAAGGAGCCATCGCGGCACTGAAGAATTTTGAGGGCGCGATCGAGTCGATCCACGTGATCTACCTTGTGGACCACGATGCCGTGCTGACTGGGGCCGTCCCCGTGGGACGCCTACTTCTTTCGCAAGCTTCACTGCCGCTCAGCGACATTGCGATGGACTCGCTGATTTCCGTGCCCTCGCACGCCTCCCTGGCCTCCGTGGTGGATCTTTTTCACAAGTACAACCTGATCTCTCTGCCCGTCGTGGACGACAAACGCCATTTAATCGGAGTCGTCACCGCGGACGATGTTTTGGAACTCGTCATTACCAGAAGGCAATTCCGAAGCAGAGGATAATCTTCCGTGAATCGCGAACGGCTTCGCCGGTATCGTACAAGCTTGCTGATATTCCTTGCGGTCCTTGGGCCGGGAATCATCACCGCGAATGTCGACAACGACGCAGGCGGCATTTACACCTACTCCCTCGCTGGAGCGAAATTCGGGTTTACGTTGCTTTGGACGCTGATTCCCATCACCGTGGCGCTGGTGGTGGTTCAGGAAATCGTGGCGCGGATGGGCGTCGTCACAGGGAAGGGTCTGGCGGACCTGATTCGCGAGGAATACGGCTTTCGCACCACTTTTATTCTCATGATGATGCTGCTGGCCGCCGACCTCGGCAACACCGTGGCCGAGTTTGCGGGCCTCGCCTCCGGCATGTCCGTGTTTGGCGTGACGCGCGACATTGCAGTTCCTCTGGGCGCCGTGCTGGTTTGGGCGCTGGTGGTCAAGGGCACTTACCGACTCGTCGAGAAAGTCTTTCTGGCTGCTTGTGTTTTCTACGTTGCCTATCCGGTCTCTTGTTTCCTTGCCCACCCCAAGTGGCCGGACGCGGTGATTAACACCCTGAAGCCCTCGTTTGCGTTTAGTGGCAGCTACCTGTACATGCTCATCGGCGTGGTCGGCACGACCATCGCGCCCTGGATGCAGTTCTACCTTCAGGCGGCCGTGGTCGAAAAAGGGATCAAAGTGAAGGAATACATCTATTCGCGATGGGATGTGATTGTGGGCTGCATCGTTACGGACGTGGTGGCGTTTTTCATCATCGTCGCCTGCGCCGCCACCATTTATCTTAGCGGTCACCGCCAGATCAATGACGCAGGGGATGCGGCGATGGCATTGCGCCCGCTCGCGGGGCATGCCGCCAGCGCCCTGTTTGCGTTCGGACTTTGTAATGCATCACTTTTCTCGGCGTGTATTCTGCCCCTGGCTACCGCTTATTACGTCTGCGAAGGGCTTGGTTTGGAAGCGGGCATCGATAAGCGCTTCCACGAGGCCCCGACTTTCTACTGGCTCTATACTTCGTTGATTGCGGTCGGGGCACTGGCCGTGATGGTATTAAGTGAATCGAAACAGATTCCCATCATCCTTTTCTCACAAGTGGCCAACGGTGTTCTCCTGCCTTTCGTACTAATCTTCATGCTCCACTTGGTGAACCGCGAAGACCTGATGGGGAAGTATAAGAATTCCCGCCTGTTCAATTACATCGCCTGGGTAACATGCGCGGTGATGATCGTGCTGACCCTATTGCTGGTGGTGAGTACGTTTTTCCCTGATAAACTGCCGGCTTGACGCTTGGGCAGGTCCGCATTTTGAGCGTAGCGCAGACGTCGATCAGGTTGCTGACGGCTCTCTTCGTGTGTCATTCCGAGGAGCCGTAGGCGACAAGGAATCTCGCAGTGCCTTTGTTCTCAGAGCGAGATTCCTCGCCGCGCTCGGAATGACAGCGCAGCGAGAGGGATTTTCAGCGGCTTGTTAGACCGGTGCGACGAAGGTTTCCAGCGTCGCCAGCCTGACGCGCATCTCCCGTAACTCCAACTCTCCAAGCTTCTGGGCGCAGCCTGAGACAATTCTCCTGCCCCGTTCGGACAGTGTGCGACGGTACTGCTCGTCCGGCGTACTGACGGCGATGTCGCCCAGGGCGCGCAGCAAGCGCAGGCTGACCGCCATATCCGTCTGCGCGTAGAGGCGGATTTGCTCGAAAGCAGCGTCTACCATCCGGTCGAAATCAGTCCACTGAATGCTGACGCGAAGCACTCCGGGCGGATCGTAGAGCGTAGATTCCGGCAGCTCCCTGGAGGCGAAACGGATCAGGATGCGGCTTAGTTGGTCGACGCAGCTTATCGCCGTGCTCGGGTCGTTGACGGCAGGGGAGATGGCTTTCAAGGCGATGTCGACGATCTGGAGTACTCCGAACTCGAGGTCCTGTTGCAGGGTCCGGGAGGGGCCGAAATCAAACGCCCCGCGAAGGTCCCTGACGCCCTCGGAAGAGAGGCGCTCACCCTTGTACACCATCAGAAGTGGGATGCTCGCGGGCACGAACTGCCCCACCCGGCGGAGGATTTTGACCTTGACGCGGTAAGCTTTCGCGTGAGCCACAAGCTGTTCCGTATCGATGAAGCGGATGTAGCCGGAGGTTTCGCTGAAGACCGGCGTTACCCAGTTCTCAGGTTTAACAGGATCGTTGTCTGACATGCGGGTGGGCCGGCGTGGGTGAGGCATCATCTCGTCGATCATGGCTTCGGTCTCGGAGGCGATCCGATCGACGATATGGTTGACGCTGATCGCCTGCGAAATGTGATGAATGAAGTAAAGCAGCCACGCGACGCAAGCCAGGGCGAGCAGCATCGCGCCCAGAACTGTCGCCACGGGCGCAAAGGGGCGCGGCAGTGATCGAGCCGTGGGAAGCGCTGCCATGCAATAGGTGAAAGTGCCCAGGAATATGCCCAGGGTCCATTGCGTCACGCGGTCCCGGGCGAAGCTCACGATAATGCGCGGCGAGAACTGCATCGAGGCGAGCGTGAGCGTCATGAGCAGAATGGCGAAAACGATTGAGACCACGGTCATGATTGAGGCCGCAATGGCGGCAAGAATCACCTGCGCCACCTGCGGATCAGCATGAGAAGGGAAAAGCGCCTTCGGCACCCAGGCGCTGACCGCCGGAACGGCCTCTTCCCACCACGATAGGAATGCGCCCGCGCAACCGAGCGTCAGCGCAATGGTCAGTGGGCGGACCAGGAAGCCGCCACGCAGGTTGTACGTGACATGACGGAACAGTAGGGGTAGCCTTCTGGTTTTGTTCATGACGGCGATCATTAAAGTCTAAAGGCTAAAGGGTGAAGGGTAAAGGATAAACAGCAATGTCCCAGTTTGAAAGTGGCCTCGGCCTTTAGAGCCTGCCCTGAGCGACGCGCAGGGTCGGCAGATGCTGGCCTGACGGCCGGCGTCACGCCGAAACCAGGGCACTACCGGATAAGTCTTGGCCGTCAGGGGTACGAAAGTACGGGTAACCTTCACCCTTTATCCTTTACCCTTCAGCCTTCACCCTCATATAATCCCTAGCCATGAAGAGCAGACGTCGAGGCATCCACCTGTTCCGTTTCGCAGGTGTCGATGTGTGGTTGCACTGGTATTGGTTTTTGTTTGCAGCCTTCGAAATAAGCAACCGGGCGAACAGTTACTCGTCCCTGGCTTGGAACGCGGCGGAGTATCTGGCGCTTTTTTTCTTTGTGCTGCTGCACGAGTACGGCCATGCGCTGGCCTGCCGGCAGGTTGGCGGAACGGCCAACGAGATCATGCTATGGCCTTTGGGAGGAATGGCGTATGTGGCTCCGCCGTTACGGCCCGGCGCCACGCTCTGGAGTAACGTGGCAGGACCGCTTGTGAACGTAGCGGTGCTGATCGTTCTTGGACCAGTTGGATACATGCTTGACCGGTTCTTCAAGTTGGGCCGGACGGCGCCCAACGTACACTCGTTCCTGCTGGCACTGGCGTTCGTCAACATACTTTTGCTGGCGTTCAATTTGTTGCCCATATATCCGCTGGACGGCGGCCAGATTATTCGCTCCTTACTCTGGTATGCGGTAGGGCGCGCCCGCAGCCTGATGGCGGCGGTCGCGATCGGATTTGTGGGTGTGGCGGGATTGTATTATTTGGCCTTGCGATTTCGTCTGGCAGGCCAATGGGAACATGCCTTCTGGATGGCCGTCCTGGCTACATTTATCCTCGCGAGTTGCTGGGGAGGATGGCGTGAAGTGCGGATTCTGACTCATTTGAGTGAGTTGCCACGCCGCGAGGGATTCGCCTGCCCCTCGTGCAAGGCCACTCCGCCGGTGGGGAGTTTTTGGAAATGCAGTCGCTGTGCGAAGCCTTTTGACACTTTTCAAAGCCGAGCCACGTGCCCAAACTGTGGAGTGGAGTACCCCCTAACAATGTGCCTTGATTGCCGCAGGCAGCATCCCATGGGTGACTGGGACGTCCGCACACCTGTGCCCATTGACGCCTAAAAGGTCATGGGAAGACTCCGAGGACCGTATCATTCCGAGCGAAGCGAGGAATCTTGCTCCGTGTCTGGGTAATCGAGGAAGAAAGATCAGAGCGAGATTCCTCGCTTCACTCGGAATGACAGCTTATTCAGGTTCATCCTTTCCCTTCACCCTTAGACCTTTCATTTTCCCTTTATTGGGAACGCCTCGTCCAGCTTCAGATTGAGTTCGAGGACATTCACCCGCGGTTCACCCAGGAAACCCAAATCCGCACCCTTCGCATTCTGGTTGATAAGAGCTTCGACCTGTTCAAGGCCGGTGCCTCTTGCTTTGGCCACTCGCGGCGCCTGTGCTTCGGCGGAGGCGGGGCTGATCTCCGGATCGAGACCGCTGGCCGACGCGGTCAGCAGATCGGCCGGAATGGGCCCCGTGTAATCTGGGTTTTCTTTGCGGAACTGCTCTACGGAGCTTTTTACGCGATCGATGAGCTTCTGACTGGTCGGGCCGTAATTGGACCCGGTTGAAGCCGTCGCATCGTAGCCGTCGTTGCCTGCCGCCGAAGGCCTCGGATGAAAATACTCCGGCTTCGTGAAATTCTGGCCGATCAGGGCCGACCCGACCTCTTTTCCTGAGGCGCTTAACATGCTCCCATTGGCCTGCCAACGAAACAAAACCTGGCAGAAGCCCGTGACGATGCCGGGATAAACCAATCCGGTGAGCACCGTCAGGACGAGCATCAATCGAAACGCGGGCCCAATTTGGTTACGCATACATCTCCTTCCATCTACCTATCTGCCTGCGCACTACGCCAGGTGCAACAAACCCAGCAACCTGTCGATCAGGAAGATGCAGGGAAAAGGTGCAATGAAACCTCCCACTCCGTAGATCCAAAGGTTGCGTCGCAGCATGGCGGCGGCGCTCTGCGGCCGGTACTTCACGCCTCGCAGCGCCAGCGGCACGAGCGCCACAATGATGAGGGCGTTGAAAATCACCGCCGCCAACACCGCGCTGTGCGGGGTGCGGAGGTGCATGATGTTCAGCTTCGCCAGCGCCGGATAAGTGGTCATGAACATAGCCGGGATAATCGCGAAGTACTTCGAAACATCATTGAGGATGGAAAAGGTCGTCAAGGCGCCGCGGGTGATGAGCAACTGTTTGCCGATCGCCACCACCTCGATGAGCTTGGTGGGATTGCTGTCCAGATCGACCATGTTGCCGGCCTCTTTGGCTGCCATGGTCCCCGTGTTCATGGCCACCCCGACGTCCGCCTGCGCGAGCGCCGGCGCGTCATTCGTCCCGTCGCCCGTCATGGCCACCATGCGCCCGCCGGCTTGTTCATTGCGGATATACTTCAGCTTGTCTTCGGGAGTGGCTTGGGCCAGGAAATCATCCACACCGGCCTCGGCGGCAATGGCCGCGGCGGTCAGCGGATTGTCGCCGGTAATCATCACAGACCGAATGCCCATAGCGCGAAGTTGTGCGAGCCGGCTTTTCATTCCGCCCTTCACGATGTCCTTTAGGTGCACAACGCCGAGCATTCGAGATCCGTCCGCCACGGCCAGGGGCGTGCCTCCGGCGCGAGAGATTCGGTCTGAAATCCCCACGAAGTCGTCCGGTATCTGTCCTCCCTGCTCTTTAACGAAGTTGACGATGGCGTCCGTTGCGCCCTTTCGCAGGAAGCGCCCATCCAGATTCACGCCGCTCATGCGCGTATAAGCGGAGAAGGGAATGAAGTGCGCCCCCGGTTCGGCAACTTCCCGGCCGCGCAATTGGAACCGCTGCTTGGCCAAAACAGCGATCGAGCGACCTTCTGGTGTTTCGTCGGCCAGGCTCGACAATTGCGCGGCGTCTGCAAGCTCTGCTTCGCTCACCCCTTTCACCGGAATGAACTCCACTGCCTGCCGGTTGCCGAGCGTGATGGTGCCGGTCTTGTCCAGCAGCAGCGTATCGACGTCGCCCGAAGCTTCCACCGCCTTGCCGCTCATGGCCAGGACGTTGTGCTGCATCACGCGATCCATGCCGGCGATCCCGATGGCGGAGAGCAGTCCGCCGATGGTCGTCGGAATCAGACAGACCAAAAGCGAAACCAGCACTGCAACCGTCGGCACGGTTCCTGCGCCGGCGGAGGCGATGCTGTAAATTGCAAACGGTTGGAGTGTGGCCACGGCGAAGAGGAAGATCAGCGTCATGCCGGCAATCAGAATATTCAAGGCGATCTCGTTGGGGGTCTTTTGCCGCTCCGCACCCTCCACCAGAGCGATCATCCTGTCCAGAAAAGTCTCGCCCGGATTGGAGGTAATCTTGATGTGAATCTGGTCCGAAAGAACTTTGGTTCCGCCGGTGACCGCGCTTCGGTCGCCGCCCGACTCGCGAATCACCGGGGCGCTTTCGCCGGTGATGACGGATTCGTCAACGGTCGCGATGCCCTCGATGACTTCTCCGTCCCCGGGGATAATGTCTCCCACCTCGCACAAGACGGTGTCTCCGGCGCGCAGCTTCGAGGCCGGCAGCGTTTCGATCTTGCCTTTGCCCACCAGCCGCTTGGCGATGGATTCGGACCTGGTCTTCCGCAACGTGTCAGCCTGGGCTTTGCCGCGCGCTTCCGCCATGGCCTCGGCGAAATTCGCAAAGAGCACCGTGAACCAGAGCCACAAATCAATCTGGATCTCAAACCCCAGGCTGGGCGCGCCGATGAAGGCGTCGCGAAACAGAAACACTCCGGTCAGCGCCGCGCCCACTTCCACAACAAAAATCACCGGGTTCTTGAACAGCGTGGCAGGATTCAGCTTGACGAACGAATCCTTCAGGGCGCGCCCCACGAGTTCCCGGTCGAAGAGTGGACGCGCCCGCACCAGCCGCTTCGGAATCAGTGTGGTCAGATCGTCGACCACCGGAGGCGCAGAATTCAATGTTGTAGCCATCGATTAGCTCCAGATAGATAACATCAGCGAAGAAAACAGTTTGCCCTGGTGCATAAGGTAGTGCTCAACCAGGGGTCCCAGCGAAAGAGCGGGGAAGAACGTCAAAGCGCCGATCACGATCACCGTCCCCACCAGAAGCCCTACGAATAGCGCACCGTGGGTAGGGAATGTGCCGCTCGACGAGGGCACCCGCTTTTTGGAGACCAGGCTTCCCGCAACTGCCAAGGTGGGGATGATAAACGCGAAACGTCCAAGCGCCATGGCCAGACCTAAAGTGAGGTTATACCAGGGAGTATCGGCACTGAGTCCGGCAAAGGCGCTGCCATTGTTTTCCGGGGTGCTCGAAAAGGCGTACAGCATCTCGCTGAATCCGTGTGGCCCGGTATTGGTGAGGTTCGCGATGGCCGGGCCGAGAGGATTCCAATAACCGTTCTTGGCGAAGGGAGCCACGATGCTGATGGCAGTGAACACAAGAATCACGAAGGCCGTGGCCAGGATGGCCAGCATCGCCATCTTGACTTCCTTCTGTTGGATCTTTTTCCCCAAGTACTCCGGCGTTCTTCCCACCATGAGTCCCGCAATGAACACTCCGATGATGGCGTATAACAGCATGCCGTATAAGCCGGAGCCGACTCCTCCAAAAATCACCTCGTCACTTTCGATATTGAACAACGGAACGAGGCCGCCAAGCGGAGTGAGGCTGTCGTGAACGTTGTTGATAGCGCCGCAGCTTGCATCGGTAGTGACGGTTGCAAACAACGCCGAACCGGCAATGCCAAAGCGTGTCTCTTTGCCCTCCATGTTGCCGCCCGGTTGCGTGCCGGTGTTGCGGGTCTCAATTCCCATTTTCGCCAGGATGGGGTTACCCTGCTGCTCGTAGTGGTAGCAGATGAAAACACCGGCAAGAAACATCACC
>Ga0181538_10004278_pt1 | contig 13421 bp, 14 predicted proteins | sample PEATcosm2014_Bin_40_FD_119773 | JGI IMG/M metagenome (GOLD analysis project Ga0181538, IMG submission 119773) | Peatland microbial communities from MTU Mesocosm Facility, Houghton, MI, USA - PEATcosm2014_Bin23_30_metaG | ecosystem: Environmental > Terrestrial > Soil > Wetlands > Peat | place...
AGCAAGGCCCCCACCCCGGTGAAACCACCGGTCAACAGGGCCTTCAACTCACGCCAGCATCCGGAGCTTCTAGTTGAGGCAACGATTCAGCCTTCCCGGAGGATTTGACGTGAGGCAACAGGCTGGGCCGACATCTTGCGCCTGTCCCGAGAAGCCCACACCGTCGGCGCCGAAGCGGCCCGGCGGCTTCGCGCCGAAGCCCTCGGGCTCGTGCGCGGCGTTCCCTTCGAGGGCCTGGACGGCGACGGCTACGACTGGATCGAATACGAGGACCTGGTCAGCACCGTGACGGTGACCATCGTCGGCTGCGCTCACGATCAGGGCAGCGACCTCTTCGAGAGCGGCGACTTCAGCGGCGCCGAGGAAGCGACCCGTGCCGGCCTGCGCGCGGCGCGCCACGAGTACGTGCTGTGGGAGTTGGGCGCCCGGGCCATCGACGCCCGCAGCGAACGTCGAGCGCTCGAGGCCTGGTTGCGCGCCGCGGCCCGTGAGCTCGACCCCGCCGAACTCGAGCGCATCACCCGCTCGCTCGGTCACGAGGGGTCCCCCGAGTTGTAACGCCCGGCGAAACGGCGCAGCGCTGCCTCGGCGCGCTGACGCTCCTTCTTGGCCGCGCCGTAGGGTCGACCGAGGCTCTGGGCCACCTCGCGGACGCTTCGACCCTCGAGACGGGTCGCGGCGATCAGCACGACCTCTCGGGGACTCAGCACGCCGGCGGCCACAGCGGCGGCCAACAAGGCGGGCGAGCGCCCGGGCCAATCACTGCCGCATTCGGCACTGTTGTCAATGGCCGTGTCGAAGTCCTCGGGCAGCGGCTCGGTCGGTGCCGAGCAGGCTCGGCGCATCCGAGTGACCCGGCGGGCCAGGTTCCAGATGGCGTCCCCGCGCTCCCAGCGGCTCGGCGGCGGGCGCCTCGTCACCACCTCCCAGGCGGCGGCCAGCGTGTCGGTCTCGCCGTCGAGGGCGCTGACCCGGCCGCTGCGCACGAGTCGGTCGCGCACGACCTCGAGGTCGTCTCGCAGCATGGACAACAGCGCCAGGGCGGCCAGCGGCTCGCTCGGCGCGGCTCGGGCCAGGCGCTCTTGGACCACGATGGCGGGGCGGCCGTCGGCGTCGCGCCGGGCGATCAACGCGCAGAGGTCCAGAAGCTCTCCCCCCGCCGCAGTCGACGGGGCGATGCGCTCGGCCAGGCGCTGGGCCTCGGTGCTGTGCGCCCTCAACGCGACGTGCTCGGAAAGCCTTTGGAGTGGTGTCGTTTCGGTCATGGCGCCATCGCGCCACATCGGGTTCCCGCAAGCCTTCCTCGAATGGTTCCCGGATCGATCCGGGGACAAAAAATCTTCTGGCGCATTCTCCCTGGTCATGGCGTCCGGGAACCCTCCCGGGAAGTCGAGCGGGAACGTTCGGGAACCCGGCGAGAACCCTCCAGGCGCGCTCCGAGCAACGCCGCGGCCAAGAGATCGGCCTCGGGGTCGCCATAGCCGCGCCCGGCGTAACGCCACTCGCCGTCGTAGTCGACATCGCCCTCTCTCTCGGCGCGGACGTAATCGGTCCGAGCCCGGCGCAGTGCCGTGAAGGTCGTCGAGAAGGCCACGCTCTTGGAGGAGAACTGCCCGGGGTAGCCGAGAGTGTGGGCGTGGTCGCGCAGCCTCAGGGGAGCGAGGTCGCGCCTGCGCCCGAGGGCCCACGCCGCCTTGACCATGGAGAGGATGTGGGGGCGCAGCACGAGGCGCTCGATCTCGGCCCGGCTGCGGATCCGGTGCGCCAGCCAGGTCGTCCCGTCCGCCGTCTTGGTGGCGTACTTGGCCACATAGGCGGCGATGGCCGTGGCGTCGGAGTCGTCGGCGGCGAGCAGTACCCGGACGTCGACCTGGGCACCCCAGCGGGCCCGGCGCAATGCCGTCTCCCCGACGTCGGGCACCGGGACGGCGGCTCCGGCGACGGCACGACCCACGGCAGTACGGAGCGCCGCCGCGTCGAGCCACGGCGGTGGCGGCTCGCTCGGCCCGGCCCCGCCGTCGGCACGGACCACGACGTGGAGGTGGACCAGCCCGCGCCCTTGGAACTCGACCACCTTGATGTAGGAGAGCCGGGCCACGGCCCGCAGCGCTCTGGTGCTCAGCCCGGCGCTCCGGGCCACCTCGCGATAGAGGCGGTGGACGGTCCGGGCCCACAGGGCCGAGACGTGGGCGTTCCACAGCACCGCCCCGCGGTAGTCGAAGCACGCCGGGCACAGCGGCTCACCCACGACCGGGTCGTCGGCGCCATGGCGCCGTATGCACGAGAGCGACTTCCCGTGCGGGCAGCGGCCGGCGCGGCGGCGAGGCCGGCACGGACGGGGGGCGCCGCCCGAGACGCCGCTGCGGTGCACCGGCCCGAAGGAGGGGGCGGTGAGGGTCACGAAGAGCTGGGGGTGGGCGAGCACCGAGGGACTCACCCCCTTGCCGCCGCGGATGCCGGCGGCCACGAGCTGCCAGGCGTCGGCCTGGTAGATGCGCGAGCACGACGGGCAGAGCGCGGCGCGCCGGTCCTTGCAGGCGACGAGGAGGTCGCCTTCGACCAGCTCTCCGCTCGAGCGGTCCAAGGTGAGGCCGCGCAGGCGGACCGGATGCGAACACAGGCCGGCCTGGTCGACCTCGGCCAGGAGCTTGCGCCACTGCGCAGCCGACCTCACCGTGGCTCCCCGGTCGCGCACGAGCGCCGGGCCACGGCGCGCCGCGCCAGCTCGGCGATGCCGTGGTCGTCGAGGAAGTGGGTGCGGACCTTGCGCGGCAGCGCGCCCTCGGCCAGCAGGTAGCCCACCCCGCGCGCCGTCGGGTCGAGGGTCGAGGCCGAGTAGCCCTCCTTGGCCCAGCCCTGGCCCAAGATGGTGTCGGAGGCCTCCGGCGTGGTGCAGCGCAGCGCCATGCGGAAGCTGAACAGGTCACGGACGTACGTCGGGACGATGTCGTTGGAGGGCTTCTGGGTCGCCGCGATGACGATCATCCCGGCCGCCCGCCCTCTCGAGATCAGGTCGCGCAAGGTCTCGGAGAGCTCGCTGCGCTCGTCCTTGGTCCCGCCGCGCATGTAGAACGCCAGCTCGTCGATGGCCACGACGTGGAGCCCGAAGTCGCTTCCCCGTTCGATCTTGCGCAGTCCCGAGGACAAGAGCACGCCGTAGCGGCGGTCCATCTCGGCACACAGGTCCTTCAAGACGTCGATGGCCCCGGCCATGTCGGGGCCGACGAAATCCTCGGCCGAGCCCGACCACGGAGCGAGCTCCACCTGCTTGCCGTCGAGCAGGGTGAGGGTCACAGCGGGATCGAGGGCGGCCGCCGCGATCAAGAGGGAGAGAGTGACGGATTTTCCGGCCCCGGGCTCGCCACCGAGCAGCAGGTTGCGCTCGGGCAGCCCGATCGAGACGGCGTTCCCGTCCTCGTCGATCCCGAGGGACAGTGGCTCCCACAGCGAGCCGGTCGGGGCCGGCCACGGCGGGGCAGGGGCCGAGAGCGGATCACGCAAGAGGATCGAGACGCGGACGATCGAGGCGTTCGCCGGGTCGCGCACTACACGCACGTCGCGCGCACCGACGGTGGCCGCCAGCGGCTCGCGCGCGGTCTCGAGCAGCTCGGCGCTGAACCCCGGGGGCAGACGCAGGCACAGGCGCCGTCCCGCGGGGATCGTCTCGCTTCCTTCGATGCGCGGGATCCGGCCGTGCCGGCTGACGAGCTCACAGGCGACGAGCACCCTGGCGAACCACCGAGCGGTGGCCCGGTGGCGCAGCACCGTGGCCAGACGACGCGTGAGCTCGGGCGAGCGCCAGACGACGATGCCGAGGATGCCGAGCAAGAGGATCCCCATGCCCTCGCCGTCGAGGGCGACGCCGAGGCGCCAGAGCACGAAGATGCCCAGCGCCAGGGCGACCTCGAGCCCCCACCCCCGGACGGTGAGTGCCACCCGGGAGTAGGGGCTGAGCGTCTTTCTGTAGGGGCGCTCAGGCACCGTGCCGGTGCAGGTAGCGACCGATGAGGACGAAAGCCACGACCAGCCCCACGACGAGGCCGAAGTGGGCCAGGACGAACCCGACCACGACCAGGCCGATCATCAGCGCCACCACGATGCCGAGGAACCGTGCCATCAGGCCGAGGCCCTCGCGGTGACCGCCTCGACCTTGGAGGCCGAGAACGACACCCCCGAGCGGTCCCCCATGGACCAGGTGATGGCCACGAGGTCGGTCACTTTCACGGGAGTGAACTGGCCGAGTCCGCGCACCTCGCCCGACACCTTGACGGTGATCACCTCACGGGTTCCCCCGTCGCCCACGACGAAGAGGTGGACCTGGTTGACGGCGACGCCCTTGGCGTCGGTCTTTTGGGCCTTGGTGTCGAAGTCGATCGCCGGTTCGGCCGGTCCGGCCGAGACGAAGTGCACGACATTGCTGTCAACGGGCAAGCGCATTTGTTGCTCCTTCCATGTAGGGAAGGAACGTCCTTCCCTACTTAGGAAGAGCCGGTGGGAACGACGAAAGGGGACAACATCGAGGTCAGGCGACCGCGGCTTGCGGCGGGCTCGGCGCATCTCGTGGCGGTCGGGCGTGGCCACTCGGGCCCCCGAGGGAGCGGCGGGCCCGTCCACTCGTCTCGGCTGTCGCCACGAGCGGGGAACGGCGCACCAGGGGCGCGAAAGCGCCGGCACGCGCACGCCGGCGGTGAAGCCGGCGCGACCCATCGACGCTGGAGCGCTGGTCGATCCTCCTCGGCCCGCTGCGAGCGAAGGTCGCTCTGATCAGGCCCCCCTGCAGCCGCTGCTCACCCTGGAGGGCGCTCGTCCAAGGTCAAGGGCCGAAAACAAAATCGGCACTCAGTCCCAGCCAGCGCCACTCGCGGATCTTGATTTTCTTTTCGGAAGGCTCCCTTGACCTCGGACCCTGACCGCCCTCCTGCGCTCTCAGCGTCAGCAGCGGGACCCGATCGGAGGGCGAAACCTCCGACGGACCGCACCGAGAGAAGGAGAAACGAAATGGGCAACGCCTTGAGCCAATGGATCGAGCGCAAGCTGGCCGAGGGCACCGAGGAGTACTGGCACGAGTGCGAGCTCTGCGGTGACATGGAAAGCACGCATGCGCCGCTCAGTACCGGCGAGGTCGTCTGCTGGCACTGCGCCGAGCGGGCCGGCGAGTTCGAGGTGCCTCGTGAGAGGGAGTGGCGGGTCTCTCAGCCCTACTGAGGACTCACGGGGATCCCGGGAGACAGGACCCAAGCGGTCCCGCCTTCTGGGATCCTCGAACCCTCACGGCGACTGCAACGACGTCGCGCTGCGCGCAGCGACGAACGAGGAGGAACGTGACAGGCGAGGACAAGACACGACAGGGCAGCGCGAGAACCCAAAGAGACGAGCAATCGCGCATCAGGAGAGCAGCGCAACAAGAGCCAGCGCAAACGACAAACACAGAGACAGCACATGCAAGAAGGATTCAGAATGGAAATATCAGACATTCACCCAGGTCAGGCCCCAGATGTCCGTGTTCTTCTGTACTGCTTCAAGCCGCCCCAGCCTCGGGCGGCGGCTGCGCCGCCGCCTCGGCGGGCGGGTGGCGGCCCAAGGCATGACCGGCAACATCTTCGCTCTGCGACTACGGCTCCTCATCAGAGCCCCTTGCGCCCCCACGCCCCATGAGATGAGCTCTGGTCGTGGGTACTTACCCGAGGTGGATTTATTACCCCAACTCGCTGGCGCCGCCAGACTGGGTAAAGGATTTTATTGCCGTCGTTTCCGCGGTGCGAGCTGATATCGACTCGTCAGTCGCACGCGAGAACTCATTATCAAGCGATACCGTCCTAAAGCTGCTTGAGCCAGGGTTGAGGGATCTGCACTATTCCATTGAAGACGGAAAATCGAAGACGAGGAAGCTTCGCCGACCAGTACTTTTCGGCGAAGGCGGCGAAGAGCAAGTCGCTTTCGAAGTCGATGCATTCCACGAGGAGTTAGGCGTCCTCGTGGAAATTGAGGCAGGCCGCGGAGCCCAAAGCAACGCCGTTTACCGCGATCTGGTTCGCAGTTCCTTGATCGTCGGCGCGAGTTATCTTGCTCTCGGGGTCATGGCGGAATACCACTACGCAAACTCAAGTGTTACGCAAAGTTTTCAGGTTTCGAAGTCTCTTCTAGACGCAATCTTCGCTAGCGGTCGTCTTCGGTTCCCATTTCAGGGGATTCTTCTATTTGGCTATTGATCGAAGTATCGCCTGGGCATTTGGGTTTACGCGAACGCACAACGGACTCGATACGAACTGCAGCCAAACCAGGATCCTCGTGCTCCCACACCCGGATCACCTCCCATCCAATCGCGCGGAGCTGGTGATCCGTATCTCGGTCTCGCTCTACGTTTCTCTGGATTTTTGCTGGCCAGTACCACTCATTGACCTTGTGATCCCTCACGCCGTGGAGGGGACATCCATGCCAGTAGCAGCCATCGACAAATACGGCAACCTTGTGAGGCCTAAAGACCACATCGGCAACCCTCCGCAACTCCGGGAGCGGTCGCTGATGGATTCGATACCGGAGCCCCAGTGCGTGTAGTGCGCTACGGACCCTCAGCTCAGGTTCGGTATCTCGAGAGAGCTGCCTTTGCATCCGCCCTCGGATGGCCGGGGAGCTTGCAAACGGTTTTCGTTCCCGCGGCGTGGGCATATGGAGATTGCAGCACATGGTCGGCGGATGAGAGATCATGGACTCATGGCCGGCCCTGAAGAGCCTGAGGCGACAGCTGGACAGGCGGTCTCACGTAGTACGACCGTGAAGGAACTACTGCGAGAAGCCCTGACTTCGCTCGTCCGCGGCACGGACCCGGACGCTTTGCCGCCGGCGGTTGTTCCTCCCGAGCTGCAAGACGATTTTCTGTCTGCGATAGCAGTGGCCAATGGTGCTCGAGACGCTCTTTTGATCATCTTTGCGTTCCGGTTGGTTCAAGGATCCCCCATTGACGTGTCGAAGAGAATGGAAGGAGACAGAGCCGTTTCAGACTTTCTTGGCAAGGAGGTCCTTCCCGATCTGGGAATCGACGGCGTCAAAAGCGCTCTCGAGGGCCGCTCGTTCTCGCACGGATTCCTATCTGATGAGGTGCGGAGTGATGCGGTGCGCGCCATCGCGCCACTTGCGATGGAAACCTCCGTCACAGAAGAGCAGATCGAAGGGATCTTCTGGGCCTTTGCTCGAGGCATCGCGGCAACCGCCAAAGTTTTCAAACCGCTCTCAGATCTCGATCTTCATGCAATGACCTTCAATCGAACCCTACCCCTTATCGAGTTTCTCCTTGGGTCGCCTGATGGCGCCGAGATGGGAAGTAGAACCGGGGGAGCTCACGAACAGTTTCTCTTTGCTTCGCTCCTTCAGGCCGTCTACGACGACGAGGATTCACGGCTGAGGGTCATCACAAAAACCCTTAACAGCAGCGATAGGTCAGCAAAAGCGGCCGGAGACATCCAGGTCGTCTCTGGCCAGGCTCGATTGGTCGAAGCCTACGAAGTAACTGCGAATCGCTGGGAAACCAAGATGGACAAAGCTGCGCAGACGTTGAACGAGTTCCCAGAACTTGATCGCGTGCACGTAGTTGCAGACAGTTCCGGTGCAACTGGTTCGGCTGTGAGGGCTGCGGCAGACCAGGCCGCTCAGAGAGCCGGTCGAGCTGTGGGTTCGGTTGATATCACGGTCACGGGAGTCCGAGAACAGTGTGTTGTGCTTCTGTCTCGTGCATCACAGCGTGGGCGACGCTACGCGATCCGAATACTCCATCAGCACTTGGTGAATCTCCAGAGTGACATGTCTCTCGTTGATCAGCTGGTCGACAAGTGCAGCGAATTGGGATTGTTTGAGTGACTCTCTAGGCTCCCAGCTGTCGTAGCAGGGCTCGACCAATGACCTCGGCCAAACGTGGCGGTACGGCGTTCCCTACTTGTCGATATCGAGACGAGCGGGGTCCTGCGAACCAGGTACCGAGCGGAAATGTCTGCAACAATGCCGCCTCTTCAACCGAGATCCGCCTTGCACCTGGGACGCTTCCGGACCTTGGTCGGCCGCCGCCCATCAAGTGGGCATGGTATTCGGGAACAATTCCTTCAGAGTCGATCCACGGGGTCTTGTTGCCACCCATTGAGGCGAGCAGGGTTGGAGCAGGAAGAGTGAGGTCAATTGGTCGACCGCCGCCGTTGTAGACGTGGCCGTCGTAAGGAGAAGGTCGCACGTCCGGTGACCTGGCGAAGGTGACAATGGCACGGTTAGGTTCCCCGATGGGGACGTCAGAGAGTACAGTCCCGGCGGATTTCCAAGGCCATCGCCGACCCGGACCGTGACTTGGACCGGGGAACCGAAAGACGCCGCCACCGCGGATCCCGACGATGAAACAACGGCGTCGCTTTTGGGGCACTCCGTAGTCCGCCGCATTAACCACGCGCGTCGTGACGGAGTAGCCAAGGTCTGACATCTCGCACACCAACGTCATCCAGCGTTCTCGCTGCAATCCCTGAGTCAGGCCGGCGACGTTCTCTGCAAGGAACATTTGCGGCTTGAGCGCCTTTATTGCACGAAGGTACGCCGGCCAACCATCTCTAGCGTCATCGCTTCCGAGTCGCTTCCCACCGGATGACCACGGCTGGCATGGTGGGCCACCGACCACCAAGTCCACCCCTTGCCACTTTTTCCAACTGACCCTTCCAACGTCGGCATGAACGACACCGGCCAAGGGATGGGACTTCGCAAAGGTGTCGCAGGAGTCTTCGTCCCACTCAAACCCGCTGAGCACTGTGATGCCAGCCTGCTCGAGGCCCTTACTCAGTCCCCCCGCCCCCGCGAACAGGTCGATCGCCGTGGCGCCGCACATGCGCGAATTCTTACATAGATGTAGTTTGCAGTCCACAACCTGCGGCGCAGGCGTCGTTTCTGCTCACCGGGTTTGTCGGCGGCGCCGGATTCCTCGTCTACAACCATCCAAAGCTCGCCCGGCCGTGTGACACCGCGACTGTACTCTCGCAAAGCGTGGGAGAGGTATTTCGATGACATGGCCCGACTCGATCAACGAAGCCTCGGCACGACCCGGGGGCGCTCGCTTCTATCGGTGTGCGTTCCAGGTGAATCCCTTCGACTACTTCACACGCCACGGCCAGACGCCGCCGGCCGCCGACGCGTACGCGTACAACCAGTTCATCGTCGACGGGTGTGTCGCCGAGGGAATCGAGGTCATCGCGGTCACCGACCACTACCGGGTCAAGACGGCTGCGGCCCTGATGAAAGCGGCGCGAGACGCTGGCATTATCGTCTTTCCTGCTTTTGAGGCGGTGACCAAGGACGGCGTCCACTTCCTCTGCCTGTTCGAGCAGGACAAGACGGCCGCAGAACTAGAGCGAGTCCTGGGCGATTGCGGCATCCACGACGAAACCGACCCCTCCCCAGTCGGGAAATACACGGCCGAAGAATTTCTCGACCATGCTCAGAGTTGGGGCGGAGTGTGCATCGCCGCCCACGTCGCCGCCAAGGGGGGCCTGCTGAAAGTGCTGTCCGGACAGGCCCGGATCTCGGCCTGGAAGGCGGAAGCGCTAACAGCTTGCTGCCTACCCGGACCAGTTTCCGATGCCCCACAGGACGTCCGTCCCATCCTTGAGAACAAGAACGCCGAGTACCGGCGCGCCCAGCCCGTTGCCGTGATCAACTCCAGCGATGTCGGCAACGTGGCGACGTTACAAAAGCCCAGCGCGTCGTGCTGGGTGAAGATGGCCGAGGTCTCCGTCGAGGGCCTGCGCCAGGCCTTCCTCGACCCTGTATCGCGCATCCGGCTTGCAAGCGATCCTGTGCCAGACGTCCATTCTGAGTTCGTGGCAATGACTTGGGAGGGCGGTTTCCTGGACGGAGCCTCCATCCGATTCAACGAGAACCTGAACGTGCTCATCGGAGGTCGTGGCACAGGCAAATCCACAGTCGTCGAGAGCATTCGCTACGTTCTCGGCCTCGACCCCCTCGGTGACGAGTCAAAGACAGCGCACAATGGCATCGTCGGCAACGTGCTGCGTAATGGAACCAAGGTCTCCCTCTTGATCCGCTCTCACCATCCCACACCTTCGGAATACCTGGTGCAGCGGACTGTCCCCAACCCGCCCATCGTTCGCACAGCATCCGGTGGCACCTCTGACCTTCCGCCAGCCGAAATAGTTCCGGGGATTGAGGTGTACGGGCAGCATGAAATCTCCGAGTTGGCCAAGAGTCCCGAAAAGCTCACCAGTCTTCTCCACCGGTTCGTGGTACCCGATCCGTCGGCGGTCTCGAAGAAGGCTGAACTCCGGCGCGACCTTCAAAGGAATCGGGGTCGCATCGTTGAGGTGCAGCGAGAGCTGGCCACGATTGAAGAGAAGTTGGCTGCCCTTCCGGGACTGGAGGAGAAGCTCGCTCGATTCAAAGAGGCAGGAGTCGAAGAACAGCTCCACGACCGCAGTTTGCTCGTGTCCGAAGAAAGGGTGTTGAAGACGGCTGGTGAGCGCGTCGGACCGTTTGACTCGATCCTGGCTGACCTGCGGAACCGCCTTCCAATCGACGTGGGGTTCTTGTCAGCAGAGGCACTGCGGGATCTTCCCGCCGCGTCGATGCTTGCAGAGATGGTCCCGGTCCTGGAACGTCTCGGTTCCGACCTCAATGCTACCGCTGCGGCCATCGAAGAGGCCCTCACCCGAGCGCGGGGAGAGATCGATGGGGTCTCTGCCCTATGGGATCAACGTCGTGACCATGTTCAGTCGGCGTACGAGGAAACGCTCCGCAAGCTGCAAGAAACCAACATCGAGGGCGCCCAGTTCATCAATTTGCGGACTCAAATAGAGGAGCTACGCCCTCTGACTGATCGCAGGGGCGAACTGAACCGCGAAGACCGGGATCTCGCCGCCAAGCGAAAGGAACTGCTCTCTTCTTGGGAAGACGCCAAGACCACGGATTTCCGTCGCCTCGACCGCGCGGCGACCAAAGTGAGCAAGAAGCTCACCGGCCGGGTCCGGGTTCGAGTGGCGCACGCCGGAAATCGGCAGCCATTGGCTGACCTACTGAAGCGCAAGGTAAAGGGCAGGCTCTCCGAGGCGGTCGAGGCCCTCCTGACTCGCAAGGATCTGTCTCTAACAGAGCTAGCCGAAGCGTGGCGTGGTGGGCACTCCGAGCTTGAGACGAAATTCCGAATACCCACGGCCCAGGCGCAGAAGCTGGCAGAGACGAGTCCCGAAACCGTCATGGAGGTCGAGGAGTTGGAACTGCCGCCGACAACCACCATTGAGCTGAACGTCGCGTCGAGCAACACTGACCCGGTCTGGCAAGCCCTTGCTGACCTTTCAACCGGGCAGAAAGCCACGGCCGTTCTCCTTCTGCTCCTATTGGAATCCGAAGCACCCCTCGTCGTCGACCAACCCGAGGACGATCTCGACAACCGCTTTATTACGGAGGGTGTCGTACCCAAGATGCGAGAAGAGAAGCGGCGACGACAGTTCGTTTTTGCGACGCACAACGCAAATATCCCCGTCCTCGGAGATGCCGAGCTGATTGCGGCACTGACAGCCTCCGGAGAGGCCGGCCGCGGCCATGCCGACCTCCCAGAGGATTGCGAGGGTTCAATCGACTCAGGCAAGGTACGGGAACTAGTCGAGGAAATCCTCGAAGGAGGGCGAGAAGCATTTGAGATGCGCCGACTCAAGTACGGCTTCTGACTGCCGTAATCACCACTTTTTGAAGCACGTAGCGAGTCAGACGTAGTCTTGGTCTACGAATTCGACTTTCAGCACGCTGAATACGCCTCCGCATTGCTGGCAGTACACAACATGCATCGGAATTGGCTCCACGTTGCCACCTTCTCCCGGCACGGCGATGCGTCGGAATCGCGCTCCTTCGGCGATCGACAAGCCGCAGTCTGCACAGTGCGGCTCAGCAGATCCCGACCTATGAGAGACGATTTGAGAGTCCACGAATCCAATCGTCTCACTATTGTCCGAGAAATGGGAATGGGTTGTCCGCACGTCACTATCTCTCCGTAGAGTCGTGGCGTGGTCCAGAGATTGATTCGCCTGAAACGTTCGGACACGTGCCGATCCTGCTCGAGCCCCCTCAACGAGGGGGTGATGGCCTGGTGGGATCCCAGGAGCCATTCACTTGAGTGCACGACGTGTCGTCCCGAGAGCGCGCAAGCCGATTATCCCCAGCAAGCCTTCGATCCAGGTGACCCTGGAGGTTCCTCTCGTGAACGCTACGAGAGGCTCCACGCCAGGCGAGACAAAGCGATCGAAGGAAAGTGGGGTCGCTTTGCCGGCGTAGTGAAGTTCCTGACGGACGATCCGCAATCGACCCGGGCGTGGCGTAGTGGCTCGCAAGGAGAGCGCAAGCTGGCGAGCTATCTCACCGAGCATCTCGGTGATCGAGTAGTCCTCCTGCATGATCGACGGGTGCCACAGACGAGGGCCAATATCGACCACCTGGTAGTCGCTGCATCAGGAGTCTGGATAGTCGACGCCAAGCTTCGAAAAGGGCTCATCGAACTCCGTGATGTAGGAGGCTGGTTCAAGGTCGATTGTCAGCTCTACGTGGGCGGCCGTCGCCAGACCAAGTTGGTCGACGATATGGGTTGGCAAGTTGAAGCGGTCCGTCACGCGCTTGGTACGCCCACCGTGCCCATCCATCCCGCCGTCTGCTTTGTCGACGGAGAATGGAGATTGTTCGCCAAGCCCTTTGAACTGAAGGGAGTGATGGTCTGCTGGCCCAAGGAGCTCGTCAAGAAGATCTCAGATGAGGGTTCGCTTGGACCCGAAGACGTACTTGCCGTGGCGGGTTACCTCGCGAGTTCTCTGCCGGCCAAGGCCTCGACTCGGTCTGCCGATCCACCCAGATAGACCCGCATTCGGTGGTCGTGCCAATTCCTGGAGGGCACGTGGAGGGCACGAAATCTCGGCGTCAAAACCGACTGCCAGTTGAAATGGCCTCTGAACTGGGACTTCCCGGTGGTCGGGACCGGCGTCGATCCGGTGACCTCACGCTTTTCAGTCGGGTCGGTGCTACTGGCTCGTTCCTCGACCCTTATGTAGCCTTCCCGTCGATCAGGCGTTTGGCGAGCGGTCGCCGGGACGGTGGCAATGCTGGGAAAAACGAGGAGCAGGCCTCGAACGGTTCGACGCTCGGCAGTGTTCCTGGTCGCAGTGGCAGTATTTGCGTTGGGCGCGCTCGCGCTGGTCGCATCGGTATCGGCCGCGGCAGTTCAATCCCAGACCGATCGACAGTCCAATTCGGCCGCACTTCCGCACGCATCTGATCGACAGAGCGGCTACTGGCTGGTGGCCTCCGACGGGGGCATCTTCTCCTACGGCGACGCCGCCTTCTACGGCTCGACCGGTGGCACGACTCTCAACAAACCCATCGTGGGCATGGCCTCGACCCCCGACGGC
>Ga0181538_10004287_pt1 | contig 13414 bp, 18 predicted proteins | sample PEATcosm2014_Bin_40_FD_119773 | JGI IMG/M metagenome (GOLD analysis project Ga0181538, IMG submission 119773) | Peatland microbial communities from MTU Mesocosm Facility, Houghton, MI, USA - PEATcosm2014_Bin23_30_metaG | ecosystem: Environmental > Terrestrial > Soil > Wetlands > Peat | place...
AGCAGGGATCGGCGTTCATAGCGGGCGGCGATCAGCTCGAACAGCACACTGGTCTCGGCCTGATCCTTGGTGACGTAAGCGATATCGTCGAGGATCAGCAGCTGGTACTTGTCGAGCTTGGTGATGGCGGCTTCGAGCCCCAGCTCCCGGCGTGCCACCTGCAGCCGCTGGACGAGGTCGGTGGTGCGGATGAACAGCACGCGCCGGCCGTTCTGGACGAGAGCCAGACCGAGCGCTGCGGCAAGATGGCTCTTGCCCCCGCCGGGCGGCCCAAAGAGCAGGATATTGGCGCCCTGATCGAGCCAGCCGTCGCCGGCTGCGAGTGCCATGACCTGCGCTTTGCTGACCATGGGCACGGCGTTGAAGTCGAAGGTGTCGAAGGTCTTGCCTGCCGGCAATCGCGCGCTGGCAAGGTGCCGCTCGATACGGCGCCGGCCGCGGTCGGCTACCTCGTGTTCGGCGAGTGCCGCCAGGAAGCGGGCAGCGGGCCAGCCCTCCTTGTCGGCACGCGCGGCGAGGGCGGCCCACATCAGCTTGATGGCGGGCAAGCGCAGCTCGCCCAACATGAGTTCGACGCGCGCAGCGTCGACGGTGTTGTTGCTCGTCATGCTGCGACCTCCATGCCGGAGGCCGGCTCGACGACATGGACGGCCGCCAGTTCGTCGTAGGCGTTGAGCGCTACCAGCTTCACATCGATGACCGGCACCGACGCCGGGGATGGGCCGAAGCGTTCACGCAGCAACGCCAAATCCGGTAATCGTCCGGTATCGAGTTCCGCGTCGATGACCTGCGCCAGCTCGGCCTCGCAGGCCCGATCGTGCGCCAGCGCCAGCAACTCGACCGTGACCTGGCACGCCCGCTTGTCGCCGACTTCGGCCCGCAACGTCTCGAAGGCTTTGCGATAAGCCTGACGCGGGAACAGCTGATCGCGGTAGACCAGATTGGGCAACGCCATCGGCTTCTTGCGCAGCGCGTGGATCACGTGCCGGTAGTCGACGACGTGACCGCCCTTGCGGTCCGAGACTGGCTGCCCCCGTCTGAGCGTCATCATCGGCGTCCAGGACCCGGCGCTGCGCGGCGCTCTTTGCAAAATCGGTGGCGACCGCCGATCTCTTGATGCAGCCGCAATTCCTGGGTTCTTGCGAGCAGATCCTGGCGGACGATTTCAGCTATCCGGTTACGACTGGGATAACCACCGTTCGGACCACGCTACAAGTTTCGGTAACCCAGGCTATTCAGATTTGGCCCGGGCAGGGTGCGCAGCCGCTTCATCGCGATGACTATCTCCATCACCGGTACCACCCAGGTCCGGACTCGCAGGTCCGGGTGCTGTACGCGGCGACGGATTTCACGGCGCAGAACGGCGCCACCCTGGTCGTCCCCGGAAGCCACCTATGGGATGATGTGCGGAGACCGCGGCTCGATGAGGCGCTGCCAGCGGTCATGCGTCGCGGCTCGGGTCTGATTTATCTTGGCTCGACCTACCATGGCGGCGGGCAAAACAGCACCACGGATCAGCTAAGGACCGCGGTCATCATTTCCCTGACGCGGGGGTATCTGCGGCAGGAGGAAAATCAGTACCTCGTGGTGCCACTGGATATCGTTCGGCGCTATCCGCCGAGAATCCAGCAGCTTCTCGGCTACGCGTTGAGTCCGCCCTTCTGCGGCTGGATCGAGATGTGCGATCCCTCGGTGGCACTCACCGAAACCGATATTTCCATCCTCGGCGCCCGCGATCTGCTGACATAGCGCGAAATTTATCCGCTCAACGTGCGGGGGTTTGGAACATGCCGAAGCGGTCCATGAAAGAAGACGACCCACTTGAGGATTTCGAGCGCCGCGAGATTACGCTCGATGGCGTCACCAAGCTGGTGTATGTGGCCGGCGCAGGGCCAGCGGTCATTGTGATGGCGGAGATGCCAGGCATCAGCCCGCATGTCGCGCGTTTCGCCCGCTGGGTCCGTGGCGCCGGATTCACCGTCTACATGCCATCACTATTCGGCCGCGATGGCGCCGTGCCAGGTGCGGAGGAAGGCGCGGCCGTCTTTCAGCGCGCCTGTGTGAGTGCTGAGTTCCGCGCCCTGGCCGCGAATGAATCCAGCCCGGTGACGAAGTGGCTGCGATCGCTGGCAAGACTTGCGCATGACGAGTGCGGCGGTCCCGGTGTCGGCGCCATCGGGATGTGCTTCACGGGAAATTTCGCGCTGACGATGATGCTGGAGCCGTCGATGCTGGCACCGGTTCTATCCCAGCCGTCATTGCCGTTGAACAAACCGGCCGGCATCGAAATCGCGCCGGACGAAGTGAGAGCCGTTCGTGAGCGGCTCGAACGGGAGGATTTGACGGTGTTGGCCTATCGGTTCGCGGGGGACAAGTTCTGCATGGCTCAACGCTTCGTAGCCTATAAAGAGGCGCTTGGTAATCGCTTCGTCGGGCGGGTGCTTCCGGACAGCGCGGCGAATACCGATCTTGCGCCATTCTTCGAGCGCTATGTTACGACCCCTCATAGTGTGGTGACCGCACACCTGATCGACGAGGTGGGTCAGCCGACGATCGCAGCGCGCGACGAAATCCTGGAATTTTTCAGGCGCAGACTGGCGCCCGGCCGCCCCCAGGCATGACAACCTTCCGATCACGGCATCGCGGACTGACTTTGGGGTTGCCTACCGGAGCCTTTGGGGTTCCCTACCGGAGCGCGATCACGAGCGAGGTATCTCGATGCGAAGACGCGTTCGTTCGGTTTGTGCGCTACGCGCGTGAGGCGGAGCCGAGCGCGGCGCTGCGAATCCCGGCCGAGCTGCGGCTCAGGCCGCCGCGGATTTCCTTTTGACGAATTTGGAGGAGCTACAATTTCGGCTTTTTATCGCGCTATTCGGTGCTGTCTGCTGTTTGATCGCGCTAGCGCATATCATCATCGGCCCTACCTCCATTCCTGGCGGAGGCGCGGTCACTGCCACAACGGACAGCGAGGAACGTTTCTACGCCGCGCTGTTCTTAGATGGGATAGTTCTGATCGCCAGGATATCAGCCCCTCGGATTGGCTAAGAAACTCGCGCATGAGCCATGCTGGAGGCGCATGGATTAATCTCGGATTTATTCATCCTCCTGGAAGCCGGCGGCGCGCAATTTGGCCGGAACGATTTGCTCCACTGCCGCTTAATGTCGACTACGCAACCGCCCATTTATTTAATCTAACATCATCTCTTTCCTGCATGGTATTGGGGTTTGTATTTAAACCAAACTATCGCTCTGTGCTTGAAGATACGCTTCGAGAAAATACTCTACATATGCTGAGCCGCTTTCTCTTGGCTTCACAATCGTGGACCCACGCAGTCAAAAGCAGAAGCGTATTTCAAAACTCAGGGACGATATCCGAGATCTCGCAAAGGAATGGTTTCAGCAAAATGCACCTGGCATATTCTCTGCAAATATCGAGAAAAACGATGTTCCCACTTGTGAGTTTGTCACGTTAAAGAAAGCGGAGCCATTTCCTACACATATCAACTCAGAAACCCCCGGATTAATGTTGCCAGCTCTTGGGGTCGGTCTTCCTGAATATTATGGCCGGCCTCGGCGACGAGCGTCCAGCAGCCCTGCTGAAATAAAGCCGCGAACCGAGATGCTTTGTCGTCAGTTAAGACGCGGCTTTTTCCGCCGCGGACAATCAGCGCTCGGCATCGCATTGCAGGCGCCAAAGCCGCGAGTTCATCTAGTTTTGCGAGCACGTGCGGGAAGTCACGCGGCGTTCGACCATCGTAGCGCCACGCTAGCGAACCGTCCGCCAGGGTGTGGGTCATATGCATGTAGCGATACAGAATCTTGTCGCGCCCGCCGCTTGCGCTCACTTGGAGCGCGCTGTCAACGAGCTGTTCTAAAGTGAGATGCCCAATGGGTTGTTTCATAAAATCGCGCATACTCAGGGTCGAGCCGAAATCCACCCAAGGGCCGACATCGATCATGGTCAATGTCTTTGCACGAGAGGTGGGTAAAGCTGCGTAATGTGCGGCGACGTTACCGCCGAGCGACATGCCGATAACATGGATGCTCTCGACGCCAAGATGCTCGACAAGCGTTTCGACATCTCGTGCCCCCTCATTAATCGAGTAGTCCGTGGACCAGTCGCTGAGACCATGACCGCGCATATCAAGCGCGACGCATCGAAATGCATCGCTAAGTGCGAGGGCGACAAGATCCCACGTATGCGCCGTTAGGGCTCCGCCGTGTAGGAAGAGAATTGTGTCGCCCTTGCCTGCCCACTCAAGGTAATGAAGTGCGATGCCACTACGCGTATGAAAATATTTGGATCGCGGCAACATGGTCGGGTCAAATAAAATCCCGTTGGCTGTCGCGAGCCGCGATAGAGCGTCGTAAGCCAAATCCGACATTTCGCGAGTCAAAAAATTTGCCGTTTGCCGATCTCCAGGTAGACACCCTTAAGCGCCTGTAAGCCGCCAAAGGAGAGTTGACCGACATTCTCCAGATGGAAGCCAGTACGAGCCCAAATCTGTCCCAACTGGCGAATTTTGACAAGCCAACGACGACGCCGGCGTTGCACAAATCCGAGCGTCATCCGGGGAATGTGGGCTTAGGTTTCGGCGCCGCACTGGTGTGGTGTAGCCGAGATGCGCATGCGCGGAGTGAAGTGCTTAGTTTTTTGCTCATCATCTTCTTCTTAGGCGGCGCCGCGCGTATCATTTCGGTGATCCAGTTTGGGTTCCCCGTTGAGCTGTACACTTTCCTTGGAGTGGTTGAGCTGATATTGTCACCGATATTGTGGTGGGTCGCATTGCGGACATTATCAGAAACGACCACGCGGAACGTTCAAAAAGCTAGAATCATGTCGTACCTTAGTTTTCTCTTCTGGGCATTTTTTTCGTCGTACGTCGTGCACATCCTCGACGAAACGCTGCTCAACGGCGGCTTTGTTCGGTGGATCGCAGACAACTTTTGGCCGACATATCACGTTCGGATGTTTTTCTGGTTCAATGCGGCGTTTATTGGGGCGATCGCGATCACTAACGTTCTCTTTGACACCCTCGGTGGCCATTGGGTCATCCTGCCGCTAATCTTCGTGGCCGGATTCGTCACTCACGTGTTCACCGTACACCTGTATTGGACTATCCGTCTCAACACCTATTCGCCGGGCTTGGTCACGAGCCTGCTCTATGTTGTCATTTTTTACCTTTTGATCAGGTATGGTCTCTGCGGCCACCTTATTACTGGTGCAGACTTCGCTATTGGCACGGCGGTAGGCATTGCGACTGTGGGCTTGTTCTTGACCGTGGGACCAACTGTGCTCTTTCCCAGACTCATGCGGCGTCGGCATTAGTCTCGGCGCCGTTGTCACTCCGGGCCGCGCGATAGGCCTAGTGCCCCTGCACAGTGATTATGACTCTTTGGGAGTGTCGGGATATGCGTGACCCATTTTGGCGCGGGCTTTTTCGGTTGTGAACATCCATTTGATGCGGGCGCGTTCGGCATTGCGCTGTTGTTGCCAAGCGGCGATTTCGCGGCGTAGCCATTTGGCGTCGTCGATTCTGCGATCCAGGCACTGGCTGCGCAGGATGCCGATTTCGATCTCGACCATATTGAGCCAGCTGGCGTGCTTGGGGGTGTAATGGAACTCCAGCCGCTGAAAAATGCGCCGAGCTTTAGAGCTTCGCGCCCAGCGTAATCGACCGTCTTCACTTGTCTTATGAGGAGTTGCGGCCTGAAAATCCGTCTCTCATCATGGTGTCGACATCGCTCCTTGGCCAAAAAGGCCCAGAAGCAAGAGGTACGAGTGGCACGGGGACTACGGGCTCCGCCTTCGCCGGAGCGACAAATCTGCTCGGTTGGCCGAACCGGCCGCCAGCCGGTCCTTATGGCCCATGGACCGACTCGGTAACGCCGCGCTTTGTCGTCGCCAGCATCCTTGCAGCGCTGCACAGGCGTAGAAGATTGGGCGAAGGCTGTTACATCGACGCGGCACAGGCCGAGTGCGGCCTCCAGTTCCTTCTGCCCGCCTACTACGATTATGCCGTGAATAATCGGGTACCCGAGCGGCGCGGTGCCGCGGGCTCGCCGCTGCGGTGTCCCTCGGGTGTCTACCCCTGCGCAGGAGACGACCGCTGGGTTGCCATCGACGCGTCGTCGGATCACCAATGGCAAGTCTTCCGTCGGATCGTTGGAAACCCTTTGACCAGAAGCGATCTCGACACGCTGCTCGGCCGTCTGCGCAATCGCGAGAAGATCGAACGCACGATCATAGCCTGGACTAAAGGCCAAGCGCCTCATGGCATCGAGCGTGAGTTGCAAGCTGCGGGCATCGCCGCCCATGTTGTCTGCACCTCCCGCGATCTGGCGGAAGATGAAGACCTTCGCCACGACGGTTATTTTCAGCCGATCCAAGATCCGGAAATCGGTCACGTAATGACGCGTGGTCCGCAATTTCGTTTGACACGAACGCCTCACGTCCCGACCCGGGCTGGACCACGCTTGGGCGATTCATCCCATGAAATATTGATGTCTGTTTGTCGATACTCGGCGTCAGAGGTCGAGTCGCTTGAGCGCGATGGTATTATTCGCTGAGGATGAGGTCCCTCTCGTGTGGCAGATTTCACAGCCATCGACCGTAGCGAAGTCCCGATGGCACCGGATCGGAATCCCTAGATGCTGGATGGCCTTTGTTCTGTTTGTTCTCGCTGGCGCCACCGGTCTGGCATGGTGGAGCATGCACCGGAGCAGGCCCGTACACTACGTCACATTAACTGCCGCGCGCGGCACGAACGCCCGGACTGCGACCGCCACAGGAACCATCAATCCGGTACTCACGATCGTTGTCGGAGCCTATCAGCGGTCATTGATTAGCTAAATCACATACAAGAGAAGTGAACGGTGAGGAGGCAAGCATGGAATTGATCGTCTTTGTTTGTTTGGCCGCCGCTATAGTATGGTTCGTATGGATCGCACGTAAGCACGACCGAGAGTCGGAAACGGCTGCCAAAAAAGCCACCTTGGATCAGGCGTGGCGTATAGTCCTCGCTGACCCACATTATGAGCAGCGGCGGCAATTTGAAGAGCGCAGGCACGAAGTGAAAGCTCAATTGCGTAAAGAGGGGGCAGCCCTTCCGAAAAGTTCCAGCTAAGAGCATTTTCAGGCGAATCGGCGGGTTTTTTCGCGGTGTTACCCGTCGTATTCGTGGTTGGTTCGGCCGCATGTGGAGGCTAGGAATTAAAAACTACTCGGCACGGTCCCAGAGCTGCAAAAGCACACGCTCGCCGGGACACCACGATGCCATCCGCGGCGAGACGATGTCGGTGTAGGTGAGAGCAAGCTTGGCGCAAAGTATGAGGCATTGTGGCATGGGCCTCGAACGCCTCGTCGTCGGTCCAACGCGAGTGGACATAGGACAATCGCGGATCGCGCTCGGAACGATAGGCCTCGATCGCCAGGCAACCGAGCCCTTGGCGCGAGGAGCCGATGACCTCGCGCAACGCCGCCGCCCTGGTTCTTCGCGTGGGGCACAATGTAGATGCAGAGCATTTAGCAATGACCAATGGATCTAAGAACCGTATGACTGACGTCCTAACCCGCAATGGCGGCGCGGCTTTGGAGCGGCGGCGTTGGCTCCCACTGGGCGCTGTCGCCGGTCCGATGCTTTTTACCCTCGCATGGTTTTGCGCCCCATTTTTCCCGCCCACGGTCATTTTCGTGCTGACGCGCGGCGCGTTCGCCTGAAGATTTTTTCGACCCCTGTGTCACATTCGTCGCGGCTGCCTCGTCTTGGCGGACAGGAGGCAGGCGACATGCGCGTGATATTGGCGCTAATTCTCGGATTGGGCTTGATGGCCAACGGGTTGGTGATGCTCGGCCTCTCAGCCGAATGGTACGCGATAATACCCGGCGTGCCGCAAACCGGCCCGTTCAACCCGCATTTTGTCCGCGACATCGGCGTCGCCTATCTGGTCGCCGGAGCGGCACTGGGATGGTTTGCGCTTGACCGTGCCGCGCGGCCGGCGGCGCTCGCTGCCGCCGCATTCCTGGCGCTGCACGCAGCCGTCCACCTGTGGGACGCCGCGGCCGGGCGGGAGCACGCCCACCAATTGCTGGTCGATCTGCCGATGATTTTTCTGCCGCCGCTGGTCGCGATCTGGATCGTCTGGCCGTCCTTTAGCCGGCAGCACAACTCAGCAAAGGAGGCGTGTGATGATCAGATGGTTTCTGCGGCGCTGGATCGATAAATTCGAGCGCACCTGGAAATATGATGCGAGCTATTTGCGCGACGTGCTCGATGCAGACCCGTGGGCGTTGCTGGCTTTCAGCAAGGCGACGGCGATGGGCAACTACCGCAAAGACGTGCCGGCCGCCGCTTATTGCGCCGCCGGAATCGTCGGCACCATGGCAGAGGATTGCGGTCCCTGCACGCAGCTCGTGATCGACATGGCGCAGCGCAACGGCGTCGACCCCGATATTCTGCGCGGCGTCGTGGCGCGCGATGTCAGTGCACTGCCCTTCGACGTGGCGCTGGCGATGCGGTTTGCCGAGGCCAGTCTCCAGCACGCACCTGAGGCCGACGATCTGCGCGAGGAAATCGTGCGCCGCTTCGGCAAGCGTGGCTTGATCTCGCTTTCTTTCGCCCTGACCTCCGCCCGCCTATATCCGACATTGAAGTATGCATTGGGCCATGGGCGAGCCTGCACGCGCATCACGGTCGGGGGCGAGTCCCGCCCGGTGCTGCACGCACTGACAAAAGCGGCATGAACGGACAACGCACCCACGACGCCCAGTCTTTCGAGAGCCATCGGAGCGCTCTGACCGGCCTTGCCTATCGCATGCTCGGCTCGCGCGCCGAGGCCGAAGACGTTGTGCAGGACGCTTATCTGCGCTGGCATGACGCGGATCATGCCGCCATCAAGCAACCGCGCCCCTATCTCGGCACGGTGGTCACGCGGCTCTGCCTTGATCGGATGAAATCGGCGCAGGCGCGGCGTGAGGTCTATGTCGGACAATGGCTGCCCGAGCCGGTGGTCGACGAAGCGCTCGACGCCGATGCGGGCGGCGGGCTCGCGCACGATCTTTCCGTGGCGCTGATGCTCGTGCTGGAACGGCTGTCGCCGCTCGAGCGCGCGAGCTTCCTGTTGCACGACGTATTTGGTCTGGACTTCGCCGAGGTCGGCCGTGCGCTGGACCGCGACGAAGCCGCCTGTCGCCAGCTCGCCGGCCGAGCGCGTGCGCATATCGAGAAAGGCCGACCGCGTTTCCCCGCCTCGCAAGAAGAAGGCCGCCGCTTGGCGGCGGCGTTTACCGCCGCCGCGCAATCGGGCGATACTGGAGCACTGGCGAAGCTGTTGGCCGAGGACGCCGTGCTCTATACAGATGGTGGCGGCAAGCGTGTGGCTGCGCTCAATCCGATCTACGGCGCCGACAAGATCCTGCGCTTCTTTGTCGGCATCGCGCGCAAGAACACGGCCCTGCCGACGATGCAGTGGCGTCCCGCGACAGTAAACGGGCTCTCCGGCTTCGTGATGCGCGAACAGGACGGCTCGATCGATACGATAGCGTTTGAGCCTCGCGACGGGCGTATCGCCGCCATCTATCTGGTGCGCAATCCGGAGAAGCTGCGCCACGTTCGTTTTTGAGCTTGGCCGCCGCGTTCACCTGCTTCGTCACCGTCACGCGCGTTCGGGGTGCGGCGCGATCAGACCGACCGGCGCGAGCCGCCGACGCCGCGCTCTGGTTGATGGCCGAACGATGGTGAGGTCGACGTCGCCGTGGCCGTTTTCCGCTTTACCGATTCCGGATTGGGGCGACGATGGCGCCGGCTCTGGTGAGGTCGGCGGCGCCGAGCGAGCCCACAGTGTCAGTGCAGTTTCGATCGGGCCTTTGGCGAAGACCCCGTACCTCCCGAGCTCGACCGGCGCCGCCGACTACACCATCGAATCCGGTGCCGCGGCGGCCGCACCAGCCCCCAACTGAAATTCAAGAAATGGCGACGGCGGCCAGCAGCCACAGCGCCGCCATCGCTCCAGCTTTCTATAACCTAGCGCCTCGGCAATCATCAGGATTTCTTGTCTCATTGAGTCCCCGAGCCTGTGAGAAGTGACTAGCTAGTTGTCGGGCCGCCTGTCTCAAATGGTCCCGACGTGCCAGAAACGCGGCGCTTGCAGAGCTATAATGCCGCGCGGGACGATGCGCGCCCTTAGTTGCTCGAAAGGATGCTTATTAAATTCAGCAAAAAGCTCAGCACAAGCAAACCCAAACCGACTTTTTGCATGACCTGTCGTCGCGCGTTTCGTGCGCTGCCCTGCGCAACATCATCATGAGTCCTTAGAAACGTGCCGGGCATTTCAAAACCAAAGGTCCAGAAAAACAGTACGCATGCGCCCGCGAACCCAGAAAGGGCAGACAACACAGCTAGTGTTTTAGCTACGTCCATCTTCGATCCCACTCAAGGCGCGTCGCTCACCCCGGCCATCAACTCGGCAATAGCAGCGATCAGCCTGTTTGCTGCGATCTGAGCCCTCTGTGGCGACTAAAATCATGTCATACGGAGGCTTTCCTTTAACTTAATTGCCCCACCAGTCGGATTGCCGGGCGGTGAGTTAAGAAACCCCGGGAAAACAACCTCCTTATAGAGCTTTGTGTCTTGTTTGTTGCGCAGTTCTTTATTTACTCCAATCGCAGTCCCGATCAGATAAGTTTCGAGAAAGTCGATGGCCGATCCTGAGCTTCCTCTATACAGGCGCTCTCCGTCGGGACCGAATTGAGCGATCAAGAATAGCTGAGGCTTGCCTCTGTCGTAGATACTCAGCGCATAGTGATAGTGATTTAGTTTGTGAGGTGTGAAGCACTCGGAGGCGAAACCTTGGCGGTTTGTTTTTCCGACGTACCAAGGTTCGACCCGGCTTCCCCCGCTCGGAGAGACACCGAAAATGTAGCAACCTCTGCCTTCGGAAAGACCAGCCCATTCGGCATCAACTTCCTCCCAGAAATCAGAGAGCGACGCCGAAACGTTCCCGTAGTCGTCCCTCGGTACCTCGAATGGCCCAAATGTGCCGAACCGCATCGTGTGCCCCCGAGTTTTGGAGGCTATGATATAATCCGATCCGGCCTACGTTGTCAGCCGGATTTTTGCTCATGGCCTTTGCCTTGACTTTGGCACACGTGACGCAACGCAAGATTTCGAGGCGCATTGTCACGCTGCTAGGGCGGACGTAAGCAACTCACCAGGGGACGTTGGCGCAGGCGACGCGAACGACGTTCGGGTCACTCCCACGAACGCAGCTCAGTGACAGTGACCATTAGCATGACAGGGCGGTCGTGAGAGCCGCGCTTTTGCGCGCGCAATATTATCTGTCCGTTGGTCTCGCGGAAAATCTCAACCTCAGAAGACTCACCGGGGGGCGAGGTGAAAGCTTGGCGGACCTTCGCCAGAGCGTCCGTCTTCAAGTGGACGGCTTCGAGCCGGTTCAAGGCGGATAATCCCCGCGAATCAAACGATTATTTGTTCAGTTCACATTCGATGCGGTTCTCTGTCCATACGCAGTTTTACTCATCCTTAAGGTTAAGGATTTGTTGATTCCTTCGATTACACGATGTTTGCGGAAAGCGAGGGAATCCGTCATGCGCCGCCTGCTCATTGCTCTTGGCCTGCTGGGCCTGCTATCGCCTGCGTTCGGCGTCGGGTCGGCGTTTGCGGCCGATGTGAACGTGCCGCCCTTGGCCAATGTGAAACTGCCGCCCTCGTCGTCAGACCCGCTTGCAGATTTTCCGGTTGTATACCAGGTTCGTCCGCCGTCGGTTCGTGTTTTCACCTGGACCGGTTGCTATGTCGGCATCCATGCTGGCGGCGCCTCCGCGAACAATCAATTCAACGGGCAATTTTCTGATAACAAAATCCCGATAGGAGTGAATTCGTCACTTAACAATGGCGGACCCGCCGCCGCGTTAGCGGCGGCGGGTTATCCGGCGGGTTACAATCCGCCACCCCCTCCGAGTCCGCTTAACGGAATCGATGGCGGGTCTGTTTTCAACAGTTATCCGATAGGAGCCGCCGCTCCATTTGGTAAGGCTTTTATCAGTTCCAATGGCGTCAATGTTGGTAATGGTTCGGGAGGCGATCCCCTCTTTCCTGCCATGTTGGGCGGCGCTCAAGCGGGCTGCGATGTTCAGTTCGCGAAACACTGGGTCGTAGGCTTCAGCGCAGACGCCGCCGGGGCGAACAGCCAAGGAAGCACGTCACAAACAAACTCCGTCGGCCTTATTGGCCCGTTGCCGGTCACGACATCCGTCAATTCAAGCGGCAGCCTCAATGCTCAAACTAATTTCATAGCCACGTTTACCGGGCGTTTCGGCTACAGCATGGGGGCCTGGCCCGGCCTATTCTACGTCAAAGGCGGCGGGGCCTATGAACAGAGCAGTTACAGCTTCGGTGGTAGCGTCGCGTCAACGTCCTGCAATGCCCTTACCCCTATCGAAATGCCAGTCTCCCCAATCCCCCTACCAAGCTGCGCGATATCCAATCCGACCGTGAACCAGCAGTTCAATTTTGGCACTTCCACCGACTCGCGCTTCGGCTGGACCGTAGGGATCGGCACGGAATGGATGGTATACGGCGGCTGGTCAGTGTTTGGTGAGTATAATTATTTGGATTTTGGTACCCGCTCCGTGACGTTCTCCGATCCAAACCTGGGGTCGTACAATTTCAGCGTTGCGCAGCACTTCAACGTGTTCAAGATAGGGGTCAACTATCGGTTTGGCGTCGAGGGTGGTGATCATTACCGCAATATTGATTAATTGACGGCCGACGAAGCGCAAGTCCGCCTGTCGCACGGGACATAGCCGGGCTTCTCATTTTCAAGTGGTAGCGAAGCAAGCAACTATCAAGATGACTGGCGGAACGGTGTACGAGGCGCAGCAAATAGATCAGGTGCATATCGAGCCGGGTTGTGGACTGAGAGTGATCTTGATTGTGAGCGACTTCTTTGCCGCCTGGGCACCGGCCGCAAAGCGATTGAATGCGCGGAAGGCGTCACAGACTTTGCGGGCCGCTTGATCGCGCGGCGCCGTCGTCAATTCGTGATCGCGGTCGAGCGCGGCCTGTGCGTCCGACAACTCACCAGCCGTCTTCAAGAGCGCCATAACGGCGTTTTGTAGATCGCTGTCGCTCATGCGCGAGTTGTAGCTGTTCGTGGTCGAGTTGGTTTTATTAATTTTTGTCGGATCGGGGGTGTGATTTTCAAATCCAGCGCCGGTCAGAGGGGACATAGCCTTGTCGCCGCGACCCGGCCGCGCGGATGGTTCCCCGTTGCCCTAGTGTCAGTGCGGTTGCGGCGGGCTGTTGGCGAAGACCCCGTACTTCGCTGCGCTCGCCCGGCGCCGCCGACCACACCATCGAATCCGGCGCCGCGGCGGCCGCACCAGCCCCCAACC
>Ga0181538_10004288_pt1 | contig 13412 bp, 6 predicted proteins | sample PEATcosm2014_Bin_40_FD_119773 | JGI IMG/M metagenome (GOLD analysis project Ga0181538, IMG submission 119773) | Peatland microbial communities from MTU Mesocosm Facility, Houghton, MI, USA - PEATcosm2014_Bin23_30_metaG | ecosystem: Environmental > Terrestrial > Soil > Wetlands > Peat | place...
TGGGATGGCCCGACGCTCACGAATTCCGGAGGCAGCATGACGGAAACCACACCGGTCGTACAAATGATCCCGATTGACCAAATCCACATCCTCAACCCTCGCAGCCGCAATAAGGCCACGTTCCAGGACATCATGTCGAATATATCGAACGTGGGATTGAAGAAGCCGATCACCGTGGCACGCAGGCCTGAATCGCCCGAGGGTAAAGCGTACGATTTGGCTTGTGGAGAGGGTCGGCTGAGAGCATACATGGCACTCGGCCAGACTGAGATTCCCGCGATCGTTACCGAGGCGACGCGTGAAGAGTGCTATTTGATGAGCCTCGTAGAGAACCTGGCGCGCCGCCCACACGCGCCGTTGGAATTGATGCGGGAGATCAACACTCTGAAGTCCAGAGGCTACAACACAACGGATATTGCGAAGAAGATTGATCTCGCGAAAAGTTACGTTATCGGGATCGCTCACTTGCTGGACCACGGCGAAGAACGCCTTCTCGCAGCCGTTGACAAAGGACGCGTGCCGCTCTCGGTTGCCATGCAGATCTCGAACTCCGACGATGCCGGTGTTCAACAGGCGCTGTGCGACGCCTATGAGAACAAGACTCTGCGAGGGCGGAAGCTTCTTACGGTTCGCAAGATCATTGAGCAGCGCAAAGCCAAGGGCAAGCGACTCAACATGGGTGTCCGGCCCAAAGACGATCGGGCCCCAACGGCAGATGCGCTCGTCCGGGTTTACCGTCAGGAAGCTGATCGCCAGAAAGACACCCTCAGGAAGGCACGACTGACCGAGAATCGGCTGCTGTTCATCGTTACCGCACTCAAAACGTTGTTCCAAGACGAGAACTTTCTGACGCTCTTGAAGGCCGAAAAGCTCGAAAGCCTGCCGGCCTACATCGCCGAGAGAATCAAGGTTGCGGAGAAGGGTTGACGATGGCTAAGGAGGTCCGCATCGGCTTTGACCCTAACGGCGTGACTCTGCCGGTCAGCAGCATCCTGCCGGTCAGGCAGCTTAAACCGGGAGTGCGGGCTACGCAAAAATATCAGCAAATCCTGGCCTCCGTTCGAGAGGTCGGAGTCATAGAACCTCTGATTGTTTTCCCACAAGACCGAAAGACCGAAATGTACATTCTCCTTGATGGCCACCTTCGGCTCGAAGTGCTCAAGGAGTTGGGGGTCAAATCCGCACGATGCCTTATTTCGACCGACGATGAGGGTTTCACTTACAACAAGCGCGTCAGCAAATTGGCGACCATCCAAGAACATGCGATGGTCCTGAACGCGATCACGAAGGGACATATCTCCGAGGAAAGGATTGCCCGCGCGTTGAATTTCGATATCGCGAGCATTCGCAAGAAACGCGACCTTCTCGTCGGCATCGGTCCCGAAGCAGCCGAGGTTTTGAAGACCAGATCGATCTCGCAGCGGGTGTTCGGATTTTTGAGAAAAATGAAGCCAGTGAGACAGTTGGAGGTCGCCGACCTGCTGGTTGCCACCAACAACTTCTCGGTGCCGTACACGAAGGCACTCCTGGCGGCTACTCCAGCAGAGATGCTGGTCGATCCCGAGAAACGGAAGGTCATTGAGGGGCTCACGCCGGAGCAGATCGTAAGAATGGAAAAAGAAATGGATTCCCTTCATCGCGATCTGAAGCTGATAGAGGCATCGCACGGAAATGAGGTCCTCAATCTGGTGCTTGCCAGAGGATATCTGGCAAAGCTGTTCGGCAATCCCAAGGTGGTTCGCTACCTGGGACAAAACTATGCTGACATCCTCCGCGAACTTCAGGCTATTGTCGAGGCCACATCCCTGGAGAGTTGATGGACTGCGACCGCCAGCCCCTAAAGTGGTCCTTCAAATTGTCCTTCCGTGCCCGAGCATTCGGGCGGCGCGGGACGCGGCTCGGCACTCGGCGACTGAGAGAGGCAGTTGCGGAGATTAGAGCCAATGAACAGCTCTTCCCAATCTATTCTGCGGACGCCGCAGTGTGGTTAATGGAACAACTCTGGCCGACATTTGAACTCGTCGACACTTCGTCCGGCGCTCTAACCGCGGCGGTTAATCGAGCGCTCCAGGACCTGCTCCCATTGGTCGGCAAGTCCCCGGCGAACCAGAAGCGGCGTAACGGATGGTTGCTTAGGCTCTGGCGCGCGATTCAAGATGATGGTGCCGGATATCTTGCTCTGGTTGAGGAGAATTGGGGTGAATTGTGCGGCACTCCCCATGTCGCATCCCGCTGGGCGGACAAGATCCTGCCGTTGTTGCGCGCCGCATGGACGGATTGGCGCCCAGGAGCCTATGTGAGGGGAACGGACGTATGTTTATCTAGCCTGTTGGCGGCCGGGCGATACGGCGAAATTTTGAGCGTGCTGGCTATCAAGCAGAACCATGTCTGGCCGTGGCGTCGCTATGGCATCCGTGCGCTACTCGCGCAACAGAGGTTTGACGACGCACTTTCGTATGCCGAGGCCTCAAGGGGGCTGAATATTCCGAATACCGGAGTGGATGCGGAATGTGAGGCGATTCTGCTCGCTGCCGAACGTCGCGACCAAGCATATAGACGGTATTCCTTCAACGCAAATCGGGCCGATATCGACGCAATTACGTTCCGAAGGATCACTACGAAATATCCTGAAATAGATCGCCAGCGCGTTCTCACTGATCTAGCCAGATGGAGCGGCGAGACGGGGAAATGGTTCACTGTTGCCAAGAACCATGCCTATTACGACATGGCTGTCCAATTCGCGGAAACCGGTCATACGGATCCTCGAACGCTCTCGCGCGCATCTCAGGAATTTTCCAAATCGAACCCGCGCTTCGCATACGACGTCGGGCGACTCGCTGTCGAACGAATTCTGGCAGGGGAGGGACATCAGATCTCGGCGCCGGACTTGCTCGTTACGTGCGACCACTTCTTGGCTGCTGCCAGCAAGCTCGGAGCGGTGGTCGGAGCAAAGCGAGCATTGAAATACGTACTCGCACGATATCCAAATGCCCCCGCGCTTTACCGAGGGATTATTTCGCACCGGATCGATGACGGCGTGGCGGTCGCATGAAACAATGCGCCTCAACATCGGGTTGTGAACCGTCGCCGGCACCATCACGAACTCACCTGACGCTTGGCGCCTCCGCGCCCGCCGAGCGCACATGTGGGTGTGCGGCCCATCGGCCGCCGGGAAGGAACCACGGTGAACCCTACCGAAACCACCCAAGCCGCCGCCGTTGCGGTAAAGGGCACCCACGTTGCGTCGAAAAGCAGCCGCGGCTACGAAGGTTGACAGCCGGAAGAAAGACACGCCCAAAGCCAAGAAGGGGCGCGCCAAGAGTAGGCCCGGCTCGCAATCGAAACCCAGGAAGCCGCCTCGGAAGGGGCGGCTTTCTTGGGTCTGGCCGACGCCTCGGAGAGAGTCTCGCGGTCGCGTCGCAAAATCGGCTGCCAGGGAGCAGCGCGTTATGATGATGAAGACTGCATGGGGTATTCAGATTTCTTGACCGCGCAGGCAGCCAACACGGAAGGGCTTGCCGCCCAGCCGCATTTCGCTTCGCTCGTGCCGTTGGTCGACAGGATGTATCGATGCGTCTGCGATATCGCAGGACCGAAATTCTCGCCGACGCTCGTGAAGTTACTGGTCCTGTCCCACCGTGAAATGCTGGTTGCCGCCACCCAGATACAACGCGGACTACCCTATGATGCGGCGGCGAATACCCGGCGTGCAATCGAAATTGCCAAGGTTGCACTGGCGGCCAAGCGCGACTTCGCCAACGCCGAGAAGTGGCTGATGGCAGCGAAGCGGCAAGAGAGATGGGATGCTCGCCAACAGGGAGTCAAGCCGCCATGGCTCCCAGGTGTTCAATTCTCCGGGCTGGAGAACGAGCCGCTGCTCACCCAGTTGCAGGAGTTCTATGGGATTGCTTCCGACATGTACGTTCACTTCACACCCGAGTTTTTCGGCCAAGAGTTCTTCAACGAAAAACCGGGTGACGGGAATGCGTTGACGATTGAGTCGAATTATTTCGCGGACGAACGCACGGTCCTTCAGCACGCATTGATGCTCTGTAGTCTGCACGTGAGGATTATGCTGGTATTCGATGCCTGCTTTGACGGCGCGGTGATACACGACGCAGGTTGGAAGATGCTGGCCGCAACGTTCGAGCAACTCTCAGGGGAGCTAGCTCGCACGCTTCCGCCGGATGGCGGATTGAAGAAAGCCGGAGCCGGCGTATAAGCTCCAATCGACGCGGCGTCAGCCGTGAACCTCCGGGTCGCAGTTCACGCACCTTCAGGATGATAAGCCGGACATTTCAACCTCCGGCGCACTCTCCTGCCGGGAACAAGTCCTCTCAACTTACCGAGGAGGCGACGAAAACGCTTACCGATTTCATCATCATCCGGTTATACTGATGCCGAATGGCACAGGACGGCGTTGCATTCGCCAAGGATGGACCGTTGATTCCTGTCCAGCTCCTTCAAGCACTCGAGGATGGCCATTTGACGGTCTTCGCCGGGGCTGGAGTGTCCAGGTGCTGCGGGCTGCCCGATTTCAAGACGTTGGTAACGGACACATGCTCCCGCCTTCATCGAGCAATGGAGCCTGACGAGCAAAGCTTGTTCGATCGGGACTTGTACGACGCGGCGCTCGGCGTAATCGAGGGGCGAATCGGAAAGGCGTCGCTGCGAAGGACCGTCGGCGAGGTATTGGAGATCAAGGCTGGTGCCGATCTAGCAACCCATGAGGCTCTCCTTAAGCTGGCCACCTCCAAGCAAGGTCATCTGCGCCTAGTTACAACAAACTTTGATCGCGGCTTCGAGAAGTGCCATTACACCGGTACTCCCGAGTGCGATTACGCCCCCTATCTTCCGCTTCCTGGAAAAGCGTGGAACAGTATCGTGTATTTGCACGGGGGCCTCGGGAACCGCAAAGATGCGAATGGTGATGGCCTGATATTGACAAGCGCCGATTTCGGCCGCGCGTATATTACGGAAGGTTGGGCCAGTCGGTTCTTGACCGATTTGTTCCGCCGATCTCAGGCCGTTCTTTTTGTGGGATACAGCGTCTCCGACCCTGCCATACGGTACATCGTCGACGCCTTCGCGGCAGAGCGGCTGGCCGCTGATTCTCACGTGGCGACAGCGTACATTCTTACCACGGCCGGACCGACACAAAACGAACAAACCTGGAAGAGCCGTGGCATTGAACCGATCATTTATGATTCACAGGACCATCATCGACTCCTCCATGAGACCCTAAGGAATTGCGCGGGCCCCTACGCGGCGGGCCTCTTCGACCGGCCTGCGATTGTCTTGGAATATGGCTCTCACAATCCAGTGGGGGCACTCGACCAAGTGGCGATATCCCAGATGACGTGGGCCATACGAGATGTCAGCGGCCACGCGGCACGGCGCTTCGCCGGAATCAGACCTCCCGCGCCCATTTCATGGTTGGACATCTTCAATGCCGAAGGATTGCTCCAGCTTGGCGCATCCGCGCCTAAACACTCCCCGGCGGTAGCCCAGTTTCCATGTGGGCGCCTGTCAGCGTCCCTTCACAAAGCTACGGAAGGCCTCTGCGGATGGATCTGCGGTCATCTCGCCGCACCCGAGTCAATTCAATGGGCAGTAGAGAGTGGCGGCCATCTCCACTCAGAATTCGCCGAACTGGTACAGAGGCAGTTGGCAGACGACAAAGCACCGGATGTTCCTCGCGGCCCCGAACGAATCTGGAGGTTTCTGGCAACAAAGTCCGCGCCGATCCACGATAAGGGCACCCGCCATGAGGCTCTGCGAACGCAGGATGCCGTTCTTAAGCAACCTTGGAGCCCGGTCATTCGGGACGTCATACTCTCATGGCTCGCGCCGACCATTCGCTTTGGGAAGCTGCATCGTTCCAGTCCACTTCAAGATTTCGACGAGAATTCCCCAAGATCGTACGCGGATATCGAACTCGTACCGGCAACCGACAAAGGATGCCGCCACCTGGTAGACAAGTTGTTCGCGCGCCCCGACGCCGGCACCATCGTTGTTGATTTGTTGAGCGAATTCACTGAGTTCCTCCGCAGTGGATTCGCCTACCTCGAGTATTTCGGCGTCGTAACCGCAGACCACGATGCGTCATATGTCGGGCGGCCTTCTATCGATGAACACTCTCAAAACAGTGACTTTCTTTCTTGGGCCACGTACGTGCATCTGTTGCGAACTGCGTGGGAACGGGTGGCCGCCCTCGACCCGGCTCGCGCCAGAGAAGAGGTCGGACATTGGGCGCGCATCGAGTTTCCGCTATTTCGACGCTTAGTCCTGTGGAGCGCGGGCAAAACGGGCGGGATGACACCCGACGAGTCGTTCGACTACATACGCCCTCAAATGCCGCGAATCCTCTGGTCGCTCGACACCAGGAGGGAGTTGATTCAGTACCTCGGTCGGGTAGGACCCCAACTGGCACCTGCGAATGTCGAGGCGTTAATCAATTCGATCACAGAAGGCCCGGCGAGGGACCTGTATCGCGAGAGCGTGTCGCAGGACGAGTTCGAACGTCTTAGGGACCGCGCGATTTACCTTCGCTTATTGAAGCTACAAGAATCAGGGGTGACATTGTCGCAGAGTGCTCAGACGGTTCTGGCCGCGATAACGGCACGGTACCCGGATTGGCCGCATGCTACGACGGAAAAGGACGAGTTCGTGGTCTGGTTTGGCGAGTCTAGATTCTCCCGCTGGCCGGGCGATGATGTCAGTTCGAGCGATTACTTGAAGCTGACCGATGAAGAAGTCGTGGCGGCGCTAACCGCGACGACGCCTACCGCCGAGATGATCGACCGATGGCGCGGACTATTGCACGGTGAGCCTCGCCGCGCGGTCACCGTCCTAGATGGCCTCGTCCAGTCGGGGCGGTTCGATCACGAGCTGTGGTCCACGGCGTTTGCATACCTCAATGCGGGTCCAACGCGCGCCGAGTGCGTCCGGCTCTACGCGCTGTATCTAGAGCAGGCGGACGGTGAGTTTGTTGCTAAGAACCTGACCGGACTTGCCGTGCTCGTAAATCGCTACTACCACGAAAAAGCCAGGGAGCACGAGGACTCCGTGTGGGTTCTGTGGGACCGAATTCTAGAGCCCGCAACGGCTCGCGCTCTGGAGGAACCACGTGATGTGGCGATGAGCGCCCTCAACTCGCCTATCGGCGACTTGGCCGAAGCTCTGCTGATCAAGTTGGGTGAACTCAAGCCTGATTCGTATCCAGCAATTCCGCCAGCCTTTCGAGAGCGACTGGAGGGGTTAATGAACGGAACACGACCGGCGAATCGTTTAGCGCGGCTGGTCCTGGCCCGATCACTCACTTGGCTGTTCAACCTCAACCAGGGGTTGACAACGCAGTCGTTGCTGGGAAAGTTCGATTGGGATACTTCGGACGAAGCGCGGTACGTTTGGCTTGGCTACCTGATGAATCCTGGCATCACCCCCGCACTCTGGCCATTCCTGCGCCCGCTGCTTCTCAAGGTGTTTCCACACTCGGGCGAATTCGGGGATTATGAGCAGCAGTTGTACTCGTTCTTCGCGTTCATCCTGCTGAACGCCGAATTCACCATCGAAGCGCTTGATGCACGGCGAGCACTGACGGTTGGCTCTTCCGCTGGGCGCGCCCAGGTGGCGTGGTACTGGTGGCGACAGGTAGATTCAGCCGATGATTATGGCGCGAAGCTCTATCGGAGCCGGCTCAAGTTCCTTCTGACCGAGATTTGGCCGCTAGAGCAGGACCTTCGCGACCAAACAAGCTCTGAGAATCTGGCCGAACTTGCTACTTGTTGTTCGACACAATTTCCCGATGCCGTTACGGTGATCGTCCGTTACGTCGCGCGGATGGCCGATCCGAGTTCGCTGCTCTTTTCCATGCGTGAGAAACAGGTTGTAGAGCAGTACCCGGAAGCGACGCTGACCCTGCTGGACGCGATTATTGGCGATGACATCCAGCCGTGGGCCTGGCCCGACTTGCGTGAGTTGCTGCGGAAAATTCAGGGCGCGGATCGAGCGTTAGAAGCAGATCCCCGGTTTGTCCGCCTCAATGCTCTGGTGCGTCAGTTCGACTAAAGGCCGGCACTCGACTTCCGACGACTGCACAGCTCATTACTACCTCGGCTGAAAATGCCGATCTTTAATTCTTATCCTTTTCTAACGTTGGTCGGCGTTCCAAAAGGCGCTATATTAATCGGGTCGGACGTGAATTCCCGCACATAAATGGTCGACCAAATCTCAATCCCCCAGCCGGGTCAAATAGTAGGGGTTCGGCAACGTCTTTATTTGGTGGAACAAGTCGTCCCACCCATAAATCATGGCGATTCAACGCTTCTGCGGCTTTCATGCGTCGATGATGATGCACAGGGCCAGCCGCTCGAGGTGCTCTGGGAACGGGAGTTGGACGGCCAGGTCATCACGGGCGAGGCTTGGGACTCCATCGCCAGCCGCGGTTTCGATCCGCCGCAGCGGTTCGCCGCGTATCTGAACACTCTCCGCTGGAACTGCGTTACCTCCACGGACCCGAACTTGCTGCAATCGCCGTTCCGCGCGGGCATCCGTCTCGACCCCTACCAGCTCGAACCGTTGCGTAAGGCGCTGCGCCTGCCGCGCGTGAACCTGTTCATCGCCGATGACGTGGGACTCGGCAAGACCATCGAAGCCGGCCTGATCGCCCGCGAGCTTCTTCTCCGCAAGAAAGTTCGAGAAATCGTCGTGGCCTGCCCGCCGTCCATGTTGCTCCAGTGGCGAGATGAACTCGATGCCCGCTTCGGCCTGCGGTTTGAAATCCTCGACAAGGATTACGTGCAGAATGTGCGCCGCGAGCGCGGCTTCGGAGTCAACCCATGGACGGCCCACTCGCGCTTTCTGATTTCGCAGCGCCTCCTGATTGACGAGTCCTACGCGGGGCCGCTGCGCGACTGGCTCGGCACCTTCCGCCCAGGTAGCCTCCTGATCCTGGACGAAGCCCATCACGCGGCCCCCGCGAGCGGCCAGCGATACGCCATCGACTCCCACATCACGCGAGCCATCCGCGACCTCGCGCCGCGGTTCGAACATCGTCTGTTCCTTTCGGCGACGCCGCACAATGGCCACTCCAACAGCTTCTCCGCTCTGCTGGAGATCCTCGATCCGCAGCGGTTCTGCCGAGGCGTCAAAGCCAGCAAGAGGATGCTAGACGACATCATGGTCCGGCGCCTTAAAGAGGATCTCCGGCAGATCGTTGGCGGTTTCCCAAAGCGCGAAACCCCGCAGATCGACATTGACGGCCTCCCAGAGAACGCGCCAGAGTTGCGCCTGACCGCACTACTCGATGAATACCGCAGAGTGCGGGAGCAGCGACTCACTGGTGAGACGCGTCGCACCCAGACTGCTTCCGGCCTGCTGATCTGCGGTCTTCAGCAACGGCTCCTTTCGTCTATTGAGGCGTTCTTCCGCACGCTCCGTGTTCACCGGCGCACGGTCCGCCGCCAGTGGGAAGCAGCGCGGGCAGAGGAAGGACCTGCGATGGCGAAGAAGAGCGTGCCGCCGCCACGCACGGATTTGCTGCTGGACGGCATCGGCGCTGACGACGACCGAGCCGCTTTGCCGGAACAGGAATTGGCGGCGGAAGAAGACGCGCAGGTGGCAGCAGTCTCCGAAGCCACGGTCGGGCCATCCGATACGGCCACGACTCGCGAACTGTTTGAACGCGAGCAGAGACTGCTCGATACCATGACCGAGATCGCGGAAACCAGCCGCGCCCTTCCCGATGCTCGGCTCACGAAGCTCATCGAATGGATTCGCGACAACATGTGCCCCGATCTTCCATCCGCCGGCGCGAAGTGGAACGATATGCGCGTCATCGTGTTCACTGAGTGGGAAGATACCAGGCGCTATCTCCAGCAGCAGATCAACGCCGCAATCGCCGACACGGACCGCGCGGCCGAACGAATGGCGGTCTACTGCGGGTCGACGCCGGCCAGGCGGACCGAAGGGGATGAGTCGCGAACGCTTGATCGCGAAAGCATCAAGACAGCATTCAACACGGACCCGGCGCGCCATCCGCTGCGCATCCTGATCGCGACAGACGCCGCCCGCGAAGGACTGAACTTACAGGCGCACTGCTGGAATCTGTTTCACTTCGATGTGCCCTGGAACCCGAGCCGTATGGAGCAACGGAACGGGCGCATCGACCGGAAACTCCAGCCGAATCCAGAAGTGTACTGTCACTACTTCTTCTACAAGCAGCGCCCGGAGGACCGCATTCTGGCCGCGCTCGTGCGGAAGACGAAAACGATCCGCAAGGAACTCGGCAGTCTCTCCCAGGTCATCGACGGACGACTCGATGCCGTCATGAAAACCGGCATTCGGCGCGCTGACATCGACCTGATCGAGAATGAAATCGAATCGGCCGACCTGGATCAGAGCGCCCGAGAAGCCGTCGACGAAGAACTCGAAGCGACGCGAGAGCGGCAACTCGATTTGCGAAAGCAGGTCGACCGTCTCCGTACCATGCTGGCCGATTCGCAAAAGGCGATTGGCCTTTCTCTGGACCACTTCCGCTCCGCTATTTCCTGTGCCCTGCAGATTCTGGGCGCCGAACCACTGAAGACATCCCTCGACTGTGGCTTGAAAGGGTCGGACTGCTCCGTCTTTCCGGCTCTCGATCAGCGTCCTGGCGCGGACCCAACCTGGGCCGAAACCATGGATAGCCTCCGCACGCCGCGCCCGCGCGACCAGAAGTTCTGGGATTGGCGACGCAGCTCACCCATCCGCCCAGTCGTTTTTGAGGACCCTGGCGTCGTCACGGAGGAAGTCGTTCAGCTTCACCTCGAGCACCGTGTCGTCCAACGCCTTTTGTCGCGCTTCACCGCACAAGGATTTGTCCATCATGATCTCTCGCGCGCCTGCATGGCGCAGACGACCGATGCAATTCCGCGCGTTCTCCTTATCGGCCGCCTGGCGCTCTATGGCCCCGGTGCCGCGCGCCTGCACGAGGAATTAATTCCGGTAACCGCTCGGTGGACAGATCCGGCGATCCGCAAGACAGCGCTCACCCCATACGGACGCGAAGCAGAGGGCCGAACCCTCTCGTTGCTCGATGATGCCCTTCTTCAGAAGCACGCGCGACCGGTACCGGACGTCGTGATCGGGCAGTTGCAGGAGACTGCGCCGCGCGATGTCCGTGAACTACTGCCGCACCTGGAAGCGCGAAGCGCCGAATACGCGAAGGATGCAATTGCCAGCCTCGCCAAACGGGCCGAAGCCGAGGCCAAAGCGATGCGAGAGATCCTGGAAACGCAGAAGAAGCATATTGAGGACACCGTGACGAGGCATGATCGCGGCGGCCAATTGACGCTGGACTTCAACGATGATGAGAAGCGCCAATTGGAATCGAACCGGCGGTATTGGGGCCAACGCTTGACGGCGATTGACGCCGAGCTCCGAACGGAGCCGGATCGCATCCGGGATCTGTATGACGTCCGGGCGCAAAGGATCGAGCCTGTCGGCCTGATCTATCTGTGGCCGATTGCGGGGTAGACAATGGCGAAAGATCCCGCAATCCTCGCCCACCAGGAATGGCTCGGTTACGTTCAACCGTCCGGGTTGGTTGTCTCTATTCCCGCGCTGGTTGAAGCGCGTGCCTACGTGAACCGGAACATCGCGCCGGACCACCAGCGCTTTCTCAGTGCGTTGCCAAGCGACCGCGACGGCGACCCGGTACCAGAGATCGCCAACTTCGCGGAGTTCGCCCGCTTGGTGTTCGGCTGGGCCCCGGAGGATCTCTATGGCGCACCTGGCGCGCCTGCTCTTCCCGAGACTTTGGAAGCACCGCTTCCCGCATACGGCGAGACGCTCCGACCCACTTACGCGCTCCACGATTTCCAACCGGCAGATCCCACGCACGAGTGGATACTGCTGATTGAAATCTGGCCGACCGGAACTGACCTCGACAGCGTTGCCGTAATGGAGGCGCGCTAGTGGCAAGCCAGCCCACAGGCACGTTTCGAGCGGCTCCTGCGAGAGACCGGCGTCGGGATCGGCCTGCTCGTGAATGGCCGGCAGATTCGTCTGGTGTATGCTCCCCGAATCGAAACCAGCGGCTACATCACTTTCAATTTGTCGGACATGGTGAAGGTTGCCGGGCGGCCGATCTTTGCCGCCCTGCATGAACTGCTGTACGCGGACCGCATGTTCGGAGACCCGAAGGAGCGCCTTCCAGCGATTCTGGAGAACAGCCGCAAATACCAGAACGTCGTATCGACCCAGTTGGCGGGCCAAGTTCTGGAAGCGCTCTACGAATTGCTGCGCGGCTTCCAGGCCGCCGACGACCAGTTGCATGGTGAATTGCTTCGGGACATCCTGGCACGCGACCCGAACCTGGTTTACGCCGGCCTGCTCACCACCCTGCTGCGCTTGGTATTTCTGCTGTATGCGGAGGACCGCGGCCTCCTTTCCACCGATTCGGTGTATGCGAACTACTACTCCGTGACCGGCCTATATGAGCGGCTGCGTGCCGACGCAGGCCGCTACCCGGACACCATGTACCAACGCTATGGCGCGTGGGCGCAACTGCTGGCTTTGTTCCGCCTCGTTTACGAGGGAGGCAGCCATGGCGGCATGCGCATTCCGCCGCGCGAGGGCTACCTCTTCGATTCCGACCGCTACCTTTTCCTGGAAGGTCGACGCCAGCGAACGGAGGAACCATCCATTCCGCGCGTGTCCGATGGCGTCCTCTACCATGTGCTCTCGAAGCTGATGGTTCTCGATGGCGAGCGGCTCAGTTATCGGACACTCGCGGTCGAACAGATCGGCAGCGTCTACGAGACAATCATGGGCTTCGACTTGCATGTGGCTGCCGGTCGGTCAATTGCAATCAAGCCTGCTAAGAAGCATGGCGCACCGGCCACGGTCAACCTCGAGGGGCTACTTGCAGTCGCGCCCGACAAGCGCCAGAAGTGGATGGCCGAGAACACGGATCAGAAACTGACCGGCGCGGTTGCCGACGCACTCAAGGCGGCGGAAACCATCGACGACTTACTGGCGGCGCTGGATCGCCGAATCGCGCGCGCAGTGACACCCAACGTGGTCCCGAAGGGTGCGATGATCTTCCAACCCTCAGACGAACGACGCCGGAGCGGCTCTCACTACACACCAAGCGCGCTGACGCGCCCTATCGTGGAAGCAGCCCTGAAACCGGTACTGCGGCAACTCGGCGACAAACCGACTCCGGGGCAGATCCTGAGCATGAAGGTATGTGATCCAGCCATGGGGTCAGGAGCATTTCTGGTTGAAACGTGCCGTCAACTGGGGGATGCGCTCGCCCAAGCGTGGCACGATCACGACGACGTGCCGGTGTTGCCGCCAGATGAGGACGAAGTGCTGCATGCCCAGCGCCAGATCGCCCAACGCTGCCTGTACGGTGTGGACAAGAA
>Ga0181538_10004291_pt1 | contig 13409 bp, 12 predicted proteins | sample PEATcosm2014_Bin_40_FD_119773 | JGI IMG/M metagenome (GOLD analysis project Ga0181538, IMG submission 119773) | Peatland microbial communities from MTU Mesocosm Facility, Houghton, MI, USA - PEATcosm2014_Bin23_30_metaG | ecosystem: Environmental > Terrestrial > Soil > Wetlands > Peat | place...
CACTGTTATTCAATCCTCCAGGCATGTAAATAGCCGTATTGTTCAGATTGAAGATACAGCCGAAGTGCTGCAGGATGTAGCAGTTGTTACCCCAGAGTTGACCTGTAGCGAAGTTCTCGACACAGATGCTATAGAAGGCGACATTGGCGACCGCAGGCTCTGCATTGGCGTTCAAATACCAGCCTGTCCCGGCACCGTTACCCAATAGAAAGACTTCCTTGAACGTATAACGCTGATGCTGAGCGTCATGATTGACGCCGCCCACGCTCGCTGTAGTCGTCCAGGCGGTGCCAGTGAAAGGTAGGCTTGAGAATGTGATCGTGGCTCCATGTCCGTGCACGCTGCACTTGGAAATATCGTGGACGTGACCGCCTGAACTGATGAGCGAGAGGCCCGCGAAATTCACCGTAATACCGCTCGCCGCTCCGATGGCGAGTGCGGTATTGATGAAAGCCGTATCATCCTCGCCCGTGCCTGTAGCTCCATAGCGGCGAACATCGGCGTAGTAGAACTGAGGCGCGATCACCATCGTGACATTTTCCGACGGTAGAAGAGGCCACGCGCGCACATAGTTCTGCGGGTACTTCAGGGTCTGAGTTGCAGTGTCTGCGGCAAAGAACTCCGTTCCTAGCGGGAACGAGCCTGGCGGAAGCTGTGAGATTGCGGTGTCAGTCATAATAGGACTATCGCATTACCACTTAAGGTGACAAAGGGGATGCCATTCAAGGTAACAAGCGCTATGGATATCCCTATAGGAACGCCTGGAGCCTGCTGATATTCGTTCGACACATCCTCGTAGGAGATCGTGCTCCGTCCTGGAATCATGCAACCTGGGATGGCAAATCCAGGAATCGCCGACTGCCCGTTGAGTGTGCAGAAGTTGACGAATAGTCGGCCCATGGGCTGACTCCACGGGACGGTGATGTTCTCCTTGATGCCGCGAACGAAATCCTGCGGTTGTCTCGGCTCGTTGCAGCGAGGATGGCGGTAAAACCCTTGCCAGTTCCTCACTAACGTGGAAGCCTTGGCCTTGGCTCCGCAGATGCTGCAGCGGGCGTTCCAATCTCCCGGCTCCCAATAATCGGCAGGCCCCTTGATTGGAGCGCCCATCAGTACACCATGCCATCGGCGTACCCAAATTCTTGAATGATGGGCAAATCCTTTTTGAGTCTCACGCCGATATCGGTGCGGATCATCAGATCGCTAGGCCAGTCCAGAGACTTAGCTACCCCATAAGTCGCATCGCGCGCCTCGCTCACGCTTTTACCGGAGCCTCCCGCTATGAGCACGTAGGGACCTGCGGTGACGAGCGCGTTCACGGCCTCGATCTTTCCTGCCTGAAGTTTTGGAGCGGTCCCCGCACAGACCTGCTGGAAATGCAGGTGCTTGTAGTTCTCGTCCGTGATGCCGGTGATGGGGAATCCTGTCCACACGTCAGGCGCGTCCTCACACGCCGGGAAATCTCCATGTGCTAAGAGCACTCCCATAGCTACTTTGGTCGATACCTGCAAGGTGTCGCCATAGTGCAACAGATCGTACATCCACTGGATCGGATCTCCCTGAAGCACCTCCTGCGTGATGCAGAAGGCGGGCCAGCCGAGTCTGTTCGTGAATTCGAGCGGCATCGGATTGCCGTAGCGATCGATGATGCAGTTGACCGAGCAGCAGCCGACGTAGTGGATGCTGTGAAGATAATCAGTAAGCGGCGCCAGAATCAGGTCGAATAGCTTGGACTGCGTGACGTGACGCAGGACAGTATTGCCGCACCACAATGGTTTGCCATTGCGGCGAACATACATGACGTGACCAGTAACCGTGGCGCAGTACACTTTTCCAGAATACATGCGAGTAGATCTATCTCTAGTATCCAGCCAACTCCTAGATTTCTTCACTCGTTCTACAATTTCGTACGCGTCTCTGCGTTGTATAATTTGATGTCCATCAGGAGCATATTTAACTGCGGTTCTGATACCTCTGTTTTTTATGACCCCTACTCGTCCGATTTTCAGGAGTAATTCCTGAACATCATCTGCGAGACCTTTATTTGAGGTATAAAACATCCGCCAGCCATTTTCATATTGATGGCCATCACCTAAAGCATAGCCATCCAAAAACGCCTCAATTACTGAAGTAGAAGCATTCTTTATGTAATCAGGGACTCTCTTTTCCCATGATCTACCAAGAGGCTTCAGATGAGTTGATAACTGACGACGATATATGTTGAAGCCGTGCTTCTTTCGAGAATATGGGAATCCAGTTGCCCTGATTATTTCCTCTGCCTTAGAGGCTTTTTCAGGATGACTTTGAGCAATGTTGACAGATACAGAAGTTGAACCTTCTGCAATGTACAAACCTAGAAAAGGCGCCCAATCCAGCAGTGGAATCTCTATCTCTGGTTCAGTAATGAAGCCCCATCCGCTTCTGTATTTGTACGATGGTATTTTGTGACAGAATTGACCATCTCCTTTCCATTCTGCTGTTCTCAGAATCTCGTACTGAGATTGCACGCAATCAGATGCCTGGACGAATTTGTATCCGTCAACATCTCTACGAGCGTCCCACTGAGAATTGACGTACATGTTGTGATTTGGAGTCACGCAGATATCCAATGTCTGATTTTCCCAGCAGACCATTGGACCAACGTAGTCATAACTGACCACTTCAGATGGGCGCTCGAAAACAGTCTTGCCGTCCTGAAGGGACGCGATCTCATCGGACATAGACACATCACGCCAGAACTTCCATCCAGCGCGTGTTAAAACTTCTGTTTCTTCGTCATAGCAGCCCATCTCGCCGGTATTCGGTCCGTAGTCATCGTTCATCATCTTCTTGTGCTCGAAGGATTCCTCTATCGCCGTATTCCAGCCGGCAGGTCCGAACCATCCGGCGATACCCATCTCAACGCCCTCGATTCGCTCCTGCATCATGAGTCCCTCGGGGAACTTACCGTCCTTCTCCCATTTCTGGATGGTGAATATGGCCTCGTCCGGAGTCGATGCCACGCAGGTCAGCGCCTTGTCAGCTTCTCCGCCGTGGGGTTTCATCGCATAGGGTTCATCGGTGGTGCGGATGAGTTCTATCGCCTCTTCTGCGCTCTCCACGATCGTATAGGGGATGGTCTTGACTCCACAGCTCGCGAGCACCTCCTGTCCCTTGGCGCGATCAAGTTCTAGTGATGCTCCTTCGCGGTTTGCCCCAAAGATTGGATAGCCGCGGGTGAAATACTCCTCCAGCCGCTCGCCATAGGTGCTGTTGCCGGTGGTCACGATGAGATCAGCCCATTGCATATCCCAATCAGACACTTTCTCCACGAGTCCATTGCCATAGGGCAAAGGCTTCTCCCCGGGCGTACTGGGAAGCCAGTATTTGACCTCGTGACCGGCGTCCTGGGCGCGTAGGGCGAGATCGAGGCCCATACTTTCCGCGTCATTGTCCAGCAGCTGCAGGCGCATTGACCTGATCCTGCAGGCTCTGTTGTGTGGGCATGGTCGCTCCCGCTACGATCCTTTTGACCGTCTTCGCGGCCGCCTGTATCCAGGGCGTATTCGGATCTCTCCCGGTTACAATCCATTTGGCTACTGTGGGGTGGAGCTGCACGAAACGCATCAGAGAGGCTAAGGCAATGTGATAATTGCGCTTCCAGAAAGCGTAGTTCAGTTCCTGTCCGCTCGTCATGCCAGCCATTCCCTCCTCTTTTGCCATACCGCTCTGTACCGGATACATGAACTCGATGACTTTGCTCAGATCCCTCAGCGACTCCAATCTCCCTCCTGGAAAGAGCAATTCCTGCTGTTTCTTGGTGTAGGAATCTAAAGCGGTATCCAGCGCATGATTACCCTTATCGAGAATGCTTCTTATCCCGGCATCACGGGCCAGAGACTCGAGAGCCGACTGTCGAATCGCCTGCATCTGGGGAGAGTCTTTGCCGAACTGTTCAGAGACCTTCATGATGCGGGATTCCTGTCCCGGCTGGACGATCCAGTTGTAGACCTCCTCGGGGTCTCGCTTGGGGTTGGCGAGTTCTGCTAAGACGTTCTTGTCCAGGTACTCTGTTAATGCCGTCTCAGACGCGCGCAGCTGCCCTAGGAGCGTCTTGGCGCTTCCAGCCTGCAGTAGCTCAGGGGAGACCTTCCCGGCCCTTGCAGCGAGCGTGCGCGCCACCTCCTGGATGGTGACGGCATTATTGCCGTGAACCGCCTCCATCATCTTCGGTCCCCTCAAGGCAATGGCATCGAGCAGCTTCATGCCGTCTACGGTCCGCCCAAGCTCGCTCGTCACCGTGGCGCGTTCAATCAGCCCTGAGAAATCCGCCGCAGCGATTCTCTGTGAGACTTCTGGACCCACCATCTTGTAAATCTCCCCTACCCTGGCTGGATTATTCCCGGCAGTTATGATCTTGGCGACGGCGGCAGGATCTGGCGACATGCCGCTGCCTGCGGTCTTCAAAGCGGTCATGAGTCTCTTGACTCCCGTGTCTTTGTACTTGCCGATGCCGATCTTGTAGGCCTCGTCCGTCTGTTTGAGCAGTGCCACGGTCGGAGCGACGGCAGGGTTTACAATCCCGGCCTCGTAGATCGCACTATCGACGACAGACTGCATGTGAGAGAACTCCCCCTGCGTGATGTTGCGGGTGAGTGCTCCTTGGATGGACTTCTCCCTCAAGACCGATCTCAGGCGCTGCGCGTTCTTGAGACTGATTCCGCCTGCTTTGGGTAGCTCGATACCGAATTCCTTGAGTAACAGCGCATCCTCTGGAGCCAACTGTTTCTTGGCGAGTTGCGACATCTCCCGTGTGAGTGCAGTCACCGTAGTTTTCGGCATCGACTGCACTCGAGACAGCGCTTCGGCGCGGATAGCGTCCACGGGAACTACCGGGTCGTCCCCATGGGTTGCCAGTATCTTCTCATAGAGGTTACTGAAGGCTTTGCCGAAGCGCTCGCGCGAAGCTCTTACCCCCTCATCCACGTCCACTCCAAGTGCACCTGGTGCGTGTTGCGTGATTAGTTTGTCGAGTTGTGAGAGGTCAGTATCCACCTGCTTGTTGGCTGCTGCCGTTGTGGTATCGACGGCAGTCTTCAGAGTCTCGATATGTGCCTGCACGCTCTTTTGCATCAGCTCCCCGGTTTCTCTGGCTGAGAGCGAGTAATTGTCGTCCTTCATCACACGGGTGAGTTCGTCCAACTGCGGCTTGGGCATACCGCTTTGCGCAAGTTTTCTTGCAGCCTCATCCGTCACGTACTTGGCGTTGGCCTCATCCTGAGCTTTGTAGCGGCCACCGAGCTTTCGAGCGATGATCTCGTTACGCTGCAGTTTCTTGGCATCCGGCGCCATAGAGGCATAAGAGGGGCGAGCCCCTCCTTCCCAAGCGCGGGTAGTCATCGCGCGGCTCTCAGGGGTCGCTCCCGTGATGAATCCAGGAACGCGAGAACTCAGAACCTTGCTCACGACTTTGCCTGCGACCTGCCCAGTGACCTCACCCACTCCCGCTGAGATTCCTGCCTCACCTATCGCACCCACGCCTTCCATTGCGCTCTTTTCGTACGTTCCCTTGGCGACTTTGATGCCTTCCTTGACTACCTTTCCAGCAGCCCCTCCGATGATCGCCCCTGCAATCATGCCTGCAGGACCCGCTTCGGTTCCTGCTATCGAACCCGCAACCATGCCGACAGTTTCAGGCGCCTGAGAAGCTAGATCCGCCCAGAAGCCCTGAGATTGAGGCACAACCGTTCTTTTGCCGTCCTGCATGACGATCAGCTTTGGCTGCCCATCCTCTCCGACCTCGCTCTTGACGTTCTTGGCGCCGAAGCGGTTGGAGAGGTAAAGAAGCTTCTCCTGCGCGTTATCCATCGCCGCGAGCCCCACCTTATCGGTGAAATGCAGATCAGTCTCTGCCTCTTTAGGCTTCGGCGGCGCCTTGGGCTGATTGAGCTGCTGGAGTAGATCAGGATCTGTGACTGGCTTAGGCTTCGCATTCAGTTGCGAGAGCAGATCCGGATCTGTGATCGGATCACTGCTCATACCACTGCCCACCGCGCTTCACGTAAGTTTTTCCGCCGATGGTCTTGGTATCCTCCACTTTCTCGGTATCCGCGCCCTTGCCGTGAATGATCTCGAGCGTGCGTTTGAAGTCCTTGAGTTTCTGCACCGCCTGCGCGTGAGAGGTCATGGTCTGCAATCCGCTGATGGAACTCTCCAGGAGCTTTCTCTGATCCACGCCGAGCTTCTTACCCAATTCCAGCAGCTGAGGCGCCTGGGCCTGCAAGGCGTGCATCTTGTCGGCAAATTCAGTAGCCGCCGTGGCATTGCCGCCAAAGGTATCGACCACCCACTCCCCTGCTCTGCGCACCATACCGGCACCACCCGTGACGGCTTTATGCTCCTGAAGAATACCCAGAAGATCATCAATCTGAGTCTCGGCCACCTGTAGGCTAGCATCCCCTTGCGCCTCTTTCGCCTTCTCCTTCATGTCGGTCTTGCTGCCGGGGATGACCTTCAATGTGGGTACATCCTTGGTTAAGTCCCATTCCATGTCTGGAGGCGCTTTGCCTCCAACCTTGGCGAGGTTGGCCGCTTGAGTCCTTCGTAGAGCGGTTTCAGCCTGTTTATAGGCATCATCGAATTTAGCGCTATTGGCAGCAGCTAATTCAGCTTTGGTCTTGGCTTGTTGCAATGCCAAGTCGGCAGCTTCCTTCTGCCTAGGGATGTTCTGCTTTATGGTATCCAGCATCCCACTGGACTGAAGTTCGGCAAAAGACATCTGCACCAGTTTAGGGTCTAGCGGTTTCTTGAGTTCAGACTGGCTTAGGAGCTTGAAAGACTGCCAGCTTCTTTCATCTGTAACCGCTCCAATATGGCCCCCCACCCATTCCGCGGTATCCTTCATATCCTGAGATTTCTGCTCTTCGATCTTGGCCTGTTTAGACTCAACATCAACAGCTTTTTCGCCTATTTCCAGTGCTTTCTCTGGATAACCTTGGCTCGCATAGAAGTCAGCCATATGGTAAGCGTCATTGATAAGCTTATTTTCTGGTGATTCTCCTGGCTGTCCTGGCGTACTCGATAGCTTCTGCATTTCAGCGCTGACTTTTTTCTGCAGATCCTGAGCGGTTTTAAGGCCCTGCAGTGTCATCTGTTCCTCTTCAAGCTTCATCCCGCCTTCCAGAATCTTCTGCTGACCTTCCTGCATGGACAGATCGAACAGCTGCTTGCTCTGGCTGTAGTCCTGATAGGCCTGTATGCCCCCGGAGAGCCACATGGGCTGGCCATCGCTCATGGCATGGCACCTGTGTAGCCGGTATCCAATACGCCCCAGCCAGGGCTCTGTGAGAGTCCTTGGGCATAGGAACTGACGCTAGCACCGCCTCCGCCGAACAATCCGCTGTTTGCGCCAAGTAATCCCAGAAAGCCGAGTTGCCCTACGATTCCGCCCAGCTGGTTTCCAGCCTGCCCCTGCGCCCCGCTAGCTGCAGCAATATTCTGCGCGCCGCTCGAGGCGGACTGCGTGCCGGACATGCTCGCGAACAGCTGTTCCTGGGCCGATAGTTGCTGTTGACCGAACGATTGCCCGTAAGCCTGTAGCGATCCAGCCTGATTGCCGGAACCCAGAAAGCCAGCAGCTGCGGTATTCCTGCCCACGGCATTCTCCCCTTGCTGCAGGGATGACTGAAATACCGGAGATGAGAAGAACGTGGACGGATTGCTCATCAGCTGCATGAGCTGGTTGTAGGCGTTCACTTGCTCGCCCTGGGTGATGCCGGCCATCTGCGAGGCCTGTCCGGAGAGTTGGCTTGAGTTGTAGGCGTTGTAGGCTTCTACGCCAACTCCTGCCGCAAGTCCTATGCCAGCGACGACTGCGAGCGTCATGTTGCCTCCGGCAGCATCTGTGGTTTGAGAATGTTTCCTGGTAGATACTTCGAATCCGGATCTGGGTAGCTGATTTCTTCCTCTATGTCCTCGATGGTCGCGCCTTCTGCACGGTGTACCGTCATCACCAGCGTATCCTCGTGCGCCCAACCGGCCCGCTTGACTCCAGGCAGCGACACCAGGGGACAACTCGTGCCCTTGAAATGCACTTTAGCCCCGTCTCTTGCCACGGTGATGTCTCCACTGAGCACCATGAAGAAATGCTCTTTTCTATGCACCTTGCCGATTATCACAGCCCCTTTCGGTATCAGAAGTATCCGGATGTACATGCCATCGCACAGAAAATGACCCGTGGTAAGCCGGATCTGCGGCAACTTGGCTACTTCAGCCTGCAGAGCCTCTATGGACTCCCTCGTTGGCTTGAGCAACGGTTGTAATTGAGCATTCATGTCGCAGGCACCTGCGAGACCACCGTACCGTTTACGAACGTGATCGAGCCGTTGGCTCCAGCTGGCGTGAGTTTGGCCGTTACGATGGTCCCGGAGAATGTAACGGGCGGCGCGCTTGCTAACTGCAATTCATTTTGTAGAGCAGCAAAGTATGCAGTCGCGCAGCCTCTGGCATCGACGACCGGCGTGTTCATCTGGAATGGCAAGGGTTTAGCCATTACAGCGTCCCCAGGGCCATCTGCAGATCAGCCGATGTCAGGCGGTATTTGGTGCTGCCGAGCTTCCTGAAATGATACGCCCGGCGCCTGAAAGTCCCGCAGTTGTGAATGATGGGTCGCTTGAGCGACATATCTATGTTCCTGAAATTGCTCCAGCTTCCGGGATCGTAATCACTGTCGTTGAACCGCACCTGCAATGTGCCGCCCTCGTTCATGTCGGCATTGATGCGCATGGCTGCAAGGTACTTTCTCCTGTCCACCCCCGCATCGAAGTTAGGCGTATAGATATCCACCGGGAAGGGCACTCCCGCATCGTCCGGGAACTCGTAATCTCCGTCCATGAGATAAGTATTGCCATTGCTCGCGTGCTGAAACAGGTGCGCCGATATGGCGGATGAGGTCTGCACGAATCCTTGCGAGCAGATCGGATAGTAATTGCCGTTCGGATCGGTCCACTGATACCAGAACTTCTGGTCTATATCCAAGACGATCGTCATATTGAGATTTACATCTGTCAGAACGTAATATCTGTGGCCGCCGTGTTTGAACGCAAACGAGTAGATAACATCGGTCTTCTGCGCACCGTCCAATAGCCGCTCTATGGCAGGGTCTGACATGATGTGCATGTTCAGGTTATCCAGCATCAGGATCTGGGGGGAGATCGTGCGGTTGGAGGTCATCCAGAAGAGAAGTCCATCGATCTCCTGCACTGAGTCTGAATGAAAACAGCCGTAGTTGAGCATCGCTCCAGGGACTACCGAGAGCGGGGAGCCCGGAGGGGAATTTCCTGCGTCATAGAAGAATTCCGTCGTCCAGTCCTTTAAAGCAATGACGTACACCAGCTGCTTTGCGATGGCGACTCCACCATCCGGTTCGCTGATGGCTCGAATAAGCGTGGTCTGATCCCAGGCTAATGGCGCAAGAGTATTGGTCGATCCCCAGATCTGGCCGCCGTAGTCCATGACATACACAGTGCCATCCAGGCACACGATTCCGGGAACCGTGGGATTGGGGAAATTGCCATCGGTGATCTGGGTCAATGCGGCACTGATCGGAGGGACTGGCCCCGGTCCCCATTGGTTGGTCATATCGATGACCCAGGTATTCATGCCGTTGCCATAGACCAGCCAGGGACCGGCCAGCACTTCCGATGGCTGATCCACGTTGTGCGTGAAGGATGCTGGAACAGGCGTGAATCGACATTGCCTACCGGTACCTAAGCCGCTGGCCCCTCCGAAGTTAGTCCCTATCAGGGTAGTGGCTCCCTGCCAGTAGATGATAGTCACCGGACCGAACACTTGAATCAGCATCGGGTAAGTGGCATAGGGAGTCGCCACGGACCAGTTGTAAATCCCAAGTCCCGGCTCAACTCCCGCTGAATAATAGGGCGCCTGTTTCAAGCCCACGCGCTGCTGGACCTCGTATTCCTCGGTCACTTTGTTCTTTTCGGCAAAGGCGTTGACCAGACGCGAGTCCTGAAAAAAGGAATTCGCGCGGTTACTCGCCTGTGTCACCAGCGGCAGGCGATGGGGAATATCGATCGCGTTGCCTTCCCCTTTCACGTGAAGTTTCCTACTTGTCCTACAAATGATCTTTGATCTGGTGCAAAACTTGTTGAACTGTCCTCAGAATCCCAGTTGTTGAGCGCATCGAAGTATTTGGCCGCCATCTTCTCGCAGCGATCGACGATCACCTCCGGTTGCCCGGTGCATATCTGATCAGCCAACCCCCACTCCAGCGCCAGGAACCACTCGATGGGAAAATTCATATCATCCGTGATCGATACCAGCTGCTCTACCTGCTGCTGGATCAGCAGATGCACCGTTCCGGTCGCGGCATTAGTATCCGGCACGAGCCAGAACCACACGATCAGCTGATACTGCTGCTTATCGACGAAGTAGGAGTTGATCTGCCCTATCTGAGTGACCTGCGAGAGTCTCGACCAGTCATCCCGCGAGAGCGCAATGAGATTGCGGCGATTCTGGTACTGATCGAGGTAATAGCAGCTGTCGAGCACCCGCAATGGGCGGGTCATGTTGACGTTCCCGCCAGGCCCTATGGTGTAGGGATTCTGGCCTGCCACCAGTGGAACTGGTAGATCGTACTGCAGCCAGAGTCTCAACCCCTGCGTCTGCCAGGTGTTGATCATCTTGTTGAGCTTGCGCAGGTACTTTGCCAGCTGCTCGGAGCTAGGCTCATCGCCCTCCCCTATCAGGCCCGCATCCTCCATCGCATCGCAGATGCAGACGTAAGCGGAAGTTTCATCCGGGCTAGACATGATAGAGCTTGATCATTTCCAGCTGCACCGTGAAGTTCTGGATCTGCATGCCGGCGTCCTCCCCGGTCCCATAACCCGTAGTTCGGATGTTGATGTTGCCGTTGTAACCAGGATTGGCCTGATTCGGTTGCCATGGACCTACGACCGTGCAACTCTCACGCCCTCGCCCTGCAAGCGCGAATAGAACCTGATCGTTTAGTCCCGCCCAGCTGACCTGCACTTCAAGTCCGTCGCCGATGGAGTGCCAGATGTGCTGAACCGCGAGTCCGCAGAATACCGGGTGGGGGTCGTTGTTGGTGAAGTCCGACAATGCAACCGCGGGCGTCAAGACCGCATCTGCGGTATCGAGCACGCCGGTTACCTTGACAACTGCGTTCCTCCAGCCGTCATTCAGGACTGTAAAAGTGTACTTGTTAGCCATGTTCGCCTCACAGTCCGGATACCCGCTCGGCGTAGCCCATCTCGAATTCCCAAGCCGGAGCGCCGCCGCACGAAGTACCCCACATCTCCAGGGCGAAGTTTGTCCCAGGGCTGAGAGCGAACGGGCCACAAGGAATCGTGAGATTCTTTGCAGCACTCGCCGTCAATACGTTCGTCGGTGCTGTCACATCGCCAAAAGTAAACATCCACAGATCCTTGACTACAGGGATCGTGGATTGAATGGCACCGGAGCCCAACACCCGCTGTCCTGTAGAAGGTAGTGCCGTCACTACAGCCCCAAAGTACGCCTGCAGTTTGGATGAGTTGGAAGAACCCATGTTCATGTTGATCGTATTGAGCAGCGTTCCACCGGATGTGTAGCGCGACGACACATCACCCCGGATAGCCCAGTTCCAAAGAGTTGCGCTCGTCGGAGCGGCGGTCACTAGAAATCGCATCCACAGTGGGAAAATTGTTTTAGCATTCGGGTCCGAGTTGACACCAAGATTAGTGCAATAAAGCACCGGGACATTCTGTGCGTGGGTAGCCGAGGCGGTAGCCGCATCGTCAACAACCGAGGTCGTAGTGGCGATGCCGGTGCCTGCAGCTTGGCCAGAAGCCGCATTGGTCGAGGTGACGATGAACAATGAGCCTTCATCCAAAAGAGAATGCAGGCTCGGCCACATCGGCGTGACTTTCTGGGAGTTCGCCGAAGGAAAGTTGACATTAGCCATTTAAAATCTCCTAGAAAGTTAGGCCGCAGCCGGATTGATGAGGCCGTTGGCATCCGCAGCACCCGTGATTGGGCAGAAGTTCTGATTGAAGGCGAGCTTCGTGCCTGTGTTGATCCAGATTTGCGTTGAGGCCAAGCTCCAGATGCGATTGTCGTTGCACTGTCCGGTCCATGCGGTACCCGAGGTACTGATCGCAAGTCCGCTCGTCGTCGTGGTGTTAGGACGATTGATGTAGTTACGCGAGAACTCGAACTGCGTTAGACTATTCGCTCCGGCCGCAAGCATCGCCGCCGTATTGTTGAGAACCGCCCAGTTACCGTAGTTGTCCGTGATCGTCCAGCGATCATGGTTCGCGGTGGCCTTGAGCGCCGTGGTCGCAGCGGTCGTTCCCAAACTCTTGATGCGATTGCCCACGAAGCGGAAACCATCGCAGGTATTGGCAGCTCCCGCATCGGTGAACACCGTAAGCAGGTTAAGCGATGAGGACAGATCCCGGAACTCGCAGTATTCGATATCGAAGTCCCGAGTTCCGCCGACGATGGTGCCGGAAGCCACTGTCTGGCTGACGCTCACTAAATAAGTCCCGACTCCGCCCGTAGTGCCAGTGAGCTGAGAGACGATGAACGTGCCGGCCGCGAAGCCTGAAGTGGCTGAAGCCAGACTCATGCCTGGATAGGCCGTTCCGGTCGTTGCCGCAGTAACCGTCATGATGCCGGTTCCGGGAATGGACCCGGCTGCGATCGATGCCGTGAAGCTGAAGGTCACTGCCGTGAAAGCCGACGCGACCGCCGCGAAGTTGCACTCGAAGATGAAGTTCTGGATCGACATTCCGGCTACCTGCAGCGGAATGTTCGCCGTGGTGGCGGTCGAGAACTGAATCCTTGGCCGGTTCTCGCCGGTGCCTAGGCCTACGATCGCGACCCCGTTGGTGTTGAAGGTCAGTACCGTGCCGCTGGAATTCAGTCCCGCGGTTGTCGTCCCCGCACCGTTCACGACCTCGCGGTGATTGGGCTTGACGAAAATGATATCTCCCGTGCCGTTGCTGCACATGGTGAGCGCGTGCGAGAGAGAAGCGAAGGGGCGGTGGAACGTGCCCTTGCCGGGAGTAGCCGTGGCAGTGGTTCCGGCGCTATCCGAGCCGATCATGACGCCGGGGGGAACCGATGTCGTGACGGGACTGTTGCCGACCCAGAAAACGTTCCCGACCTGAGTCTGCAGTAGCGGGATTCCGCGCACGGAGAAGCCGCTGGCGAATCCTGCCGGGAAGTTGCTCATCTGAATGTTGGTTGAAGAAGACATAGTCACTCCTTTCCGAGTCCAGGCATTACCCCGGACAGTTGTGGTTCACACACTGTGACTCACGCGCTGGGGTTGCCAGCGCGTAGATTCACGCCGAATCGTCTGACTATGAATGCGTCTTCAGATACTCAGTCGCTTTTGCAAGCAA
>Ga0181538_10004293_pt1 | contig 13404 bp, 13 predicted proteins | sample PEATcosm2014_Bin_40_FD_119773 | JGI IMG/M metagenome (GOLD analysis project Ga0181538, IMG submission 119773) | Peatland microbial communities from MTU Mesocosm Facility, Houghton, MI, USA - PEATcosm2014_Bin23_30_metaG | ecosystem: Environmental > Terrestrial > Soil > Wetlands > Peat | place...
GGGCGCGGTTTACTTCCGAGTGCTCGCACGAGACGGGAACTATTACCTGCTGCGGCACGACGAAGGCCAGGACTTCTGGACCGTAGATGGTTTCCGCGCCGGCGGGCGAAAATGAAAGTCGCTGATCGCCGCGGCTATTCCTTCTAGTTCATTCTTCATGGGTGAGGTTCTCTGATGCAACCGAAAATTGCGCTGCTCGGGCTGGGAATACTTGGGTCAGCGGTAGGGGAACGACTGCTTTTGAAAGGGATTCCGCTGACCGTGTGGAACCGCACGCCTGGGAAAGCCGCGCCGCTCGAGAAATTGGGAGCGAAGCGCGCGGCCACAGCGCAGGAAGCGGTGACCGGCGCGGACATCGCGATTACGCTGGTGTTGGATGGTGCGGCGCTCGCGGAAATCACGCTGGGCCCTGCCGGAATCGCGCAAACGCTCGCGCCCGGCAAAATTCACTGCGACATGAGCACGGTGGACGTCGGGACGTCTCGTCGCATGGCGGAGCATTACGCGGCCCAGGGGAGGGAATTCGTGAGCGCGCCGGTGCTTGGAAATAAGTATGCCGCCGCGGCCGGCAATCTGCTGATCTTCGCAGGAGGGAACGCGCTTGCCATCGACGCGTGCGCTCCCTTCTTTTCAGCGCTCGGCGAAAAAATCTGGCGATTCGAGCAGCCGCCGACGGCCATCGCGACGAAACTCAGTTGCAACCTTTTGCTCGCGGGGATGATGGAAACGTTTTCCGAGGCGATGCTCCTGGCGGAGAAGTCCGGAGTCGCGAAGAAGACTTTTATCGAGATCGTCGGCGCATCCGCGCTGGCGGCGCCCATGTTTCAGAGGAAGGGCGAATTGATCGCGGCCAAGGATTACAAACCCACGTTCTACCTGCGCAATCTGCTGAAGGATCTCAACTTGGCGTTGGACGCTGCGGGAACGGCGGATGTCGCGCTGCCGGGGGGACGGACGATGCGCGACGTTTACGATTCGGCTGCGCGCGGCGGCTTCTCCGAGTTGGATTACGCGGCGGTGTTCGAGTGGCTGGCACAGCAGGCTGCCGCGCCGATGTTGCATAGTCTATCTTGACGAACAGTCTTTTCGAGTGAGGTGCGCTCATGCAACCGAAAATCGCTTTTCTGGGACTGGGCAAACAAGGTTCCGCAATCGCGGGGCGAATTCTCCAACAGGGCATCGGGCTCACCGTATGGAATCGCACGCCCGATAAAATTGCGCCGCTGGAAAAGCTGGGAGCGAAGCGCGCCGCCACAGTTCAGGAAGCGGCCTCCGGCGCGGACATTGTGATCACCAGCGTGGTGGACGGCGCGGCGCTGTCTGCGCTGACTCTCGGGCCCACGGGCATCGCACAATCGCTCCCGCGCGGCGGCGTCCACTGCGACATGAGCACGGTGGACCTCGCTACCTCGCGGCGAATGGCTGAGCACTACGTGGGAACGGGGCGCGAGTTCCTCAGCTCGCCGGTGCTGGGAAATCCGTTGGCTGCGGCGGCGGGGAAGCTACTCATCTTCGCCGGTGGTAGCGCGGCGGCGATCGACGCATGCGAATCATTCTTTCCCGCTATCAGTGTGAGAGTCTGGCGGCTCGACCAGCCGCCGCGGGCGATCGCTACGAAGCTGTGCTGCAATCTCTTACTCGCTTCCATGACGGAAGCCCTGGGCGAAGTGATGCTGCTGGCGGGCAGGTCCGGCGTCGACCAGAAATCGTTGGTCGAGATGATTATGGGGTCCTCTATGGCCGCGCCTCTGCTGCAGGCGAAGGGCGACATGATCACCAGCAAGGATTACGCACCGACGTTCTACATGCGCAATCTGCTGAAGGACGTGAATCTCGCGCTCGACGCGGCGGCGACGGCGAGCGTCTCGCTTCCGTGCGCGAAGAGCTTGCAGGAAGTTTACGCCGCGGCGGCGAAAAGCGGCTTTTCGGAATTGGATTTCGCCGCGGTGTACGAGTGGCTGGCGCAGCAGGGGAGCGCGACGTCGGCGAGCGCGTAGAGGGATTCGACGATGAAGATGAGTTCAGGAATCCGCGCGCGCCGAGCGACGCCGCTCACGCTCGCGGCGCTTTTGTGTTCGCTAATGAGTGCCGCACACGTCCACGCCCAGCAGCAGTACCCGGCATTGCAGCAGCCGGAAGAGGTCACGACGGACGTGCGCGGCAAGATTGTCTCCTACGATCCGCAGAATGCGACGCTGGTGATCACCACGGAGGACGGCAAGCAGCTGACCTTGGCGACGGATCAACGCACGGAAATAATCTCTCCCCCCGATACGGGCTCGGATGTCACGGTCACCTACGTGGAAGCGAACGGGAAGAAGATTGCGCGCACGGTGGTGAATCCCGCGGCGATGCTGGAGATGGAACATGCGACGAACAGAATTCATCTCATGCCGCTGGTGTTGTTGGCCTTGTTTATCGTGCTGATTGCCGTCATGTTGCAGCAATGGAATGCGAGGCGGCGGAAGGCTCGCAGGGAAAACTAATGTGCCGCAGGGTTTCGTAGCGCCGCCCTTCAGGGCGGCATCTTAGTGAGGCTCGCGGAATATTGAGGCAAGTCGGTGCGAAGAAAAGCGGCGTCGAGCCGCTCACGGTGAATCGTTCACGGTGAACCGCCGCACTCCATATGCCGAACGATCGCGATCTTCCGCGAGGTTCAATAGCTCTGGCGGGCATTTCTCACCAGCCGTAGTAAATGCAGCGGTCGATCTTGTATTCCTCTGCGCGTCTCAGCGATCTCGGCGCCTCGCGTTATCTTTCTCGGGGGACACATCGTTTTAAGCGTTAAGAAAGAATCAGGATAACGCAGAGGCGCGAAGTACGCCGAGACCCGCTGAGAAAACCGCCATCATTCGGATCGTATTGCCCGACGTGTTGAGGAATCTGGGTTAGTAGCACAGCCACTCCCGGTTGTGTGGTGTTTTCCGCAATCGCATCCACTGAATCAATTTGCCGCCGCGGGTTTGCGCTCGGCGAAGAGATTGCGCAGGACGAACCAGCAATTGGCGGGGCGCTCGGCCAGGCGGCGCATGAAGTAGGGGCACCAGTCGGTGCCGAAGGGCACGTACACCTGCATGGGATGTCCTTGCGACAGCAATTGCTGCTGCAGGTCGCGCCGGATGCCGTAGATCATCTGAAATTCGTAGCGATCCCTCTCTAATCCGTGTTCCGAGATTTTGGCGCACGCATATTCGATCATCACCGGATCGTGCGTGGCAATCGCCGCGAAGAAGCGATGCTGGCCATCGGGAGCTAGCAGGCGATCCACGAGGCGGCGATAGTTCTCGTCCACTTCGCTCTTCTTCTGAAACGCGAGGCGCGGCGGCTCGCGATAGGCGCCCTTCACTAGGCGAATCTTTGGCGATAGCGGCGCGAGGCGCTCGAGATCCGCTGCGCTGCGCCGCATGTAGGATTGAATCGCGAGGCCCACGTTGCCGACTTCACGCTGCATGGCCTCGAAAATATCGAGCGTCACGTCCGTGTACGCCGAGCTTTCCATGTCCACTTCGATCGTGCGGCCGAGGCGCTGGGCCTCCTGCGCGATTTCGATCGCGAGCGATTGGCAAAGGTCGCGGCCGAGATCGAGGCCGAGCTGCGTCGGCTTGATGGAAATATCCCCGCGCAGACCGGCGGATTCCAGCGCGTGAATCATCTCGATGTAACTGTCGCGCGTACGCGCCGCCTCCTCGCGCGTGGAGACATTTTCGCCGAGATGATTGAGGATGATGCCGTAGCCGAGTTTCTGCAGGACGAGGCTCGCGCCGATGGCGTCTTCGAGTTTTTCCCCGGCCACGAAGCGCTGCGCGAATCCGGCGCGCATGCCGCGCCGCGCGAGGAAATTGGTCAGGCGCTTCTTCGTCGAGAGCCAGAGGATGAAATCGCGCAGGAGCATTGGCCGAGAGCTCTCCCAAACCTCTATATCCTGCATGTGAATTTGTGGGATTGCAAAGGTCGCGAGGTTAACTGCTTGTGGGTCAGCATTGGGAAACTGGTCGTTTCCTCGCACGGTCGCTCTGGGGAGCAGGGTGCACTTGTCCGCATAGCGCGTAGGTGAGACACGTGCATTACTCCCCGGTGCGATGTCTGTCAGGCGCTATCGGAGTGCTTTCATGACTAAGAAAAGTCTTGACTGGGCTTGATCACGTGCGCATAAGTAAAAGGTGTAGGTTCTTGCAAAAATATAGTCGGAACTTGCCCTGCATATGAAGCGATTTCTGGTCCCATTGGCGACGGTGGCTTTTGGTATTGCAGCCTTTTTCCAATCAAATTCGATCGAGGCGACCACGATCATTCGGCCGTCGCACGATATGGTTATCCCCATCGCACTGCGGCAGAAGCTGCCGGCAGCCGCGGATATTGAGGCATTTCTATCGCTGCCTAGTCAGGACAGCATTGTGGTGTATGACACCGTTCACGACAACCCGAACACTGCGGACTTTATGGATAACCACCCGCATGTCGCAATCTTCCGAAGCGGGGAGATTGTTCTAGACCTCGATTCCGTAAGGCTTGCCCCGTTCGGTCCGGTCAGTTTTCACGGAATGGCTTTATTGCCGGCGTCACACGACGCGGTAGTTGCGGCATTCGCGTTCACGTTGGCCGTAGATCAGTCCGGTACCTTTTTTGTATTCACAGGTGAGAAATCCGGCGGATACAAGGTAATCGGGACTCTGAGTGGAACACAGGCTCAAGTGCGGTTCAGGGACAGCTTGTCTGGCCGGTTTGAATTTTGGACTGCAGATGGGGAGTTCGACCGCGATCCGGATAAGCAATGCGTGTGGTGCCGCAAGTACTACAAGAGAACAACATATGCGTGGCAAAACGGACAACTGCAACAACTTCTGATATCTAAAGGGAGACAAGCCTATGATCCCGAAGCCTTTCAAGAGACGCCGTTCATGTCCATGAAGTGAGCCGCGTCCCATTTGCTGTCTGGAAAAACCCTGTTTCACGACGCGAAGCCATCGTCTGTTATACCGAGTGACTATTGGGAAAGATGAACTTACCGTGGTTGAGCGTCGGTGCCTTATTCGTCGGATGGCGGGACATTTCGCTCACCGTCATCCGTATGAAGCAAGTGCCATCACGAAGTGACGGGCGTGTGCGCTGCCGCAAACTGACCAGTCGCTCGTTTGACTGGAATGCGTCCAGAGCTATTCGCGTGCAACTTTTTCCGGCGGACAGAGTTAGCACTTGACGCGGGAAGCACTCACCCCTCTTTCGCCTGCGGGATGATGAAACGATGAGTTCTGCTCTTTACATCATTGCCGGTCCGAACGGTGTTGGTAAGACGACTTTCGCGAGAGAATTCCTGCCGAAATACACGGACTGCAAGAATTTCATCAACGCTGATTTCATCGCGCAGGGTGTGGCGCCGTTCTCGCCGGAAGCAGTTGCGTTTCACGCTGGACGGCTGATGCTGGGTGAAATCAATCTCTACGCTAGACGCGGCGAAGATTTCGGCTTCGAGACAACTCTGTCGGGTCGCAGCTATATGGGCTTGTTCCGTCGCCTCAAGAAAGGCGGGTACAGGGTGCATTTTTTCTTTCTGACGGTGCCGACCGTTGATCTTGCGTTGACGAGAATAAAGGCGCGGGTCCTGGAGGGTGGTCACGATATTCCCGAGCCGATCGTCCGTCGCCGGTTTGATCGCTCAATTCAAAACTTCCTTGCCTGCTATCGCCAGCTCGGGGATTCGTGGATTCTTTTTGATAACTCCGGCGCGATGCCGACGGTGATTGCCTTTGAGGAGCAGGGGAAGACCCGTATAATGAACCGAGAGCTTTACGAAACACTGATTTACCGTTACGGAAGCCCATGACCAACCCACCCAGGAACGTTCTTGAATTGCCCTTGGCACAGCGGGCCGAGATGGCGCTCAAAGCGGCCGTTGAGAAAGTGATTGTCGAGCATGCCCGCAAAGGCTTGCCGATTTACATCTGGCGCGAAGACAAAGTAGTCGAACTTTCCCCCGAAGAATTGCGAGTCGAATCTGTGCGTCTGCAAGCGGAATGACCGCGCCCCCCTTTTTTCTAAACCTCCTCTGGAGTGTTCTCGGACTGTCGAAACTGCAGTTTGCGGCCAGGACCGCCTGAAACCACCGACCGCGAAGAAAAACCATCTTCGGGGAGAGAAGGGCAGGATTAGGACACTCTCCCATTGACTGGAACGCGGCGCGGGCCTTCCCCGTGCAACTTTCCCTGGCGGCTGGGGTTAACATCTAAAGAGCCGCGTTGCGCCCCCCTCTGCGCGCGCTGTCTGCTCTGGGAGGTACCTGCCGATGCCACTGAAAGCTCGTTACAGCCGCCGTAGCAAGCGCGTAGGTAATGTTTGGGCGCTGGCGGGGCAAGTGACCGTGGCTGGGATCGCGGTTGTCCTTCTTGTGGCGTTCTCTCTTTCTGCTGAAAATGAGAAGAAAAAACCGATTGGGCCGGACGCCGCTCTTGCGGGCGTACCTGTCACGGATTTGACCGCGCCGCAGGCGATTCAACATGCGCTGGACCGGCTGGGCTACGGGTCTACGCCGGGCGAGATCGAAAGCGTGCAGAAAATGGGGCTGGCGAACTGGATTAACCAGCAGCTTCGTCCGGAATCCATCAATGATTCGGCGCTCGAGGCGCGGCTGCGGAAATATCCTACGCTGGACATGTCGTCGGCGAAGCTACTCGAGCAATTTCCGCGGCCGCAGCAAGAGGCGCGGCGCGAGGGCATCAGCGTCGAGGAGTATCGCCGTCAGCAATTGCAAATGGCGGGCGGGGGCGTGCAGACGGACACGGATACGCCGCCGCAAGCGGGCCAGTCGGGCAGCGGTGGAAGTGACGCAGCGGGAGGCAACGGCGCGACCGACAACAACTCGATGAATGGCTCCGAAAATGTCGGGCCCAGCGCGGCCCCGAGCGGGCAGCCGATGCAGCAAGACGACCCCATCACCATGCAGCTCAAAGCGCTCGCTCAGGACAAAGGGCAGTCCGGGCCGGGCAACAACATGTTCAACTACGAGAAAATCCACTTGCCGCAGCGCGTGGTGGCCGAACTGGCGATGGCGAAAACCGAGCGCGCGATTTACAGCGACCGCCAACTCTACGAGCAGATGGTGGATTTCTGGTTCAATCATTTCAACGTGTATGCGCAGAAGGGGCAGGACGTTTGGCTGCTGACGGCCTACGAGCGCGACGCCATCCGTCCGCACGCGATGGGCAAGTTCCGCGATTTGCTGGAAGCGACGGCGAAAAGTCCCGCGATGCTTTTTTATCTCGATAATTGGCTAAGCGTCGATCCGGACGCGTGGAAGCAGCTTCAAGCGCAGCGCCAGATGCGGCAGCAGCGCTACGGCATGGGATTCCCCGGCGCAGGCAATTTCCCCAACGCGCGGAACCAGCAAGGCAATGCACAGCAACAGAAACAAAATCAGGATCGCGGCCTGAATGAAAATTACGGCCGCGAATTAATGGAATTGCACACGCTGGGCGTGGACGGCGGTTACACCCAGCAGGACGTCATCGAAGTGGCGCGCTGCTTCACCGGTTGGACGATTCACACGCCGCAGCGCGATCCGCAATTTTATTTTGAGGATCGCCTGCACGACAACAAGCCGAAAACGGTGCTGGGCCACAAGATTGATGAAGGCGGGATGCGCGACGGCGAAGCGGTGCTCGATCTGCTGGCGCGCGACCCGCACACCGCGCATCACCTGTCGCTCGAACTCGCGCAGCGCTTCGTCTCGGACAATCCGCCGGAATCGCTGGTGGATAAGATGTCGCAAACCTATTTGCAGACTGACGGCGACATCCGCGCCGTGCTGCACACGATGATTTATTCACCGGAATTCTGGTCGAAGGACGCGTATCACTCCATGGTGAAGACGCCGTTCGAGCTGGTGGTCTCCGCCGCGCGGGCCGTCGGTGCCGACGTGGATCTGCCGCTGCAAATGGTGCAGTGGTCGGCGCGCATCGGCCAGCCGCTCTACCAGTGCCAGCCGCCGACGGGCTATTCGGACAAGGCGGATGCGTGGGTGAACACCGGCGCGCTGCTGAACCGGCTGAATTACTCGCTGGCGCTGACGGCGAATCGCATGCGCGGTGTGAAGACGGATGTGGCGTCGCTCATCGGAGATATTTCCGGCGACGATCCGCACGCCGTGCTCGATCGCACGGTGGCTGTGTTGCTCGATGGGCAAGTCACCGAGCAGACGCACGATACGCTCGAAAAGCAACTCGACAATCCGCAAGTGCTGCAGGCGAGCCTCGACGATCCCGTGCAGCAGGTGAACGTGAATTTGATTGCCGGTCTGGTGCTGGGCGCGCCGGAATTTCAGCGGCGCTAGCAAGAAGCTGAGGGGAGAACAACGATGAAGGTTTCGCGGCGATTATTTTTGAAGAGCGGCGGCGTGGCGATGGTCGGGATGAGCACGTTGCCGGGATTTTTGCAGCGCGCAATCGCCGCCACTCCTTCGGCGAACAAGAAAAAGCTCGTCGTCGTTTTCCAGCGCGGCGCGGCCGACGGCCTCAATATGGTGGTTCCGTTTGCCGAGCCAAACTATTACAACATTCGCGCCACCATCGCGATCCCCGCGCCCGGCCGCGGTCAAAGCGATCAAGCGGCAGTGGACCTCGACGGATTTTTCGGCTTACACCCAGGGTTGGCCCCGCTCGGCCCGCTGTTCCACGGCGGGCAACTCGCCATAGTGCACGCCGCGGGTTCGCCGGACACGACCCGCTCGCATTTCGACGCGCAGGATTACATGGAGTCCGGCACGCCGGGCGTGAAAGCAACCGAAGACGGCTGGCTCAATCGCGCGCTGGTCGGCGCGCCGGAAGACAAGGCGTCGCCGTTTCGCGCTGTCGCGATGGGACCGAATCTTCCTCTGACGCTGCGCGGTTCCGCGCCCGCGATCGCATTGCCGGACGTGCGCCAATTCAAGGTGTTTGCACAATCGTCCGCGGTCGAAGGCGGCTTCGAGGCGCTTTACGCGCAGACAGTGGATCAGGCGCTGCGCGGCACCGGCACGGAAACGTTTGAGGCCGTGGACATGCTGCGCAAAGCCGATCCCGCACACTTCCAACCGGACAATGGCGCGGTGTATCCGCAGGGGCGCGTCGGGCAGACGATGCTGCAAGTCGCGCAGTTACTCAAGGCCGACGTGGGCATGGAAGTTTCGTTCGTGGATACAGGCGGCTGGGACAATCACGTGAACGAAGGCGGCTCGCAGGGCCAACTCGCAAATTTGCTTCGCGATCTTGGCGGGAGCCTCGCGGCGTTCAACCAGGATATGGGCGACCGCATGGAAGATATCGTCGTCGTGACGATGTCCGAATTCGGGCGCACGGCGCACGAAAACGGTAATCGCGGCACGGACCACGGCCACGCAAATTGCATGTTCGTGATGGGCGGCCCGATCAAGGGCGGAAAAGTTTACGGCAAGTGGCCCGGCATCAGTCCCGATCAATTGAATGAAGGGCGCGATCTCACGCTGACCACCGATTTTCGCTCTGTGCTGGGCGAGCTCATCGCGAATCACCTCGGCAGCAGCGACCTTGCGACGGTGTTCCCTGGTTTCGACAACGATCCGCACAAATTCCGCGGCGTCCTGAAGGCGTAGGCCGCTCGACGCACCATTTTACGTTGTGTCATTCCGAGCCCGCCGCGGCGGGCGAGGAATCTCTCTTCAGCCTCGGCCAAAGACCAAGAGATATTCCTCGTCGTCCGCCGCGGCGGACTCCTCGGAATGACATCTTTGAGTGGCGTTCCACGAGCCACGCAGTCAGGCACTCACGATCAGAGTCGCGCTACTGCGGCGTGCGGAAGGACAGGCAGTAGAGGCGTCCGCCGAAAATGTCCTTCGTTTGAATCCCCTGCATTTCCGGGGGAACAAATTCCGCAGGCGTCACAACAACCTCTTCGCGTCCCTTGTAGTATTTCCGGACGATGGGCATCTTTTCGTAGCTGTGCTTGACGACTTTTTCAGTTTCGTCGGCGATGACGATTTTCGTCCTGGGTTTGGCGACGCGAATCATTTCGCGAATCGCCTTCACGCGATCGGCGAAAAAATTGAATCCGCCCACGTGAAACACGACATCGAAAATGGCGTCGCGGAAGGGGAGGCGCTCCGCTTCGCCGTGAAAGAGTTCCGCCGTGCGCTTCCACTTCGCCAGGTTCTTTCGGCACCGGCGAAGCATTCCCCACGATAAATCCAGACCGAACAATTCGGCGTCCGCGGGCATGGCTTCGAAATTCGCGCCGGTTCCAACTGAAACCTCGAGCACACGTGCGCCCGTCGGGACGTCGAGTTCTCTCTGGAAATGGCCGCGAAAATTCAATTTCGGCCGAAGCAGTTGGAAGAGCGCCAGGCCCGGATCGTACGTCCAGGCGATGCGGTCGTAGAACTCCTGATATTTCTTGTTTTGGCCGGCGGCGTTTTCAACGAATACAGGGACGCCCTCGCGAATTGCGTAGCGTTTGCCAGTCTTCGGATTCAGCAGCGAATCGCCCTGCAATTCGAGGGCATCGCGCGTATCGGGATCGCAGAGCAATGGCAACGTCCGTTCGTCCACAGTGAAATCTCCCGGCGAGAGAGTACCATTGCCGCGATTTCTAGCAAGGCGGCTTTTCAGCCCGCCGGACTGGCCCGGCACCCGCAAATCGCGTAGACTTGCCCCGCGTGGCGAAGCGCGTTCGGCGCGTCCCATCCAAAGGAGTTACCTCATGCCTGGACTTTTTAAGACTTCTAATCCCGCTTTGAACGAGAAGACATTCGACAATCGCGCCGCTCTAGCCGGCGACACCATGACGCTGCAAGGCACGGTCAATAAAACCGGCCTCTTGCTGTTATGCGTGGTCGGCACTGCCGCTTGGACTTGGGGACTCGCGCACTCGCAAGCGCCGGAAGCCGCCATGCCTTGGATGATCGGCGGCCTCATCGGCGGACTGGTCTTCGCGCTGGCCACGATTTTCAAGAAGGAGTGGTCGCCGTTCACCGCACCGCTGTACGCATTGTGCGAGGGGCTGGCGCTGGGCGGAATTTCGGCGTTTCTCGAAAGAGTCTATCCGGGCATCGCGATTCAAGCGGTGGGACTGACCTTCGGCGTGCTCCTCGTCATGCTCGCCGCCTATACTTCAGGCTTGCTCCGCGCGACGCGCAAGTTTGTGATCGGGGTGGTCGCCGCGACAGGCGGCATCTTCGTCGTGTACATGGCGGATTTGGTGATGGGCATGTTCGGTCACCACGTACCGCTGCTGAATAGTGCGGGGCCGTGGGGCATCGGGATCAGCGTGGTGATCGTGATCATCGCCTCGTTGAATTTGATTTTGGATTTTGATTTTGTCGAGACCGGCGTGCATGCCGGCGCCGCGAAATATATGGAGTGGTACGGCGCGTTCGGCATTATGGTGACGCTGGTCTGGATGTATATCGAGATTCTGAGGCTGCTCTCGAAGGTCCGCCGCCGCTAGCGCGGCAATCGTCCGGCCGTCAATCACTTGATGTGCGCCGCAGGTCCGAGTAGGACAGGCATTCCTGCCTGTCCTCTTCTCTCTGTTCGTTCACACTTCAGAAATTTCGTCCCCCACGTGCAGTTCGCCGCCGGAGACAATCTCCGCGCGCAAGCCGCCGCGATGCAACAGCGCTGCGCGAACTCCGGGCACTCCAGACAGTCCTTCCATGTGCTCGCACGGCTCGCAGAGCCGGATTCCCGCGAGCGTTACCCCGCCCACGCGAAATGTCTTGCCGACCAAATGATTGAGCGGCACGCCGCGCGTGGTCAGGTTGCGCCGCGCGCTGGCGGCCGGCAACTGCATCTTCGACTCCGCCGCGATCGCCTCCAGCGCCTCTTCCTCGATCAGCGTAACGTGGCGGCCGCCGCCGGGCCAAGTCGAAAAGGTGCCCGCTCCCGCGCTGTAGCGATCGCCCTCGAGGCCTTTGCCTTCGACGGCCGTCGCCGACGCAGCCGGCTCAAGAGTGCCTTTCGCTTCGCGCGCTAGGTAAATTCCAGTCAATCGCCCGGTCCAACTTGCGCTCATCGCGCCTCCGAAAGTTTCTGTATCACGCCTGCTTGGCAAAGAGGCAAATTCCCGACCACGGCCGCGAACCTTGTTTTCCGTTCGACTCCGGCAACAGCGCCACCAGTCGCATCAAAAACGGCGCCCGCCTCAATTGCACCGCCTTCTTCAACGGGGAGCGAATGTCAACGTCGTTCCATCCGAAGGGCGAGAAAAATCCCGGGCCTTCCGCGGGCGCGAATTGAAATTTCGCGCCGCTAGCGCTCAATTGCGGGCCCATGTTCTTCTGCGAGAGCCGCATCAGTCCGGGCGAGGACAGGTCCAACACCCAGCGCTCGAAGCCCGGCGTCTCCGCCAAATCCCTGGCGAGCGAACCGACCTGTTTCTCCGTGAGGTAGATCAGCAAGCCTTCGGTGATGATGAGCGCGTTCTTCGCGTCGCGCCCGAGATGCGCAAACAATTCGCGGCGCGCGCTGCCGTCGGATAAATCAAGCCGCACGCGTTCCAGAGAGCATGCGGGCGCTTCGCCTCGCAGGATTTCTTCTTTGTAATCGAGAATGCCCGGCAGGTCCACTTCCACCCAGCGCAGGGCGGGCGGCAGCGCCATGCGGTAAGGGCGCGAGTCAAGCCCTGCCGCAATGTTCACGACCATGTCCACGCCCTGCTGAATCTGCTCGGTGATGAATTCGTCGTAGAGAACCGTGCGCGCCACCCACGCCCAGCTCGCTTTCTCGCTGAAGGGGATGGATTTGGCGATTTCTTCGCCGCGCGCACCCGCGAGACGTCGCGCGTAGGGGTCGCGGAACAGCGGATTGGGGCGCTCCGTTTCGCGCGCGCGATAGACGGCGGCCCATCGCGCGGTGTCCGATATGTTGCGAACTAAAGGCTCGTTTGCGCCCATGTGACGAATCCTCGATCCCGGAAGATTGCGATGCGGCCGACTCCAATGATTAAACGCTATCGCACGCGCGCCGGTGCCGCAACGGCCAAATTATACGCCCCTGTTCTGTTTTGGACATCGCCACGCCAGCCCAATCAGCGTACACTGCATGTGGACTGCGCCCCAATCCTCTACTGCAGTTGAGTCAACCTCGACGAGCGGCCACTGATTAGTCCTGCGGAAGATTAAAGGTGAATTTTGAAAACTGAGATGAAGGTTCCCGCTAAGGGTGTTCCTGTGCGCGTGCTGCTCTGCTCGGTCTTTGGCCCCTACGCGCAAGATGACGAATTCGGAAGCCGGGCGATCAACCCGATGGAGCTGTTTCACAATCAAGTCACCCGGTCGCAAGGCTGCTTTTCGCCGCGGATGTTTCATCGCTCGTGGGGCATCATGATGATCCAGGCGAATATTTCCGCGCCCTGCACGGTGCTGGATTTTCCCACGCGCGAACGCTTTGCCCGCGAATTGAC
>Ga0181538_10004295_pt1 | contig 13398 bp, 9 predicted proteins | sample PEATcosm2014_Bin_40_FD_119773 | JGI IMG/M metagenome (GOLD analysis project Ga0181538, IMG submission 119773) | Peatland microbial communities from MTU Mesocosm Facility, Houghton, MI, USA - PEATcosm2014_Bin23_30_metaG | ecosystem: Environmental > Terrestrial > Soil > Wetlands > Peat | place...
GCGCACGACAGACCGCGGAGCAAGGACAGCCCACTTCGGCGAGGGCCAGGGTGAGACATAATGACGAGATGGCCCCTCAAGTTCCGAAGTTCTTGTCTGAAGCAGCGCGCGAGATCCGTCCGGACCCGCCCGAGGCCGCAGGACACCCCGCCGGGGCGGGTGCAGCGTGAGCGCGGTGGGCGTGCCAGCCGGCCGGCGCGTCACGATCGGCGTCGACTTCGGGACGGAGTCAGGCCGCGTGCTGCTTCTCGATCTTGGCAGTGGCGAGGAGCTCGCGGTCGCGGAAGTCCGCTACCCCAGCGGCGTCATCGATCAGAAGCTCCCCTCGACCGCCGCCGAGCTCCCGCCGGACACGGCGCTACAAGACCCCGGCGACTACCTCGAGGTCCTTTACCGCGGGATTCCGGAGGCGCTTGCGGCCGGCAACGTCGCGGCCGAAGAGGTGATCGGCATCGGTATTGACTTCACCTGCTGCACCGTCCTGCCGGTGACCGAGGATGGAACGCCGCTGTGTCAGCTCGACCAGTGGCGAGACCACCCTGACGCCTGGGTCAAGCTCTGGAAGCACCATTCCGCCCAGCCGATCGCCGACCGGCTGAACGCGGTCGCGATCGAACGCGGCGAGGCCTTTCTAGTCCGCTACGGCCGGCGGCTGTCTTCGGAGTGGTACTTCCCCAAGCTCATAGAGACCTGGCAGAGGGACCGCCCCGTCTACGACGCCATGAGTTCTTTCGTCGAGGCAACCGACTGGATTATCTGGCACCTCACGGGCACCCTCGTGCGTGCGAGCTGCTCGGCGGGCTACAAGGCGTGCTGGTCCGCGAGGGAAGGACTGCCCTCGCGGGCCTTCTTCGAGACTGCCTATCCCGGGTTTCCGGACCCGAACGAGAAGCTGGGGACAAGCTTCGCCCCCCCCGGCCAGTGTGCCGGGACACTACGACCCGAAGTGGCAGCCCGCCTTGGCTTGCACGAATCGGTCGCAGTGGCCGTCGGCAACGTCGACTCGTTCGTATCGGTTCCTGGGGCCGGCGTGCAAAGTCCCGGAGTGTTCCTCATGGTCGTCGGGACGTCGATCTGCGACCTCGTCATTGATCGCCACGAGGCCCGGATGCCAGGGGTCACAGGTGTTGTGGAAGACGGCATCCTGCCGGGGTTCTTCGGTTACGAAGCCGGCCAAGCCGCTGTTGGGGACATGTTCGCATGGTTCGGGGGGCGGCTTCTCGGCCTGAAGGGCGGTGAGCCGGGCTCTGGAGGGAGCTGGCACGAAGACTTCGAACGGGAGGCTGCCAAGCTCGCGCCCGGGGCAAGCGGACTCGTGGCCCTCGACTGGTGGAACGGCAACCGGACGATCCTCGGCGACGCCGACCTCTCGGGCGTGCTCGCCGGCCTGACGCTCGCGACGACGCCGGTGGAGGTTTACCGGACCCTGCTCGAGTCGGTCGCCTTCGGGACGCGGCGGATCGTCGAGAACTTCGTCGAACATGGAGTCGCCGTTCGCGAAATCGTCGCATGCGGAGGGATAGCCGAGCGCAGCGCCCTCATGATGCAGCTGCTCGCAGACGTGACGGGGCTCCGTGTCACGATTCCTGACTCGAGCCAGATTCCCGCGCGTGGCGCGGCATTATGCGGTGCGCTGGCCGCAGGCTCGTCAAGGGGCGGTTTCGACGACTTCGAAACGGCAGTTGGCAAGCTCGCGCCCGCGATGTCTCGCCGCTATGAGCCAACCACGCAACCCCGCGAGACCTACGACGAGGTCTACTCGGTCTTCTGTGCGTTGCACGACGCGCTCGGCAGGGACCACGTGGAGTGGCTTCACCACCTGAAGCAGATCCGCCGGGCCGCCTTGGCTGCAACCGCGTGACGACGAGCTGGACAGGCGGCGGCGAGAGGGACACCCAAGGGGATTCTCCAATCGGATCGCTGCGAATCAGGAAGCGAGGGAGATGCATCGCGAACGTGTGGCTGCGGCACTGAATCACCTGGCGCCCGACCGCTGCCCGTGGCAGTCGACGTTCACACCCGAATTCGCCGAACGGCTCCGCGCTGATCTGCGCTTTGATGTCTCGGCCGGCGCGCACAATCCTCACGGCGGTGGCAATCCGTACGACCTTGAGATAGCTCTCGATCAAGACCTCCTCATCACGTCCGTGGGCTGGGCGAACTCCTACTACGGGGAGGGCCGCGAGTACGTCGACGAGTGGGGGGTGGGCTGGGTATCGGTGCCTTATGCGACGCCGTACGGCGTGGGCCACTACACCGAGCCTTGCGGCCATCCCCTGGCCGACGCCGACGCGGAAGCGGTCGCGCGCTACCGGTCGCCTGACCCGAGCCGACCAGAGCTCTACGCCGACGCCGAGCGCCTCATCGCCGAGCACGGGTCGGAGTACTGGATTGTCGGGTCCGCCGTCACGACCATCTTCGAGACGGCGTGGGCCTTGCGAGGGCTCGAACGGCTACTCACGGACTTCATCGAAGACCCCGACCTTGCCGACGCCATCTTGGAGATTCCCTACCGCTACCACCTCACCGCGGCCGAGACTCTTGTTCGGATGGGCGTTGACATGATCTGGCTCGGTGACGATGTGGGCCAGCAGCAAGGCATGTTCATTTCTCCGCGGCACTGGCGGCGCTTCCTGAAGCCTCGGATGGCGTTCATCGTCGAGCGCGTGAAGGCCATCAACCCGGGCGTAAAGGTCGCGTATCACACCGACGGCTGCGTCTACGCCGTGATTCCGGAGCTGATCGAGATCGGGATCGACGTGCTCAACCCAATTCAGCCCGCCGCGATGGACCCCGTCCGGGTGAAACGCGAGTACGGCAAGGACCTCTGTTTCTGGGGCTCTATCGATGAACAGCACACTCTGCCGTTCGCCGGTCCTCAAGAGGTCTCCAAGGAGGTGGCCGACCGCATCGCCACGCTCGGCGCGGGGGGCGGCCTCATTCTGGCGCCGACTCATCACGTGCAGCTGGACACCCCGCTCGAGAACTTCTGGGCGATGGTGAAGGCCGTCAAAGGAGGGTCCGCGCGTCTTGAGCCTCGCGAAAAGGCACTAGACAGCAACCAGCTGCCACACCGCGACGATGAACGAAACAACTAATAGTGAGGGATCAGCGCGGGACCACGAACTGCGCCTGAGTCGGCGTCACCTTACGATGAGCAAGGACCGCCGGACGGAGGTCGGCGGCTTGATGATCCCGATGCACGCCCATTTCAGATCAGCGTTGCTGGTGGCAAGCTGCCGAGTAGCTGGAGTGACTTGATGAACTCGATCGAGAGGGTAGGCGCTGCCATTGAGCTGCGCGAGGCGGATCGGGTGCCGGTGGATCTGCACGACTTCCAGGTGGCCGCCCGGGCCTCCGGCCTGCCGATGTCAGAGATCTTCCGCGACGGCGCATTGCTGGCTGAGGCGATGCTTACGGCCTGGCGCGAGTTCGGCCATGACATGATCCTGCTGGAGAACGGCACGGCTTGCAGTGCCGAAGCCTGCGGCATGGAGGTCCGCTACGGCAACGACACGGCCCCGGTGGTCGGCCGACCCCTCCTCGACACCCTCTCCAAAGTGGCCGATCTCCAGGTGCCGGACCCCTACGTGACATTCCCGATGTCCGAGATCTTGAAGGCGACGCGCATCCTCGCGCGTGAGATTGGCGACAAAGCTTGGATTTGCGCGCGAGCAGACCAGGGACCGATGGACTTGGCGGCGGAACTTCGTGGAATCAGTGAGTTCATGCTGGATGTGGCGACCGGCGAGGAGGAGGATCTGATCCACGCGCTGCTCGACTACGCCAGGCGTGTCGCAACTCGCTACGCCTATGCCTTGATCGAGTCCGGTGGTCGCTCCACGTCCATCGGCGAGCCGATAGCGGGACCCGCCATGATCTCGCCCCGGCAGTACAGGCAGTACCCATGGACTCACGAGCGCCGCATGGTCAGCGAGCTCAAGGAGCACGGGATCATCTTGCACCTGCACATCTGCGGGAACACCGGGCGGATCACCGATGATTTCATTGCAACCGGGGCACAGGTGCTCGAGATAGACCACAAGACTGACGCGGCACACCTCAAGGCGGCAGCTCGTGATGCCACGTGCCTGCTTGGCAACATCGACACGAACCTGCTCGCGCTCGGATCCGTGGATAAGGTTGAGGCCGCCTGCCAAGAGCTCATTGACACCTGTAAGCCTGGCGGTGGGTTCATCCTCGGCCCCGGCTGTGCCTTGGCCCCGACCACCCCATCGGAGAATATTCACGCTCTCGTCGAGTCGGCGAAGAAATACGGTGCCTACCGGCGCTCGTGAGCGCGCCGCACGCCCATTCTCAAGCAGCTTCCGGCCTAATACTCCTCCGGTGGCCAAATCGGCCGCTCGCTACCATGAGCCCATGGAAACGCGACGACTTGGCAAGACGGGATTCAATGTCAGCGTGATCGGCTTTGGCGCGTGGGCGATCGGGGCAGACTGGGGCGACGTGGACGACGAAACGTCCATGAAAGCCCTGCACTCTGCAGTCGACGCCGGTGTCACCTTCTTCGACACCGCCGACGTCTACGGCGACGGACGCAGTGAGCAGCTGATCGCCAGGCTCCGGCGTGAGCGCGACGAGCAGATCGTGGTCGCGACCAAGCTGGGGCGGAGGCTGCCGGTCCAATCTGTCGCCGGTTATTCGCCGGAGAACATCGACTCTTTTGTCGCGCGGTCCCAGGAGAACCTCGAGACCGATTGCCTCGATCTCGTCCAACTGCACTGCCCCCCGACGGACCTCTTCTACCATCAAGAGGTATTCGCCACCATGGACGACCTCGTGCGTGACGGACGGATTGCCAACTACGGAGTCTCCGTCGAGCGAGTGGAGGAGGCGCTGAAGGCGCTCGACTACCCAGGGGTCTCGACGATTCAGATCATCTACAACATCTTCCGCCAGCGGCCGGAGGAGCGCCTCTTTCCCGCTGTGCAGATCGCTGACGTGGGGATCATCGCCCGCGTGCCGTTAGCCTCAGGGCTGCTGACGGGAAGGATCACGGCCGATACAGTCTTCGCGGCGAATGACCACCGCAGCTACAACCGCCACGGTGAGGCGTTCGACGTCGGCGAGACTTTTTCCGGTGTCGACATCGAAACAGGTCTCGCCGCCCTGGCTGAGATCAAGGCGATTCTTCCGGAAGGCGAGACCCTGACGAGCCTGGCGCTCCGGTTTTGCTGCTCGCATCCGGCGGTGTCCACGGTGATTCCCGGAGCCAAGACGCCGGCCCAGGTGCGAGACAACGCCAGTGCGGGCGACCACTGCCCTCTCAGCGAGGACACCCTGGCCCGCCTTCACGAGATCTATCGGTCGTACATCGCTGCGTCCGTGCACAACCGCTGGTAACAAGGGGTCGCGACACCGGGACCCGCGTGCACCAGCTGACACATGGGAAGCCGCGACGTGCTAGTTGCAAAGCGCGAACCTCAAGTCCGTGTGAGGACCTCCGGGAACACGGCGACTGGATCGTCGATGATCCGCCGGATGGTGACGCCTGCCGCACCTCTGACCGAAGCCTCACTGCCGAGGGACGACACGACAACCTCTGTCGGCGACCAGGAATGGTTAACGACGCGTTCCCGCAGCTCGGCGGTCACGGGTCCGATCAGCCACGGAGCGAGCTCCGCGTAGAAACCACCGAGGACGACAGTGGGAAGGTCCAATACGTTGAGAAACGCGGAGAGCGCGATGCCCAGCGCCGTTCCAGCCTGGGCGAGGGCGAGAAGCGTCCTCGGCTCGCCCGCGATCGCCTGTCGAACGATCTCCGCCACCGATCCGCCCGGGTTTTCCCTTCCGGTCCGGGCCTTCGCCGCCAGCCCCGTCGCTACGAACAACGCCTCTTGACCGGCTACACGTTCGAGGCAACCGCGGGCACCACAGCTGCACTTCGGCCCCCTCGGATCCACGGTCACATGCCCGAGCTCGCCTCCGAGGCCCCGTACGCCGCGAAACAGTTCGCCACCGATGACGATCCCGGCCCCGACCCCGATTTCGCCCGACACGAGTACGAAGTCCTGCAGGTTGTCCCTGCGACCGAACCAGCGTTCGCCGAGAGCCGCCAGATTCGCCTCATTGTCGCAGTACACCGAACGTAGAGGGCGGCCGAGCATGTCCGCGACGACTTCGGCAAGCGGGATCCCTTGCCAATCCAGCAGGTTGGGGGCTCGATGGAGAACGCCGTCGAAGTCCACCAGGCCTGGCACGCCGACTCCGACCCCCAACACTGTGAGCCCTGTCGCGTCCGCCTTGCGCCAGAGGAGACTTGCAGCCTGGACCGCGCGCCGCAGCACGGCCTCCGGTCGGAGCAGCCGATTGTCCCCGACGATCATCCGCCGGAAACGGACCGAGCCCGTGAGGTCCACGACGCAACACGACACGTAGTCGACGTTGATCTCGATGCCGAGCCCGGCAGGTCCTCGCGGATTCAGGCTGAGGGGACTGCCGGGTCGTCCTATGAGGCCCCGTTCGGGGGCGCGTTCCACTACCAGCTCGGCCTCCAGTAACGCATCCACAAGTGTCGAGACCGTCGCTTTGGTGAGGCCGGTCCGCGCCGACAGTTGAGCGCGGGACAGCCTGCGCGAGGCCGCGATTTGCCGGAGCACGAGAGAAAGATTGTGGCGCTTCAGCAGTTGCTGACGCGCGGGCACACTCGAAAGCGGTCTCCCCGTCTGATTCGGCATCCGGGCAAATTCGGGATTGCCCCTAGCCATGGTCCCCCGTTATCTCTCGCCCATGCGGGCCCGGGATATGTGTTCGTCACGGACCTCCGCGTATCGGGCTCGTACTTGAGGAGACGGTTCCGCGTCGAACCGCAATGACCCGCTCAGAGGCCAGGGCTCCGGCTTGTGGTCCGGATCGAGTACCCACATCGCCTGGAACGCGGCACCGTCGGCGACGTACTCACCCGGAGCCGGCACGAGGACCGGACGACCGAAGATGGCGGGCGCGATCTGTCGCAGGGCTTCGGACCGGCTGGCGCCACCGATCAGGCGCACGCGCTCGATCTCGACACCGTGTGATTCGAGGGCGTCAAGTGCGTCCGCCAGGCCACACAGCAGGCCTTCGACCGCGGCCCGAGCGACGTGGGCCGGGCTCGAAGTCCTGAGGCTGAGGCCGTAAAGCTCACCGGTCGAGTCAGGCAGATTGGGGGTCCGCTCTCCCTCGAAGTAGGGAAGAAGAACCATTCCATCGGCACCCGGCGGTCCAGACAATGCGAGATCGGAAAGGCCCTGTTGATCGACGCCAAGGATTCTGGCGACGCCGTCGAGGACGCGAGCCGCGTTGAGGGTGCAAACCAGCGGCAGGTAGCGCCCCGTCGCGTCGGCAAAGCCAGCGACGGTACCGGAGCTGTCCGGCATCAGCACGTCCGAGCTTGCGAATGCGGTTCCCGACGTCCCGACCGAGACGACGACGTCACCGTCCATCGGGCCCACGACAAGGCCGGCGGAAGCATTGTCACCGGCACCAGGTCCGAGCCGGGCAGAACCGCACAGCCCGGGGCTCTCTGCCGGTTTGAGGACACGCGGGACCCTGACCACTCGTCCCAGCGCGCGTTCCAGCAGGTCGAGTCGGTAGTCATCGGTGATGGCGGACCAGTAGCCCGTACCGCTCGCGTCGCTCCGATCGGTCGTCAGCGATTCGATCGTCAGACCCCCCTGACGTTGGGAGCTCAGCAGCCTCCATGTCAGCCAGTCGTGCGGGAGGCAGACGGCCGCCGTGCGGCTGGCATTCGAAGGTTCATGTTCGGCGAGCCACCGGAGCTTCGAGACGGTGAAGGCCGCCAGGGGGACGCTTCCGACGGCGCGTGCCCACATGTCGGCACCAAGCTCCGATACGAGCGCCCCGGCCTGAGGCGCCGATCTCGTGTCGTTCCACAAGAGCGCCGGGCGTATGACGTTCCCATCCTCGTCGAGACAGACCATGCCGTGCTGCTGCGCGGCGATGGAGATGGAGGCGATCCCGGCGAGGCCTCCAGCGTCCGCCAAAGCACTTTGCAGGGCATTCCACCAGGTCTCCGGGTCCACCTCGGTCGCATCGGGATGCTGGGCCCAGCCTTTGCGGACGAGCTCACCTGTGGCAGCGTCGCGAACGACAACCTTGCAAGATTGAGTGGACGAGTCCACTCCCGCGACGAGTGTCATCGCAAGACCTCGCCTTCGTGCGGCGCAGGCGCGCATCGCCGGAAGTCACACGCCCTTGGGCCAGTCATCGGGCGCCGAGCACGTGCTCGATAGCGAGCTGATCCAGATGCGCGAACCCGAAGCCGTGCACAGCGGCGGTCTTGAGGTCGAAGTCCTCGAAAGCGGAGCGGTCAGCGAGTAGATCGCGATAGGACTCGCCGTTGTTGAGCGTCGGGGTTGCGAGCTCTCCGACCTGGCTCGCCCGCAGGGCTTCCTGCACGGCCGGATCCGCGCGGAAAGCGGCCGCCCGCTCTTTCAGCAGCAGGTACGTCAGCATGTTGGACGCAGCAGAGGTCCAGACACCGGCTGCATCCTCTGTTCTCAAGGGCTTGTAGTCGAAATGCCGGGGGCCGTCGTAGGCGGGCCCACCGCCGACGCCACCGTTCTCGAGGAGGTCGACAAGGTAGAAGGCGCTCAAGAGGTCGCCATGTCCGAAGACGAGGTCCTGGTCGAACTTCGCCCCGCGCTGACCATTGAGGTCTATGTGGAAGAGCTTCCCGTGCCAGAGAGCCTGCGAGACGCTGTGGACGAAGTTCATCCCAGCCATCTGCTCATGGCCCACCTCGGGGTTCAACCCGACCATCTCGTGATGCTCGAGCGTCGAGATGAACGCGAGCGCGCTTCCAACCGTGGGCAGCAGGATGTCACCCCGCGGCTCGTTTGGTTTCGGCTCGATCGCGAACCGGATGTGATAGCCACGGTCGATGACGTATTGCGCGAGAAGGTCCAGGGCCTCTCGGAAGCGGTCCAAGGCTGCGCGAACGTCTTTTGCTGCGTCGGTTTCGGAGCCCTCGCGTCCACCCCAGAAGACATACGTTTCTGCCCCAAGTTCCGCCGCGAGGTTGAGATTGCGCATGACCTTGCGAATGGCGTAGCGGCGCACGCCGCGGTCGTTGCTCGTGAAGGCCCCGTCCTTGAAGATCGGATGGGAGAAGAGATTCGTCGTGACCATCGGCACGACCATGCCGGTCACCTCCAGCGCGTCCCGGAACCGCTTGATCCTGCGGGCGCGCTCGGCCTCGTCTGACCCGAAGGGAATCAGGTCGTCGTCGTGAAGCGTCACACCGTAAGCGCCCAGCTCGGAGAGGCGGGACACTGCCTCGACCGGGTCCAGTGGGTCTCGCGTCGCATCCCCGAACGTGTCCCGGGCCTGCCAGCCCACCGTCCACAGTCCAAACGAGAAGCGGTCATCTCGGGTCGGTACCAGCATCAAGGCCTCCTCCGTACTTCGTTGATGAATTGAACTTAATCGTGGCTCGTCGTGCCGTCAACAGGAAGGCTCCAAGCCGAGGCGCCTGCGTTGTCACTGGCCTGGGGAAGAGCGTTATCTTCGGCCCCCCTTGCACCGGCCTCGCAAGGGCTGTATTCGCGCGAACCCACAGGGCTCGGGAGTCGGTGTCGGCATGCGCGAGCCGAGACGCGAGGGGCGGACTGCGGCTGTGTCAGGTATTGGACAGCTGATAGACCGACGTCTGCCTGTAGATCTGACCGGGCCGAAGCACGGTCGAGGGGAAGTTCGGGCGGTTGGGGGAGTCCGGGAAATGCTGGGTCTCCAGCGCGAATCCGTCGCTCTGGCGGTGGCCGCTCGAACCGACGAGCGTCGCGGTCGAGACGTTGCCTGCATAGAACTGGAGTCCGGGTTGGGTCGTGTAGATGCTGAGCTCACGGCCGCTCGCGGGGTCCCATGCCCTGGCCGCCAGGATCAGCGAGGGCGGGCTTGTCTGGTTGAGGACCCAGTTCAGGTCGTAGCCTTTGCAGATCCGCAGCTGTTGATTGTCCCTCTCGCTGAACTGCGAGCCGCCGTCGATGTTCTGGCTGATCGCGGTCGGTTTCGTGAAGTCGAAGGGTGTTCCCGCCACTGGCTCGATGACGCCGGTGGGGATGAGAGCCGAGTCCACCGGCGTGAAGCTGTTGGCGTTGATGTACAGCATTTGGTCGGTGACCGCTCCCGAGAACTCGCCGGCCAGGTTCCAGTAGGTGTGGCCGGTGAGGTTGACCACGGTGTCTGCGGTAGTTGTCGCGTGGAACGTCAGGGTCAGCCGGTTCTCATTGTCCAAGGTGTAGGTCGCGATCGTTGTAAGGGTGCCCGGGAATCCCATCTCGCCATCGACGCTCACATATGTGAGTTTGAGCGAGACGGTGCCGGGACCGGACGAGATCGCCGGTGCCCAGACTTGGCGGTCGAAACCCCCGGTCCCACCGTGCAAAGCGTTCTCACCGTTGTTAACCGGGACTTGGTACCGGAGACCTCCGACCGTGAGCTCGCCCCGGGCGATCCGGTTGGCATAGCGGCCGATCAGTGCCCCGAAGTAAACGCCAGCACCGGTTGTGTTACCTCGGTGTGGAGATGGGCTGTAGGCCTCGTATTCGGCCAGGGTCGCGAAACCCAACGTGACCTCATCGGAGCGACCCTGGCGGTCGGGGAAGGAGATTGACTTGATTGTCCCCCCGTAATTGAAGATCTTGACGACCATCCCGTTGCGGTTCGCAAGGGTGTAAAGGTTCACGCCCGCCATCTCTGTGGGCGTCGCGCTGACCGTCGGAGCGTAGGAAAAGTGATCCATCTGGCGCTTCAGATCGCGCGCACTACTGGGGCGGGGAGTCGACGAGAATGACCGTGAGCCCAGCGCCTGGTGCGCCGATAGGTCATGCAGCGCTTCACCTCACCTATGTTCCCATTATTCGGTAGCTCATTCGGTACAGGGGTGGAAGCCGTCCTCGGCACGGAGTCGAGCGCTGCCTGATCCACCGGGTTGGCCTGGTTCCTGGGGGTATCGATTACTATGATCGCTTGCATCAACGACCATGTCGGACCCCGGCGTCGCCACGTGCGCAAGCTTGCGCTGTCAGAAGCTGAGTCCCAGCCCTGGGCACCGTCGGCGGGGCACAGCGGAGGGCCGCGCCTGGCACGTTTCGGCCTTGCAAGGACCGGCGGTCAGCGCCTGATGGCTGTCAATGACCAATCTGGAAGGAACTCACGTGCACGAGACCAATGAGAATCTCGAATGCTGGTTCTTGACCGGCAGCCAGGCACTCTACGGGGACGAGACGCTGCGCCAGGTGGCTCAGCAGTCCGCCCAGATAGTCGACCTGCTGAACGCCGCGCCGGAGATCGGCGTTCAGTTGGTCTGGAAGCCGGTCCTGACTGGAGCGGCGGAGATACGCCGGGCGTGCATCGAGGCGAGTGCCACTGATCACTGCATCGGCGTCATCGCGTGGATGCACACATTTTCGCCTGCGAAGGCATGGATAGCCGGGCTCGACGTCTTGCGCAAGCCGCTCTTGCACCTGCACACCCAGGTCAATCTCTCGCTGCCCTGGGACGAGATCGACATGGACTTCATGAACCTCAACCAGGCGGCTCATGGCGATCGTGAGTTCGGCTACATCGAGACACGGATGGCGCTCAGGCGAAAGACGGTGGCCGGGCATGCGAGCGACCCCCTCGTCCGCCAGCGCATCGGTGCGTGGGCACGGGCCGCGGCCGGTTGGCACGCGGCGCAGCAGCTCCGGCTCGTCCGCTTTGGCGACAACATGCGCGACGTAGCCGTGACAGAAGGCGACAAGGTCGAGGCGCAACTCCGGCTCGGGGTCTCTGTGAACACATACGGCGTGAACGACCTTGTTGCCGAGGTCGACGGAGCTTCTCCTGCGATCGTTGACGCGATTGTCGCCGACTACGAGGCCAGCTACGCGGTAGTACCCGAACTTGCCAAGCGCGGTGCCCGCCACGAGGCACTGCGCTACGCCGCCCGTATCGAGGCCGGCCTGCGATCGTTTCTAGACGCCGGCAGGTTCACCGCCTTCACGACGAACTTCGAGGACCTAGGTGGACTGCAACAGCTACCCGGGATCGCCGTGCAGCGCCTCATGGCCGACGGCTACGGCTTCGGTGCCGAAGGCGACTGGAAGACTGCAGTGCTCGTGCGGATCCTGAAGGTCATGGGCCAGGGCCTGCCTGGCGGCACTTCTTTCATGGAGGACTATACGTACCATCTCGGTCCCGGTGAACCGAAGGTCCTCGGTGCGCACATGCTCGAGGTATGTCCAACAATCGCGGCTCAGACGCCGAGCTGCGAGATCCACCCGCTCGGTATCGGCCATCGCTCCGACCCCGTCCGGCTCGTGTTCGACGCCTTGCCGGGCAAAGGTTTTGTCGTCGGCCTCCTTGACCTCGGCGACAGGTTCCGGCTGGTCGCGAACGAGATCGAGATCGTTCCTCCCGACGCGCCACTGCCGAAGCTCCCGGTGGCCCGGGCGGTATGGAAGCCCGCCCCGAACTTTTCGACCGCGACCGAATCGTGGCTCATGGCGGGCGGACCGCACCACACGGCTTTGAGCACCGCTGTGTCTGTCGAGACGCTCGAGGACTTCGCCGTGATCACCGGTATCGAGCTCGTCCGCATCGCGGACACCACGACGACCGAGAGTTTCCGGCGTGAGCTTCGTTGGAATCAGGCGTACTACAGGCTCGCCCAGGGTTTGGCGCGCTGACAACTGGGAATTCGCTGCCTCCTTGACGCTCCCAGTTCCTGGCGCAGTGTCTGCCTGCTCGCCAACAGCCCGAAACTCTCGGGCGGCCTGCTCAGGACTCGAGGGCTGCTTGCAGCTGCGACCTGTAGCTGCTCACCATCAGCTCGGTCAGTGCCTCGAGCGAGGTGTCCGAGGTGAGCTGGTCGATGGTGATGCGACCTCCCTGCATCACGTTGACCCGGTCGCAGAGCTCGAAGAGGTGAGCGAAGTTGTGGTCGATGATGATCATCGACACGTTCCTGCTCTTGGCGAGACTCCTCACGAGGTCGATGATGAGCCTGGACTCGCGTGCGCCCATGGCTGCTAGTGGCTCGTCGAGGAGGAGGATCGAGGCGTTCGTCCTCGTTGCTCGCGCGACGGCGATCGCTTGCCGTTGACCTCCCGAGAGCTGGCCCGCCTCGGCGTTGACGTTCGGCACGCTGACGTTGATGTCGTCGAGGTAGCGCCTGGTGAGCTCGCGCATCTTGCGCTTGTTGAGCACGTGGAAGGGCCCGAAGTGGAGGATTTCGTGGTTGAGGAAGAGGTTCGCGAAGACCGGCAGCTGGGGGATGAGGGCGAGATCCTGGTAGACCGTCTCGATTCCGTGGGCGGAGGCGTCCTCGACCGACTTGAAATGCACCTCATGACCCCTGACAAACAGGCGGCCCGAGTCCTGTGACGAGTACCC
>Ga0181538_10004296_pt1 | contig 13398 bp, 13 predicted proteins | sample PEATcosm2014_Bin_40_FD_119773 | JGI IMG/M metagenome (GOLD analysis project Ga0181538, IMG submission 119773) | Peatland microbial communities from MTU Mesocosm Facility, Houghton, MI, USA - PEATcosm2014_Bin23_30_metaG | ecosystem: Environmental > Terrestrial > Soil > Wetlands > Peat | place...
ACCGGGACCGTGCGCATTGGCGACCTCGACATCTACGCCGACGCCAAGCCCGTTGAAATCCGCCGCCGCGTGGGCATGGTCTTCCAACGCCCTAATCCTTTTCCCACCATGTCCATCTACGACAATGTCTCAGCCGGCCTCAAGCTCAACGGCTACTCCAACCACAAGCATCTCGACGAAATCGTGGAAAAGTCGCTCAAGAACTCGGCGCTGTGGGACGAGGTCAAGGACGATCTCAAGAAGAAATCCGGCGCCAGCCTCTCCGGCGGCCAGCAGCAGCGCCTCTGCATCGCGCGCGCCCTCGCCGTCGACCCTGAAGTGCTGTTGATGGACGAGCCTTGTTCGGCCCTGGACCCGGTTTCCACTTCCAAAATCGAGGACCTCATCTTCCAACTAAAGTCGCAGTACACCATTGTCATTGTGACGCATAATATGCAGCAGGCAGCTCGCGTGGCAGAAAACACCGGCTTCTTCCTCAACGGCCGCATGGTCGAGTTCGACTCGACCCACAAAATCTTTACCAATCCTTCTGACAAGCGCACGGAGGATTACATCACGGGCAGGTTCGGATGACACGTATTCGCTTTCAACAGAGCCTCGAAGACCTGAAAGAAAATCTCCTGGTCATGGCCGGCCTCGCCGAGCAGGCCATCCAGCGCGCCATCGAGGCCTATCGCACGCGCGATCTCTCCATCTGCGACCTCGTCAGCCGCAGCGAAGTCGCCATCAACCGCATGGAGCGCGACATCGACCAGACCGCCCTCGACCTGCTTGCCATGGAGCAGCCCATGGCCATCGATCTGCGCTTCATCTTGAGCGTCATCAAGATCAACGCCGATCTGGAGCGCGTGGGCGACGCCGCCAAAAGCATCGCCGAGCGTGTGCGCCACATGGAGCGCCTGGGCTCCGTCGATCTGCCCGTCGATATTCCGCGCATGGCTTCGATGGCTGCCGACATGGTGCGCAGGAGCCTGCAGTCGTTCATCGAGGGCGATGCCGAGCTGGCGCGCACCGTACTCACTATGGACGACGCCGTCGACCAGATGAACCGCTCTGCCTACAAAACGCTCACCAAGGTGATGGAAGAGAGCAGTCATCTCGCGCCCCAGGCCCTGAACGCGCTCATGATTTCCCGCAGCCTCGAGCGCGTCGCCGATCATGCCACCAATATCGCCGAGGACGTCATCTTCTGGGTTCAGGGCGATGACGTGCGACACCCGAAGAGCGTCGCAAAGGCTACCGCCGGCGCTGTTCCCGCCGACCCTGCTCCATCGGGCGCTGCTCCAGCCGATACCACACCGGCCGCCCCCGCCCCGGCGCAGACCTGAGAATGGATGTAGCGCCGTCTCCAGACCCGCGTACACTCCGCCAATTTCGCTCTTCCATCCCGTGTCCCATCCTTTCCGCGTTCTGTGCGGAAGGGGTGGGAGCGCACGAGCCTCAACAAAAAGCCCCGCCTTCGGCGGGGCTTTTCTTTTCAAGTCTTGGATTCCCAAGCTGCCGGTTACAAGCTATCGGCTCCAGGCAGTCTTTCTCAGCGCGCCGTAATTCGCACGCCCATCCCGTTCAGCTTGCTGCGCGCCGCGCGCGCCTCCGGGGTCTGCGGGTACCGCTGGATGAGTGAGCGCAATTCATGAATCCCTTCGTCTTTTTTGTTCTCTGCCAGCAGGGCATAACCCTTGTGCAGTTGCGCCGCGGGAGCTTTGGCGTTACCGCTGAACCCCTCCAGCACCGCGTTATAAGACTTAATTGCAGTGGCGTAGTCCTTCTGCTGGTAGGCAATTTCGCCGAGGTAGAACTGCGCCGTCCCGGCTAGATCGTCCAGCGGATAGGACTGCAGCACGCTCTGGAACTCGCCAAGAGCCACGTCATAGCGCCCCGCGTTGTAGTCGCGCACGCCCGCCTGCAGCGTTTCCTGCAACGGCGGCGCCTGCTGTGCTGCCGGCGTGCCAGGCCCTCCTGGCGCAGGGCCGGCCGCCCCAGGTGCACCCGGCATAGCGCCCGGTTGCGTGCCGCCCGGCGGCACTTGCGCCGGCGAAGCCTGCATGTTCTGCAACTGCGTTTGCAAATCCTGCACCGACTTGTCCAGTTTGGCGATGCGCGCCTTCAATTCGTCCACCGAATCGTTCAGCGACTGCACCTGCCCCGACACGGAATCCAGCTTTCCGTTGGTCGCGTCGCTTTGCGTGCTCAGCTTCTGCTGCAGCGCAGTCACGGCGGTGGTCATCTGGTTGGCTTCGTCGGCCGTCTGCTCCGCCAGGTGCTGCAGCACGCCCATTTTTGTGTCCAGCGTGGACTGCAAGCGCTGCACCTGATCCAGCAGTTGCTGCACCTGCGTTTGCAGCTCCACGATCTCCTTTGACACCGCGTGCGCGCGGGGCGTGGAGGGAAGAAAGGCAAAACTCAAGACCGCCGCGGCAAGCAGCCGATTGCGGGTGACGCGTGAAATGTGCATGCTAGACCTTCCTTGGGACGAGTGTGAGTGTGAAGTGCGGGTGTGGTGAGATTGGTCCACACTCACACTTCACACTCACACTTCACACTCACACTCGTTCTGTCTTACCGATCGATCGTGAATCCCGCTCTGCGGTTCAACTGCCAGCACTCCTCGTTCGACTCCGTGCAGAACGGCTTTTCCTTGCCGTAGCTGATCACGCGGATGCGGTCGGCTGCGATGCCGGCCGTCACCAGCGCGGTCTTGGTCGCCTGCGCGCGGTTCTGGCCCAGCACGATGTTGTACTCGTCGGATCCGCGCTCGTCGCAGTAGCCGCCAATCACGATCTTGATATCGGGGTGCTTCACCAGGAAGTCGGCATCCTTCGCCAACGTGGACTGCGCGTCGGTGCGGATATCGTAATTGTCGTAATCGAAGAAGATGTCCTGCACGTTGGCCTTGAATATCTGTTCGTCGGTCATCGATGTCGCAGGGGTCTCGACCGCCGGCTGCGTATTCACGGTCACGCGCGCCGAAGCGTCAGCCGAGCCTCCCTCGCCGCGTGCCACCAGGTGATAGGTGGTCGACGCCGCCGGAGTCACCGTCCTCACGCCCACTGAAGGCACGTCGCCGATCCCGTCAATCGTAACCGACGTCGCGTCGGTGGTGCGCCAGGTTAACTGCACCTGATCGCCGGCCGAAATCACAGTCGGCGTCGCGGTCAGTGTCGCGGTCGGAGCGGGCGCTGTCGCAGGCGGGGCTGTCTCTGCCGGTGGGGGCAGGGGCTTGTTCTTTTTGCAGCCCGAGACAGCGGTCAAGGCAACCAAAAGGAGGACAAAGGTCAATAGAACATTCCGTAGTTTCAAGAGAGTTCTCCTTATCTCAAAAAGTTAGACTTCGTCTTTCGGACACATGGCCTGGTGTCGCCGCGCGTGCCGCCGTCCGATTCGAGCACCGATAGAATCATAGTCCATTGCGCCGGAATACCCGTCGCTCCCGAACGCCGGCCAAAAGGGGCGTAAACCCCGCTGTTTCCGCAACTCATTTCCAACTCCAGTTCGGCATCGAGTTGTCTCCGCCGAAGGTGAGCTGATGCTGCTCTGTCCCGTCCGACAACATCGACCAGATCTGCGTGCGGTGATTGATTTGGCGCTGGAAAACAATGTGACGCCCATCCGGCGACCACGACGGAAAATCGTTGTTCCCCGCTTCGTGCGTGGCCTGCAGCCATTTCTTGCTGGCGATGTCCATCACGTAGATGTCTTGCCCGCCAGGATCGCCGGGACCATATTTGCGGTTCCAACTGAACGCCAGCATGCCGCCGTTGGAGGACCACGACGGCGAGATGGCGTAGCCGCTGTCGGTCATGCGCTGCACATTGGCGCCATCCTGATCCATCACGTAAATCTGCGGCTCGCCCGTGCGCCCGCTCACAAACGCCAGCTGCGCTCCCGTGCGCGGATTCCATACCGGCGACACATCCGCTCCGAACGAAGTGAGCTGGTGCAGATTGCCGCCGCCGACATCCGCTACCCAGATCTCCGGATGCCCAGATCGCGCCGAGGAAAATGCCAGTCTCATTCCATCCGCCGACCACGCCGGCGACAGGTTGCTGCCGCCCGCTGTGCCGACAGGGAAGCTTACCGTGCGGCCCAGGTCGAGCGAGAACATCCGGATCGCCCAGCCCTCATTTGCTAAAGAGGAGAAGGCAACCCGCGAGCCATCCGGAGAGACGCGCGGTGACATCGAAACCGTGCCCAGGTGCGTGACGGCGTGTTGATTGGCGCCGTCATAATCCATCACCCAGATTTCCTTCGATCCTGTGCGATTGCTCACAAAATAGATCTTGGTTTCGGCGATGCCGTTGATGCCGCCGCCCAGCCTGGAGATGATGTCGTCGGCGAAGCGGTGCGCCACCGTGCGCGCCATGTCTTCGCTCGCCGTCTCGTTGTATTGCCGGGTCAGAACCGGCGGGCTGTTGACGGCAGTCACGTCCATCAACCAGCCGTACACCACCAGGCGCCCGTTGTCCGCCGAAAGCGCGCCTAGCGCCACCATGGAAGCGTTGGCCGGCAGCGCCGACCACTGTGCGGGCACCAACTCCTGCGGCGAGCCCGGCATAGCCTGCGGCGCCAGGCTCTTTGACACCATGTCGAAGATACCCGCGTTGGTCAGATCGTTGAAAAGGGTGGTGTCGAAGACGTTCTTCAGCACCGGCGTCTGGGGATCGCTGCCCACCGGCTTGAAATCCGCCGCCGCCAGCCGAATGTGTTGATTCCCCAGGTTCGTCCCCGTGACGAGCCAATCCTGGGCCGTTGCTTGGACGCCAAGAAAATACGCCAGGGAAAACAAAAACAGGGGCAAAACCCTCAAAATTGCCTTCATGCGATGTGCAGTCCTTCCTCGACGTCAGGGATGGTGTTGCGCACGCCCTTGAAACCGGCGCTTTTCAGGCCGCCAGATGCTGCTAAAGCGTTAGATGCCGTTTTTGAGCCCCGGGGTCATCGAAAAACGCCATCTCGCCCGCCAACCCTCTGTTTTTCTGCCATCTCTGCGATTCAGACCCACCACCAGACAAGCTGACAGTTGAGAGCTAAGAGCCGAAACCTGTTCTTCAATACTCGCAGTAGAACGAAACCTTCAACGTACTTTGATTATATTGCGCCGGCAGTGAGCCCAGAGTATCCACGCGCTGGACCGCGCGCAGGCACGAGTTGTCCAGGGTGGGGCTGCCGCTGGCTTGATCTGTGTGCACGTCGCCGACGCTGCCGTCGCGGTGGACCGTGAAGACCACGTAGGCGCGCGCTCCCTTAGGCGTGGCCGGATTCACTTCGTACTTGTTCCACTTGTTGCCCACGGCGTTGTTGATGCCCTGCACGTACCACGGGTACATACTGGCAAAATTGTTGTCGCCCACCGTGGTCTGCCCGATGGTGCCGGGCTGCACCTGGTGCGGCATCAATGATCCCGACTGCTCGCCGTATTGCGCCTGGTTCTGCCGCGGCGTCGGCTGGTGCTGTTGCGTCTTCGGCGTGTTCATTTGCTGGGGCTTCAATTTCTTGCCCACGATTGGAATTGCAGTTTCGTCGGCGCGCTGCTTTTCCTTGGGACTGGGTGGGGCCGGCGCTTTGCTCGGCGTCTCCGTGGCCAGTACGTTCTGGTTCACTTCATCGGCTTTTAGCGGCAGAGTGCTGGTCAGGTTCACCTGGATGGCTCCGCCGGCGCCCGGACTGCCCCAGAAATTGTGATGAAACAGTCCCAGCATCCAGGCGTAGCTCACGAGGAGCGCGCCGAGCGCGAGATGCAGCCCCAGCGCTCCCGCTGCCGGTCCCGCAATCGGCTCCGGCGTCAGTTCCCGCTCCAGGTGATCGCCAATGTCCAGAATGCCGCTCATGCTTAGGCGCCGTACCGAACGCCGCCAACTCCGCTCAAAAGTCCCGTGCCCCATCCTTTCCGCGTTCTTTGCGGAACGGGCGGGAGGCTTGCTCCGCTAATTCCCGGTAGTGGGTCAGTTTGAAAAGAACCATCCCTCAGTGGCTAAAGCCACGCAGATTTAGCGCAACTTACGGCACGACTGAAGTCGTGCCCTTTCAAAACAGTTTCAAACTGACCCACTACCTAATTCCCCGATCCCTTCGTATTCAGCGGCTGCGTCACAATCGACACATTGGTAATTCCCGACTGCTTCACCGCATCCATCACGCTGGCAAAATTCCCAAACGATACCCGTTCGTCGCTGCGCAGATAAATCGACTGGTGCGCGGGATCCACGCCCGCCTGGCGCAGCTTCTCCGGCAGATCGTGGATATTTACCGGCTGATCGTTCAGGAAAATATTGTCGTCGCGGTCGATCGTCACCACCATCTTCGGCACGGTAATCGCTTGTACGGTCCGCGTCTTCGGCACATTCACTTCGATCCCCGACTGCATCACCGGCTCGGTGATCATGAAGATCACCAGCAGCACCAGCACCACGTCTACCAGCGGCGTAATGTTGATCTCCGCCAGCGACGTGCGTGTTTGTCCGTTCATGGTCGTGAATGCCACGCTCTAACTCTCCAACAATCGCGGTCGGCTCGCTTTTCTAACTCCGCTAACCCCGCTCGCTCCGCTCATTCGCCGCTCGCGGCGATGTCTGCGACCTCACCGGAATCTCTTCGAGCGAGTTCAGGAGTTCCCGGCAAAAATCATCGATGGCCGCGGCAAAAACTTTGATCCGCCCCGTGAACTGGTTGTAAGCCACCACCGCCGGCACGGCCACAAACAATCCCGCCGCCGTAGTAATCAGCGCCTCGGCAATGCCCGGGGCTACGGCCTTGAGCGACCCGGCGCCCGCCGCCCCAATCCCGAGAAACGCGTCCACCACGCCCATCACCGTTCCGAACAGGCCCACAAACGGGCTCACGCTCCCGATCGTCGCCAGCCACGTCATGCGCCGCTCCAGCGCCGTCACCGCTTCACTGGCCGCGGTCTGCGCCGAGCGTTCCAGCGGCGCCAGGTTGCGCGGCGGTCCCGACCCGCCCGTCACCCGCTTGTAGGTCTCGTACACGTCCTCAAACACCTGGGCCAGCGGACTGGCACTGTACTCGCCGGTGAACGCCGCAATATCCTGCAGCCGCGTCGACTTGCGAAACGCGCGGATAAACTTCCGGCTCTGCGTCGTCGCCTTGCTGAACGCCGACATCTTGCCCAGAATCACCGTCCACGAGTAGAGGCTAGCCACCAGCAGCAGCAACAGCACGCCCACCGCGATCGGCCCGATGTCGCTCATCATCCCGGCCAGTGCGCTGAAACCGTGCATAGACTGCGGCATCCCTGCGCCGCTATCGGTTTGCAAAATAAACACAATCGCTGCAGTAAAAATCGCCCTTCACCTCAACTTCCACGGTATCAGACCCCGTTCCCCGCGCCCAAGTGACGCTTTGGGTGCAACTATTGCCCCTCCGCCCCTCACTGCTTTGCCCTTTCGCCCCGTCATTCATGCTATGCTGCGCTCGGACTCGATACCCATCGCTGGCACGTCCCTTTATTGCTTAGACCGCGAGTCTAGGCGTGTAGGACCAGAAAAATATGCTCGTCGAACTCCGCGCTGAAAACTACGCCGTCATCGATCACGCCATCGCCTCATTCGGCTCCGGTCTCAATCTCCTCACCGGCGAAACTGGCGCAGGCAAGTCCATCCTGGTCGACGCGCTCTCCCTCCTCATGGGCGGCAAATCTTCCGTCGACGTGGTCCGCCACGGTGCCGACAAGGCCGTCGTCTCCTGCGTCTTCGAGTCCACGCCCGGCGCGGAAGCCATTCTTGAGGCCAACGGCATCGACGCTGAAGCCAACGACATCATCCTGCGCCGCGAAATCCTTTCCACCGGCAAGGGCCGCGTCTTTGTCAATAACCAGCCCGCAACGGTGCAGGTGCTCAAGCAGCTCGCCCCGGAGCTGGCCCTCGTCCACGCGCAAACCGAGACCCTTTCGAGCTTCGACCCCACGCAGCAGCGCATTCTCCTCGATCGCTTCGCCGGCATCTCTACTGACGCTGCCGCCGAGGCCCATGCTCGCTGGCGCGCCGCCCAAGACAAATTGAACGATCTCCTCCAGGGCGAGCAGGATCGCCTGCGCATGGTCGATCTGTGGACCTATCAGCGCAACGAAATCGAGCAGGCCCGTCTGCAGCCCGGCGAAGACGAAGCCCTCGAAACCGAGAAGCGTGTCCTCGCCAACGCCGAAAAGCTTTACGCCGCCGCCCTCGGCGCCTTCGACCAGCTCTACGAGGGCGGCGCCTCCGCCGAGGCCGCTCTGCGAGGCGCCATTCGCAACGTCGACGAACTCGCGCGCTACGACGCCCGTTTCGCCGAATCTGCGCAGCAACTCGCCTCCGCCCGGGCCACACTCTCTGACCTCGCCGCCTCTCTGCGCGACTACGCCGAAGGCATCAATGCATCGCCCGAGCGCCTAGCCGAAATCGAAGACCGTCTCGCGCAGCTTGATCGCCTCAAAAGGAAATATGGCAAGACCGTCGCCGAGGTGATCGCGTTTGGTGAGGATGTTGCCCGCAAGCTTTCCGAGGTTGAATACCGCGACGAAATCCTCAAGGCACTTCGTGCCGCCCTCGAAAAAGCGGCCTCGGCATACAAGCTAGCCGCGTCTGCGCTTACCGCGGAGCGCAAAGCCGCCGCGCAAAAACTCGCGAAACTCGCCGAAGCCCACATCAACTCGCTCGCCATGAAGTCCCGCTTTTCGGTTTCCGTTACCGCGAACGACGCCGAATCCGCCTGGTCCTCCTCCGGCTGGGATGAAGTTGCGTACCTCATCGCACCCAATCCCGGCGAACCGCTCAAACCGCTGATCGAGATCGCCTCCGGCGGCGAACTCTCCCGCGTCCTCCTCGCCCTGAAGGTGGCAGTGGAAGAATCCTCGTCCAAAACCAGGAAAAAGACCACGCCGCGCACGCTCGTCTTCGACGAAATCGACATCGGCATCGGAGGCCGCGCCGCTGAAGCGGTCGGCCACAAGCTCAAGACCCTGGGCCGCGCACAGCAGGTTTTGTGTGTCACTCATTTGCCGCAAATCGCCGCCTTCGCCGATCAGCATTTAGCCGTAGAGAAGCGCGAGCAGGACGGCCGCACCACCACGCGCATCCGCGTCCTCGACGACCGCGCCCGCACCCACGAAGTCGCGCGCATGTTGAGCGGTGCCAAAGTCACCGACACCAGCCTGCAACACGCCGCGCAGATGATCGCCGGAAGCCGCTAGGGCCGATTGAAGAGTATGAAGAAAGGCAATCGCAAACCGCTGCCCCCGAAGCTTCGCGCCGAACTGAGAGTTCTGGCCGCTATGCCAGAGAGCGAAATCGACACCAGCGAAATGCCCCCCGTTACCGACTGGAGTCATGCTGTGAGCGGGCCGTTCTACCGGCCCATCAAGCGGCCTCTGTCGCTGCGCGTCGATGCCGACGTTGTTGACTGGTTCCAACGCCAGGGACAGGGCTATCAAACCCGTATGAACCTCGCCTTACGCGAGTACGTCGAACGCCGCCGAAAGCTTGCATGAGCGCCGGGAACCCAAGCCTCACCCTCGAGGCCTGGGCGCCCGACGTCTTCCGCTATCTCTAGTTTTATTTCTTGCCTACATGTCCGCGCCCATCCCGCACCTCATTGCCCTTGAAGTGCGCAACGTGATCGACGGGGTGTGCCTGATCGGGTTTGTCGCCTGCGTTGGGTGCCGGGCCGCGATAGCCGCGCGAAACATCGTAGTGGTTATTTACATGACCACGGAAATTGGCCGGACCATGAAACCAGGGTCCCGCGCCAATGAACACGCCGCCCGCAAACCATTCCGGGCCGTAGTAGCCGTAGGGAGCGCAAGCGTACGGAGCGTAATCGTAATAGCCGTAGGGGCAAACCGGCTCCGGCCCGATATTGACGCCGACGCTGATCTGCGCCTCTGTTTTCGCGGACGCTGCCAGAAGAAAGATTGCACCTACTGCTGCCAGAGCAAAATTCCTGAATTGCTTCATAGTTCCTCCTCGTTGATGAGCTCAGGAGGGAAGACCTCATGAGCTGTGAATCGCGCCCAAACGCAATGGCGCCGTCGACTGATTTTGAAAACCGAGGCAGCACCGCAAGCGATGCGTTGAGTGGGTGCAAGGTAGAGATTCGTGGCGCGGGTTCTCCACTTACGGGGAAGCTTCAGGGCGTAATCCCGATGCTTTCCTGCCCGCTCCAAACTGTGATGAGGTTGCCAACGGAAAGGATGTCAGAGGAGCAGCGCGAATCCGCGAGGCACTCAGTTAATACTTCTGATTCTTTAATTTCCGCAGACCTGGTAGATTCTTCAAAACCTCGCTGGCCCCGGCCAGGGGAAGAACCTTTACCGAAGATCGCGATTGCGATGTGGCCGTTGCGATGAGGATTGTCACGCGGCTTTCGTGCAGAGGCCAACCCGCTCTCAGCGGGAGCGGCTCACGGGACGGGAAGAATGGCGGGTTTTTGCGCGTTGTGGTCGGGCAATTGATCGAGCAGCACCACATTCAGCAGCGACTTATGCACCTGGATGCGGCCGTTATAGCTGATAAAACCGAGCTTGCGAAAACGGTTCATAAAGAAGCTGACACGGGACCGTGTGGTGCCGATCATATCCGCCAGTATTTCCTGGGTGATGGGAGGAATGAAGGTTTCCGGCTCGCCGGGCTTGCCGAATTCCGCCATGATCAGGAGAATCCGCGCCAGGCGCTTTTCGCTGGAGTTGAATAACTGATCGACAAGATCGGCCTGGGTGCGCATGCTCCGGGCCAGCAGGAACTTGAGAAACAGATCGGCGAATGCGGGCTCGTCATGCATCACCCGAATCATTTCCTTTCTGCTGATTTTGAGCGCAGTACAGGTGTTCATGGCAGTAGCGGTGGACAACCGCAAACCGGCGATTGCCGCTAGAGACCCCTCCCCAACAAATTCGCCACCGGATAGAAGGGTGGTGGTGGCTTCTTTGCCTCTCTGCGAAACGACAGTGACCTTTGCGCGGCCTTTTTGCAGATAGAACACAGAATCCGCCGCGTCTCCCTGGCAAAAAAATGTCTGCTTTGGCTTTAACTCGACGATGGTTCGGCCCAGGCCGGCGTTGGCAAGAAAGGTCGCGGTATCGAACTTGGTGTCGCTTTTACTCATCGAAAACTACCCCCGTTTCAGTGCGCTTATTGGCGGGGCCTCTTCATGCCCGGAATTACGTCGCCGCGGTGTGCCGCAAGGGGAGTGTGTTGAGAACAAACCAGGGACCGCGAACGCACTGCCCGGATAAGATCACCGCTCGCGTTGCCACCTGGCGCGGGCAACGCCGCCCCGCCCGAATTGATCGTTGGGGCTTGCGCAACGTGGGGAGATCCCACACCCGCGATGAACCGCAATGACGAGCAATCTCTGTCCATCATCGCCCGGATGCAGGAATTGCGTATGGTCAATTTTGCTCTTTCGCAAAGGATCGCCCCTGCAGGCCATCACGAAGCAGGGGTTGCCGGAGGCACCGGCCACACAACCGGCGCAGAACTCAAGGCAGACCGCCTGGGTGGGGCTCATCGTGGAGGATCACATTGAGCAGCGACTTGTGAACACGGATGCGGCCATCGTATTCGACAAAGCCGAGCTTGCGAAATCGGTTCATGAAGAAGCTGACACGGGAACGCGTGGTGCCAATCATCTCCGCCAGCGTCTCCTGCGAGATTTTAGGAAGCGTCGTTTCCGCGCTACCGGGCTGGCCAAATTCCGCCATCAACAGGAGAATCCGCGCCAGGCGCTTTTCACTGGAGTTGAACAGCTGATCGACAAGATCGGCCTGGATGCGCATGCTGCGGGCCAGCAGAAACTTCAAAAATAGGTCGGAGAATTCATGCTCCTCATGCATCACGCGGATCATCTCATCCCGCGCTATTTGCAGTGCAGTACAGGCGGTAAGAGCTGTGGCCGTCGCCAGGCGCAGCCAAGCTGGCGCTGCCAGCGACTCTTCTCCAATAAAATCCCCAGTCCCAAGAAGCGTGATTGTGGCTTCCTTGCCGACTGTGGAAACCACCGTGACTCTTACCCGGCCTTTTTGGAGATAGAAGACCGAGTCCGCTGGATCTCCCTGCGCAAAGAAGGTCTGCTTGGGCGCCAATTGGACGATTCTTCGCCCCAGGCCGGCGCTCGCCAGAAAGGCGGCCGCATCGAACGCGGGCTTTTCAAGCGTGACCACCGATCAGTCCTCCTTTCGAATGAAGCCAGAGCGCAGGATTTTGGGGAAAATCGTGGCTTCATCCTGCCCCAATTTGCATTCCCGGGCAGTGGCCAGCTAAGCGTCAGCCAGACGAACAGGAAGTCTCTGATCCCGCAAGCTACTCATTCCAAAGGACGCCTGCGGTGATCGCTTGACGGTACACTCCCGACGGGAGTCTAGCACTAGAGTGAACCCAGAGAGCCCGGGCAAACTGTTCAATTTTGCTCACTTTTTTCGATTATTTCAAGTCGCGCTGCGGCTTCCGGCACTGGAGCGTCTTGTCATCGCTGGCGCCAGAGGAAACTGTGGGCGGCCTGACTGATTCACGCGGCACCTGCTGGCGAAACTGCGCAAAACTTCTCCGCCGGTATCGATCGATGGCCGATCTCCACGCAGAGAGTCCGATTGCTCAGACACGGGCAGTCAATCTCTCTAGAGTGAAGCTACCTTGTGCGCCTCAGTGCGCGGAAATCAATTGACACTGCGCATGGGTAGAAAAGGTGAAATCGATGAAAAAATTCATGACGTTCGTGGCATTGGTCGGTCTCGGCGTAGCAAGCACCGCCATGGCGGAGACTCGCGAAGATGTGCAGAACCGGCTCGACAATGCAACATTGGTGCTGCACCAGATTATGTCCGCACCGGATAAAGGCATTCCGGAAGAAGTGCTGGATCACGCCAAGTGCATTGCCATCGTTCCTCACATGATCAAGGCTGGCTTTGTGTTTGGTGGAGAGAATGGCAAGGGCATCGCCACCTGCCGCACCGCAAACGGCTGGAGCGCGCCGGCGTTCTTTGCCATCACCGGCGGAAGCTGGGGATTGCAGATCGGCGTCGAAGGCGTGGATCTGGTTATGATCTTCCAGGGCGACAAAGGCATGCAGCGCCTGGAGAACGCCAAGTTCCAGCTTGGAGCTGACGCCTCGGCGGCAGCCGGACCGGTAGGGCGCCATGCTACTGCCGATACCGATTGGAAGCTGAATGTCGAAGTTCTGACCTACTCGCGTGCCAAAGGCGCATTTGCCGGACTGACTCTTACCGGCGCCGATGTTCGCCGCGACGATAGCTCCATGGATGCGTTCTACGGGCATGACGTCTCTTCACACAGCGTTCTGCGCGGCGAAGTAGCGACGCCCGCATCGGCCGACCGATTTATCGACGCGGTCAGGCAAGCAAAAGCGCAAGCGATTGCATCGAACTAACAGCGGTTTGTGAATGCGCTGCAC
>Ga0181538_10004297_pt1 | contig 13398 bp, 9 predicted proteins | sample PEATcosm2014_Bin_40_FD_119773 | JGI IMG/M metagenome (GOLD analysis project Ga0181538, IMG submission 119773) | Peatland microbial communities from MTU Mesocosm Facility, Houghton, MI, USA - PEATcosm2014_Bin23_30_metaG | ecosystem: Environmental > Terrestrial > Soil > Wetlands > Peat | place...
ATCGGCTCTCCCGGAACCGGGAAGACGATGATCGCGAAGGCGGTCGCGCACCACACGAACGCGACGTTCGTGCGCCTCGTGGGGAGCGAGCTCGTCCAGAAGTACATCGGCGAGGGGGCCCGGCTGGTCCGCGAGCTCTTCGAGCTCGCCCGCCTGAAGGCGCCCACCATCATCTTCATCGACGAGGTCGACTCGATCGGCGCGAAGCGGCTCGAGGTCGCGACGAGCGGCGACCGCGAGGTCCAGCGGACGCTGATGCAGCTGCTCGCCGAGATGGACGGCTTCGAGCCGCTCGCGAACGTCAAGATCATCGCGGCGACCAACCGCCCCGACATCCTGGACGACGCGCTCCTGCGCCCCGGACGGTTCGACCGGATCATCGAGATCCCGGTCCCGACCTACGGCGGACGCGCGGAGATCTTCAAGATCCACACCCGCGGAATGGCCCTCCACGAGCCGATCGACTTCGAGGCGCTCGCGAACCGATGCGAGGGCGCGACCGGCGCGGACATCCGCGCCATCTGCACCGAGGCCGGCATGTGGGCGATCCGCGAGGAGCGGGACAGCGTGACGACGGCGGACTTCGACCGCGCGATCGAGAAGGTCGTCGGCGAGGAAGAGCTCCGCAAAGAGTCCGTCACGATGTTCGCGTGATCGGCCGTCCCTGACCCGGCGCCCTCGCGCGCCGCGCGTTCCGAGGGCGGGTCATCCCTCGACGGTGAACCGGCCGATCAGCCGCGGCCCGGTGGGGACCGAGAGGTCGACCAGGTACGCTGGCAGGCCCTTCATCCGGACGACGGAGCGGTCGGGGGTCACGCGCACCGCGCCCGAGCCGAGCTCGCCGACCTCCGCGGGGACCACCTGGAGCCCGTGGGAGAGCTGGACGGACGCGCCGGCCGCAGCGTCGCCGCGGTAGTATCGGCACTTCTGGAACGGACCGTGAAGCTCGGTGACCGAGGCGAGCGACCCCTCCGGGGCGAGGACCTGGCCTCGGGAGAGCTCGTCGGCGTCCACTCCCTTGAGGGCGATCCCGACGCGCTCCCCGCACTCGGCCTCGTGCCGGTCGATGTCGTGGACCTGGATCGAGCGGATGTCGAGGACCTTGTCGGTGGGCCAGAGGCGAAGCCGGTCGTGGGCATGCAGCGTGCCTCGACGCACGACCCCGAGGGCGACCGCGCCCACCCCTTTCACGGGGAAGGCATGGTCGATTGGGACCATCACCGGCCCTTCGGCCAGCGGGGCTTTCCAACCATCGATGAGGTCCCGCAGCTTCGGGAGGTCGAACGGAACCTTCGGGGCTGCCTCGAGCCGACCGCCCTTCAAGGCGCGGGCGAGCTCCGCCTCTCCCACGGCGGGGCCGAGGACGACCGTCGTGGGGGCCTCCGCAAGCTCGACGGTGGCGATCGTCTCCGCGACCGACCGCGTGAGCTCACTCACGACGAGCAGGCATCGGTCGGCCATCGAGAGCGCGGTCAGGAGGGGGGAGAACTTCTCGGGGAACTGGGTCGGTTCGACCAGGGTGGTCGCGTGCCCCTCGGTGACGGAGTTGAACAGGGTAAGGTCCGACTCGGTCCCCTTCTTGCCGAGCTCCTTCGCGACGTTGGGCGCCCCGACGATCGCGACGGTGACGCCGGTCGTCACGAAGCCCTCCCGCCGCCTTTCGGGGCGGAGATCGCAAGGACGACCTCTCCGTTCTTTGCGTCCACCGTGACCTCGCTGCCGTCCCGGACCTCCCCAGCGAGGAGCTTCGCGGTGAGCGGGTCGACGACCATCCGCTGGATGGTCCGCTTGAGCGGTCGGGCCCCAAACGCTGCGTCGAAGCCAGAGGTGGCAAGGAGGGAACGGGCCGCGGGCGTAGCGGTGAGGTGGATGCGCCGGTCCTCGAGACGGAGCGTGACCTGTGCGAGCTGGAGGTCCACGATCTCCTCGATCTCGGGCTCGGTGAGGGCGTGGAAGATCACTACCTCGTCGAGTCGGTTCAGGAACTCGGGCCGGAAGTGGACGCGAAGGGCCGGCTCGAGGAGCTTGCGCCGCTCCTCGTCGGTGTGCGCCCGAGCGATGAGGTCCGAGCCGAGGTTGCTCGTGAGGATGACGAGCGTGTTGCGGAAATCGACCGTCCGCCCCTGACCGTCCGTGAGCCGACCGTCGTCCATCAGCTGCAGGAGGACGTTCACGACGTCGGCGTGGGCCTTCTCGACCTCGTCGAAGAGGATCACGGTGTACGGTCGGCTCCGTACCGCCTCGGTGAGCTGCCCTCCCTCCTCGTAGCCGACGTACCCCGGGGGCGCGCCGATCAGCCGCGCGACGGTGTGCTTCTCCATGTACTCGCTCATGTCGACCCGCACGAGCGCCTTCTCGGAGTGGAAGAGGAAGTCGGCGAGCGCCTTCGCGAGCTCGGTCTTTCCGACGCCCGTCGGCCCGATGAAGAGGAACGTGCCCATCGGACGGTTCGGGTCGCCGAGACCGGACCGCGCCCGGCGGACCGCCTTCGAGACGGCCGCGACCGCCTCATCCTGTCCGACCACGCGCTTTCGTAGGGCGTCCTCCATCGTGAGAAGGCGCTTCATCTCGCCCTGCAGGAGGCGGGTCACCGGCACCCCGCTCCACTTCGAGACCACGAGCGCAACGTCGTCCTCGGTGACCTCTTCCCGGAGCATGCTTCCCGCGGTAGGGCCCTCCGCCTCTTTGGTGAGCGCGTCCGTCTGTTTCTGGAGCTCAGGGACCGTCCCGTAGCGGAGTCGCGCGGCGGCCTCGAGGTCGCCGGAACGCTCGGCCTGCTCTTCCTGGGCCTTCGCCTCGTCGAGCTTCGCCCGGAGGGCCCGGAGCCGCTCGACGTGCTCCTTCTCCCGCTGCCAGCGGACGAGGAGGCCCTTCTCCTTCTCCTTGAGGTTCGCGAGCTCCTTGTCGAGCGCCTTCAGGCGTTCCCGACTGGCCGGGTCCTTCTCGCGGGCGAGCGCGGTCCGCTCGATCTCGAGCTGCCGGATGCGCCGAGAGAGCTGGTCGAGCTCGGTGGGCCGTGAATCGAGAGTGAGCCGTACCATCGACGCGGCCTCGTCGATCGCATCGATCGCCTTGTCCGGAAGGTGACGGTCCGGGATGTACCGGGCCGAGAGGGTCGCGGCCGCGACCAGTGCGGAGTCGTGGATGCGCACCCCATGGTGGAGCTCGTATCGTTCCCGAAGGCCCCGCAGGATCGAGATCGTGTCCTCGACGCTCGGCTCGGAGACCGGGACGGGCTGGAATCGCCGCTCGAGCGCAGCGTCCTTCTCGATGTACCGCCGGTACTCCTGGGTCGTCGTCGCTCCGATGCAGTGGAGCGTGCCTCGGGCGAGCGCGGGCTTGAGGAGGTTCGACGCATCGAGCGCCCCTCCTTCGGTGGCTCCCGCGTGGACCAGTGTGTGGAGCTCGTCGATGAACAGGATCACCTGCCCCTCGGACCGCTCGACCTCCTTCAGCACCGCCTTGATGCGCTCCTCGAACTCGCCCCGGAACTTCGCGCCGGCGAGGAGGCTCCCCAGGTCGAGGGTGACGATCCGCCGCTCCCGCAGCGACTCCGGGACGTCCTTCGTCACGATCCGCTGGGCGAGGCCCTCGACGACCGCGGTCTTGCCAACCCCGGGCTCTCCAATGAGGACGGGGTTGTTCTTGGTCCGACGGGAGAGGATCTGGATCACGCGGCGGATCTCGTCGTCCCGGCCGATCACCGGGTCGAGCTTCCGCTCGCGCGCGAGCGCGGTAAGGTCCTTGCCGTACTTCTCGAGCGCCCGGTACTGGGCCTCCTCGGTGCGGCTCTCCACGGGGTGGTCCGGCCCGCGGACCTCCTGAAGGGCGGCCTCGACCGCGGCCCGTCGGACCCCGAACTCCTCGAGCAGCTCGCGGGCGGGCGACGCGACCGAGAGCAGGCCGAGGAGGAGCTCATCGGCGGTCGTGTAACGGTCCTTCCGCTTCTCGGCCTCGGCTTCAGCGGCGTCGATCACCTTCGACAGGTCGCGGGAGAGGTACTGGTCCGAGGGCGCGACCCGGTCCGCCGTCGGGAGCCCTTTGAGGCGCTCCGAAACGCGTTCGATGAGGCGGTCGACCGGGACCTTGAGCCCGGCTAGGATCGCCGCGGCCGGGCTTTCGGGGGAGTCGACGAGAGCGGAGAGAAGGTGCTCGGGCTCGACCGCGGGGTGGCGGAGCTCCGCGGCCCGCTGGAACGCCTTCTCGAGCGCCTCCCGCGCGGCGTCCGTGAGCCGTTCGAGACGCATGGGCTTCCGAGCATCCGAGCGAGGCGATTTAAGGCCACCACCTGTCCCTCGTCCCGTGGCCGAGCTCGCGGTCCGCTGCGCCGGAGTGAACCTCCGCAACCCGTTCCTTCTCGCGTCGGGCGTCTGGGGAGAGAGCGGAGAGTCGCTCGCGGGGGCTTGGAGCGCCGGGGCCGGCGGGGTCATCACGAAGTCGATCGGCTCCGTTCCACGCCCGGGGTATCCGAACCCCACCATCGAGGCGTACGAGCGTTGGGGCTTGCTCAACGCGATGGGGCTTCCGAACCCGGGGATCGACGAGTACCCGCGCGAGATCGAGATCGCCCGCCGGGCGGGGGCGACCGTCATCGGCTCCATCTTCGCCGGGGACCCGGAGGAGTTCGCACGGCTCGCCGTCCGGATGGCCGCCACGGGGGTGGTCGCGCTCGAGCTCAACCTGAGCTGTCCCCACGCGGAGGGATTCGGGACCGAGGTCGGCGGGACCCCCGAGAACGTGGAGAAGGTCGTCCGAGCGGTCGCGAAGGCGGTCACAATCCCCGTCATCGCGAAGATCACCCCGAACACGGGGGACGCGGCGGGCCTCGCCCTCGCGGCCCAGCGGGGGGGCGCTTCCGCGGTCAGCGCGATCAACACCCTGCGCGCGCTCGCGATCGACGTTCACCTTCGTCGTCCCGTCCTCTCGCACGGCCTCGGCGGCCTGAGCGGGCCCGCCATCAAGCCCGTGGGGCTCGCCTGCGTCTGGCAGATCTTCGAGAAGGTCACGATCCCGGTGATCGGGGTCGGGGGCATCGCCTCCGCGCAGGATGCCCTCGAGTACGTGATGGCCGGTGCCCGCGCGCTCGAGGTCGGGACCCAGGTGACCTTTGACGGGATCGGCGTGTTCGGGCGCTTGGCCACGGACCTCTCCCGCCTCCTGGATGAACTGGGGTTCGCCCGCCTCGAGGATGCGGTCGGGGTCGCGCACCGTGCGAGTTCGGTCCCTCCCGAGTAGAGCCGCCGTCCCCTCCGCCGTCCCAGTCGCTATATCGCCGGCCCGCTAGGCGGACGTCGTGCGCACGGTCGTGGCGGTGACGGAGCGGGTCGCCGAGACCCCCTCGACGGTCACCCTGCGCTTTCCGTATCCCACGGCCGCCGTCCCCGGACAGTTCGTCATGCTCTGGGTGCCGGGCGACGACGAGCTTCCGATGTCCCTCTCCTACACGGACGGACCCTCGAAAGGGGTCACGGTCAAGGCGATGGGCGGGACGAGTCGGCGGGTCCAATCGATCCGCCCGGGCGACCGGGTCGGTATCCGGGGACCCTACGGGAACCACTTCGACCTATCCCCGAAGCGGGTCCTGATCGTGAGCGGTGGTTCGGGAGCCGCAGCGCTAGCGCCCGCCGCCGGACGGTCCATCGCGGCCGGGAGCTCCGTAACGGTGGCGCTCGGGGCCACCCGGGCACCCGAGCTATTGTTCAAGGAACGGTTCCGCGCGATGGGGGCCCACGTCGAGGTCGCCACCGACGACGGGTCGGAGGGCGCGAAAGGGTTCGTCACCGCGGTCGCCGATCGGCTCCTCCAATCCGAATCGTTCGACGCGGTCTGGACGTGCGGTCCCGAGGTGATGATGAAGAAGGTGATCGCCGCGGCGGCCCCTCGCTCGGTCCCGGTCTTCTGCTCCCTGGAGCGGCACATGAAGTGCGCGCTGGGGATGTGCGATGCCTGCGCGATCGGCCCGTACCACGTCTGCGTGGACGGCCCCGTGTTCCCCGCCCCCCGTCTCGAGAACCTGAGCGATTTCGGCACGTTCCACCGGGATTCCTCGGGGCGACGCGTCCCGCTGTGACCCGCCCCGACGGCGATGGGACGGTTCGCCACCCATTGGCGCTCAAGGCCGGTCCGGCTTTGGGACCTCAATCGGGTGCGGACCCATTGGGTGGCGTTCCCGAAGAAATCGCCTCCCTTCCCGTCCGCTCCACCCGTGCCCAACGGTCGTTGCCCGTTGGGTAGAGGGGTCTCACCACATCATCGAGAAGGGCGTCGGGGTCAAGTCGAAGACCCCCAAGCCCCGCGGTTCGTCGCAGGGCAGTTACTCCCAGGTTCAATCCTGCGTTCAGCTGCCGGTCGAGTGACCAGCCACACTTCGCGCAGTCGAATCGGGTTCCCACCCTTCTTCGGTGTTCCGACACTTCACCACATCTCGGGCAGGTACGTGACGTGCGATAGGGACTGAGCCAGAGGACCGGGACCCCCCGATCCTGCGCCTTGTAAGCCAGTTGACGGTGGAGCTCGGACCGGGGCCAGGAAGAGAGGCGGCGCCGCAGCACGCGCGAGCGGGGAACCGAGTGACTTCTCGAACCCCCGACCCTCCGACGGGGTCCCGACATGCCGGTGAGGTCCTCGAGGGCGAGAGCGGAGTGGTCGGTCGCCAACCGGTCGATGATCGAGCGAGTGATATTGTGGAGCTGGGAGCGGACTCGGTGCCTCTCCCGCCACCCTTCCCGACTCAGCAAGAGCCGAGAGACGCGTCGGTCGTGGGCCTTCTTTCGACCGAGATACCGTCGACGCCCGAAGTGTCGGGCTTGGATCTCGCGGACCTCCGGGAAGAGCACTCGAACGAAGGTGGCCCCTTCCGAGGTCACCCGGACACCGTCCAGTGAGCTTTCATTGGTATCGAGCGCGACGAGGGAAGTAGGAGCGTACGGCTCCTCCGGAGTCTTGGCGTAGATGACGACGACTCGGTGTAGACCGATGTGCACCTGGGTCACTCGATGGTCGAGTTGAGACAACACTTGGCGATGGTAGTTGGAGACGGGAATCGTGAAGGAGGTCCACTCCCCCCGTCGAAGGGAGAGACGGAGTTTCCCGGTGTCGAGATCGAAGTGAAAGCACTTCGCAGGAACCCGAACGAACGGAGTACGGACGTAAGGGGTTCGACGTGCGATACCCTGTCGAAGACGGCGCCGATGTCCGGCGGCCAAGGAGAGGGCGATCTGGGAGGCGGCAAGCCCGATCCCTCCCGTGACTCTCGTCTCCAAGGCTCGCATCCGCGCATACCGGGAGATACGTCGGTGGGACGTAACGCCAGCAGTGAGCACTTCCCGCAAACATTCGTTCACCAGGAGACGAAAGTCCTCCATCAGCCGTCGGACCGGCGTGGGAATGGCTCCTGGCTCATCTCGAACTGTCGGGAAATGGTCGATGCGAGGCACATGAGCGATCGAGCACGGAAGGTTCGTCGGCAATGGGAACACGAGAGACCGGCGTGGGTGCACGATGGGTCGCACCGGCCGTAAACTGGATGCTCCTTTCGCACCCGATGGAACGTGAACGATGGAGGCGAGGGCGGGCGGGACACTGGCTACACTCCTCTTGCGACGGTCGACAGAAATCCCAAAGCAGCCCGGTCCACAGGCTTTAAGCGAAGGGTCCGCTACACGGGCCGGTCGGGGGTTCTGTGAAGGTAATCGTCGTGAGCGGCGGAGTGATTTCGGGTCTCGGGAAGGGGATCACGACCTCCTCGCTCGGCCGCCTCCTCAAGGCCCGCGGCATCTCCGTCACGATCGTCAAGATCGACCCCTACCTCAACGTGGACGCGGGCACGATGAACCCGTACCAGCACGGCGAGGTCTTCGTGCTGGACGACGGCACCGAGGCCGACCTCGACCTCGGCAACTACGAGCGGTTCCTGGGCCAGAACATGGCGGGGACCCACAACCTCACCACGGGCAAGATCTACCGCTCGGTGATCGAGAAGGAGCGGCGGGGCGACTACCTCGGCAACACGGTCCAGATCATCCCGCACGTGACGGGAGAGATCAAACGATCGATTCGGGAGGTGGCGCAGGCCACGGGCGCCGAGGTCGTCCTGGTCGAGGTCGGAGGCACCGTCGGTGACATCGAGTCGATGCCGTTCCTCGAGGCGTTGCGCGAGCTCTCCTACGAGCTCGGCGAGGGCCACATGGCGTTCGTCCACACGACCCTGGTCCCCGTGGTCGGGCCCGTCGGAGAACCGAAGACGAAGCCGACCCAGCACTCCGTCCGGGAGCTGCGGGCGATCGGGATCCGACCGAACGTCATCATCTGCCGGGGTCCCCTACCGATCACCTCCGACATCAAAGCGAAGATCTCGCTCTTCTGCGACGTCCCGCCCGACGCGGTGATCGCCGTGCCCGACCAGCCCTCGATCTACGAGGTCCCTCTCGTGCTCGAAGCCCAGGGCGTCGGGACGCTCCTGACCCGCATCCTGGGCCTTCCCGAGCGCCCGCCGGACTACACCACGTGGAAGGAGTTCCTCGCGACGTACCGTCGGTGCGACGGGTCAGTCGAGGTCGCGGTCGTCGGGAAGTACACGGAGCTCCGCGACGCCTACCTCTCGCACTCCGAGGCGTTCCATCACTGCCAGGGTTCGCTCGGTGTCGAGATCCGTCTCCAGTGGTACGACTCCGAGGACATCCCGAAGAATCCCTCCCTCTTGGCCCGTCTCCAGCGCTCGGACGCGATCATCGTGCCCGGGGGGTTCGGCTCGCGGGGCACGGAGGGCAAGATCAAGGCGGTCGAGGTGGCCCGGACCGGGAAGATCCCCTACCTGGGAATCTGCTACGGCTTCCAGCTCGCGGCCATCGAGGCCGCGCGCAACGTGCTCGGGCTCCCGAAGGCGAACACGACCGAGGTCGACGCGACAACCCCGGACCCGGTCGTTTGCGTCCTCGAGGAGCAGAAGGGACTGCACGAACTCGGCGGCACGATGCGCCTCGGGGCTCAGCGGATCATCCTCACCCCCGGCTCCAAGGTCGCCGGCCTCTACGGGAAGGGCGAGATCTGGGAGCGCCATCGGCATCGCTACGAGATCAACCCGAAGTACATCGAGCCCCTCGCGGCCCACGGCCTCGTGGTCGGCGGGATGAGCGTCGACGGGCGGGTCGAGGTCCTCGAGATGCCCAGCCATCCGTTCTTCGTCGGGGTCCAGTACCACCCCGAGTTCCTTTCCCGTCCCGAGGCGCCCCACCCGCTCTACATGGAGCTGGTCCGGGCCGCTATGGCTCGAAAGGAGGTCGCGTCCCCTGTCGCCGCCACGCCGGCTCTCGCGTGAGCTCAAAGAACTGGACGGCGCGGTCGTCCGGGTCGCCGGACACCTCGAGGACTACCGAGCCCTGGGGGGCGTAGCGTTCGCTCTCGTACGGGACGGCTCGGGGACGACCCAGGTCACGCTGAAGAAGGGAGTCACCGACCCCGCGCTCTTCGCGCTCTTCTCCGAGCTCCCCCGCGAATCGGTGGTCGCCGTCGAGGGAACGGTCCACCGGTCCGAGCGGGCGAACCGAGGGGTCGAGCTGATCCCCACGGCGGTCGAGGTCATCGTTCGGGCCGAAGTGCCTCTCCCGCTCGGGATCGTCGACAAGGTCGGCGCCGAGCTTGACACCCGCCTCAACCACCGCGTGCTCGATCTACGTAAGCCCGCGGTCCGCGCAGTGTTCGAGTTGCGCTCGAGCCTCCTAGCGGGGTTCCGCGACGCATTCATTCGCCGCGGCTTCCTCGAGGTCGAGACCCCGAAGCTCCTGCGCCAGGGTGCGGAGGGAGGTGCGACCCTCTTCGCGGTCGACTACTTCGACGGACGAGCCTACCTCGCCCAAAGCCCGCAGCTGTACAAGCAGATGCTGATCGGCGCCGGCCTCGAGCGGGTCTTCGAGATCGCGCCCGCGTTCCGGGCCGAGCCGTCCGACACGGTCCGCCACATCACCGAGTTCGCGAGCCTCGACGGGGAGATGGGGTTCATCGACTCCGTGGAGGACGTCCGCAACGCCCTCGAGGGAATCGTGACCGACGCCTTCATCACGACGAAGAAGGACCTCGCCGGGCGGGGGAACGCGCTCGCGGAGCGCATCCCCGAACCGAAGACCCCTTTCCCGCGGATCCCGTTCGCGAAGTGCGTCGAGTGGCTCGGCCGCCCCGGCTCCGAGGAGGACCTCGGGACCGAGGACGAGAAGGCGATCGGCGAGCACGTCGACCGAGAGTTCGGCGTCCCGCTCTATTTCATCACCGACTACCCGACCGCGATCAAGGCGGGGACGTTCTACGCCCAGCGGCAGGACACGAACCCGCGGCTCACGTACTACTTCGACCTCGACTTCCGCGGCCTGGAGATCGCGAGCGGCGGCGCCCGGGAGCACCGGCTCGACCGCTTGAAGGCGAACATCGAGAGCGCTGGGTTCGACCCCGAGAAGTTCTCGGGGTACCTCGAGGCGTTCCGGTTCGGGATGCCCCCCCACGGCGGTTGGGGGCTCGGTGTCGACCGGGTGGTGCAGGTCCTGGCGGGGCTCCCCAATATACGGGAGGCCCGCCTGTTCCCCCGCGACCGCTACCGCCTCGACCCGTAGCGGAGGTCCGTCCGATCGATGGTCGCTGTCAAGAGGACCCTCCCCGCGCCGCCCGAGCTCCAGAGCCGCTGGGGCGCCGTGCTCGAGGAGGCCGGTTTCCGGCCCCGGATCCTCCACCTCCACGACCGTTTCCCCGAGGAGCGGTCGCTCGAGTTCCCGTTCGCGGCCTTGGACGGCGCCGACACTCCCCTCGCCGACCTCCTGCTCGAGCGACCCGAGGAGGTCATCGACGCGGGCATCCGCGCGATGAAGGAGCTCCTGCCGGTCGCGGGACCGGAGGCCGAAGGCCTCCGGCTACGGATCATCGGGCTCCCCCTCACCGCGCACCGCACCATCCGCGCGATCCGGGAGTCCGACCTGAACCGGTTCGTCGCGCTCGACGGGATCGTTCGCCGGGTCTCCGAGGTGCGGCCCCAGATCCGGGACGCGGTCTTCGAGTGCGTGGCCTGCCGGACGAAGTTCCACGAACCGCAGGACGAGACCTCTCTCGTCTTCCGAGAGCCGCTCGAGTGCCCCGAGTCTCAGGGCGGCTGCGGGAAGACGCAGGGCCGAACCCGGTTCCGCCTGGTCGCCGAGGAGTCGACCTACGTGGATGCCCAGCGCATCGAGATCCAGGAGCACCCCGAGACGCTTCGGCACGGGGCCCACCCGCAGGGACTCTCCGTGCTGCTCATGGAGGACCTGACGGGAAAGGTGCTGCCGGGGAACCGGATCGTCCTCAACGGGGTCCTGAAGAGCTTCCAGCGGGCGACCGCTTCGCGGAGCGGCGTTGTGCGCAACACGACGTTCGACCTGATGGTCCTCGGGAACTCCTTCGAATCGAAGACCCGCGAGTACGAGGAGATCGACCTGACTCCGGAGGACATCCGGCTCATCGAGCAGTTCCGTGGCGACCCGACGGTCGTCGACAAGATCGTCCTCTCGCTCGCGCCGACCATCAAGGGGATGGAGGAGGAGAAGGAGGCGATCTCGCTCCAGCTCTTCGGCGGGGTCGAGAAGCGTCATGCGGACGGCATCCGGGTGCGCGGCGACATCCACGTCCTTCTGGTCGGTGACCCCGGTACCGCGAAGAGCCAGCTTCTCCGCTACATCGCGGACGTCGCCCCCCGGGGGATCTACACTTCCGGCAAGGGAGCGACCGCCGCAGGTCTCACGGCCGCGGCCGTGAAGGACGACTTCGCGGGGGGCCGCTGGGTGCTCGAGGCGGGCATGCTCGTGCTCGCCGACGGAGGGATGGCGATCATCGACGAGCTCGACAAGATGAGCGCCGAGGACCGCTCGGCGATGCACGAGACGCTCGAGCAGGGCACCGTGTCGATCGCCAAGGCCGGGATCACCTCGACCCTCAACGCTCGCTGCCCCGTCCTCGCCGCGGCGAACCCGAAATGGGGCCGGTTCACGAACGACCGGACGATCGCCGAACAGCTGGACCTCCCGCCCACGCTCCTCTCCCGGTTCGACGTCATCTTCTCGATCCGGGACATCCCGAACCAGGAACGGGACCGGTCCCTCTCGCACAAGATCCTCGCCTCGCATCGCGAGGTCGAGCACCCCGGCGAGTACGCCGAGTTCGCGGGACCCGGCGGCTCGCCGTTCCCCCCCGACCTCCTCAAGAAGTACATCGCGTTCGCCCGCCGCACGGTCCGCCCGACGCTGAGCCAGGCCGCGCTCGACGCGATCGAGAACTACTACGTCCAGGTCCGTCGGCAGGGCGAGGAGCCGAACGCCCCCGTCCCGATCACGGCGCGGCAGCTCGAGGCGCTCGTCCGTCTGAGCGAGGCCGCGGCCCGGGCACGCCTCTCGAGCGAGGTGGGCATCGAGGACGCCGAACGGGCGATCCACGTCATGCAGAGCTTCCTCAAGCGCGTCTCGATGACCGAGGAAGGGAAGCTCGACATCGACCTCACCCAGACGGGCGTCAGCCACAGCCAGCGCGAGCGCATGGACATCGCGATGCGGGTCATGCGCGACCTCCAGGAGCAGGCGAACGGGACGTTCACGATCGAGCAGTACCACGAAGCGGCCGAGAAGGCCCGCATCTCGATCGCGCACGCGGACTCGATCCTCCAGACGATGCGCAACCAGGGCGAGATCATCGAGCCCCGCCCGAACCAGTACCAGCTCGTCCGCTTCTGACGGGCGCGAGCCGGCCCCCTCTTTATTTCCCCTCGGTCCTGCGGGTTCGAGCACCGGAGGCCAATCCATGGACGACGGGGTGGTGATGCGGGTCCATCGGGTCCGCTCCGAGTTCGTGGTCGCCGCGTGCGACGCGGACCTCCTCGGCCGGGACCTCCCGGTCGGCGACAAGGGCCGCACGGTCAAGGTCTCGGCCCAGTTCTACGGGGAGCGGCGGGTCTCCCGAGAGGAGCTGCTCTGGGCCCTTCAGCGCGCCACGATCGCGAACCTGCTCGGCGAGCGGGTGATGAAGCTCGCCGCGGAGGGGGGCTTCGTCTCCGCTGACGGGGTCGGAACGCTCGGCGGGGTCCCGCACGCCGAGATCATCGCGATGAGCGGGTAGGGCGGTTCTCGGAACCGCACCGCGAACCTTACGAGGGCGGGTGGCCATTCTTCCTCTCCACGGAAATCGGCGATGAGCGAAGGGGAGTTCTGCGTGGTCTGCGGCGCGACCGGCCGGTCGCTCGTCGACGGCGTGTGCGCCGAGTGCGCCGCCGACCGGACCCCCCTCCTCTCCGCCCCGAAGCGGGCCGAGGTGACCGTCTGTCCTACCTGCGGGGCCCGAAGGCGAGGCGCTCACTGGGAGCGGGCAGGGTCGAGCCCGGTCCTGACCGCGGAGGACCTC
>Ga0181538_10004298_pt1 | contig 13396 bp, 6 predicted proteins | sample PEATcosm2014_Bin_40_FD_119773 | JGI IMG/M metagenome (GOLD analysis project Ga0181538, IMG submission 119773) | Peatland microbial communities from MTU Mesocosm Facility, Houghton, MI, USA - PEATcosm2014_Bin23_30_metaG | ecosystem: Environmental > Terrestrial > Soil > Wetlands > Peat | place...
CCGGGGTTCCCGTGGACTGGTAGGTGGGAATGGGCGTGGTCGAACCGCAGCCGGATAGCGCGAAGCTGTAGCCGCTCTTGATCCCGCTGGCCAGGTTGGCATCGATCAAGCCCGACGCCGTGGATGTGGCGGACGCGCTGCCGCTGGTCGGACCCATCGCAGACAAGTTGCAGGTGAAGCCCACATTCGGATAAGTGGTGTTAAAGGTGATTTCCGCGGTGTTCAGCGTGCGCAGCGAACCTACGGCAGAAGCCTCGTTCGCCGAAATGCGCGAGCGCAGCAGGTTGGGAATGGCGATGGCCGCGATGATCAGGATGATGGCCACGACGATCAAAAGCTCGATCAGCGAAAATCCTTTTTGGCGCTTCATCTTTGCCTCTCTCTTATGCTTCACAGCAGATGGCATGCCACTCAGTTCTCACTGGGGTTCAGTCGATCAGCCGTCGGTTTTGGTCGTTTCCGGGGGGTCGCAGCTAGGGCCGCGCGGACCTTGTGTGCAAAGACTTGCGCAAAAGATGTAAGGCATTTGTTTGGTGCCTGGATTCCATGCTCCTCGCGGCCCGCAGCCGACGAGCCAGTAGATCGTGTAGGGCAGCGTGCGCGGATCGGCGCAACAGCATGTCACGCACCTCTCGCGTTCTGTTATGAACGGAGGCGCATGATACGCGACTAAATTGCACTGAACCAGAGGTTAGATGGTGAAAAATCGCTTTATCACAAGTAACCCCAGGGACGGGTCGGTGTACCCGCTGCCCGCGCCCGCGGAGTCCGTTGTCAAGAAACCTGTGCAGCCGGTGTCTCACAAGCGCCCGGCGACTGGCACGGGCTAGGCGGGGCAGCTGTGTTATAACCGGGGCGTGGAAGCCCTCGCGGTGCGGTGCTGCATGGTCGTGCAGTTCTTCTGTCCAGAGTGCGTCGAAGTCCGGGCCATCCTTGGGCTCCCTGGCCCCTCGCCGAACCCCAACTGGACCTTCGTAACCTCTGACGGCCCCGTCCTCGGGACTAGCATTTGGGCATGCCAACCAAAGACGAAGTGGGCCAGAAAGCATCAGAAAGGCGCCGCTGGCGACGATATCACCTCTTGGTGCCTGTTCGAGTTACCATCGAAAAACTCCTGCATTTCAGTGTGATCGACAGCCTCAGTTTTCGAATGAACGACGGTGGGCTCGAGGTCTGCACCGACACTGAACTGACGATCGGGGATAAGGCAGATCTCGAGTTCAAGCCTCCCCATTTTGATCGCGCTCTAACACTGAGAGGCGTCGTTCGCAACCATAAAGGTAATTTTTACGGTGTGGAGTTCCTGGCCACCAGCGCTACAGAAATGGACCAGCTAGCTTGCTTCCGAGCGATCTTCCGGACCAAAGTGGGATGCATCGACGCCTAAAGCGAAACGCTGGATCGGCCCGCAGCCTATTTGTCTTGTAGCTCGAAAGCTGTGCAGGCAGTGTCTCGCAAGCCGCTCGGCAGTTAGGGCGGGTTAGGCGGGCGGGATAAGTAAAGGGCTCACCCGCTGCCCGCGGACGCCTAAATCGCGCCGGAAACCGCGTTTTCGCACGGCGCCACGCCGCATTAGAACGCTTTCCCTTGGCTCGCCCTTTTGGGAAGCGGCAATCCCGGTTACTTGTGATAAATCCTATTGTCGCAAACTATCTGGAATCAATGCCGCTGCTGCTGGGGCGCAATCGCTTGGGACAAATTCTATAATCCCAGTCCGATGAGTCACAAAGTCAGGTCCTTGAAGAGCGCTTTGTGATGGGCAATACCGCTCCTGGAGATGTCATCGCCCTCCATCATGCTCTCACTTCCACGGTATGCTCCTGGTGGTCATCAACCAGGGGAATCGCCGGGTCGTCCTGCGGAACGCCATCCACGGTGACGCCCTTCGCGCTCCCGGCATCGCGCGGTTGTGTGACCGTGATGTGATAGACGGTCTCGCGATAGCGGTAGTGAAGCTTGAACTGCTGCCAATCCGCGGGAAGGCACGGCACAAAGCGCAGTTTGTCGACTTCCAGTCGCAGCCCCAAGAGCGATTCAAGGATGAGCCGGTACATCCACCCGGCGGAGCCCGTGTACCAAGTCCATCCCCCGCGGCCGACGTGGGGCGAGAGCGCATACACGTCAGCCGCGACTACATACGGTTCGACTTTGTACGTGTCAATCGCCTGGGGAGACTTCCCGTGGTTGATGGGATTGATCATGTCGAAGAGTTCCCATGCCCGGCGATTGTCGTCCAAGGCGGCGAACGCCATGGCTGCCCAGATCGCCGCGTGAGTGTACTGGCCGCCATTTTCCCGCACCCCGGGGACGTATCCCTTGATCGATCCAGGATTCAAGTCCGATTTATCAAACGGCGGATCCAGAAGCTGGATCAACCCGCTCTCCCGGCGAACCAGACGCCGATCGACCGCGTCCATCGCCATGCGTGCGCGCTCAGCCTGGCCCGCCCCGGACAGGACTGCCCAGCTCTGCGCGATGGAATCGATCTGGCATTCGGCATTGGTTGCCGACCCCAGCGGTGAACCGTCGTCAAAGTAAGCGCGCCGGTACCACTCGCCGTCCCACCCGTTCTGCTCGATGTTCCGGCGCATTTGCGCGGCCTCTGCCTGGCAGCGCTCAGCGAAAGCGACATCGCCCCGCAGGCGCGACACTTCAGCGAACTGCAGGAGCACGGCGTACAGGAAGAAGCCTAACCAGACGCTTTCTCCCTTGCCGTGTTCGCCAACCATGTTCATGCCATCGTTCCAGTCGCCGCAGCCGATAAGCGGCAGTCCGTGTTCGCCCACTGCGAGACCCCTGAGAATCGCGCGGACGCAGTGTTCGTACAGAGTGGCGGTGGTTTGCGACTGGGCAGGCAGGTCCCAGTATGAGTCTTCCTCCGGGCTCACCAGGCGGCCTTCGAGGAAGTGCACGGGTTCATCGAGCACGCCGGTGTCGCCGGTGCTCAGCACGTAGCGGCAGGTGGCCAGCGGCAGCCACAAGTAATCATCCGAACAGTGAGTACGCACGCCCCGGCCGGCCGGAGGATGCCACCAATGCTGGGCATCTCCCTCCTGGAACTGGCGGGACGCACACAGCAGCAGGTGCTGGCGCACCAGGCGCGGCTGAGCATGGATGAGCGCCATCACGTCCTGCAGTTGGTCGCGGAAACCGAAAGCGCCGCCCGGCTGATAGAGGCCGCTGCGTCCCCAATAGCGACACGCCAAAGTCTGGTAGACAAGCCAGCCGTTGGCGAGTGCGTTGAGAGACTCGTCGGGTGTCTCCACCTGCACCGCGCCGAGGGTGTGCGTCCAGTACTGCCACACCGCTTCCAGCGCGGCGCGGGCGGCAGCAGACCCGCAGAACCGGCGAACCATGCTGGACGCATCCTCGGCGTCATGTCCCATGCCGAGGGTGAAGATGATCTCGCGTTCCTGCCCGGCGGCAAGTTCGAATGGGACCTGGATCGCCGCACAGGGATCGAGCGCAGCCCCCACCTTGCCGGCGAGCCGCGAGCGGGACATCGCTGCCGGATTTCGCAGCGCGCCATTGCGTCCCAGGAATTCAGCCCGATCGCAGGTCACGGTTTGCTTGGGAGCGTCCGCGGCGAAGAAGCCCACCCGGCCGGCGAACTCCGTGTTGTACGGGTTGCGCGCGAACAGCGCGGCGCTCTTGGGGGCAAATTCGCTGGTCACGTGCATGCAGGTGTTCGGCCGGAGGTCACCCAAAACCCATTCCACATATCCCGTGGCCGAGAGCCGGCGCGATCGATCCGACTGGTTTCGCAACTTCAACACCGCGAACTTGACAGGCGCATCCAACGTTACATAAACCCACAACTCCGAGCGTATGCCGTCTTCCGTGTGTTCGAAGACGCTGTAGCCGAATCCGTGCCGGCTGGTGTAGGGCGTCGCGCCGCGGCTGGGCCACGGCGTGGGCGACCAGAAGTGGCCGGTCTCCTCATCGCGCAGGTAAAACGCTTCTCCGCTGGAATCGCTCACGGGATCGTTGTTCCAGGGAGTAAGGCGAAACTCGTGGGCATTCTCGGCCCAAGTGTTGGTGGAACCGGACTCGGAGATCACGCTTCCAAACCCGGGGTTCGCCAGCACGTTGACCCAGGGTGCGGGGGTGGTTTGCTTGCGCGTCGTGGTAATCACGTACTCACGCCCGTCGGGGGTAAATCCGCCCAGTCCATTCGAGAAAATAAGATCGTTGCGCGGCGGTGCGGCGGCGGCAGGTTCGGGGCGATATTTCCGGGTCGGCGTAAGGCGCGGAACTATTGTTTCCAGCGGCCCGAGATGGGTGACTTGATCAGCGAGCGAGCCTTGCGTATCCGAAATCGTGACCCGGGCGACCGTTTGCAGCAGAATGCGATCTTCGTTGGACATCTGGTCGGTGGAGCGTACGAAGATGGCGCCGGTGCGGCCCGCCGGAGTCGTTTCCTTGCCGGCCGCAATCAACCCCAAGACCTGTTCGTGGAGTTCTTGCCGGTAACCTGCGAGCTCTTCGTTCCAGATCACCAGGTCCACGGCGAGGCCCTTCAGGCGCCAGTAGGCATGCGCCTGCACCAGTTGGCGCACCAGATCGATCTTCTCGGAGTCTCCGATCTGCAGCAGCACGATGGGCAAATCGCCAGAAATCGAATAGCCCCACAAACCCGATTGCCCGCGCTGGTTTTTGATCAGCACGCTGGGATCGGAGCGCAGCGAGGCATTGGCGTAGAGGATGGAACTCGCCAGACGCGCATACAGTTGCGCATCCGCCTCGGTGGCATTGAGCTGCCGCAGGAACACGTCGCTGTGGGTCCAGGCCAGGTCGAACACCCGGTCGGCGAGGCGCCGGTCCTGGTATTTGTCAACCAGGCCCAGGCATGCTTCGCGCGTCTCCCCCATGCCGGTCACGATGTTGATGGTTGCCGTTTCTCCGGGGCGCAGAGTTACTCGATGCCGGATGGCGACAACCGGGTCCAGCACCGAGCCTTCACGGCCCGAGAGTGGCGTGGAATCGCTCATCGCCTGCGGAGCGGCAATCGTGTTTCCGCGCCCGATGAATTGCAGGCGGTCGGTTTCATAGGAAGCTTCTCCAATGTCGGCCCCGTGCACGGCCATCAGATGAAACATCCAGGGTGCGTGCTCGTCGCGCGAGCGGGGGCGGCGCGTACAGAGGATCGCGCGCTGCTTGCGGAGGATCTCGGTTTGAACAAATAGATTGCTGAAAGCCGGATGGAGCGCGTCGGCCGCCGCGGACGCCAGAACCACCTCCGCGTAACTGGTCACGTCGATGGCCCTTCGCGTCCAGGCGCGGTTGGTGATGGTGATGCGGCGCAGCTCGATGTCGTCCTCGGGCGACACGGCGACCTCGGTATGGGTCAAGAAGTCATGCGTGCGGCAGCGGAATTCGGCTCGCGCTTCCGAGAAAATAACTTCGTATTCTTCCGCCGGCTCGCGGGTCGGCTGGTACGCGGTCGACCAGAACTGCCCGCTCGCGACGTCCCGGAAAAAGCAGAAGGTTCCCCAGTTGTCGCAGGTGGTGTCTTCGCGCCAGCGGGTGACGGCGATGTCCTTCCAGCGGCTGTACCCACCTCCCGCATTCGTGACCATGACGTGGTATCTGCCGTTGGAGAGCAACTGCACTTCCGGTATCGGCGTGTCCGGGCTCTTGAACACCCGCACCGGGGTTTCCGCGCCCGTGGGAGTTGCGCGCACATCGGAGGACTCGGACGCGTGGGTATAGAACGCGGTGGCTTTGGGAACCCGCTCCTGGAGCAGCAGGGTGGTGGCCCGGAACAACGGGTCCGATTCAAACCGCTTCTGCATCGGCCGATTCAAGAGCAGATAGGCCAGCGACAAGACACTCATGCCCTGGTGATGCGCCATGAAGGAGCGAACGATGGCACTCGATTTTCCGCGCGGCAGACGCGAAGGCGTGTAGTCGATCGCTTCATAGAAGCCATATCTGCCTTCGGCTCCTTCCGCCGCCAGCCGTTGCAGATTCAGGCACGCCTCCTCGGGCGCCACCATGAGCGCGAGCGCCGAGGCATACGGCGCAATCACCAGATCCTCGGCGAGGCCGCGTTTCAGGCCCTGGCCGGGAACGCCAAAGGCGCGGTACTGATAGTTGAGATGAACGTCGGTCGTGTTATAGCCCGATTCCGAAATACCCCACGGCACGCCCCGCCTTTTCCCATACTCGATTTGACCGTGGACGGCCGCCTTGTAGGTTTCGTCGAGCAAGGTGTGGTCGTAGGTTGGCATCACCAGCAGCGGCATCAGGTACTCGAACATCGAGCCGCTCCAGGAAAGCAGGGTGGGCGCTCCATTGGAATTGGTGAGCAATCGGCCCAGGGCGAACCAGCTTTCCTGCGGCAGTCGCCCCTGCGCAATGCCGACGAAATTCGACAGTCTGGCTTCCGAGGCCAGCAAGTCGTAAAAACTCGCGTCCCTCCGGCTTTCGCCGACGTTGTAGCCGATCGCCAGGAGATGGCGCGCCTTGTCGAAGAGAAAGTCATATTCAAAGCGGGCGAGTTCTTCGCATTGTTGGGCGAGGGTTGCGATGTTCGAAATTCTTGTCCGGGCTCGCTGGCCGGCCTGGGTGATGAGTAATCGGAGCTCAGCCAGCCGGGCGCTCGCTTCCGGCGTCGCTTCCGAACCGTGCCGCTGCTCGAGGGTCGTTAGCAACTCCGCTTCACGGGTTGCCAGTTCGCGCAAGGTGGGGATATGGGAAAGCTCGGGGCACTCGCCGCGCCCATCCGTGGTGAGAAGCGCGGACCACGGAGCGAGGAACGTGAGTTCATTGCCGGCGGCGCGGCATTGGCCGGCGAAAGCGCTGACCCACCAGTTCGCCTCGCCGTCGGAGCCCGGCTCGAGGGCATCAGCCACCTTCGCAGTCAACGACATTAGCGCTTCGAGGTTCAACCGGGCGGCGGTAAGCGTCACCGGGGGTGATTCGCAGAGGCGTGCCAATTCATTCTGGAGCTGCGCGAGTTGAGTTGCGGCCGCGCCACTAGCTGCCTCCTGCGGGCCCTCCAGGGTGTCGCGGAGCCCGGCAAACAACTTCACTCCGAAGATTTTGTCATCGGCAAGGGCGAGCAGCCCGGGGCGTAACGTCAGCAGGCTGGCGGCGAGATTGCCGCTGTCCACGGTGGAAACGTACCTCGGGGTCATGGGTTTGAGAGACCTGGTGTCGTACCAATTGAAAAAGTGGCCGTTGTAGCGTTGCAGGGTTCCCATTGTTTGCAGCGCATTCGCCGTGCGTTCGATGAGCTGTCCGGCGGAAACGTAGCCGAAGTCGTAGGCGGACAAATTCGCCAGCAGCGCCAGTCCTATGTTGGTTGGCGAGGTGCGATGGCTGACGAGCGCGACAGGGTTTTCCTGATAGTTATCGGGCGGCAGCCAATGATCTTCGGGGCCGACAAAGGTCTCGAAGAACCTCCACGTCTTGCGGGACAGTTTTTGCAGAAACACGGTCTCGTCAGCCGTCAGGTGTGCTCTGCGGTGGACCAGCGGGCGGCTGATCCACCATGCCATGAGCGGCGAAATGAACCAAAGTGCGAGTAACGGTCCAGCACAGGCCAAGGCGGAAGGCCGCAAAACCGCGAGATAAATCGCCGCGCCGATCGACAACGCTGGGGCGATCCACATCGTCCGGCAAGCCGCGGCCAGGTTGGTGCGGTGGCTAAGATCGTGTGCGCTCGAGGGATTCCATTCGAGCATTCGCCGGTGGCTAATCCACATCCGCCACGCCGTGCGGAAAATTGCGCCCAGCGTAAAGAACGCCTCATACGGCAGGCACACCAGCGTAAATGCCGCCTGCGCAAAACGCCTTTCCGCCGCGTGCGCCGCGGACGCGAGGTGCTGACGGAGAAGCACCTCGCCCGGCTTGTGCAGCACATCCAGGATGGAGACCATCAAGGAAGGAAGCAGGACGATCGCAACCACCGCCGTGGTCCAAAACCATGCGTGCAGCACCGTCCAGCCAAGGATCAGCAATAGCGCGAGTGCCGAAGGTATGAGACTGCGGCGAAGGTTGTCGAAGATCTTCCACCGGGATAATCCCGAGAGCGGGTTGTGCTGAGCACGCCCGTCCCAGCCGGGGGCGCCTGGCAGAACCCATCGGAAGAGCTGCCAATCGCCGCGAATCCAGCGGTGACGCCGGCTTACGTCCGCGCTGTAGCGAGCGGGGTACTCCTCATACAACTGCACATCGCTCAACAGCCCCGCCCGCGCGTAGCACCCTTCCAGAAGGTCGTGGCTGAGAATGCGGTTTTCCGGGAAACGCCCGTTCAGCGCCTGTTCGAACGCATCCACGTCATAGATGCCCTTTCCGATGAACGAACCCTCATGAAAGAGGTCCTGGTAAACGTCCGACACGGCGCGAGTGTAGGGATCGATGCCCGGCTCACTCCCCCACATCCGCGCATACCGCGAACGGTTGGTGCCCGGCAAGCTCGCGGCAACTCGCGGTTGCAAAATGCCATAGCCTTCCACCACACGCTGCTGTTTGGGATCGTAACGCGCACGATTCAGCGGGTGCGCCATCGCCCCCGCAAACTGCCAAGCCGAGTCGCGCGGCAACTGCGTGTCGGTGTCGAGGGTAATGACGTACTTCACGCTGGAAAGAACTCGCGTGTCGCCCACGACCAGGGAGAAGCGGTTGCCTGGGTCGCCCCGCAAAAGCGCATTTAAATCGCCGAGCTTGCCCCGCTTGCGCTCGTATCCCATCCACGTCCGCTCGCGAGCATTCCAGCGGCGCGGCCGATGAAACAGGAAGAATGTGCCGGAGTTCTTGCCCAGGTACTTGTCGTTCAATTGCTCGATTTTCTGCCGCGCCAGCCGCAACAGCGGTCCATCCTCAGGCAGCGATTCTTGATCGGCGTCCGGAAAATCAGTGAGCAGGCCCAAGTGCAGGTTGTCGTCTCGATTGGCCAGGAACCGGACTTCCAGCGCCTCGATCAACTCCTCGAGATTGGCCGCGCTGGTGAGCATGGTCGGGACCACCGTCAGCGTGCGCGATTCCGGCGGAATCCCTTTGGAAAAATCCATGCGGGGCAGTAAGTGGGGCGGCGCCAGCAATGTCGCCAGCCAGTTCACCAGGACTACCGCCAGTTGACTGGCGCACAGAAGCGACACGATTCCCACCAGCCCGAGCGCCCAACCATGCACGCCGCCGGCATACGCCTTTATCAGCAAGCCTCCGGCGATTACCGCCGAAAGCAGGACGATGGCTCCCAGGTACAGCAGGAGCGGGAAGCGGCTGCCCAGCTTGCGAAGAGCCTCCGCCGCCGACAAACGCACCTCTGCCTTTTCCTGGAGCTGCCGCAGTCCATCGTCAATCAGATAGAAGCCGACATGGCCGGCACGAGGGTGGCTGCCTGGGCTGGCCGCGTTTCGCTGCGCCAGTTCAATCGCCGCGCGCGCCACCGCGCTCTCGGACAGGTGGCTGTTCTTGGCCGTCTTCTCGATGACGTGGCGATAGCGATCGCGAGTGGGAAAATCCATCCTGCCATAAACACCGCCGATGTCCTCACGCAGGACCTGCTCGACCGCGCTCATGGACTCGACAAACTCGCGCCAATCCGTGGCGCCCAGCAAACGGAGACTGGCGATGCTGTTGCTGACGGAAACCTGGTCGGCGGCCTGGCGCTGGTTCTCTGCCTCGACCAACTGCTTGATGGTCGTGCCGGTTTCCGAGAGGCGCTGCTCAATCCAGGTGAGAGGCAAGGCCAGCGCGGGGCCCTGTCCTTGCAACCGGCGCGCCAGTTCCGCCACGAACGAACTCATCAACGGTGGATCCGACCGCGCCATGTCCGCAATCACCAGAATCAGGCTCTTGGGATCCTTCTCGGCGGTCGCGGTCATCTGGTCCGCCCAATCGTCGGCGCGGTTGCGGTCGATGCGGTCGCTGGCGACGCGCGCCGCAACCCGGCGGAGATTCTCCACCAACGCCAGACGGAGCATGATGGGCAGAGCCCAAAGTTCACCGAGCTTCAGCGTGGCGACCGTCTGGTAGGCGGCGATGAAACTACTGAGGCTCTCCGGGTCAACCCGCCCATCGCCGTGCGCGATGGTCTCCAGGGCGATGGCATAGGCTCTCGGCAAACCCGCGGATGGGCTATTCAGCAGGCAAGGCAGTTCTCGGCTGTAGCCCTTTGGCAAATGTTTTCTGGCGGTGCGGATCTGCTCCTCGATCAGGTAGAAGTTGTCCAGCAGCCATTCCCCGGCCGGCGTGATCCGCCGGTTGGCGGTGACCGCCTCGGTCAGCAGCTCGCGGACCCCAAGCAGAACGTCTTCGTTCTCGGCCAGCCGGGTCAGGAGTCGGCCCGAGGGGCGTTGTAGGCTCAACTGGTGCGAGCCCGCCAAGCTCTTCCCGTACTGCTCCATCTGGTCGGCGGTCAACAGCTCTGACCGTAGCGGCGGCTCGTCCGTGGCGTACTTTCGGGCCAAGCTGGCGGTTCGGATTCGCGCCTTGAGGCGGAGCAAGGGCCCGCCGCCGGTCTTCCTGCTAACGTTCAACTTTCAAGGTCTCCTTTGGTTCCGTGGCGCTCACTCGCGCCAGCGCAAAGGATCGAACTGACATGGGGAGCCGTCTGGATCTTCGTTGCTATTCCCAGTGTACGCCTCGATACCGGGGTTGGCGGGGCTTGCTGTTGCGATGCCACTGAATGAGGGCGCCACAGGACCGCGGACCTTACGAAGAAGATGACCTCATGGCCGGCTCCGGAACTGGAGGGTTCATCTGGCGAGCAATATGATTGCCCAAAACCCCATTGCGACCAGCAAGAACGAAGCTCCTATTTGCAGCGGACCAATTCTCGGCGCGTAATGATCGAACACGGCGGCCTCCTGTGGTTGTGATTGGCTAAGAAGAGACACTTCAGAGGAACTAACTTAGCGCCTGTGACAAGACCTCATCGTTTCCGACGAAGTCTGGATGCCAGACCTGTAAATCATGGTGAGGCCTCCTTCCGCCAGGCTCGCTTTTCTATTTCCCACTCAACATCCTCCAGTTGAACCTGCTCAAGACCAGACTGTTGCGGGGCCGGGCAATCTGCCTACGGAATCCGCAGACAACGCTTCCAATTCGGCTAGGCTTTTTTCGCCCAATCCGGTCATACGGGCGATACCTCATGCATCGCGTTCCGAGCCGCTCGAAATTAGACAGGCACCGGCGGCGCACGACGGTCGCCGTTGAGTCTTCAAGACGAGCAGCGATACTGTTCTCACGAGTCGAATAGTGAGTATTCTCGCTCTTGCACTCCCCCGTTCTGTTGTTGCTCACGGAAGGCATTCTTAAGGCGTTCCAGGACGTACTCGCGACCGCACGCCTGCATGGAGTACCAGAGAGATACGCAGTGATAGATCAGGTAACCTTCGGCTTTCTCCGTGGTCATGCGAAGACCCTCGGACGAAGCCGTGTCCAGTACGTCCTTCACCGTCAGAAGGGTCTCGACTCTTTGCGCGCCTGCGGTTGCCATCGTGCTCCTCGCTTGCCGGAGGTCCACTCCGCACTTTTGAGTATTGCTTTGAAGTATCTGCTCTGGATCAAGTCAGAATCTGTTCACAATTGCTCAGCTCCGACACCAGTGAGCGCGGACGCTCCTGGACGAAACAGGGGCGCCCATCAAAGTGCAGCAGGAATTGATGCGCCATGCCGACATCTGGACGACGCTGAACGTGTACGGGAAGGCGATGGACGAAAGCAAACGCCAGGCCCATGGCAAGGTGGTGCGGGTGGTGCTGGCGACGGGCAGTTAGTTATTGGACGCTCTTGGACGCAGACAGACAGTGAAACCGACTGCAAAGACGAGGGTTGCTGGTGGGCGCTGTAGGATTCGAACCTACGACTTCCACCGTGTGAGGATGGCACTCTACCGCTGAGTTAAGCGCCCACGTCTTTGGAATCAACCACTTGCAATTGTATCAGCCGCCCGCGTGGGAACGCAAAGGAACGGGCTGTTCCCGCGAAGGAACACTTGGCCGAATCATCTCGACCACTTTCCTCTGCGCCTCACGCTTTGCTGGCGTGACTGCTTGCGTGTACACGTCTAGCGTGATCCTGCTGCTGGCATGACGAAGCGATTCCTGGACGACCTTCACATCTTCGCCATTGGCCTTCAGCAATGTGGCGTAGCTGTGCCGAAAAGTGTGCCAGCCGATTCGCTTGCTGATACCAGCACGCTGAGCGGCAGGGCGGATATGGTTCTCCATTGCACTGTTCGGCCAATACGGTTGGCTTCCCTTCATCTCAAGACTGGCAAACAGCCAGTCCTGTGGCCCGTTGTAGGGAGAACGCGCACGCCAATCCAACAGGACAGCGGCCAGGCCGGGGTCCAGTGGAATGGGCTTGCGTGAAGCCTCAGTCTTCATTTCGCCTACGCGCTGGCGAACGATGCCACGGCTGAGGTTAATTTCTCCCGCAGCGAAGTTGATGTCCGGCCACTTGAGCGCCAAAAGCTCACTCACTCGCAGGCCCGTCGAAGACGCCAGAAAAACCATCGTGCGGTATGGCTCTTCGAGTTCCGACAGCAGGGCTTGAATCTCCTGCACATCGAGAACGTCCGGGGTGCGCAGTCGCTTCGCACTTTGCCTCACGAGCGTGATCGGATTCCTATCCGTCCACTCGTGCCGCATCGCGTGACGAAACAACCCGCTCATCAGATTCCTGAGCTTCGCCTTGGTGCCGTTCGCGAGCGGAAGGGTGCGTAACCATTCTTCCACCACGACAGTCCGCACATCCCTCAGCAAACGCTCACCCCATGCGGGCAGAATCCATGTGTTGAGATAACCCCGGTACACTTCGGCTGTGTAGGGAGTCTTCCCTGCCAGTTCTTTTTCCTCGTAGTGAGTGACCAACTGTGCCACGGTTGAAGGTTGCCAAGTTTCCTTGTTGATCTCAATGCGAAGAGTCTCAATGGCCTTCTGCGCCGCTGCTTTGTTGCGGAACTCGTCCAGTGTTCCGACCACAACCTTGCGGTTCACCCTGCCGTCTGGCGTCTGCTGTCTCCAGCGGAAGATCCAAACATCGGGTCCGGCCTTGCGCTCTTCGCGTGTGAGACATCCGTTTTGATACTTTGTCCGCGTGAATCTCATGTCTCCTCCGTCAAATTCACGCGGGCAGATTGGCCCGCTGATTGTATCCCTGACCGCAACCAAGCGTCGAGTTCCGAGACACGGTAGCGCCAAAACCTGCCGATGCGGTATGCGGGAATCTGGCCTCTGCGGGCGAGTCGCTGGAGTGTTTTTGGATGTAATCCCAGCAGCTCTGCGGCTTGATCGTCATCCAGGAGGGGCTCGAAACACTGGGAAGACGGCTGTCGCACTCCGCTCTCAAACGGATGGGGCGGAACTGCATCCGCCCTTCCCGCCGGTTGTCGTGTTTTCATGTTCTCCCGCATGGTGGGTATTTCTCCCCGCCTCTC
>Ga0181538_10004300_pt1 | contig 13394 bp, 11 predicted proteins | sample PEATcosm2014_Bin_40_FD_119773 | JGI IMG/M metagenome (GOLD analysis project Ga0181538, IMG submission 119773) | Peatland microbial communities from MTU Mesocosm Facility, Houghton, MI, USA - PEATcosm2014_Bin23_30_metaG | ecosystem: Environmental > Terrestrial > Soil > Wetlands > Peat | place...
ATGGCAGGCCACGGCTTCCTGGATGTCCGGGGGTAACTCGGCGAAGCGGTGTGGCAGCACGACTATCGGCCGGAATAAGCCGAAGGTCACTGGGCCCGACACGGATGCCGACTGCAGAAACTCAGCTTCGGGGGCCAAGGCGGCGCGCAGACGGAGGAGGCCTGACGGAAGCGGAGAGAACGGCTGCGCGGTTTGTCTCCAGCGGCGCAATTTGGCGAGCCCAACGGCGAGCCACAGGGTGCGCGCGGCGGCGCCGGCGACGAGCGCGATCAACAGGGCCTGCCGCCAGGGAAGGGCGTGCGTCGCAGGATGGCGCGAGGGGGCCGGCCGGGCGTCCGCGGTGGCGATGTCTATGCGCGAATCCGCCGCGCTGCGCCAGGGTTCGACGGCCGGAAGGAGCAGGCAGATGGCCAGCAACGCCTGGCTGCAAGCCAGCCGGACACGTGGCACGCGCAAGCGGAATGCGCCGGCGGCAAGGCTTCCCGCGGCGATCACAGCGGCGGCCTGCGCGCTCCAGGCGGCCAAGTCGTGGAGCCAGAGCTGGGAGGTCACGACTGCTCTCCGATGAGGCGGCGGATCTCGTCGAGCTCATCCGGCGTCAGGCGGCGGTCCTCGATCAGATGCACGAGCAGCGGTTCGGCCGAACCGTTGAATACGCGGTTGACGAAATCGCGCACCAGGGCGCGGATGACGCGATTTTTGGGCTGCGCCGGGCGGTAGAGGTAAGCGCGGTCCACCTGCTTGCGAAGGAGATAGCCCTTGTTCTCCAGGATCTTCATCATGGTCATGACGGTAGTGTAGGCCACCTTGCGGCGCTCCAGCAGGGCCTCGTAGACGTCGCGGACGGTAGCGGTCTGGCGCTCCCAGACCACCTTCATGATTTCCAGCTCCTGGCCGGTGAGGGTCTTGCTCGGCTGTCGCATACTAATAAATTAGTACTACGGAACTGGGATGTCAAGAGAAAAAATGCGGGGGTGGGAAAATCGAAGGCCGGCGCCGGCGGAGGTTAACGTAAGGGGCGCGCGCGTACGCCGCGTCCTACTGGCCGCCTCCACTAACGGCCACGACAACGGTGCGTGCGCCAACCCAGATCGCCGGCCACGATGCCCTGCGCCAGCATGGACATCAAGCCCGCATGGGGCACGGACAGCTTGGGATCGCCGAAGCCCGAGTCCCGTTCTTGATGTTGGTCATCTGCAGGTACGAAGGAGGAAAACACAGCGCCGCGCCGGCCCGCGGGCTCCTGAAAGGCTTTGATGATAACTTGAAGGTCATGGGCAATCTAACGAATCCACAGCTCTGGACGGTCTGCTCGAACCGCTGAGCGGCTGCCTCGACGCGGAGTCAGCCAAGCGTGTGGTTGAATTCCATGTCGATCCCGCAGTGTAGGTCAGAATTGACGTCCTTGCCGAAAGAGCCGGCGACGGGACGCTCAGCGACAATGGACGGACAGAGTGCGAGGCCCTGGTCAATGCGGCTGACTTCATCGCTATCTTGAAGCTCAAGGCCCAGAGACACCTGAGATCCAACGGCAGTTAGCAACGGGTGCAGCTACGGAAAGTGAGTCCTCACCTGCGGCCGCGCGACGATCCAGCGCCCGATGTGGCCAGTGCCTTGCCGGACGCCTTTTTCGGACCCGGTCTTTGGCACGCAAGATGATGGCTTCCTCGATCTGGAGACCAAACAAATCGGTATTTACAAGACGGCGTTCTCCGTCTTCAACAGGCGTGCTTGCCAAGAGCTTGACGGTGGGGTCGTCACTGTCGACAACCTCAACGCGCGCTAGTTGCTGCAGCCACCTTTTGCCGATCGATTTCGTGACGAGATCGATCACTTTACCGATCGCTTTGAGCCTGCCGGCCTCAAGCCAGGGAGCCGCCACTACCAGGTCCCAACCGCCAAGTCCGTTGGCTCTTCTAAAGAGTGCGAACAGCGTAAAATCGCCCCTCTTCGCGGTAATTTCGTGCATCGCCTTACGGAGAGCGTTGGTGAGAATCACAAAAACTCCAGGAAGATCTCTACGCAGCTTAACAGTCTAAGGCCTGCTTCGGACTTGTCTGGATTCCAGTCCAGGACCACGGACAATTCCTTCGCTTACTGATCCTTTGCCCGAGGCTCGACTCCCGAAAACTTGAGCAGGACCTCCAGATCATGCGTCTTCCACGACTTGCAGACCTCTGACTCTTGTGCATTCGAAAGCCCCGCACTTACCCGGAAAGATAGAACGCTCCGTCGAAGCGCTTGGCTGCCAGGAGCACCTCGGCGTCTCGAAGGCGCGCCCAGGCGATTGTTACCGCAAGTCTTTCGTGGGAATCATAGGCTTCGAGCGCCGACGCGCGAGCGCGGCAACAGAACCTACATAATCGCCGTGGGAGGCGCGGGTTCGTCCGGCCTGCCTGCGTTGCGCAGCGGCACCTGGATCATCGCAACAATCAGCACCGCGAGCGCGATCAGCGCGGCCGGAAACGGCGCCGTCCACTTCAGCAGCGTGACGTCGTGCCCGGTGCCTACGAGTCCCGCGATGGCCAACCCGCACAACGCTTCGCCCGCGATCAAGCCGGACGCCGTCAGCACGCCGGCGTTATCGACTCTGGCTTTTTGCGCGGGATTGAAGCCGCGGCGGTCGCGTAGTTTGTCCGTCGCCCAGCGAATCAATCCGCCTACGAAGATGGCGGAGGTGGTGCCGAGCGGCAAGTACATGCCGACGGAGAACAGCATGGGACTCTTGACTTCCACCATGATGAGGGCGAATCCCATGAGGATGCCGACCACCACGAGGGGCCAGGCCATATCGCCACCCACAATGCCCTTCGACAGCATGGCCATCAAGCCCGCTTGCGGCGCCGGTAACGAAGGGCTACCGAAGTGATAAGCCTTATCCAGGATCGCCAGAGGAAAGAAAAGCACCAGAGATGCGACCACAATGCCGAGCATGTCGCCGATCTGCATCTTCGCCGGCGTGCCACCGAGAATATGGCCCACCTTCAGGTCCTGCAGCATCTCGCCTGCGACGGCGGACGAAACACAAACCACGGCCGACACGCCCAACACGGCAGCCACGCCACCGGGGCCCGAGACGCCCAGCGCCACCATGAGCAGCGCCGCTACAACCAGTGTGCATAGTGTCAGTCCGGAGACTGGATTGTTCGACGATCCGATCATGCCGACCAGATTGCCGGAAACGGCAGCGAAGAAGAATCCGAGCACGATCATGACTACCGCGGCGACTATGGCTCCGGTGAGCACGGTCGAACTGGAGAGCCCTCCTGAGCTGATGAAGTAGTAATAAAGGCCGACCATCGCCACCAGCACGACGCCCACGCCCGCGAACACAACCCTGGCACTGAGGTCGCGCTCCGTGCGGCTAGTCGCAGCGTGCGACGCAGCGGACTTCTTCAAGTCGGACACCGCGCGAGCCATTCCGGCGCCAAGTTGCTTGCGCATGCGGAACAGCGTGTACGAAGCGCCGACCAGCATGCCGCCGACCGCGATGGGCCGCACAACCGAGAAGTAGACGGATTGCGCCAATAGCGTCCAGGAGATCGGTTGCCCCGCGGGCATGCCTGCCTGGATATACGGTCCCAGCACGAACGTCAGCAGAGGCACCAGCAGTCCCCAAGCGAGGACGCCGCCGGCAAAGTTCAGCGCCGCCAGACGCGGACCGATAATGTAGCCGACGCCGAGATAGGCGGGGCTTACATCCGGCGCGGTGAAAATCGACGCGCCCCCGGTTATGGTAGTCGCCACGCTGGGGTTGGTGCTGGTTCTGAGCAGCAACCGCTTACCGACCTCGCCGATGTTGACGCGGAAGGCGTTGTTCGGGTTAAAGACATTGACCGCGCCGAGCAGATAGATCAACCCGCCGAATCCCATGTTCGCAAACAAGATTTTGGCGGCTCTGGATCCCTGCTGCCCGGCTTTGTGGATCTCCGATGCGGCGACCGACTCGGGGAACGGAAGTTCGGGATCTTCGACCATCACCCGCCGCAGCAAGGTGACGAACAGAATGCCCAGCGTGCCGCCGATGATCATCAAGGCGACGGAATCCCAATATTTGTCCTGCGTGAGTCCGGGCCAAAGCCCCGAAAGCACGAAAGCCGGGATCGTGAAAATCGCGCCCGCCGCCACGGATTCGCCGATGGACCCAATGGTTCGCGTGATGTTTTCTTCGAGCAGCGAGCCGCCCATCAACCGCAGCAGGGCCATGCCGATGACCGCGGCCGGATACGTGGCGGCGATCGTCATCCCGGCCTTCAAACCCAGATAGGCATTGGCGGCTCCCAAGATGCCTGTCAACACCAGGCCCAACAGCACCGCGCGGAAGGTGAACTCGCGCATGCTGGTTTTGTCCGGCACGTAGGACCGGTGCTTCGTTTCGGTTTTGGGGGGCGTCATTGGAGTCGCGACCTCACTTTCTCGCTCAGAGCTTTTCCATCCACGGTCTTCCCGGCCAGCTTGGCCTGCGCGGCTTTCATTACGATACCCATTTGTTTCTGGGAAGTCACGCCGGTCTCGGCCAGGGCCGCTTGGATAGCGGATTCGATCTCGGCTTCGTTGGCGCCGGCCGGCAGGTAGGATTCTATCAGCTTTCGCTCGGACTCTTCCTTGGCGGCCAGCTCCTCGCGCCCGCCTTTGCGGAACATCTCGGCCGCTTCGGTGCGCTGCTTCACCAGCGACTTCAGGATCTGCATTTCGGCCGCTTCGTCCAGCGGCTTCATGGCGTCCACTTCGTGTTTCTTCAGCGCCGTTTTCATCATCCGCAGCGAGCTGAGCCGCGCTTCGTCGCGGGCTTTCATGGCGTCCACCATCTCTTTCTGCACTCGATCGAGTAAGGGCATGATGCTGCTATTCTAAAGGACCAAGCTGCCGCTCTGCACAGGGCTGCGGCTGTGACTTTTTTTCAGGAGCTGCTCGGGCTCCCGCCGCGGCGCCCTTGGACCCGGAATTGGGCGGCCTGACATCGGGAGATCCGCGAGATGCTGGGTTTGCTTCAGATTTCGGGAATGGCGATGGATTCCAGGAGCGGCATAAAAGCAGCGGGCCGAGTGCATGAAGCCGCGGGCCGCCAGCGAGCCTTGCTTCACCATATTTCGCGGCACCGGGTTAGCTTAGCGCTCCGCGAGAGATCGGTCTGGAGGGCGGTGCAATTGATTACTCGCGCGAGTTTCAGATTTTATGTCTCCGGGGTGCCGCGTTCGCCTGGTCCGGCCCGCTCCACCATCCCACGCAGTGTCCCGCAGAGACGCAGACATGTTCCCCGCCGGCCCCAGCAGGCTAACAGCGCCTGCGCCTAAAGATAGCTGCGTGGCAGCCAGCGCGACATTCGCACTTCCTACGGCTACGATCACATGCGTCATTACTATAGTTCTTTTACCAGACAGGCGGATGCTACTTCTCTTAGAGATATCAGATATCTAGGACCTGTATCTCTTTAATATGGCCGAAGGATCGGACTGACCGGCAAGACTATCGTTCTGCGATGTAAGTGGCCGCGATGCCTATCGCGTGCCGATAGTATCAATCAGCACTGAAACGGGTAATCAGGTACTAAATTCCTTGACTGTACTTAGCTACGAAGATTATGATTGGTCTATCAGGAACGCAAAAAGTGAATCTTGATCTAGATTAAAAGGAGTCATATCACATGCCCGCATCGGTAGAAGTCCGCCATACGTTGAACGAGCCGCAGGCTCGCCAGCTCGCAAACGTCAGCAAATCGATCCCCATGATGGAGCAGATCACGCCACGCTGGCTGGTCGCCTCTTTATCCTGGGTGCCCGTGGAAGCTGGCGTCTACCGGCTCAACAAAGTCAAACCCACGCGCCCCGGGACCCGCACGATCGAGTGTCACGCGGACGTGGAACTCGAGCTGCCCGAGATCTACGTCGATTACGAGGAAAAGCCGCGCGAATACACACTGACCGCGGTGACCAGTATTCTGGACGTGCAAACCCGCATCTCCGATCTGTACCGCAGCCCGCATGACCAGATTCGGGAGCAGTTGCGCCTCATGATCGAGAAGGTCAAGGAGCGCCAGGAAGAAGCGCTCATCAACAACCGCGAGTACGGCCTGCTCAACAATATTGCACCGGGAATGAAGGTAAAGGCCAGAACTGGCGCGCCCACGCCCGACGACATGGACGAACTCATCGCCAAGGTATGGAAGGAGCCCAGCTTCTTCCTGGCGCATCCCCGCGCGATTGCCGCTTTCGGGCGCGAATGCACCTATCGAGGCGTGCCGCCGCCCACCGTAACGATGTTCGGTTCCCCATTTATGACCTGGCGCGGGATCCCGCTCATCCCTTCCGACAAACTCCCCTTAAAGGCGGAGACCACCGACATCCTGCTCATGCGTACGGGCGAGAAGAAGCAGGGCGTGGTTGGGCTGTTCCAGCCCGGACTTCCGGGAGAAGTATCGCCCAGCCTGTCAGTTCGTTTCATGGGCATCGACCATAAGGCGATCGCTTCCTACTTGATTTCGTTGTATTGCTCAGTCGTGGTCCTGACCGAAGACGCACTCGGCGTACTAGAGAACGTCCATGTCAACCAATATCACGAGTACAAGTAACGGCGCGGGCTCAAACGGATCCAAATCGAGCGCCCCAAAGTACCCGTTCGGCACGATTCCGCTGCCCGATCCCGCCGTGATCGAGAGGCTCGCGAATGAGTTCTTCCTGGTGATGCCGAAGGACCTCGCGGATGGCGCGGCCGAGGCTCCGCCAGCGCCCGAATCGGAGGAGATTCCCGTCTTTTCGTTTCAGGAAGCGCCTAGCATGGGGGCACCCCCGAGCATGTCGGGGTCACCTCCGGCGTCTCCGCCCGGGCCCTTGACCGAAACCGATCTGCGTGCCATCGCGGCATCCTTGGGGAGCGCGCTGGCGCCGGGCGCTCCTGGCATAGCTCCTTCGCCGGCGGCTCCCGGCTCGCCGCACGATTTCCCCGCTTTGGGGAAGGTTTCGCCGATAGCTATCGCTCCGACGCTACCGCCCGGGCCCGAGTTATTTTCACTTCCAGGAGCTATGGCGGCGCCTTCGTCGCCTCCTACGGCCCCGCCCAGCGGAGCCGATCTAGCTGCCGTCCCACCCGCGGGTGCACCGGCAGTGCCTGGTTTGTCGCCATACCTTCCGGAAGGTGAAAAGGGTGCGTCTCCGCCGACCGCGCCGGCATTGCCCCCGATCGATGAGATGTTCTCCTTTCCACGTGTGCCGGGGATGCCGAACGTCCCAGGCATAGAAACGATCCCGAACCTTGCAACTCCGTCTGCGTCGCCGTCCGCGGCGCCGCCACCACACGATGTGAAGGGGGTCACGCCGGAGGTGCCCGGCGTCCCGGCAAATGGCACATCCGGTTCACCCGCCTCGTTCGCTGGTGAAGAAGCGGTATACCCGGGTGCTCTCAGGCTGTTTCCATCGGTCAGCGAAATGTTCTCCTTTCCCGGTGTGCCCGGCGTGCAGTCCGCGCCGGGCACGCCGGCGCTGCCTTCGTCACCGCCCACGGGGGCGGATCCACGGCCGGCGGTTGCGCCTCCGGCCGTGCCGGGCTCAGCCAATCCGGCCGCAACCGGGACCACCACCACGCCATCCGGCTTTGAGGCGTTCGAGTTCCACCCGGACTTTGCGCCGGAAGAGATGGGAATCGCCAAGCGCCCCTTCGATGCCAGGCTGATCCGCCGCGATTTTCCGATCCTCGAAGAGCAGGTGCATGGACACCCGCTGATCTGGCTGGATAGCGCTGCCACAAGTCAGAAGCCCAATGCCGTGATCGACCGCCTGGCGTCGTTCTACCGGCACGAAAACTCCAACGTGCACCGCGCCGCCCATACACTTGCCGCGCGGGCCACGGACGCCTACGAAAGCGCGCGCGAGAAAGTGCGCCGCTTCCTGAACGCTTCCTCCACGCGCGAGATCGTCTTTGTGCGGGGCGCCACCGAGGGCATCAACCTGGTCGCCAAGAGCTGGGGCGCGCGCAACGTCGGCAAGGGCGATGAGGTTCTCATCACCTGGCTGGAACACCACGCCAATATCGTCCCGTGGCAGCAACTATGCGCCGAAAAGGGCGCGTGCTTGCGGGTGGCGCCGGTCGACGACAGCGGTCAAGTAATCCTGGAGCAGTATGAGAAGCTCCTCTCGCCGCGCACCCGGATTGTGGCTTTCACCCACGTGTCAAACGCTCTGGGGACCATCACCCCGGCTCGCGAGATGGTGGAGATGGCCCACCGCCACGGCGCGCTCGTGCTTATCGACGGGGCCCAGTCTGTCCCGCATATGCGGGAGGACGTGCAGGCTCTGGATTGCGACTTTTTCGTATTCTCCGGGCACAAAGTATTGGGGCCCACGGGAATCGGCGTGCTCTATGGAAAGTCTGGCATCCTCGATACCACTCCGCCGTGGCAGAGCGGCGGCAACATGATCGCGGATGTCACCTTTGAGAAAACTGTTTATCAACCGGCTCCGGATCGTTTCGAGGCGGGGACCGGCAATATCGCGGACGCCGTCGGTTTGGGCGCCGCGCTCGATTATCTGAGCGAGATCGGGATTGAGAACGTGGCGCGCCACGAGCACGAACTCCTGATCTACGCGACTGCCGGGCTCCGCACGGTGCCGGGCCTGCGCATCATCGGTACGGCCGCGGAGAAGGCGGGTGTAATCTCCTTCGTCATCGATGAGGTTCGGGCCGAGGATGTAGGCGTCGCGCTCGATCAGGAGGGCATTGCCGTGCGCGCCGGCCACCACTGTGCCCAGCCCATCTTGCGCCGCTTCGGCCTGGAGGCTACCGTCCGGCCGTCTCTGGCGCTCTACAACACCACCGAGGATATCGACGCTCTGGTGGCCGCGCTGCTGCGCATACAGGCAGGGCGGGGCCACCGGAAGCTATGATCGCTACGAAGGACCCCGCGGCCCGATGATCTTCAAGCAGTATTATCTAAGCTGCCTGGCGCACGCTTCGTACCTCATCGCCGATGAGGGCACACGCGTGGCGGCCGTGGTGGACCCGCAGCGGGACGTGGATCGGTATCTGGAGGATGCCCGGGAGCAGGGCCTCGAGATACGCCACGTATTCCTGACCCACGCGCACGCGGACTTCATCGCCGGCCACCTGGAGCTGCGGGATCGCGCGGGCGCCGCGATTCATTTGGGCGCCCGCGCGAAAACGGAATACCGCTTTACACCGATAAAAGACGGCGACCCAGTGCGCCTCGGCGCTGACGTTGTTCTGCAGGTATTGGAGACGCCGGGCCATACGCCGGAGTCCATCTGCATCGCGGTTTTCGGATCGCAGGGGGAATCGCCTGCGCCAGCGGGAGACGGGGAGCCGTGGGCCGTGCTCACCGGCGATACGCTGTTTGTGGGAGATGTGGGCCGTCCGGACCTGCATGCTTCTTTAGGCTGGGCGCCGGAAGACCTGGCGGCCCTGCTTTACGACTCGCTGCACGGTAAGCTGCTGGCGCTCCCCGATGCCACGCGGGTTTACCCTGCGCACGGCGCCGGATCGCTTTGCGGCAAGGCGCTCGGCTCGGAGAATTTTTCGACCATCGGCATCCAGCGGCGGATGAACTACGCCCTGCAACCCATGAGCAAGGACGAATTTGTCCGCCTCATAGTTGCGGACCAACCTGATGCCCCGCCCTATTTCCCTTATGACGCCGTTCTGAATACCAGGGAGCGGCCCACGCTCGATGAGATGCTCGAGAAGTCGATGAAGCCGCTCACGGTCGACGTAGTGCTGCGGCTGCAGCGGGAGGGCGCGCAGCTTCTGGATGTACGGGAAGCGCCCATCTACGAGGCGGCGCACCTGGCCGGGAGTCTGAATATCGGCTTGGGCGGGCAATACGCTACTTGGGCCGGCACGTTGCTGGATCGCGAACGTCCCATCGTGGTGATCGCAGAGCCGGGCCGCGAATACGAGGCGGAGATGCGGTTGGGGCGTATCGGATTCGATCGCGTGGCAGGCTACCTGGCGGACGGAATGCTGGCGCTGACCTCCCGGCCCGAGCTGCTGACCGGGACCCAGCGCGTCAGTCCGGAGGAACTGGCGGAGGAACTGCATCGGGCGGCGCCGCCGTTTCTGCTCGATGTGCGTGCGCCGCGAGAGTGCAGCCAGACCCGGATCGAGGGTAGCGTAAATATCCCGTTGAACCATCTTCAGGCGAGAATTGCGGAGGTTCCGCGGGACCGCCGCGTGGTGGTCCACTGCGCCGCCGGCTACCGCTCCGCGATCGCCGCCAGCCTGCTGCAGCAGCACGGCTTTGAGAATCTAGCGGACTTAGCCGGCGGCATGCAGGCTTGGGCCGCCCTAGAGCACGCACGAATTTAGAAAGCGAATCTCATGTCCAACATCTATCAAGATAATTCTTTGAGCATCGGCAGGACTCCATTGGTGCGGCTCAACCGCCTGACACAGGGACTCAAGGCCACTGTGCTGGCCAAGATCGAAGGACGAAACCCGTCTTATTCCGTCAAGTGCCGCATTGGGGCATCCATGATCTGGGACGGCGAAAAAAGAGGCGTCCTGAAACATGGCATCGAAATCGTGGAGCCTACCAGCGGAAACACCGGGATCGCCCTGGCGTTTGTGGCCGCCTCGCGGGGCTATGCGCTGACGCTCACCATGCCGGAAACCATGTCCATCGAGCGCCGCCGCGTGCTGGCGGCCTTTGGCGCCAAGCTGGTTCTGACGCCTGGCGCTGGAGGGATGTCGGGAGCCGTGCGGAAGGCTGTCGAGATTGCCGAGTCCGACCCCGAGCACTACTTTCTCCCGCAACAGTTTGAGAACCCGGCTAACCCAGCCATCCACGAGAAAACCACCGGCCCGGAAATATGGGACGATACGGATGGCGCTATCGATGTGCTGGTCTCAGGGGTCGGCACGGGCGGAACCATCACCGGCGTTTCGCGATTCATCAAAAAGGCCAAAGGCAAGCCCATCGTCTCGGTGGCCGTGGAGCCGGCTGCCAGCCCGGTGTTGACGCAGCAGCGCGCGGGTCTGCCGCTCCAGCCGTCGGGCCACAAGATCCAGGGGATCGGCGCGGGCTTTGTGCCGAAGATACTCGATCTATCGCTGGTGGACAGGATCGAGCGGGTCACCAATGAGGAAGCCATCGAATTCGCGCGGCGGCTAACACTGGAAGAAGGCATCCTCTCCGGCATCTCCTGTGGCGCGGCCGCGGCGGTTGCGATCCGTCTCGCGAGAGAGGACGAGTTCGCGGGGAAAACGATCGTGACCATACTGCCCGATTCCGGCGAGCGATACCTCTCCACCGTGCTGTTTGAGAATTTGGCGGTGGCGGGGGCTTAGGCTGGTTGGCACAACCACCAACCACCACCCACTAACCACCGGCCACGGTGGGGTATGCCTATGGATCTGCAAAAAATGAACACCCTGTCCCTGACGTTTGGCAAGGCACTCGAGGCCGGCGTCAGGGGCGGAGATAAGAGCTTCGAACTCCCCAGCCGGAGAGAAGTAGCGGAGATCTGCCGCCGCTACACCAAAGGCTTGTTTCCCCTTTTCTACCACAGCGATCGGGGCAGCAATTTTCCCCGCCAGGCGCGCGTGTACCTCAAGGATATCGAGAAACTCCTGACCGACCATGTCTGCCGCGCTACCCATCTGGAGTGCCACTGTCAGGGCAGAAGGGTGCCGCCCGGGCTCAAAAAAGCGGCCCGGGAACGCGTGGAACTGGCCCTCGAGAGTCTGCCGGAGCTAGCCCGCCTGCTTGCGTCGGATGTCGATGCTGCGTTCTGTAGCGACCCCTCCGCCGCGGGTCTCGAAGAAGTGTTGCTCAGCTTTCCTTCCATCCAGGCTATTACCGTACACCGCCTGGCGAATCGGCTCTATCACCTGGAAGTCCCTTATATTCCACGCATGATGACCGAAGCCGCGCACAGTCACACCGGCATCGACATACACCCCGGCGCCACCATCGGCGAATCGTTCTTCATCGACCATGGCACCGGTGTGGTGATCGGAGAGACGGCCACCATCGGGAACCGGGTCACGCTCTATCACGGTGTCACCTTGGGGGCCTTCAATCCGCTGGTCAAGGACGATCTGGGCCAGTTGCGCCGCGGCCACACCAATAAGCGGCATCCCGACCTGGAAGATCACGTTACCGTGTACCCGAACGCCACCATTCTGGGAGGCAACACGCGTGTCGGGCATCATAGCGTGATCGGAGGCAACGTCTGGTTGACCCATTCCGTAGTGCCCTACAGCAAGGTCGTCGAGAAGGATCCCGAACTCCTCATTCACGATGGAAGCCCGGAGTCGTTAGGTGTGTTCAAGTCCGCTGGTGCGGGCATATGACTCGCTTGCCAGCACTTTCTGAAGCGCCGCCACCAGCCGGGGACCTATCTGCTGGATCTCGGCGATATGCTGCGCGGAAAGTTTTTTCAAGATCTGCTCGCCGGCGTCCGATAGAGCCACGATCACCTGGCGGCGGTCGTGCTCGCTGGCACGGCGAAGCACCATGCCATTGGTCTGCATGCGATCGACTAATTCCACGGCACTGTGATGGCGAACTTGCAAGCGCTCCGCCAGGTAGCCGATGGTCGGGCCATGGGTTTTTCCGTCGAATCCCTTTATGGCCAGCAACAACTGGTGCTGCTGCGGCTCCAGGCCAAGGGCCCGCGCAGCCTTCTCGCTGAAATGCTGAAACTTGCGGATTTGGTAACGGAAATCCGAGAGCGACCGGAACTGGCTCAGCGATATGTCGTCGGTATCTTCAGAGCTTTGCAAATGAACCCTTCTGGTAGTGCAGCGGCGCAATCTACAATTCCCACAGCCGCAGATCAGTCTAGTGATTCTATAGACTATAATCGAATGTCACGCAGTCGTCAAGTCCTGTGCTCATTTCGCACTGGAAAATGCGGACCATGGAGAAGACCGCTGGGCTGGGCGCCGTCTGTTATCCTAAAGAGTTAAGGACCCGCCATGCATATTCGAAAACAACGACTATTAACGCCTGGCCCTACGCCCCTCTATCCGCCTGCCTTGCACGCCATGATGGCGGCGGATATACACCACCGCACGGAAGATTTCCGGAAAGTGTACCGGTCCGCGCTCGCGGACCTCAAAGAGGTAATGGGCACTTCGCATGATGTCCTCATGTTTGCCGCCTCGGGCACCGGGGCGATGGATGCCGCCGTATCGAACCTGTTCTCGCGCGGCGATAAAGTAATCGTCTGCGTCGCCGGCAAATTCGGCGAGCGCTGGGCGGAGATCGCCAAAGCCTACGGGCTGGATGCGACCGTCCTCTCCGTGCCTTATGGCGATGTAGTCACGCCCGAGCAGTTGCAGACTGCCCTGGCGGCCGCGCCCGCCACGCGCGGCGTGTTCGTGCAGGCTTCGGAGACCTCCACTGGCGCGGCGCACGACGTCGAAGCCATGGCGCGCGC
>Ga0181538_10004302_pt1 | contig 13390 bp, 11 predicted proteins | sample PEATcosm2014_Bin_40_FD_119773 | JGI IMG/M metagenome (GOLD analysis project Ga0181538, IMG submission 119773) | Peatland microbial communities from MTU Mesocosm Facility, Houghton, MI, USA - PEATcosm2014_Bin23_30_metaG | ecosystem: Environmental > Terrestrial > Soil > Wetlands > Peat | place...
AACAAGCTCAACAAAGGCGGGCACTTTGCGGCGTGGGAACAGCCGAAGCTCTTTTCTGAAGAGGTTCGCGCGGGCTTCCGATCGCTGCGGTAGGGTTCTGCAAAAAGGAGGCATTATGAAGCTCACGGCGAAGAAGGCTCTTATTACTGGCGGCAACAGTGGCATCGGTCTTGCCACAGCCCGACTTTTCATTGCGGAGGGCGCGCAGGTCGCCATTACCGGTCGCGACCAGAAGACGCTCGATGAAGCGATCGCCGAACTTGGATCGAGTGCGCGTGGCTACCGCGTTGACGTCACCATTGCGGAAGATCGCAAGCGGCTGTTCGCAGCCCTGGCCAAAGATTTCGGGAAGCTCGACATTGTCTTCGCCAATGCCGGCATCTCCGGCCGGACTCCTACCGGCTCAACCGACGAGGCCATTTTTGAGAACGTGATCCACACCAACCTTAATGCCGCTTTCTTTACGGTGAATTCAGCGGCGCCTCTGCTGAACGACAACGGCAGCATCATCTTCAGTGGGTCGGTTCAGAACTATCTCGGCCAGCCTGGCGTCGCCGCATATGCAGCCACCAAAGGTGGTCTCGTCTCGATGGCGCGTTGCATCGCCGCCGACCTCGCACCGCGCAACATTCGCGTGAACGTTGTCGCACCAGGCGCGATCAAAACTCCCATTTGGAAGCGCGGGCCCCGCGCCGCTGCTTCCGAAGAAGATTCCGCTAAGTTGGCGAAGTTCTTCTCTTCTGCGGTTCCGCAGGGCCGCTGGGGCGAGCCGGAAGAAATTGCCAAAGCCGTGCTCTTCCTTGCGTCGGACGATTCCTCCTACGTCAACGCGGTCGAGCTGATAGTGGACGGCGGATTCACGGGTGCCCCGTTTGGAGCTCCCATTTTTCAGGACGTATTTAGGCCGCTTGGTAGCGACGCGAAGTTGGCAAAAGCTCATGCGGATCGAACCGCTAATTGAACTTCGGCCGGTACCTGCCTACGTTCGGGCCGGCCGACGACGGTGGCTCGGGAAAGTAGAGGTAGACATGAAACCCTGGAAAGTAGTCTCGCTAATTCTGTTGGTTCTTGCGGTTGCAGCCGCGGCGTACGGGCTCATTCTTGTGCGACGAGGCTTCAGCGCACTTGACACACCATCAGCGATTGAGGAGTTCGCGGCCACAACGGCGCGCAAAATAGCCGTGCCATCCTCGTATCGCGAACTTCGCAATCCCGTCGTGCCTTCAACGGAGAACATTCGGGGAGGCATGGAACATTTCTCCTATCATTGCTCCGAGTGCCATGGGAATGACGGAGCGGGCCAGACGGTATTCGGCAAGGGCCTCTATCCGAAACCGCCCGACTTGCGTGCAGCCGCGACGCAGAACAAGAGCGATGGTGAGCTCTACTACACCATTGAAAATGGCGTTCGTTTGAGCGGCATGCCAGCCTTCCACGGAACGCACACTGTGCCGCAAACCTGGCGCCTGGTTTTGTTCATCCGGCACCTGCCTCAGATCACGCCCGACGAACTCAATGACATGAAGGGGTGGGACCCGAAGAATCAGGCCGATCCAGCGCATTTCTGAAGGGCTGATACTCCAAAGGAGCACCCGATGAGAGAACCAGACGGCAGATCGCGCCGTAGCTTTCTCAAAGCGAGCTCGATGTTGGGCCTGGGAGTCGCGTTCATGCCGCCAACAATCGGCGAGGCGTTCGCAGATTCCAGAATTGCTGTAAAGGACGACACCATGACCCGAACCAGTGCTACTCAGGCAACCGACAAGACGACGATTCGTCCGTTTCAGGTGAATGTTCCAGGAACGGAGCTTACCGAATTGCGCAGGCGCATCAACTCGACAAGGTGGCCTGACCGGGAAACGGTCACGGATGAATCGCAAGGTGTGCCGCTTGCGACAATTCAGGAACTTGCTCGCTATTGGGGCACAGACTACGATTGGCGCAAGTGCGAGACGAAGCTGAACGCCCTGCCGCAGTTCATGACCGAGATCGATGGGCTGGACATTCATTTCATTCACGTTCGTTCGAAACATGAAAATGCGTTGCCGCTGATCGTCACGCACGGATGGCCCGGCTCAGTCATCGAGCAGCTGAAGATTATCGACCCACTTACCAATCCTACGGCACATGGCGGGAGTGCATCGGACGCCTTCCATCTGGTGATTCCGTCGCTACCGGGATTCGGCTTTTCAGCAAGGCCCACCACGTCCGGCTGGGGTCCCGAACGCACTGCAAGTGCCTGGGCAGTGCTGATGAAGCGCCTTGGATACTCAAAATTTGTGGCGCAAGGCGGCGATTTGGGCGCGGGCGTTTGCACTATGATGGCCAAACACGCACCTCCGGAGTTGCTGGCCATTCACACCAACTTTCCGGGAACAATTCCACCCGACGTCGCGAAGTCGCTTCAGGCCGGCGACCCACCACCGTCCGGTCTCTCTGCCGACGAAAGCCGCGCTTACCAGCAGCTTACGGTATTGTTTGCGAAGCGACGCGCCTACGCACAAATGATGGCGACGCGCCCGCAAACGCTGTACGGATTTGCGGATTCACCCGTCTGCCTGGCGGCCTGGCTCTTTGACCACCCCGACGGTTATGGCCAGCCGGCGGCACCGATCACCTCGGCAGTGCTCGGGCGCACGATTAATGGACACTCCGCGGGTGACCTGACACGAGACGATGTGCTCGACGACTTTACGCTCTACTGGTTGACGAATACGGCGATTTCTGCGGCTCGTTTCTACTGGGAACTTCATCTCAATCTTTATAACGCGGCCAATGTCTCCATCCCAGCTGCCGTGAGCGTCTTTCCCGGCGAGAACTATCAAGCCCCGCGAAGTTGGACGGAGCGGGCGTATCACAAACTCATCTACTACAACCAAGTAGACAAGGGCGGGCACTATGCGGCCTGGGAACAGCCGCAACTTTTTTCGGAAGAGCTTCGCGCGGGCTTCAGATCACTGCGCTAATTGGCCCGAGGTCCGGGGCGGACGGCGCGCATTCATTAGGGTGCGCGCCGTCTGCCAAGGTGAAACCCGCCAACGTCGATTCCAGTCCAATGGGGAAATGAATGAGTACAAACGCGAACACACGGATCGCAACCGGCGAAGGCTCCCGTCGATGCTTGCGGGCCTCACGCATGGCGTTGGTGACTTCTGTGATGTTCGCAGCATTTCTATTGCCGGCCCAAGTGGAAGGAAAGGAAAGTTCCGTGGAACATCCTACTTTTTATCGCACGATACAAATCGACGGGCTCTCGGTGTTTTACCGAGAGGCCGGGCCCAAAGATGGGCCAACGCTGCTGCTGCTGCACGGACTGCCCTCTTCATCGCGGATGTTCGAGCCTCTCTTCACACGGCTTTCCGATCGCTATCACATGGTGGCGCCGGATTATCCCGGCTTCGGACACAGCGATTGGCCCGACCCCAAAAAATTCGCCTACACCTTCGATCACATTGCCGAAATCGTGAATCACTTCACCGAAGCGCTCGGACTATCGCACTACTCGCTGTACATGCAGGATTACGGCGGCCCCGTTGGTTTTCGCATGATCCTGGCGCATCCCGAGCGAGTGGAATCGCTGATCGTCCAGGACGCGGTAGCGCATGACAGCGGTCTGGGAGCGAACTGGAAGACGCGGCGCGCTTTTTGGGCCGATCGCGCTCCGAACGAAAGCGCGTTGCGCGAAAATCTGCTCTCGCTTCCTACCACGCGTGCGCGCCACGTGGGCGATGATCCCAACGTGGAACGTCACGACCCGGATTTGTGGACCGATGAATATTATTTTCTGAATCGGCCAGGCCAGGCCGAGATTCAAAGCGATCTTTTCTACGATTACCGCACGAACGTGGACAGTTATCCGAAGTGGGATGCCTGGATGCGAGAGAAGCAGCCGCATCTGCTGGTGATATGGGGCAAGTATGAATCGTCGTTCGACCCCTCGGAGCCGGAAGCCTATCGCCGCGACGTGCCGAAGGCCGAAGTGCACATTGTCGATGGAGGGCATTTCGCATTGGACACGGCTGCCGATGAGATCGCCGCATTGGTCCGAGGCTTTGTCGGTTCTTCACGTTGAGGGCTCTCTGGACGGCACGTCCCGTGACGCGGCTACTGCGCGGCTGCAAACTTAAAGGAGATTTATGTACTTCAAGACCGCCGAGGTTGCGGGCGTCAAGATCTTCTACCGCGAGGCCGGGGACCCATCGAAGCCGACCATCGTGCTGCTGCACGGTTTCCCCTCCTCGTCGTACCAGTTCCACGACCTTATTCCGCTTCTGGCGGATCGATTCCATGTCATCGCGCCCGACTACCCCGGCATGGGATACAGCGAGGCGCAGGACCCAACCGTCCTGCGACCGACTTTCGACGACGTGACCAGGGCTATCGGCGCGTTCATCGAGCAGCGCGCGCCCGGGCCACATATTTTTTATATGCACGATATCGGAGGTCCGATCGGAATGCGGATCGCGACGGCGCATCCCGAGCGGATCGCCGGCCTGATTTTTCAGAACTTCACCATTTCAGTGGAGGGTTGGAACCCCGAGCGCCTGAAAGTCTACGAGCGGCTCGGCGGCCCTGAAACCCCGGAGAATCTGGCAGAGACCCAGCAATTGGCCACCGTGGAGCGCGACATGTTCCTTCACAAGAGGGGCGCGCGCCAGCCCGACGCCCTGAATCCGGACAATTGGGCGATCGACGCCTATGCGTTCTCGATCGAGGCGAATCGGGTCTTCATGTCGAGATTGCTTATGAACCTCGCGACGAACATTCAGCTTTACCCGGAATGGACCGCCTATCTGAAGGAGCGGAAGCCGAAGGCGCTTATCCTTTGGGGGCGAAACGACCCTCTGTTTACGCCGGCGGCCCCGGAATTCGTGAAGCAGATTCTGCCCGCCGCCGAGCTGCGCTATTTCGACGGCGGCCACTTCGTGCTTGACGAGTACGCCGACGCGATGGCCGAGGCGATCATCGAGACGTTTTCCCGATAGGACCGACTCGCGATGCGGTCTGTCGGGCGGCTCGCCAGAGCAAGTGAAGTTCGAGCAGAATACGTGGTGACATTGAGCAGCTTGCGGGACTTGACCGACGGGTCGCCCTCGGGCTGCTTGGCGCGGCCGCAATAGATCACCCTCTCGACTGGTTCGACGACGCTTCAGGCCGGGGCGCTTAACGCAAAAGAGGTACTTCCATACCCTTCCTTTCTTGGTAAGAAAAAAACACCGCATGTCGTGATGTGGTCTGGTTCGCGATCGGGCACAGTGTGTTCCTCGACGCCGCGTGGTTCGTTCCGCATGGGTCGGGCGTGCCCGGCAAGTCCTAAAGGAGGCCAATCGTGATGCAAGAAGAACCGAATGGGATTTCGCATCGCCGTCTTTTCGAAATGACTGGTCTTCGCACCGCAGGGCACGCCATGCATGGTGACGGCTCCCGCAGCCACCGTGGCACCTTGATAGCAGCGGGTATTTGTTGCCTGCTTCTGCTTGCTGTCCCGAGCTTCGCCCAGACCGTTCCGGCCGCCAATGCCAAGGCTGCCGTCGTTAGCTCACTTTCCGCGAAGCCGCATACCTCGACCGAAGACACATCAATTCGCCCGTTCCACATCAGCGTTCCAGAAGAGCAGCTTGTTGATCTCCGGCGACGGATTGCGGCGACGCGATGGCCCGACAAGGAAACGATCAATGACGAATCCCAGGGCATCCGGTTGGCGGAGATGCAAGAACTCGTGCGCTACTGGGGCACCGACTACGACTGGCGGAAGGGCGAGGCGAAGCTGAATGCCTTGCCGGAGTTCGTGACCACGATCGACGGTGTGGATATTCAGTTCATCCACGTACGTTCGCGCGAGCCGAACGCGCTCCCACTGATCCTCACCCATGGCTGGCCCGGGTCGCCGCTGGAGTTCCTGAAGGTGATAGGCCCGCTCACTGACCCCGTCGCCTACGGCGGGCGCGCGCAAGACGCCTTCGACGTCGTGATCCCCGCCATCCCGGGCTACGGCTTCTCGGGCAAGCCCACCGATCTGGGCTGGAATCCCGACCGCGTGGCGCGGGCTTGGGATGTGCTCATGAAGCGCTTGGGCTACACCCGTTACGTGTCGCAAGGTGGCGATCACGGATCGGTCATCTCCGACGCACTGGCCCGCCAGGCGCCCCCTGGACTGGTCGGTATCCATCTCACCATCCCCGCCACGATTCCCGCGAACCTGGTCAAGGGCATCAACAGCGGCGATCCGCCGCCCACCGGGCTGACCGGCCCGGAACTGCGCGCGTACAACGCCCTGAGTACCTTCTTCGGAAGAAACGCGGCCTACGGAGCGATGATGGTGACCCGTCCGCAGACCATCGGCTACGACCTGGCCGATTCGGCCAGCGGTCTGGCCGCCTTTACCTACGAAAAGATCGCCGAGTGGTCCGACAGCGACGGCTACCCCGATCGCGTGATCGGCCGCGACGAAATACTCGACGACATCACGCTGTATTGGCTCACCAACACAGGCGCCGCTTCGTCCCGCTTCTATTGGGAAAATAACAACAACAACTTCAGCGCCGCGGCACAGAAGACCAACCAGATCAAAGTGCCGGTGGCCATCACGGTGTTCCCGCACGAGATCTATCAAGCGCCGGAGAGCTGGTCACGGCAGGCCTATCCGTCGCTGTATTACTTCCAAGAAGCCGCCAAGGGCGGTCACTTCGCCGCCTGGGAACAGCCGGAAATCTTCTCCCAGGAGCTACGAGCCGCGTTCAGATCGCTGCGCTAATTCGAACGCTTAACCAACGAGATTCCAGAATGAGCACGATGAAATCGAATAAAGGAGAAGCAAAAATGAGTACGATCAATTTTTCCGAAGAAGCAAAACCCAATCGGCGTCGCTTCTTGGGCACTGCCGCCATGACCATCGCTGCCGCCAAGCTCGGCATTTTCGGCTCGAAGGACGCGCAAGCCAGCACTCCAGAACTGGCGGGTGCAACCGCAACAAAGGCGGGCGCCGACGCATCGTTTGGTCCTCTAAGACAGATCGATGCCGGGCTACTCAATGTTGGATACGCTGAAGCTGGCCCCGCCAATGGTCCCGCCGTAATTCTTCTGCACGGCTGGCCGTACGACATTCACAGTTTTGTCGATGTTGCCGCTATTTTGGCATCGGCAGGCTATCGCGTGGTCGTCCCTTATCTGCGCGGCTACGGCTCAACGACCTTTCTTTCCAGCGAAACCATGCGCAACGCCCAGCAGTCGGCCGTCGGCCTCGACATCATCGCTCTGATGGATGCGCTCAAGATCCAGAAAGCCATCGTAGGCGGATTTGACTGGGGCGCGCGCACGGCGGACGTCATGGCAACACTCTGGCCGGAACGCTGCAAGGCGATCGTTTCCGTCAGCGGCTATCTGATCAGCAGCCCAGAGGGCAACCAGGTGCCGTGGCCACCCGAGCCTGCATTCCTGTTTTGGTACCAGTATTATTTCGCTACCCCAGTCGGCAAGGCCGGTTATGCGAAATACCTTGACCAGTTCAATAAGTTCATCTGGCATCAGGCTTCGCCAAAGTGGAATTTCGACGATGCCACGTACGACCGCACAGCAGCGTCTTTCAAAAATCCCGACCACGTTGACATCGTGATGCACGACTATCGCTGGCGGCTTGGCCTGGCCGACGGCGAGCGGAAATATGACGATCTGGAAAAGCGGCTGGCCGCACTTCCTCCCATCACCGTGCCCTCGATCACCATGGAAGGTGACTCCAACGGTGCAATCCACGCGCCCAGCACGGCGTATCGCGATAAGTTCTCGGGCAAGTATGAGTACCGCCTCATCACCGGCGGTGTCGGGCACAATCTGCCTCAAGAAGCGCCGCAGGCGTTTGCCAAGGCCATCGTCGATGTCGACAAGTTCTGACCGGAGTTAGCTTGCGGATGCCCTATGGGAAATGACGCTTTGTCAAACGGATTTCCAAGGGACAAGGGATTCTGTTGGTTGACGCTGGCGTTTTACAAATCTGACTTTCGATTTAGGTGAACGCATGGGAGGAAAGAACATGGCAAATGTGAAGGATAACGCTAGCGGCGCGAGGGTAGACCTGAAGCTCGAGGTCGTCATCATCTCCGTCGCGGATGCCGACCGCGCGAAGCAGTTCTACGCGAAACTCGGCTGGAGGCTGGACGCAGACATTGCCGGTGGTAACGACTTCCGCGTGATCCAGTTCACGCCGCCTGGCTCGCCGTGCTCGGTCCAGTTCGGCAAGGCACTTACGTCGGCCGCACCCGGCTCGGCCAAGGCGTACTTGGTGGTTTCCGACATCGTGGCCGCGCGGGACAAGCTGGTTGCCCTCGGCGCCGATGTGAGCGAGTTCTTCTATATTGGCGCGCATGGCCGGGTCAGCGGTCTGGATCCGGAGCGCCGCAGCTACAGCTCGCGCGCCACGTTCAGCGATCCCGACGGCAACGTGTGGCTGCTGCAGGAAGTCACGACGCGGCTTCCGGGGCGCGTCGAACCTGGCGCGACTACGTTCGGCTCCGCGCGCGATCTGGCGAACGCTATGCGGCGAGCGGAGGCCGCCCACGGCGAGCACGAAAAGCGCATCGGCAAGGCAGATCCGAACTGGCCCGACTGGTACGCCGCATACATGGTGGCGGAGCAGGCCGGGACGGAGCTACCAAAGTGAGCGAACGCGTAAGTGCGAAGGGCGAAGGGCGGTGCTCAAAAATCTGAGAGGAGGGACACTATGAAACGGATCATTTTCTTGCTGCTTGGAGTTGCAACCCTGGCCGGCATTTTCTCCTACATGGCCCGCGCTTCTGGACAGTCCGACGAAGACGCCTCCCCGATCTACGGAGTGAAAATCCCCGCCGGATACCGCGATTGGAAATTGATCGCCGTGGACCACCTTCTGCTGGCAGGCAAGTCCGACCAGTTGCGCGCTCAACTCGGCAACGATATAGCGATCAAGGCATTTAAGGAAGGGACGCTGCCGTTCCCGGACGGCGCCATCATTGCCGCGATTCATTGGACTCGTGTCCCGTCGGAAGCCAACAACAAAGTGCTGGACGGCCCATTCCCCGGCACTCAATCCTTCCTGATCGGATCCCGCGTGAATGTTCAGTTTATGGTCAAGGATTCAAAGAAGTACGCGGCGACGGCCGGCTGGGGGTTCGCTGACTTCAAGGATGGAAAGCCGGGCAGCGAGGCGCTCCACCAGACCTGCTTCCCCTGCCACGCGCCCGCGAAAGATCACGACTATGTCTTCACCCATTACGCGCCTTGAAAACCGAAGGTAAGTTAGCCGACCAAGGAGACTCGAGTATGAGTACGCTCAATAAGAACGGTTCCTTGCGGTTTGGGATTTGGATGCGTCGCGCTCTGTGCGCGGCGCTGATCGTCGGAGGCGTCGCCATGGCCACATTCCATTCAGGCAAATCCGCTGTTCGCGCTGCCGGCATGATTAGCCTTCGCGACGAAGGGTCCATGCCGGACTTGGGCGGCGCCATCGGCTGGCTCAACTCGGCTCCCCTGAGCACCAAGTCGCTCCGCGGAAAAGTTGTGCTGGTGGGTTTCTGGACGTACACCTGCATCAACTCGCTGCGCCCCCTGCCCTACGTGAAGGCGTGGGCGGCGAAATATAAGGACGCGGGCCTGGTTGTGATCGGCGCGCACACGCCTGAATTCTCGTTCGAGAAGGAACCGGTGAACGTGGAAAACGCCGTGCGCGATTTGAAGGTGGTCTATCCGGTGGCCATTGACAGCAACCACAGGATTTGGGACGCCTTCCACAACGAATACTGGCCGGCGCAATACGTTATCGATGCGAAAGGGCGGATTCGCTATCACCACTTCGGCGAGGGCGAGTATGCCGAGCTTGAACGCGTCATCCAGGAGTTGCTGAAGGAAAACGGAGCCACTGGCTTTGATGAGAACACGGTCAACGTAACCGCCGACGGAGTGGAGGCAGCACCGAGCCGGGATGAAGAGTCGCCTGAAACTTACGTTGGCTATCTTCGCGCCGAGAATTTCGCATTGCCCGAACGTTTGGCCCACAACTCGCCGAAGATATACAACGCGCCTGTGAGACTCGCGTTGAATCACTGGGGATTGAGCGGATCGTGGAATGTGGGTGAGGAGAGCGCCGTGGTTCAGGTGGCGCCGGCCAAGATTGTCTTCCGGTTCCACGGCCGCGACCTGCACCTGGTGCTGGCTCCGACGAAGGATGGCAAGCCGGTTCGCTTCAGGGTAATGCTCGACGGCAACGCGCCCGGCGACAATCACGGCTCTGATTCCGCCCCCGACGGCAGCGGCGAGGTGCGAGAGCCGCGCCTCTATCAGCTCATCCGGCAAAAGGATCGAATCGAAGACCGGACCTTCGAGATCGAGTTCCTCGATCCCGGCGCTCAGGCGCTGGACTTCACGTTTGGTTAGTTCGCGGCGAGGAGTTTTTCGAATTGGGGTTCGTCGAGGATGGGGACGCCAAGGGATTTGGCCTTGTCGAATTTCGAGCCGGGGTCGGTGCCGACGACGACGTAGCTGGTTTTCTTGCTCACGGAGCCGCCGGCTTTGCCGCCGTGCGATGCGACGAGCGCTTCGGCCTCTTCGCGGCTGCGATTCGCCAGCGTGCCCGTGAAGACGAACGTCTTCCCCGCTAGCTTTGCGCTCACCGGCGCTTGCCGCTCTTCCTTCATGTTGACGCCGGCCTGCTTCAGGCGTTCGACGAGCTTGCGGTTCGCCGACTCGGAGAAAAACTCGCGCACGCCTTCCGCGATTTTCGGGCCGACCTCGTGCACTTCCTCGAGTTCCTCGAGACTCGCGTCGGCGAGCTTCTCCATCGAGCCAAAATGCGCGGCAAGGAGCTGCCCGGTGCGTTCGCCGACGAACGGAATGCCGATCGCGTAGATCAGGCGCGCGAGGCTGTTCTTTTTGCTCGCGGCGATTTCGTCGAGAAGATTCTGCGCCGATTTTTCGGCCATGCGCTCGAGGCCGGCCAGCGTATCGAGGTCGAGCTTGTAAAGGTCGGCGAAATCCTTGACGAGGTTTTTCTCGATCAACTGGTCGACGATTTTGTCGCCGAGGCCGTCGATATTCATGGCGTGCCGCCCGGCAAAATGCAGAATCGATTCGCGGCGCCGCGCGGGACAGGAAACATTGACGCAACGATATGCCACTTCGCCCTCGGCACGGTGGACGCGCGTGCCGCAGACGGGGCAGTGCGTGGGCATCTTGAACGGCTTTTCTTCGGCGCCGTGCTTCACCACTTTCAGCACGTGCGGGATCACTTCGCCGGCGCGCTCGACGAGGACCGTATCGCCCGCGTGGATGTTCAACCGCTCGACTTCGTCCATGTTGTGCAGCGTGGATTTCACTACAGTGACGCCGCCGATCTGCACCGGTTCGAAAACCGCAAAGGGCGTGAGCACGCCGGTGCGGCCGACGCTGACGAGAATTTCCTTGACGACCGTGGTTTCCTGGTGCGCGGGATACTTGTAGGCGATCGCCCAGCGCGGCGCTTTCGACGTGAAGCCGAGCTCGTTCTGCAGGCTGATTTCGTCCACTTTCACGACGATGCCGTCGATTTCGTAAGCGAGCTTTTCGCGTTTCGAGTCCCAACTTTCGATGTAGCGCTCGACTTCCGCCAGCGAATGGCAGAGTTTCCAGTCTTCGCTGGCCCTGAATTGCATCGTCGAGAGCGCTGCGAGGGCTTCGGAAAGGCGCTTCTTCGGGACGCGGCCGTTCACCAGCAAGTAGTACGCGAAAAAATCGAGGCGGCGCGAAGCCGTGATTTTCGGATCGAGAACGCGGACGGCGCCCGCAGCCGCGTTGCGCGGGTTCGCGAAAATCTTGCCGCCCTGCTCTTCCTGCTGGTCGTTCATGGCCTTGAAGGCTTTCCGAGGCATGATGACTTCGCCGCGAACCTCGAAATCGCCGGGGATGCCGGCTTTCTTTAACAGGGCAGCGTCGACGCTCAGGGGAATGGAGCGAATCGTCTTCACATTCGGCGTGACGTCCTCGCCCGTCGTGCCGTCGCCGCGCGTGACACCGCGAACGAGCGTTCCCTTTTCGTAAATCAGCGAGAGACTCGCGCCGTCGAACTTGTGCTCGGCAACGTAATCGATTTTGTCGCGGCCGATGAGTTCGCGCACGCGACGGTCGAATTCGCCGAGCTGCTCGAAGGAATACGTGTTGTCGAGCGAGATCATCGGCGTCTTGTGCTGGAAGGTCTGCAAGCCTTCGCGCGGCTGTCCGCCGACGCGCTGCGTGGGCGAGTCCGGGGTGATCAGCTCGGGATGCTCGGCTTCGAGCTTCTTGAGCGCCTCCATCTTGCGATCGAAGGCAGCATCGGAGATTTTCGGATCGTCGAGAACGTAATAGAGGTATTCGTGATGCCGGAGATCTTCGCGCAGGCGTTCGATTTCGGCGGCGACGCGCCCTTTGGTCACGGGAGACATGGAAACCTCGGCAGCGGGATGCAGTCGGTCAAATCCGCCGGCTATTATACAATGCCCGATTGTTTCGCAAGCCGTGGGCCATGAAGACGGCTGGGACAACGACGACCAATGCCAGACGGAATCAAAAACGCGCTGTTGATCTACAACCCGACGAGCGGGCGCAGGCGCAAGCGCCGCTTTGAAGAGATCGAGAAGGCCGTCCGAATCCTGAAGGACGCGGGCATCACCATCGAGATCGCCGCGACCACGGCGCCGGGCAGCGCTCAGGCGCTGGCGCAACATGCCCTTCAACAGCGGCAGGACCTGGTGATTGCGTGCGGCGGCGACGGCACCGTGAACGAAGTGGTGAACGGGCTTGCCGGGAGCCAGCTTCCGATGGCCCTGCTGCCCGCCGGAACGGCCAACATTCTGGCGAAGGAACTCAGCGTCCCCTGGGACATTCCTCACGCGGCAAGGCTGATTCCCGGCGGCATCGTGCGGCGAATCGCGCTGGGACTTGCGAGCGCGGTGAGCGAAAACGGGAGAAGGTCGGACCCTCCGGGGCGCTATTTTCTGTGCGTCGCGGGCGCGGGACCGGACGGCGCGATCGTCAACGGCGTGGATGAGATTTTCAAAAAGAATGCGGGGATCGTGGCCTACTGGGTGGAAGGAATGAAACAACTCTTTCGCTACGATTTCCCGGAGATGCGGGTGTTTTCGGGCAGGCAGGAACGGCGCGCAACGATTATCGTCATCGGACGCACGGCGCACTATGGCGGGCCGTTCAAGATAACCACCGAAGCCAGCCTGTTCGAGGATTCGTTCGAGATGCTGACGAACTCTTCCACCAGCCGGCTGCAGTATCTAGCGTGCCTTCCGGCGCTGTGGATGGGGAAGCTGCGCGGCAGAAAAGGCATCGACACTTGGAAGGATACCGAGGTGGTGTGCGAGCCCGCCGACGAACGCATGGTGTACGCGCAGGTGGACGG
>Ga0181538_10004303_pt1 | contig 13387 bp, 10 predicted proteins | sample PEATcosm2014_Bin_40_FD_119773 | JGI IMG/M metagenome (GOLD analysis project Ga0181538, IMG submission 119773) | Peatland microbial communities from MTU Mesocosm Facility, Houghton, MI, USA - PEATcosm2014_Bin23_30_metaG | ecosystem: Environmental > Terrestrial > Soil > Wetlands > Peat | place...
AGTTCCTCCTGGGGGAGGCGCAGGCCGATGCCCTCGGCGAGCACCGCCACGCCGAAGGGGCGGCCGTGGGCGATCCGCTTGAGCATCGAGGTCTCGAGGACGTCCACCAGGCGCGACAGCGGGATGGGGTCGTCGCCGGGGAACTCCTCCCCGATCACCGCGAGAGTGGCCCCGGCCGACTTTGCGATGCCCAGGGCCAGATGGCCGGCCGAGCGGCCCATGGCCACCACCAGGTACCACCGCTGGGTGGTGATGGCGTCGGTCATCAGGTTGTTGACGAGCTGGACCCCCACGCTCCGCGCCGTCTCGAAGCCGAACGTCGGTATGCCGCCCGGTAGCGGCAGGTCGTTGTCGATGGTCTTCGGCACGTGCGCCACGCGCAGGCTCCCGCCGGCCGCCTCGGCCAGCCGGGACGCCGAGAACGCGGTGTCGTCCCCGCCGATCGTCACGAGCGCGTCGATCCCCAGCTTCTGCAGCGACTCCAGACAGGCGTGCAGCCTCCAGTCCGGGTCGGCAGCGTCCTCGTCGCGCACCGTGGGGTTGGCCCGCGAGGTCCGGAGAATCGACCCGCCCAGCACGTGGATCCTCGACACGTCCGTGATGGACAGGGGCCGTGCCTCCTCGATCCGGCCCTCGATGAGGTGCTCGAAGCCGTCCATGATCCCCAGGACATCCCACCCGGAGTTCCGGGCCTCGATCGTGGCCGCAGAGATGACCGAGTTCATCCCCGGGGCGGGGCCGCCACCGCACAAGATCCCCAGTTTCATGCCCCCATCGTTCCAGCGACGAGGCGATCCTGGCAAGCGAACCGGCCCCGGACCTCGATCGCACGTCGAGGGTTCGGCTTGTACCCATACCGCACTCACCGGCCCTGATCAGCTCCCGATAGCCAGGGTCCGCTACCGCGCGCACAGCTGATCTCCATTTTTCCGGTCAGCTGGTTGACCTCTGGCGCGGCAGGGCCGACAACGGGGCAGACTAGGGCGATGAGAACCGAGTCTTTGGGGTCTTCATATCTGGCTCTGCCCGACGGCGCTGGATCGTATCCGGGCCTCGTCGTCATTCATGAGGCCTTCGGGCTCAACGACAACATCCGCGGCATCTGCGGCCGGTTCGCCGCGGAAGGATACGCCGCCCTCGGTGTCGACCTGTTCGAAGGCCGCAACCACGTCGTCTGCGTGGCGGGATGTTCGCGGGCACGATGGCCGGAAATCTCAACTACTACGGTGTTTCGGCACTGAAGGCAGCGCTCGGGCAGCTGGCCGGCCATCCCGAGGTCGATGCGTCCCGGATCGGCGCCGTGGGTTTCTGCCTCGGTGGTTCTATCGTGCTGACGTGGGCCTGCGCCGATGACCGGCTGACCGCGATCGCCCCGTTCTACGGGACCGCGCCCAGGCCGCGGAAGGCGATCCGCCGCCTGTGCCCGGTCGTCGGCTCATGGCCGGACAAAGACATCACCACCAAGGCCGCCCAGGTGCTGGAAACCGAGCTCACCACCGCCGGTGTCCCACACGACCTGAAGGTCTACCCCGGAACCAAGCACTCCTTTTTCAATGACCAGCTGCGCGCCTACCATCCCACCGCCGCTGCCGACTCCTGGCAGAGGGTGCTGGCCTTCTTCGCCGAGCATCTCCGGCGTGGCCTGCCGGGAACGGTCTAAGCCTGGTCATGGCCCTGACCGTGGTGGTGGTGCCGAGCGGCTGACCGTTGCAACCGCCGCTGGTCAGGACGCGCTTTCAGCTTCGCTTCCATCTGTCACCCTGACATCACATCGGGGTCACAAAACCGGTGTGCGTCATCTCATGCAGTCGCCTGCGACAGACGGCATTCGCGCCTCTGCTGCCTGGCGAGCATCGGTACCAGGCCGGCGCCCGAATGGGAGACGCTCGGGCGCTGTTGCCGGGTGTGGACCTGAGTTGTGCATCAACGCCGGTTGCGCCCCTTCTCGAGCAAGGTATTCACGATCGTGACGAGACTGTGGTCGTCGTAGGGCTTCTTGAGGACGGCGTCGGCGGCTCCCGCGAGGTGGGTGTCCCCGCTCGCGGCGAGGATCGGGATGCCTGCCGTGGCCGGATCACTGCGCAGCTGCCGGATGAACTCGACGCCATTCATGATCGGCATCATGATGTCGGTCACCACCAGATCCGGTCCCCATTGCTGCACTGCCTTCAGCCCGGCGGCGCCGTTCTCCGCGACGGTTACGTCATGCCCCTGCTTCCGCAGTGTCCGTCCAACCAGGAACCGCTCGTCCGGCTCGTCATCGACCACGAGAATCCTGGCCACCCAGGCCCGGCCCCCTCCGGAATATTACTCTAAGAAATATTACCTTTACATAGAGTAGCATCGCTATGTCAGGCATGATTTTGGCCGAGTTCGCCGTGTTAAGACCATGCAGCTTCGCCGTCGCTCCGCGAGCCTGGACACGGCGGCCACGGCGAAGGGCAGGCAGCGTTACCTCGTTGTCAGTGAGCGAGATACCCCGGGGAACTGTGCGCGGCTTCGATTTCCAACCACCCGTTCCAGGTGAGACGATGTGGTCATGAGCGGCGAGAATAACCCGTTGCGGCAGTTGGCCGCCGCCTGGGAGGCCGCCACGGCCGTGGTGACCGAGTGGGCAGAGCAGACGGCGGCCATAACCAGCGAGGCGTTCCATAAGCTCTCCAGCGACCCGGCCATCCGCGCGGTACTGGAGTCCTGGCGAACCACCCTCGTCTGGGGCCAGCGTGACTGCGAGTGTGTCTGCGCCAGGTCGCACCCAGACGACATGGGAATATGTGACAAACGTGCAGTGATCACGCGGCGGCTGCCGACGCACCTGGGCGGCGCCGTGGACGTGCCGCTGTGCGCCCCATGCGCAGTGGCGCAAGGTGTCGCGGAGATGCCCCGGTTACCCTGCATGATGGGGACTGTCGCCAGCGGCGGCAGTCCGGGATGGGAAGCTGACGGCAGGGCAGCCCGCCACAATCCGGGCATTCCCATTGATACGTTTCGTTGGCCAGCGATGGTCTGGCAGTCGAACAGGTGCTGGGCGAGGCCTCCGCGCGCCCTGAAGGCTTGGGCCTCCGCGCGCCCCGAATATGCCTGACTGCGCAGAGAAATCGGCCCAGGTAATAGGCAGGATCTGATCGACCCGGCCGTGCTGCGACCCGGCAGGGACCCGGCAGGCTCGGACGTGAAGATCGAGGTGGGCAGGCCGGGCCGGGTGGAGGCCGAGAAGATCCTCGCCATCTAGCTGACCGCATCCCCTATTTTCCCGGATTTATTTGGAAAAAATGAACAATTCGGTAAACAAGTGGCGCGAGCGCCGCGTCAACAGACTGGGTGGTACCAGCGTGCGGACGGAAGACATCGCCGGGGCCCGGGGTGATGTCTGGAGCCGACTGCAGCGAAGGGGAGGAACCGCAACCAGTGGATTCGATCTTGTACGTGGCTTTTATGGCCGTTTCGGACTCTGCTCCGACCGCATCCATTTGGCCCGCCTTTCTGCACGGTGCGGCGTTCGGTGCGGGGATACTCGCAGCCTTCGGGGCCTTCTGCGGGGTCCTGCTCGCTGGCGACGCCGCCCGGCGGAGGGCGGTGGCCCGGGCCCGGCTGAGGCGCGCCCTCGCGGCCCTCGACGCTGAGGACATTGTCACCCTGATCCAGCAACAAAGGAACGCCGAGTTACGGCGCACGCTCACCCAGCGCGCACCGGGCGTTGCGGATCGCCATGACCTGCAAGTATTTGGTGAACGGGTTGTCCATTCCCGGTCCGCTTTTGGGTCTAGCCAGACCAACGGGGACCTGGGGCCGGGGGAGGGACCTCACGTTCGGAGTGTGATCGCCCGTCGTCATCGCGGGCGAGCAGATTTCCGGTCAGCGCCGCGGGGCGTACATGATCACGGCCACGCCGGCCAGGCAGATCGCCGCGCCGATGATGTCGAAGCGGTCCGGGCGGTAGCCGTCGGCGACGACGCCCCAGATCAGTGACCCCGCGATGAAGACCCCGCCGTAGGCGGCGAGGATCTGGCCGAAGTGGGAATCGGGCTGGCCGGTGACGACGAACCCGTATATGCCGAGGGCGATGACGCCAGCCCCGATCCAGGCCCAGCCGCGATGCTCGCGGACCCCCTGCCAGACCAGCCAGGCCCCGCCGATCTCGAAGAACGCGGCCAGAATGAACAAGCCAACGGAACGAAGAATGAGCACGAGCCCACCTTCCCAGACCAAGCAGCCAATCATGCCGAACGGACCTGTGCCGGACCCTTCCGGCCGTCCGGAGCCGCGGACGAGAGGACGCGGATGGCTGGCCGCCCGCGCCTGCGGGCCAGCGGATGAGCGGAGCGGATTCTTGTGTTATAGCGGCGTGACATTAGAATCACGCGGGTCGCCTGTTGCGCGACACGGCGAAATGGGCCCGGCAAGGGCCCCGTCGGCCCAGGGTGGTCGGCGCGCGGAAGGAGAAAAACCGCAAGTGACGGTCGTTGATGAGGCGCGCCGGCGCGCTCGGGAAGACAGGCGCGACGGGCACCAGCGCCCGGCCGGCCCAGCCGGGCCGGCGGGTTCAGAGGTGCTGGCCGAGGCGGGCCGGCGGCGCGCGTTCGCGGTGATCAGTCACCCGGACGCGGGCAAGTCGACGCTCACCGAGGCGCTGGCGCTGCACGCGTCGGCGATCACACAGGCCGGTGCCGTGCACGGCAAGGCCGGCCGGCGCGGGGTGACTTCGGACTGGATGGCCATGGAACGTGACCGCGGCATCTCCATCACCTCCGCGGCGCTCCGCTTCGACTACGGCGGCATGGTGCTGAACCTGCTGGACACCCCCGGCCACGCCGACTTCTCCGAGGACACCTACCGGGTGCTGGAAGCCGTCGACTGCGCCATCATGCTGCTGGACTCGGCCAAGGGCCTGGAGCCGCAGACGCTGAAGCTCTTCGACGTATGCCGCAACCGGCGCGTCCCCGTCATCACCTTCGTCAACAAGTGGGACCGTCCGGGCCGCGAGCCGCTGGAACTGCTCGACGAGATCGAGCAGCGGATCGGCCTTCGCCCGACGCCGCTGAACTGGCCGGTCGGGCTGGCGGGTGATTTCCGCGGGCTGATCGAGCGCCGCACCGGCGACTTCACGGCCTACACCCGCACGCCAGGCGGCGCCGGCCGCGCCATCGAGGAGCACCTGAACGCCGCGCAGGCGGCCGAGCGCGAGGGTGCCGCGTACACGACCGCGGCGGAAGAGCTCGCGCTGCTGGACGAGATCGGCGCGGACGTGGACATGGACTCCTTCCTGGCGGGAGAGTCCTCGCCGGTCTTGTTCGGCGCGGCGCTGCCCAACTTCGGGGTGCGGCGGCTGCTGGAAGGGCTGTGTGAGCTGGCCCCGCCACCCGCTCCGCGGCGTGATGTCAAGGACGAGCCGCGCGCGGTCGACGCCGCGTTCGCCGGCCTGGTGTTCAAGGTGCAGGCCAACATGGACCGCAACCACCGGGACCGGGTGGCCTTCGTCCGGGTGTGCTCGGGGCGGTTCGAGCGCGGCATGGTGCTGACCCACGCGGCCACCGGCCGGCCGTTCGCGACCAAATACGCCCAGGCCATGTTCGGCCAGGAGCGTGAAACCGTGGACGTCGCCTATCCGGGCGACGTGATCGGCCTGGTCAACGCGACCGCGCTGCGGCCCGGGGACACGCTGTTTGACGCCCAGGCGGTCGAGTTCCCGCCGATCCCGAGCTTCGCCCCGGAACACTTCGCCGTTGTGCGCAGCAAGGACGCGAGCAAGCACAAGCAGTTCCGCAAGGGCATCGAACAGCTCGGCACCGAGGGCGTCGTCCAGGTGCTCGCCTCCAACCTGCGCGGCGACCAGGCTCCGGTGCTCGCCGCGGTCGGGCCGCTGCAGTTCGATGTGGTCCTGAACCGGCTGGAGCACGAGTTCGGGGCCCGGGCCGAGCTGGAGCATCTCGGCTACACGCTAGCCCGCCGGACCGACCCCGAGGGCGCGGCCAGCCTCGCCGGGCAGCGCGGGGCCGAGGTCCTCACCCGCCGCCTCGACGGAGCTCTGCTGGCCCTGTTCACGGACAAATGGCGGCTGGCCGCCATCCAGCGCGAGAAGCCCGGCATCATGCTGGACACGCTGGTGGCCGGCACCGAGTAGCGGCGCTCGCCAGCCTCATCCCTCGCCGGGTGATTCCATCTCGGCGAGGGCCTGGCCGTAGGCGAGGGTTATCAGCTTGGCCACGCTGTCGTGCGCGCCCAGGGGCGCTGCCGAATCCGCGCCGATGCTCGCGGACGCCGCCTCGAGCTCACCGGGCCTGGCCTCCGGCCCGATGATGCACGGCGCGATGGCGATCCGGCCCACGCCCATGTACCGCAGCCGCGCGGCGGCTTCGCCGATGCTGGGACTCCCGTCCAGCGCGGCCGCGAACACGGGCAGGGCGAGCCGCGCCGCCAGCAGCACGGAGGTCGGCGTGGCGGCCGCGGCGGCCTGCGTGCCGCCGACGGTGGCCACGATGATGCCATCGGCCGCGGTGGGGATGCTGAACATGCGGACCCGGTCGGCGCGGGCGAGGTGCGCGTCGGCGAGCCGGATGTGCAGCGCCTCGGCGAACGTCAGGCTCACGCCGAACGGTTCGGCGATGTAGGCGTTCACGTTGCTCTGGGCAACGCCGTACCCGATCGCGTCGGTCACGGCCGGGTAGGGGAGGGCGAGCAGCGGCACCACGATGGCGGCCGGGCCATCCGTCGGCCGCGCGTTCGCGGCGCCGGCCAGCACGGCGGGAAGCCCCGCCGGGTCGTCGCGGCTGGTCCCGACGCGTGCCATCCGCACGTCAACGCTGGGATTGTCGACGCGGACGATCGACGTGACCGCCGCGGCCACGTCCGGGGGGCCGGACTGCCCGGCGACGGCCAGCACGAGGGCTGGTGCCTCCGGGGGCAGGCCGTTCGGCACCGGCCGCCGGTGACGTCCGGTCGAGGCACCCGGCCCCGGCGACGGTTCACGCGGTGGTGCCGGAGTGTGGGCAGGCGCTGACCTCGGCGCCGACTGGCGCTTCGGCAGCCCGGTGACTGGTTCCCGCAGATCGGCCACAACGCGAGCGTAGTCGCGCACGCTCCGGAATGCTCCAAAAGCCGCGAAACCCGACAGCAGGTAGTTGCCGGTGATAGCTGCGCTCGGCGACCAGGGTGGATGCCGTTCGCGCCGCCGACGCGCGCTTTGTTACCGCGGGTTCGGGTCCGGGTGGTCAGTCGCGGCCGGCCGGCTACCCGCAGGCATCCTGAGCCGCGGTGTGGCTGCCGGACCCACCCGGCCCGCCGGACGCGGCCGATGCGCCCGGGGAAGACGCGGAGCCGCCGGACGGCGGGGCGCCCCCGCCGGGCGCTGGTGACGAGCCCCCGCCGGGCGGGCGGGCCGTCCGGGACGGGGTGGGCCTGACCAGGCTCTGGTCGTTCGCCAGGGCCTGGAAGAGCCGCCCGGCCGCCTGCGCGTCCCACTGCACCGCGACCTGGCCGGTGGGGGTCTGGTAGTCCACGGTGGCGAGCGGCACGGTCGTGAACGCGACATCGCGTGTGGAGATGCCGCGTATCTGGTCCGCGAGGGCCGACACGTTCAGGCCCTGGTTGACGGTCAGCGCGGACAGCGACGCGCTGATCAGCTGGGACAGCCGCACCGGGTTGGCCAGCAGTCCGGAGTGAATCGCCTCGGTGAGCGCCGACGACACCAGGCGCTGCTGGTCCTGGATGCGGGCGAGGTCGGAGGTGGCGAAGGAATGCCGGTCGCGCGCGTAGGCCAGGGCGGTGATCCCGTTGACGTGGTGCACGCCCGCCGACAGGTGCAGCCCGCTGTAGGCGTCGTTGAGCGCCTGCGGCAGGCAGATGTTCACCCCGCCGAGCGCGTCGATCACCTTGACGAACCCCAGGAAGTCGACCTCGACGTAGTCGTTGACGGTCAGGCCGGTGGCCTGCTCGACCGTCTGGACCATGAGCCGGGCGCCCCCGTACCCGTACGCGGCGTTGATCTTGCTCATGCCGTACCCGGGGATGTTCACCCAGGAATCACGGGGGATGCTGACGACGGTCACCCGGCTCCGGTCCGCCGACACGTGCACCAGCATCAGCGTGTCGGAGTTCGAGGTGACTTCGTTGCCCACGTGCAGCACGACTTCCTCGTGATGGGTGAGACCGGTCCGGGGGTCCACGCCGGCCACCAGGATGTTGAGCGGCCCGGTGGTGCCGGAGTCCGTGGTGCCGGCGTCCACGCGCTTGATGGCGTCGTTGATGTACCCGGTCAGGGCCCAGGCGCCCCCGGATACGACGAGGACGAGCACGGACATGGCCCCGCACACGGCCAGCAGGGCCCGCCGCCTCCTGGCGCCCCGGCTCGAGGCGATGCGGGCCGCCAGCCGGGCCTGCGCGTCGGAGCGGAGATACTGCGGCGGCGGCCGCTGGACGTCCGCACCCGGCGATCCATCCTGGCTGTCCGTCATGTTCCTCCCCGGCCACCCTCTGGTCAGGCTATCTCGCTGCCATCGGGTTACCGAGCGCACCGCCGGCCGTTCGGCCAGCGCACTCATTGGTTTCCGGGCTGGCATGGCCGTCGCATTACCGTTATAGTTACTAGTGAGTAGCTTGTCGCTGGCCGCCGGGGCCGGACAGGCGTGACGTAACGAAACGTCAGAGGGTTTGGGATGAGCCACTACAAGAGCAATCTGCGTGACATCGAGTTCAACCTGTTCGAAGTGCTGCGCCGCCAGGACGTCATGGGCGCCGAGCCGTATGAGGAATTCGATGAGGAGACGGCCCGGGGGATCCTGGGCGAGGTGAACCGACTGGCCGTCGGGCCGCTCGCCGAGTCCTTCGCCGACGCCGACCGTCATCCGCCCGTGTTCGACCCGGCGGACGGATCCGTGCGGATTCCCGAATCCTTCCGCCGGTCCTTCCGCGCTTACATGGACGCGGAGTGGTACCGCCTGGACCTGCCGGTCGAGATCGGCGGCTCGAGCGCGCCGCGCTCCCTGTACTGGGCGGCGGCCGAGCTGATCCTCGGCTCGAACCCGTCGGTCTGGATGTACTCCAGCGGCCCGGCGTTCGCCCATCTCCTGTGGGAGATCGGCACGCCCGAGCAGAAGCAGTTCGCCGTGCAGGCCATCGAGCGCAAGTGGGGCTCGACCATGGTGCTCACTGAGCCGGACGCGGGCTCCGACGTGGGCGCCGGCCGGACCAGGGCGACGGAGCAGCCGGACGGCACGTGGCACCTCGAGGGTGTCAAGCGGTTCATCACCAGCGGTGAGCAGGACATGACCGAGAACATCTTCCACCTGGTGCTGGCGCGCCCCGAGGGTGCCGGGCCCGGTACCAAGGGGCTGTCGATGTTCCTGGTACCTAAGTACCTGGTCAACGCGGATGGCACGCCCGGCGAGCGTAACGGTGTCCGGGTCACCAACGTCGAGCACAAGATGGGCCTGAAGGCCTCCACGACGTGTGAGGTGACGTTCGGCGGCGACCGGCCGGCGGTCGGGACCCTGGTCGGCGGCGTACACGACGGTATCCGGCAGATGTTCAACATCATCGAGCATGCCCGGATGGTCATCGGCGTCAAGGCCATCGGCACACTGTCGACCGGCTACCTGAACGCGCTGGAGTTCGCCAAGAGCCGGGTCCAGGGGGCCGACCTGACCCAGATGCTCGACAAGACGGCACCGCGGGTCACCATCACCCATCACCCGGACGTCCGCCGGATGCTGATGCTGCAGAAGGCGTACGCCGAAGGCATGCGCGCGATGGTCCTGTACATGGCGACGATCCAGGATGACCTGCAGACGGCCGCGGCCGAGGGGCGGACCGACGAGAAGACGGCCAGCCTGAACGATCTGCTGCTCCCGGTGGTCAAGGGCCTGGGGTCGGAGCGGGCGTACGAGATGCTCACGCTGTCGCTGCAGACCCTCGGCGGATCGGGTTTCCTGCAGGACTACCCGATCGAGCAGTACATCAGGGACGCCAAGATCGACAGCCTGTACGAGGGCACCACCGGCATCCAGGGCATGGACCTGTACTTCCGGAAGATCGTCCGGGACGGCGGGCAGTCGTTCGGTACCGTGCTCGCCGAGATCAGGGCGTTCGCGGCCAGGGACGGCGGCAACGGCCGGCTCAAAAGCGAACGGGCCGCGCTGGCCCAGGCGGCCGACGACCTGGAGGCCATGACCGGCGCGATGACGGGCTTCCTGACCCAGTCGGCGAGCCAGCCCGAGGAGATCTACCGGGTCGGGCTGAACACGACCCGGTTGCTGCTCGCGCTGGGCGACGTGATGGTCGGCTGGCTGCTGGCCCGCCAGGCTGAGATCGCGCTGGCCCGGCTGGACGAGATCGGGGTGCCCGCGGACGGGGATCGGCACGCGCGGAGCGAGCGCGACTTCTACACCGGCAAGGTGGCGGCCGCTCGCTTCTTCGCCGCAACCGTCCTGCCCCGCATCACCTCCGAACGCAAGATCGCGGAGGAGACGACCCTGGATTTGATGGAGATTTCGGAGGAAGCGTTCTAGCTTAGGCGGACGTTCCCTCCGGCTCCTCCATGCTGGGCCCGGTGGGACGCCCCCGGACCCCCCCGCATGTGCTGTGCTGGCCCGGGGGCGACCCCCCGGAACCCCCCGAATGCGCTCCGCGCCCCGATTGCGGTTCTCGCCGAGACACCGGCCGCTCGCCGGGCCGGAGGACCGGACTCGCTGTGTTAGCCCGAAGTTACGGCCAATTTGGTTGGCTATTTTGGGTCTGAGCTGGGCTTTTACGCTAATGGGCGGATGGCGTTCTGGCTACTTCAAGGTGAGCGGGATCGCGGTATCGATGAGCTCGAAGGCCTGCCGCTGGACGCTGGTCGGTTCGGCGAGCATCGGGACGGTGGCGGTGGTGCCGGCGAAGCGGACCTGGTTGCGGGTCAGCGTGGCCAGGTGTTCCAGCAGGCCGCGGAAGCTGCGGTGGGGCTGCCCGGCCGGGTCGTGCTGGTGTGAGGCCTTGGCCTGGGCGGCCGCGGAGCGGCGGGCGGGGGCGACCGGGTTTTCCGGGGCGGGCGGGTGCTCGTCGGTGAAGGTCAATGGTGCCCAGACGCGGCGCAGGTGCCAGGTCAGGTAGCAGGCGAGCATGCAGATCAGCACGTGGGCCCGGACGCGTTCTTCGAGCCGGTGGAAGACGGGCCGCAGGTCCAGGTCGTCGGATTTGATGTGCCGGAAGTCCCGCTCGACGTATTTGAGGTTCTTGTAGGCGGTGACCACGGCGGGCGCGTCGAGCTGCCCGGCGGGGACGGGGGTGCGCAGCACGTAGAACCCGTCCAGGGCGGCCTCGGCGTCGATCTGGTCCTGGCGGCGCTCGATGGTGAGGCTGTCGTCGGTGATGGTGACGGTGAAGTGCTTGGCGGTCTTGTACCTGCTGATCACCTTGCCGACCTCGACGCCGATCGGCCCGGCGCCGGTGAGCCTTCCTGCCCGGACCCGGGCGAGGACGGGGGCCAGCAGCTTCTCGGTGGCGGCCAGCAGGTCCTCCCGCTTGCGGGCCCGGTCGGCGGCCAGGGCCGGGTTGCGGCAGGCGATCAGCCGCTCGCCGGGGAAGTCATCGGAGATGATCTCGGCCAGGTCCTGGTCGAACAGGGACAGCTGGAGCGGTCCGTCGTCGGCCATCAGCTTCTTGATAGCCGGGGCGCGCAGCGCGGTGATCCACCCGTAGGCGCCGGCGTCTGGCCGCTGGGTTCCGTCTTCCAGCTGGTTCAGCGCGGCGATCCGCGCGCTGGTAATCATCCCGCGGTCACCGACCATGACCATCTGGGCCAGCCCGAACTTGTCCCGCACCACGTCCGCGATCTCGGTGAACGCGGCGGGGTCGCCGGTGCTGCCGGGAAAGACCCGCACCGCGACCGGCCGGCCTTCAGGGTCGGTGAGCAGCCCGTACTCGATCTGCAGTTTCCCTTTCTTGCCGTCCCGGGAGTAGCCGCGGGCGGCCAGCGGGCAGCACCGGCCTTCCATCCACGAGCTGGACAAGTCGAACAGCGCCATCCGTGACGGGTTGGCCTGCGGGCCGAGGTGGCGGCGGGCCAGGTCCGCCTCGATGGCGTCCTGCCGGTGCTCCAGCCAGTCCATCGCGGCGTAGATGTCATCGGTGGACGCGCCCGCCACACGCAGGTCGGCGCCGAGGGTGGTGTCGGACCACCAGGTCAGGGTGGACAGCTTGGAGCCCGGCCGGGCCACGCGGGAGATGATCAGGGCCAGGGTCAGGTCCCGCTGGCGGCCCGCGGGGCCCAGCAGGGCGGGCAGGCCCAGCTGCACTGCGGCCGCGTGCACGGCGGCGACGTGCCCGTGCGGCAGTGACCCGGTGATGGTGACCGCCTGCCCGGCCGGGATCAGCCGCTCTCCCCTCAAGGTGGCCTCGATCGCCGATACCGCCTCGGCTGGCAGCGCGGACAGGTTGGCCAGCGTCTCGTGCCGGACCTTGCTGCCGTCCCGGTAGGTGCGGCGGACCAGCACCGACTCATACACTCGCTGCTCTCCGGACTTCGCCGTATACGTCCGCCGGTTCCGGGCTACATGCATCGCTTCGCCGCGTGCCGTCATAACCACATCGTAGTGGGAACGGTCTGCCAGGAACGGGATCGACACGCAATATTTCGTGGCTACATCAGACAGCACAAGCCGACGAGTTTCAGCACTTCAAGTCAGCAATATCTACGGAGAGCTACGGCAACTTCGGGTTAGCCCGGGGGGCGACCCCAGTGTGCCCGGTCAAATGGCTAACGTGATCTTGGGGTGTGGTCCCTGGTTGTGATGGTAGCGGGGTGTTGTGGTCGGCGCGGGGGTCGGTGAGCAGGTCGCGGATGGCCTGGGGGGTGGCGTCGGTGAGGGTGGCGTGGATGGTGACCTGGTTTTTGTCCCGGTTGTAGACCGCTTGGATGTCGAACACATCCAGCAGCCGTTCGGTGAGATTGGCGGGGGCTTGGGTGAGGATGTCGCCCAGGGTCGGCAGCTCGTCCAGCAGGGTGGGGTCGTTGGCCGACTGGGCCGGGGTGTCTTCAAGGGTAGCTAGCTCGGTTTCCAGGGTGGTGCGCTGGGTGTACAGGTCGGTGAACCGGGCCCGGATCCGCTGGCGCAAGGCCTGAGCGGCGGGGTCGCCGGGATCGGCCGGGGTTTCCAGCTCGGCGATCAGCGCGGTCTCGGCCGAATCGATCCGGGCGAGCTTGCGGCGGATCACGGTGGCTTGCCGGTCCCGGCGCTCAGCCTGCCCGGCGGCGCTGGCGGGCAGCTGGGCGGCCAGCACGGCGGCCCGGTCGGGGCCGAACACCCGCTCGGTGAAGAACCGGGCCAGGGCGGCGGCCATGACGTCTTCACGGACGGCGACGGTGCGGTGGTCGGGGTGGGCGGCGTAGTGGCGGGGCAGGCCGGGATCGTGC
>Ga0181538_10004304_pt1 | contig 13385 bp, 10 predicted proteins | sample PEATcosm2014_Bin_40_FD_119773 | JGI IMG/M metagenome (GOLD analysis project Ga0181538, IMG submission 119773) | Peatland microbial communities from MTU Mesocosm Facility, Houghton, MI, USA - PEATcosm2014_Bin23_30_metaG | ecosystem: Environmental > Terrestrial > Soil > Wetlands > Peat | place...
ATTTGAAGGTGGTATCCATTTTTTCAACGTCTAAGCCGCAATTGGAGAGACGGGGATGACACGTCGCACAGGAGGCGCGTGTCAACTGGCCATGAGTAAGGTGGCAGGCAAGGCAGCTCAGACCTTCATGCACTCCGATCGGAGTGCGGTCGTCGCCCGATCTTACTTGCTGGGTTGCTCGAGGAGCATGGCATTGGTAGCAAAGCGCCTGCCGTGGATCAGAGCTGACCTTAATCAAGCGATCGCCGTATTTCATTTCGGGCAGGCTCAAGCGGCTGACAGGAACCGATTCCATTTCTCGGCGATCGAATAGAGCCAGGGACGGGAGCATGATCGCCTGCTCTGGCCCGGGCGTCCGCACGCCGAGCTTTGACTTCTGGAGCAGAGCTCCCTCCTTGTGAATTTGATGGCATGTAAGGCACGGAATTACCGGGTGATCGGCGAGCGAGCGATCCTTTAGCGACCACGGGCCCGTGGTGGCAATGGGTTGTACAAGTTCGCGAATGGATCCTCCAAAATGCATTCCGTGGCATCGCAAGCAGTCGTCCATCAAGAGGTTTTTCTGGTTGAATGTGCTGTTGAGAAAAATGTCGCGGTACGAGATGCTATGGGGTCCGGCTTGCCAATCGGCGTAGTCCTGCTGGTGGCATCTCTGGCAATTGGCCATGATCTTGGGAATATCCCGCTCCCTGATGCGAACCTTCTCTGACGCATCACCTTGCAGGTGCCTGAAAATGCGTCGCATGTTGTTCAGGTGGAATCCGGCATCAAACGTGAAGACGTCTCCGTGGCATTCCGTGCATTTGATATTGCGGTGTGCGGACGTATGCCAATCGCTGTAGGGCTGCCAGATTTCATGGCATCGCGCGCACGCCTTGCCACCGGAAGCTTCGTAGTACAGGCTCGCTCCTGGCACACAAAGAACGACGAGTACCACGATAGCGAGAGCGATGTACACACGACCCGCCGGCGAGCGCGCAATTCTCATGTCAGTTCTGCTCTGATCTGAAAACCTGGCACGATAGTGCCTCTAACGGAACTTCGTTCCTTTCCAGTTCGTCACCAGCAGGTCGGAGGCGCGGTATGCGTTCGCCATGATGGTCAGTACAGGATTGAATCCACCGTTGGTGACGTGGACACTCGCATCGATCACAAACAGGTTGTCCACCTCATGGACCTGGCAGTCTTTGTTCACTACGGAAATCTTCGGATCGTTTCCCATGCGGCAAGTCCCGGCCTGGTGCTGACCGCCGCTCAAACCCAAGCCGGGCAACTGACGCCAGGTTTTGATCGCTCCAGCTTCCCTAAGCCACTCTTCCGCTTTGGTGGACAGGAATTCAGCTACCTGAATATCGTTGGCGTGCCTGCCCCCTGAAAGGCGACAAACCGGAATACCCCAACGGTCTCGTACGACGGGGTCCACTTGTACCCGCGAGTCAAACACAGGCATTTCCTGCACGGGTCCCATGGCGACGATGCTCCGCTTGAACCATTGCCGCATAAAATCCTTGTGCTCCCGCCCCCAACCCTTTGCATCCGGCGGGTTATGGCCGACGAATTCGATCGGGAGCCGGATGAACTCATTCGCAAGCAACCCGCCGCCGACCAGGCCCGCGTTGCCATGGTTGAAATCACAAATTGCGATGGAAGCGCCCGGTCCGACGTCGTCGTAAACATCGAACTCAAACAACCCCCAAGCGCCCGTGTACGCATGGCCCTGCAAGTTCCTCCCAACCCAGTCATAACGATTCCCCAAACCGTTCGGGAACAAACGGCTCTTTGAATTCAGCAGCAGACGCGCCGATTCGTTAGCCCCGCACGATACGACAACTATGTCCGCGCTCTGCTCCTCGAGATGATCGTTTTCGTCGTAGTAGGCGACTCCTGTGACTCTGCCGGTGGAGTCAGTTACAATCTCTTTCGTCATGCACTCCGTCTTGAGTTCGCAGTTGCCCGTCGCCAGTGCCTTTGGAATAACGGTATTGTGCGTCCCGTTCTTGGCATTTACTTCGCACGCGAACCCCACACACCAACGGCAGCGCATGCAGGGCGCTCTTCCTCCGTAGGGGACAGAGTTTCGCAACATCGGAATGTCAAATGGATGGAAACCGAGCCGTTGGGCTGCGGGCTTCAGGATCGTGTATTCGCGATTCGGTGGAAGAGCAGGCATGGGAAGGGGGCGCTTTCTCGGCGCGCGAAAGACGTTGTTTGAATCATCCCCCGAAACGCCAATTTCCCATTCCGCCCTTTCGTAATAAGGTTCGAGATCATGGTAACTGATAGGCCAGTCGTCGAGCGTGCTGCCTTTGACGGTCCCGTACGTGGAACGCATTCGAAAATCCTGTTCCATGTAACGCCAGGCCATAGCTCCATAGGAAACCGTGCCTCCGCCTACGCAAGCAGCATTGTTGTTGTATTCCCAATCGCTCGGAAGAACGATGCGCTCCTGGCCCGGCGCGTCAACCACGACCCGTGGATTTCGCTCATCATCAGGGCCAAAGGGAGCGCCCAACGCGGAAACTCGCTGGTTCCTCAGGTCATCTTTCAGATCGTCAAACGGTGTATTCCACTTTCCCCGCTCCAAAAGCAGAACGGTCAGGCCGGCTTCAGCGAGTTCTTTTGCGACAATTCCGCCGCCTGCACCGGCGCCGATTACAACCGCGTTGACATGCTTCGGAGGCACAATTGACTTCCCCTCAGCTCGCCTTCCAACTGTTCGTTGCGTTGGCGTCCTCGTGGAACCTTCCTCGAACTGGGGGATACGGCAACTTCAGCATGGCCCAGCTCGCCCGGTCCCGGTTGCCGCCGTGGCGGGGATCGCCATAGAACCCCTGCATGGTGTGGTCAACAACGATCCGGAAGAATTTGTGCAGCGGCGTTTCCTTCCATGCCTTGTCTTGGTCGATTGCCGTCAGAAACTCAATCTGTTGTTGCTCCGGTAAGCTGGCGAATCTCTTCCCGTACCGTTTGAAGGAGATGTCGTTAAGCTGAGCGAGCCCGCGGCGATAAACCTTCTTCATTCTTTTGAGGTGGCTCGAGAGTTGCACGTCGATGTAGTTCACAACGCCCGCCGAAACCGCCCCGAGATCCTGATCTTCGGGGATGATCTGGTTGCAGAGGCTCGCGAGAGTATCAGCCTCGTCGGCGGTGAGTGAGCGCCACGGACTCACGACCCCTCCGCACGAAACAGTCGACCCAACTGCCATGGCGCTCGCGGCCAATCTTATGAATTCACGCCGTTTGAGCCCCTTCTTCGCAGTCATAAGCGAACTTCCTCGGCGCTCATTTAACCTCCCGGCGAACTGCTCTGAAACCTTTTCGTCTGCATGGCTAGTTTTCGGACAGCTTCCGCCGTAAGTGTAAACTTGATTGCGACGACGCAATCGTACTTGAGTTGAGCCAGCTAGCGGAACATGTTTTCGCGAATGGCTGTGCGTGAAGATCGGATATTTACTGAGACGACTTCGTCACTGGCTCTTGCGCGATTGCGGGCAGCGAAGTGTCGCAATTGATATCTCGCTTCCGAAGCGCTTGGCCTGCGCGCAACAGGCATCGGCGCATTTTTTGACGACCAAGTGAACCGGTGTCTGAGCCTGTCCCCAGAGCTGGGACAAGTGGTCCACCATTTCGCCCTCGGCTACCCATTCCCGATGCGCGGCTGGAGGCTTGAAATCAAATGGTCGGCAGAAATTCGCCAAATGACCGCCAGAATCAGAGCCCTTCGAATTCGTAAGTTGCTGTATTTGCTTGTCTTATCCTAGTTCGTTTTGCAATTTTGACCTCTGGCCGAGGCTTCGGCCGATTTCGCGGGGGAATCCTCAAGGCTCGCTGGCGGTAGTTGTTACATATTACTATATATATAAGTACCTATAACATAATTACTGAAGAAGCGCACCGGTTCTGCAGCGGCTACTTGTTATAGCTGACCACGGCTTCCATCAAGAGCCTCCCTACACTACGTAGGCTGGAGGGCCTCGGCGGCTTCACTCCCGGCCCGCGGGCGCGGTGCGTCAAATAGGCCATTCAGCCTCATTCGCGAAGCGTGACAACACGGCTCAGGTTGCGCGGATTATCCGGATCGAGCAGTTTTTTCAGTCCGGTGTATAAACCCAGCAATTGCGCGGGGATGATTCTGGGGGCCAGCCCCGCGTATTCGTCGCCTTCCAGAGGCAGTTCCAATAGCAGGTCCGCCGCCTCGCGGGCCCGCTGGTCAGCCTCGTGAGCGACCACCAGCGTCGTCCCGCCGAGATCTTTCACTTCCTCCAAAACGCCACGCTCCGGCTCGAAACCAGCCCTCGACAACTGGAACATGATCAAGGTTTCCGGCCCAACAATCGATTTAGGACCGTGGCGAAACTCTAAGGTGTGGTAACTCTGGGCGTAGGAGCATGACATTTCTTTGACCTTGAGCGCCCCCTCGCAAGCGAGCCCGTAATAGGGCCCCTGTCCCAGCCAGACGTAGTCAGCGAAATCATGAGTCTCCACGAAGGATTTCACAGCCGGGCTGGCGGTTTCGATGAACGTTCTTGACGCGTCCGCCATATCGCGGAGGGAGCCGAGAAACCGAGCGTTTCCGGCGAATTGTGCCGCCAAGTACTGAATGGCGATAAGCATGGAAGTAAACGACAGTGTCATAACGGTGCTCTCTTCGTTGGCGGCGGCCGGCCGGATAGTGGTTGCGGCCATCTTCTCGAGCTCCTCACCTGCAGCGCAAGTCACTGCCACGAAAGGAATGCCCTTAGCCATCAGGAAGTCTCCCGCCCTTAGGATTTCCGAGGTTGCGCCGGACCGGGAAATTAGAACCGGCTGGGGCGGTGAGCCCTGATCGAGAACCAAGTCAGGGAAGAGGAGCAATTCCGAGGCAGGGACCGCTTGGGCGTGTAAGCCGGTCGCAGCCTTCCAACTGGCGGCTGCGACCAGCGCCACGTAATAACTCGACCCGCAGCCAATGAATAACCAGCGCCGCGAACTTGAAAAGCCGTGAATGGTTCGCTCGATCTCCGGATCTTTTTCCAGGTCGCGGAGGCTTTCCGCCCAGCGGTGGGGCTGCGAGTGAATCTCAACTCCAGTGTGAGACTCCGGTCTTGAACGTGGATTCGTCATATTGAACTCGAACTCTCCCTCAACAATTGCAGTCCGAAAAGACGTTACTTCAGCGGCAGGCCTGACTTTGACCATAGCGGTCGCGCCAGGCACCGCAAAATTGCGCGTCTAGACAAATCTTTCTCAAACCACGGTGACATTAACTCCTGCGTCTTTGAGAGCGGTTAGGTCTGACTCCGAAATGTTTCGGTCTGTAATGACCTGGTGGATTTCCGAGGCCGCCGAGATCAACGACAGGCTGCGCGAGCCAAACTTGCTCGAATCGCACACCACTACCCGGCGGCGGGCGATCTTCATCATCACCCGGTTAACCTTGGCTTCCAGCAAATTCGGCGTCGTCAGCCCGAACGAGATATCGAAGCCGTCAACGCCCAAGAAAAGTAGATCTGCGCTGAGCCGCTGCAGCGCATCCTCTGCCAGCGGGCCGATGAGGGAAAATGAATTCTCCCGCAGGATTCCACCGGTAAGAATGACTTCGATCGACGTGCCCGCCAGTTCGGCCGCAATGTTGACGGCGTTGGTGATGATGGTCAGCTGGTTGAATTGACGCAGCGCCCGCGCCACGGCCGTGGTCGTGCTTCCCGAATCCAGGACGACTGACTGACCTTCCTTAACCAGGCGCGCCGCCGCGGCCGCGATACGACGCTTCTCCCGACGATAAAGCTTCTCCTTCTCCGACAATCTGCGATCCAGCAGCGCGGAGGAGCGGACCGGCAGCGCGCCGCCATGCGTCCGATGGATCAGTCCCTCAGCGTGCAGCGCCTCGAGGTCTTGGCGGACTGTCACCTGGGAGGTGGAGAACCTCCGCGCAAGGTTGGGCACCAGAACCTTGCCGTGCCGATTCACCAGGTCGATAATCTGTCGACGCCTTTCCTCAGCCAGAACGCGGTTACGATCAACGTGCTCCATTGGCGTCAAGATTGGCTTTCGTATCCTTTTGCTTACTTATGCAAGAAGGGCGAGTTTTGCGCATCGTCCCCGAAAACGCAAGCCCAAATAAGTGCCCGCTAATATTGCCAATTCGTCGCGATACCTTTCCTGCCGCCCGCCATGAAGGCAAGCGCAAAAACCTTGACTTCGCCAAAAATGCTGCGATATGCTTCGTTTGCTTTCGTTGCTCGGCGGCCGTGAAATGCCACATCTTCGGTGTGTTTCCGAAAATCAGACTTTGAATTCGCGACTTTTCGAGTTGCACAAAGGGTGCTGTATCCCGGGGGGAATAGATTTCGACGGCGCCGGTAGCAATATCGAATTCCCTGGATTTCTGTTTGCGGCGGTGCGTCGGTTAGCGGGTTGCATTTTGCCTTTTTTTGTCGATGCCGCAGGTGAAGGACCAAGGGATCTCGGAATGGGGAGGGATAAACAATGGCACATGTCAGTCGAATGATGCGAGGGCGCATGGTTGCTTGTCTTATGGTCCTGCTGGTGGCGGGCTTTGGAGCTTTCCCGTCTGCCGCCCAGTTCACCACGGCAAGCCTTGGCGGAACGATAAGCGACCCTACCGGCGCCGCCGTTGTCGCTGCAGGCCTAATTGTGCGAAACACGGCAACCGGCGTGACTTACAGCACGACGAGCCAAACTAGCGGCGAATACAAGTTTCCCGCTCTTCCCGTAGGAACCTACGAGTTGACGGTGACCAAGAGCGGGTTCGAAACCTACGTCCAAACCGGGATCGTCCTGACAGTCAATCAGGCGGCAACCCAAGCCGTGGTTCTGAAGGTCGGCGCGGTCGCAGAGAGAGTCAGAGTAACCGCAAACGCCTCGCTGGTCACCACAACTTCGCCTACCACAGGCCAGTTGGTGAACCAGCAGAGCATTGCGAACTTGCCCTTGAATGGCCGCCAAGCTCAGAGCCTGGTGTTCCTTGTCCCGGGAGCGAATGATGTGACCGACCAATATTGCGGTGTGGGCTGTGAAGGCGGAGCCTACCCAGGCGAGCAATATGCAAACGTCAATGGTGGCGGCCCGAACGGAGTCAACTACCAGATGGACGGCGCCGACAACAACGACACCTATATGAACACCAACCTCCCGTTTCCAGACCCCGACGCCATCCAGGAATTCAACGTGCAAACCGGGAACATGAGCGCGGAGTACGGCAACGCAATCAGTGGGGTCGTCAATATCGTCACGAAATCCGGCACGAACGAATTTCATGGAGACGCGTTTGATTTTGTCCGCAACTACCTGTTTGATGCGCGCAATTACTTCGCCCCGACACGGGACACGCTGAAGCAGAATCAATTCGGCGTGACGTTGGGAGGGCCGATCAAGAAAGACAAATTGTTTTTCTTCGGCAGCTACCAAGGCACGCGCACGCGCACGGCGCCCAATGGAAATATCGCTTTCGTCCCCACGGCGACCGAGCGCACGGGCAATTTTGGGGACTTGTGCTCGACCTATGACTCGGGCGGCCTCTGCACGGATCCGAGCGGCACTCAATTGATCAATCCCAATACGCAAGCGCCCATCCCGTATAACAATCTCACGGCGGCTGGACTCACGCTTTCCACGGCCGCCCAGAACTTGGTGAAATATCTGCCTCTGCCCAATGCCGGCTTCCAGGAACTCAACTACCTAGGAGCGGCAAACAATTCAAACGACAACCAGGTCCTTGGCAGGATCGACTACACCCGCGGCAAGCACCACATCAGCGGGAAATACTTCTATACCAAGTTCGTCGAACCGGCCGTTCCCCTGACCAACAATGACATTCTGACGATTCAGTCGAATGCCAATCAGATTAAGGTGCAAACCATTTCGGTGAATGACGCCATTCTGGCCTCGTCCAACCTGCTCTTCAACACCTGGTTCGGGTGGAACAAGCAGGATGGTGGCTATATTCCTGGCGTTCCATTCTCCGCCGACGCTCTGGGGTCAAAAATCGCCCCGTCGCCGTCGCCACAGCTCACCATCCTCGTGGATGGTTTTTTTAACGTCATCGGTCCCAACGTCGGCGCTTACAATCGCGGCGACCAGACAGTTCGAGAAGTGGTCACGTGGATCAAGGGCCACTATCAGACCACCTTTGGCGGAGAAATGCTGCGGGTTGTCGCTCCGATCTCCAATCAGTACCAGGAGGGCGCCAGTTTCGAGTTCGGCGGGACTTACACCGGAAACAATCTCGCTGACTTCATGCTGGGTGATGTTAGCTTCTTCCAACAGGGCGGCGGCATTTACGCCAACATTACGGGATACAATTGGGACGCCTTCATCCAAGAGGATTGGCGCGCCACTCCGCGCCTGACGCTTAACGGCGGCCTGCGCTGGCAGCCTTTGTTACCCTATACCGACAGCCACAACCGCCTGCCTTGCTTTGAGCCTGGCAAGCAATCCACGCTCTACCCCAACGCCCCCTTGGGATTACTGCTTGCGGGCGATCCCGGGTGCCCGAGAGGAACCTATTACAGCACGCTCGACAGTTTCGCGCCTCGCATCGGATTTGCTTATCGCCTCACGGAGGATGGCAAGACCAGCATACGCGGTGGCGCTGGCTATTATTTTCAGCCGCCCGAAACTCTCGCGTACCAGGATGACGCTGGGGCACCCCCCTTTTCGCCACTCATCACACTACCTGTCAGCGGTGGGTATGTCAGCTTTGACGATCCTTACGGCAGCGCCGGCATCGCCAATCCGTTTCCCGGGGATTTCGGGCCTAAACTGCCGCCGTCTAATTTCCAGTTTCCCCTGCCGGCCACCTTGGCTTACTTTTTCCCGCTCGATTTCAAGGAGCCCGAAATCACCATCTGGAATCTGACGCTGGAGCGTCAACTGGGCGAGAGCTGGCTGATCAGGGCTGCGTATTTCGGGAACAAGGGCACGCACCTTTTTGGGACTTCGGACCAGGAGCCGATGGCCGACATCAATGCGGGGCTATATTCGCTGGGAGGCGCGCGGCCGTATCCGAACTTTGGGCCTATCGGGGAGATGGCTTCGGGCTACAACTCTCACTACAATTCCCTGCAGTTGAGCCTGGAGAAGCGGATGAGCCATGGGTTTTCGTTTCTGGTTGATTATACCTGGGCCAAAGCACTGGACGACTTTTCCGAATCCCTCAACAATGGGAGCTTCTACGCCACGAATCCATTTAACCGCAACGCGAATTATGGCTTGTCGGCGGACGATATCGCCGACAGCATCAAGTTTTCGGCCACCTGGCAGGTTCCCCATTTCCATCTGCTCGGGTGGGCGGATAAGCTCGCGAACGGATGGGCCCTCGCGCCGATCGTTACCTGGCGAAGCGGGTTGCCATTCAGCATCATGTGCGGTTGCGACAATGCCCTCACGGGAGATAGTAATACGGACCGGGCGGATTTCGCGCCCGGCGCCACGGTCGGCCAAGCTAAACTGGATCCCAACCGCTCGCACAGCGCCCTGATTCAGGAGTACTTCAACACCGCGGCATTCACCGCGAGCGCCCCTGGAACCTTTGGGAACACGGGAAAGAATATTCTGTTCGGGCCCGGATTGTTCGATACGGATATTGCCCTGCTCAAAGACACCAAATTCGGCGACCGCGTGACGCTCCAGTTCCGCGCCGAGGCTTTCAACGCTTTCAACAACGTCAACTTCGGCCAGCCGGATAATTCTTGGGCCGACTCTGTCGCGGCGGGCGGATCGGGCACCTTCGGAACGATCACCACTGCGAGGGATCCGCGCATATTGCAGCTCGGGCTGAAACTGCTGTTCTGAACTGAGTCGTGGCATTCGATCCGGCGACGGCCCGTGACGTAGTTTTCGTCTCAAGCAGCACGGACCGCTGCGGGTGCCAGATTGTCTGTACCTTTATCCGAGGTCAACATGCTCGTAAGAAAAAGGACGTTGACGTACCTTGCCGTTTCAATCCTCTGGTCCGCTCTGACTGCTTCGGCGCAGGTCGCCCCGACGCTTCAAAACAAGCAGCTTTCGGTCCGCGTCCGGCCCCAGGACGGGGCCTACGAGATCTTCTCACGCGGCCTGGAGCATCCCGTACTCATTTCGCGAGTGGGTGCGCAGATAAACCAGGGGTGGATCCGCTCTTCAGATTATTCCCGCCACGAGACAAGCCAGGCGCCCTTCGAAGATGTGCTCGGCCATGGGCAAGCTCTCACCCTGACCTTCAGCGGTTTAGCAGGCAAGCCGGACTTGGTGTGCGTCCTGCACCTGTATGACGATGAGCCTTACGGCGACATTTCCGTGGCCGTGCGAAATGGAACTACCCAGAGCGTTTCTCTTCAGGCCATTCGTGTGGTCGATGCGGTTGGTCAGCCGCTCGTTGACCTCGGAGCGACCGATCAGGACGACCGAGTACTGGCGGAAAGCGTCAGCGAGGATCCCACGATCCACATCGGCGGGCTGGCGGAGGCGCCGCAGGGGGTCTATTTTGGAGTGCGCAATGTCCTCCTCTACAACCTCGCCAGCAAGCAGAGCCTGTTGCTTTCGGCCCTGACCACGGACAGATTTCTGACCATGGTGCGCTTGCAGGTCAGCCGGGAGGCCTCGGGCGCGGCGCACATTGCCTCCTTCACGGTGGGCTCAACCGGGACGACCCAGGCAATTCTCGATCGGGACCCGATCGCGCCCAGCCAGCAGGTTCAGTTGAGCCTCCCTGTGCTGCCCGGCGAGTCTCTTTCGTCCGAGCGCGTGATGTTCGCCGCGGGGCCGGACTACTTGCAGCAGCTTCAAGCTTATGGGGAAGCTGTGCATCGCCTTCATCCTTTCGACTTTCCTCGGAACGCTCCCATGGGTTGGTGGAGCTGGACGGCGTTTTACGCGGGAATCAACGCGGGGGAAGTCCTGACCAATGCGAGCTGGTTGGCCGAGCACCTGAAATCGCTCGGTTACGATTATCTGCACATCGACGAAGGTTATGACTACGCCCGGGGCGAATACACCACACCGAATGCCGCTGAGTTTCCGGACGGCATGTGGAGCCTTGAACATAAGATCTGCAATTTGGGGCTTGTGCCCGGTATCTGGACAGGACCTTTCGAGGTTTCAGAACGGTCCTGGGTTTACGAGCACCACAGAGACTGGCTGGTCCGTGATGAGCATGACCAGCCCATTTTCATCGGCTACGTTGATCGCCACGACGACCGGCTTTACGTCGTGGACACGACCAACCCGGCCGCGCAGAACTATCTTCGCCAGACCTATCGCACTCTGACCCGCGAATGGGGCATCCGCTATATCAAGTTGGACTTTATGGACTATACCTTGGTTGAGGGCCGCCATTACCGGCCTCATACGACGGCGCTGGAGGCCGAGCGGATCGGCCTCAAGATCATCCGTGACGCCGTGGGCCCTGATGTGATGCTCGATAAAGACGGAAGCGAAATGCTGAATCCCGTGGGCCTCGTGGACGAAGGACGCATTGCGCCGGATACCGGGCATTCGTTTGAGGCCAGTAAAGATGCTGCCCCGAATATCGCCGCACGCTTCTACATGAATCGCAATTTCTTTATCAACGACCCGGACGCCTTTTCCGTCTCGAAACAACTCGAGCCCCAACAGACCTGGCACGAGTCGAAATCCGCGTTGACGCTGAATGAAGCGCAGGTTCAGATTGTTTTGGCGGCGCTGGCGGGCGGCATGTATGAAATTGGGGACGATCTCCCCACCCTGGGGGCGGACCAGGATCGTTTGGCGCTGGTTGAAAATCAAGAGATCTTAGACATGAACCGGCTCGAGCGGGCGGCTGTGCCACTTGACCTAATGACCTTCCGTCCGCAGGACGAAGAACCCAGCGTTTTCTTTCTCCGCGAAGACGCGCGCCAGGCCATGCTCGCGGTTTTTAACTGGTCGGTGCAGCCGACTTCTCATGCTTTTACCTTGGGAGACCTCGGTCTTCCTGCTGCCCATCGCTTCCATGCTTATGATGTGCTGAACCAAGATGCCCCCATGGCCGTCGAAGGCGGGACGTTGAAGATCGAAGATCAACCTTCGCGGTCTGTGCGCCTGATCAAGCTGGTGGATGATTCTATTCCCGCAGGCGCGCCGCAAGTGACAGCTGAGGTACCGGCCTCAGTCGGTGCGGGCACAGCGGTGAACTTCACGGCCGCGGCGACGGACAGTCCTGTGCCGGCCATTTTCTATCATTGGAACTTCGGTGACGGCACGGAAGCAACTGGCGCGCACGTTTCGCACGCCTATACTGTGGCTGGAACTTACACAGTGACCTTGGTAGTGACGGGCGTCGAGGGCACTTCGACCCGCAATACCTTTCCCGCAAAAGTCACCGGCTCTGCCAATACGCTCTTCCATCTGTCCCGCAATCGCCGATACGTGCGAAATGATCCGGATTAGTACTTCTTACGAATGGTTCCAAATTCCCCTCGGCGATCGAGGTTGTTCGATGACTTATGCAGGTTTTTCGCTGACCGCCAGGAGTGAGGTCCGACGATCCTGCCACTATTCGAGGGGCCGAGCGCTCGCGGATCGCGCCGAGGAGCGGCCGCAGCAATCGATTCAACTCGAGCGATAGAGATGCCGAGGCTAATCCCTGTCGCCGTAGCGCCTCATTCGGATCCACGCTGGCGCCCTCCACGCCGGCAGCCACGACGCCACGCCCGCAATCACGAAAAACAAAACCGCAATGGCAACGAACGTCGCGGGATCCGTCACCTTCCCGCCAACGAGCGTCGCGGCCATCAAGCGCCTAGGCGCGAACGCGGCAATCAAGCCTGCGATGATTCCCAGGGCCGTCAGCCGGTCGGCTCCCTACGCCAAAGGTGCAACGCTTACGGTTTTCGCATATCATCGCGCCCCATGAGGAAATGTATCTTGGAGGGAACTCGGTATGAGACGCAGGGATTTTCTAAAATCCAGTGTCGCCCTAGCGGCTGCCGCAGAATTCGGCAGCACGAGAGTCCACCCGATAGTGCCAGCTCACAACTGGGGCAAGTATGACTTTGGCTCCGGTCCGCCAGTTTCCGACCGCTTGAACCAGGGGCCTTTCCCCCAGTATCCGCCCGACGCCGTCATTCCCACTGACGAAGTGGCGATGACGACGACCCCATCGGAAGACGTCGTTCCCGGTTATGGGAAGGGCCTGATTACCTACATCACAGCGGATATGGGCAGGAACGAAATTAAGTCGGATAACACTGCGCAAGCGATTGAGGACCTGGTGCGTTTTCCGCTGGGACAAAAGCTTTACATCCGTCCCACGTGGCGCGAAATTCAGCCGCGGCCGGGAAAGCTGGAGTTCCCTGACTATCTAAAGCTCGTGTTTGACTTGGCGAAGAAGAACGACAAGACGATCGGTATGCGTATTCAGATGAGCGCTCCGGATTATTGGAACG
>Ga0181538_10004306_pt1 | contig 13383 bp, 9 predicted proteins | sample PEATcosm2014_Bin_40_FD_119773 | JGI IMG/M metagenome (GOLD analysis project Ga0181538, IMG submission 119773) | Peatland microbial communities from MTU Mesocosm Facility, Houghton, MI, USA - PEATcosm2014_Bin23_30_metaG | ecosystem: Environmental > Terrestrial > Soil > Wetlands > Peat | place...
AACCGCGTCCCCCGCAAGCGCCAGCGGCTCACTTCAAACGATCCTATCGAAACTGCCCCCGAACGGAAACAGGCTCAATCCAGCCTCGTCTAGCGGGGCAGTCCCGATAGGAACCTAACGTTTGTCGGTACGAATCGAGCTCCTCACAGTATGTTTTAGGAATGCAAGTGGCCCGGTGGATCAGCCACAGAAGGGTCTTGCAGAGTCTCGCTATCTCTTCGTTGGACGAAGGCGATCTTCTTCTAGTCGTCCCCGGGGCATGCGCAAAGATTTATGTTGGTCGACCACTCTCGTTCATGCATGCTCGCTCCCTGGGAGAATTTGCCCTCGGTTCGGAGAGTCGTAGGAATTGCGTTGCGTGCAGTGGGTTCTGGCGGAGTGATCGAGAACCTGCTGAATGTGCACGTCCACTTGCCTGAGGACGGCAGGCGTCACAGCGCAGCCGTCGGTTTCATAACTGAGAAGGGGCATGCCGTGTTGAATGCTGAGCGGCTTGAGAATCGCCTCGGAGATTCTATAGGGAAGGCAGTTGAATGGACCGATCAAGATGATGCCGTCGTAACCCTCGTATTCTGCATTCAAGCCTCTGCCGACTGTTGGTGTGACTTCGCCGAAGATCCGCGGCGAAATGTGTTGCGAGCTCTTCTCAATGGCAGTAACCACGTCGTTGGGTCTGGAAATCAGAAGACCCGTGCCAGAGAAAATCTCACGGTAGTGCTGCTCGGCTTTTCTTCCGGACTGATATCCCCACCATTGCTGCAAATACTGTTGCCCATCGGGTTCCAGCATCCTTGTGCAGGCTTTGGCGAGGGCGAATCCCCCCGGCTTCAGTCCCCAGTTATTGGCCATTTCCCTCATCCCGTCATAAGTGACATAGAGGAATAACTCGGTCAGATCAACGGGCTTGAGGATGATTCCGCGCGCAGCATAAAGGTCGCGGACCCCATCCATGAAGAAGGGACTAAAACGGGCGAAGAAGTCACCTGTGACGACCACCTTGGGGCAGGCAGCGGGATCTCGCGTCAGCGGCAGCTCGGTCAACTGGAGAACAAATGCGGGCAACTGGGAAGAGAATTCATCCAGCGTTCTTGCCTTGAGCCTGAATTGTTTCCACTCGTGCTGAAACTGCTCGATGCAGCCGGGTGCGCCCACTACGCGCAGAACATGATCGATCTCGACGAGGATGTCCGCAAGCAAGATGGCCGGGGACACATGGTTCATTAGGATGGAGGGCCCGAAGCCGAGATAGCCGTCTTCCAATCCGGGGCTGACCATGAATACATCAGCCAACTGATGCTCGGCGATAAATCTCTCGAAATACTCCATATAAGCTTCGGTCGCGCAGGGAGCGCCACCCCGCATCATGAAGAAGCCGACGATTTCGCCGGGTTTGCGATCACGAAGGATTTTGAGGAGTTGTCCGATGGCGAGAGGCAGAGGAAGACACTCACGGCCGGATGTGAACTGGAGACCCAAGTCGAGCTGACTACGATCGATGGGGACCTCCTGGCCGGCGTGCAAACCAAGCCATCCGAGGGCCATGGCCGCGGACTGCTCGTGGAATTGCGAGAAGTTCAGAAGATGCAGTTTAACCCTGGGGTCGGTGAGCTTGACTCGCTCGCCATCCGAAGTGAGAACGACCCCGTCTGTGAGCAGTGTGCAGGGGACAAAGGGCCTGGTGGGACCGGATTGAGCCGCGCGATAGTTTTCGACGACATCGAGGAAAGCCTCGAGGCGGGTTTGCACGCCGGCGTCAGCGGTGTGGGCATCGATTTCGAGAATCAGATAGGGCTTGGACCCGAGCTCAGAGGCGAGCAAGGAGTGCGTGAATGCATCGATGGTGCAACTGAAGTTGCTGACAGTGAGGAGAAAAAGATTGGGATGCTGCTTCGTGAGCCGTGCCGCATTCATGATCTGATTTGCGAAATGCCAGGCCGTTGGCCCCGCCCCGACCGGCTCAAGGCAATCGGCGGGAATCACGGAAACGCCCCTGCTGGTGAGTTTTTTGCCTACCGATTGCGAAGCCTCGGGTGTGTAGGCGTTATAGCTATGACCCGCCAACAAAATCGCGGGCTTGCCGCGGGCAAGGGCCTGAGCGAGAGCCTGCCGGCCCATCTCTAACAGAGCGCGCTCGGCTGCCGTCTGGTTGCGCACGGCCACTTGCCAGGCCTCGTCGACCGACTCTCGTGAGAATCCCAACTCGCTCACGGCCATCTCCGTGATTGCCGAATTGTTGGCGTATCCGTCGGAGAAGTCCAAAACCGGCGCCAGGAACTGCGCATCGGGAAATGCCTTGGCCAGGAAATAAGGACCGGCTTGCGTGATCGGGCAGAGGTACGAGTCCCTGGGAGAGCCGTTTTGTGGCATGCGCGCCAACTGCGGCAGAAAGACGACGCGCACGTCCTTTTGCAGCAGATCGAAGACTGCGCCGTGAGCAATTTGCGCGGGCAGGCAAAAACCGGAATTCGACTTCAGATCGCCCTTCGGGTCTACGCCGGACAACACGACTTCCATTCCCATGGCGGAGAAGAACGACGAATACAGGGGGAACAAGGAGTGCGTGGTCAACGCGCGAGGAATGCCAATGCGTGTCGCCGTGATGCGCGGCTTCGCATTGGCCAGGCCAAAGGACTCCTCCAAATAAGATCTGGCGGCCTCAAGCGCAGGGCCAACGTCCCACAGATCGTGCTTCGCCGGGGCTTGGTGAGTTGGCTCCTGGCCCGCAGGTTTGGCAACACCATAGACGATGGCGGCACGCTCCTGGATCAGGTCCCGGGCTGGCGTGATGCGGGATTTTCTCTTCCATACATTTTCATAGAGACTGCATCGGCCACCGAAAGGAAACTTGCGGCCGGCCACTTCGAAACGCTCGATACTGCAGAACATCTTGCATGCACGGCATGTGAATCGGCCTACGAGTTTCATCTCTGCTGCGGTGAGAGATGCAAGATCGGTGGCCGCGCCCAGCGTGGCACCCGACCGGTCAAGCGCCAGAAGCGCCACGCCCAGAGCGCCGAGCAATTCGGGGTTGGCCGGGATCACAATGGGGCGCCCTACGCGCTGGGCGAATGCATATCCGACTGCGCGGTTCAGGGCCACCCCTCCCTGCAAGAGCACCTTCTTTCCCACGGGACGCTGCCCTTTGACTTTGGTGAGATAGTTATCCGCGATCGCGTACACCAGCCCGGCAAGAATGTTGTCGCGTTCCTGGCCCTGTTGCTGCGCGATGCGGATGTCGGAGTTGATAAATGCCGCGCAGGTGGCCTTGAATTTGACAGGAGCGGGCGCGGCCACTGCGATGTCTGCAATCGCAGAGACAGCAACTCCCAAATCGCTCTGCGCGCTTTCTTCCAGAAAGGAACCTGTGCCCGCTGAGCAGGCGTTGTTCATGGCATAGCCGATGGGCACGCCGTTGCGCAGGTAGATGTACTTGGCGTCCTGGCCGCCAATCTCAAAGATGGTGTCCACGTCCGCGGCAAAGTGGGTAGCGCCGGTGGCGTGAGCTGAAATCTCGTTGTAGACCCGCTCTGTGCCCAACCAGGCTCCGACCATTTCCCGTGCCGAGCCCGTTACGCCCACCAGACCCACGGAGCGATTGCCAACCTGGCCGATGAGCGCTTTCACGCACTCACGAACCGCGGCCACAGGATCGTCGTGCGTGCGCGCGTAATGCGAAGCCACGATGGCGCGCGTCGCGGGATCGAGCAGGACCGCCTTGGTGGTTGTCGAGCCTGCATCCACGCCCAGAACCATGGGACCGTCGGGTGGCGGCTGCATGGGTGGAGCGGTCATCACCTGCACCTGATCTCCAAATGGATAGAGAGGCGGTAGCGTATCGAAGACCGGCGGCTGAGAAAGGTGTGGCGATTTGTGAACGGGATTGTCGCGCGTGAGCAATGCGGTGCCCCAGGCTTCAAACCACTCGCTCTCCGGCAGCACGGCAAACTCGGTAGCTGGAAGTTGCTCGCCGAGCGCCTCGAGCAATGCGGCGTTGCGCGTGACGCCGCCGATCAGCAGCACGCGTCGCAGAGAATTTTGACCTTTTTCGAGAAGCGAGACGAGTTTGCCGGCCATGCTTTCGTGCAGCGTCTTGAGGATGTCGGCAGGCGTGGCCTCGTGCCGATTCAGTTTGTGCGTCACATCCGACTTGCAATGCACTGTGCAGCGAGAAGCCAGAGGCACCACGCTGCCGGAAGATGAGAGGGCGATGGCCGTATCGATGTCGAGCCCCATGCGGCCGATCAATTGCACGAAGAACTCGCCGCTGCCCGCCGCACATTTGTTATGCGACATGACATTCGTGACTCTTCCATCCGCCAGCGTGTAGACCAGAAACGATTCACCGCCGAGGGAAGCCACCGCGTCAAACTTGCCCTCCGCGCGTTCGCGCAGCTCGTGGAGCGCGCGCTGGATTGCGGCAAACTCAGAAATATGGCCCATTTGACCGGATACACCGAAGGATTCGGCGTCGGTGAATTCAGGCGCGGCCAGCAACCGCCGCAGAGTTTCCAGCGGGCGTCCCTGATGGGCGATCACCTGGGCGCTGCTGGCGTTGCCGCGAAGCGCGACCACCTTCACTCTCAGTGCGCCGATGTTGATGCCCACGAACGACATAACGGCTCGGTTCTGCGGGATCGGTTGTGACGGTTCCCATGCAGGTGTGACCCCCAGGTCGGGCCGACTTATGTCTGCATGCCAGAACTGTACGCGCAAACCGAAGAGAAAGATAGTTCATTCTGAGAGCCGGGAAACAACCGCATGGCAGCCACTTCATCATGCTGTATTCAGCAGGTTGCCGCCACGACCGCAGGTAGTTCTAGACACGGCCTAGCCTGAGCCGCTTCAATGAGGCTGTTAGCGCTGCCCAATGGCACATCAGGTTTTCGCCGATCTTCTGTGCCGATAGCACCGAAGCCTTGATCTGGCAGAGATCCACTCAACTATTGTTGGGCTCGGTGATTTGACCGATAGGGGGGAGACTTACTGGAGCTTGCAACTCGTTCTTGATGCGACAGACAGGAATCAATCAGAGGTCGACAATTTTGACTGGTATGAAGTTGTCGAACTGCAGACGCTCGAGGGCAAAGTGCATACCGGTACGCCAATTTAAGTGACAGGCTCTTAAGCGGAGGACGCACCTCAAAGCGCGAGACTATGGTTCGCCGACTTCGATTAGTGTTCAATAGACAGCACCAGCCGGTTCATTCTTTCCTCCTGCTTCTCGATGGACTCGACCAATTTGAACTGTGTCCGGCAGCGGTCAAGGTTGTGGCCGGTGCGATGCACCTTAAAATACGTGTCTCCCGCCAAATAGTCCGTGAGAAACCGGATGCCGATCTCGAACGTGATCAACTTGCCTGAGAACGCAAGGCATTGTTTCTCCGCATTGGTCAAGAAGCCGCCAGCCGAGGTGAGATAGCCGCGCACCAGCGCCTCGAACATGGGGAACTGCATGGTCACCTTGGACAAATCTCTCTCGTCTTCCTTCGCCGGGCTTGTCGTCGTACGCACCATGTCGCCAAAATCGTAAAGCGCAAGCCCGGGCATTACGGTGTCGAGGTCAATAACGCAGATGCCTTCACCAGTGGCGTCATCGAGCATGACGTTGTTGAATTTCGTATCGTTATGAGTGACGCGCTCAGGGAGGCTTGAATCCAGCAGGCCGCTGGTGATGGATTTACGCGCAAAGGCAAATTCAATTTCCTGATTTGCCAAAATTGCCCGGCCAGCCACGTCCAAGGCGATTGCCTGCTCCAACGCCATGAACCGTTTCGGCGTGCAGTGAAAGTCCGGGATGGTATCGTGCAACCGTGGCGCGGGCAAGTCGACCAGCAGTCGCTGGAATTGTCCAAATGCCCTGGCCGCCTGAAACGCCTGCTCAGTAGTCTCAACTGCATCATAAGTGCGGGCTCTCTCGATAAAAAGATACGCACGCCAATAGTCACCCTCCGCATCCACGTGCCAGGCCCGCCCTTCGCGCGCGGGAACGAGTGTAAGAACACGTCGGCTGAAGTCCGGTTCACCTGCCACCTGCTTGCCAAGATGGGACGTCACGCGCTGGATGTTTTCCATTAAGGCGACCGGGTTCTTGAAGACGTTGTGATTGATGCGCTGCAGAATATAGCGCACCGGCACACCGGCCTGATGGAAGACGGCGCAATAGGTGTCGTTGATGTGGCCGCTGCCGTAGGGTTTAGCATCGACAAATTCACCAAAGATCTGAAATTGGCATGCCACGGCACCAACGTTATTCTCTTCGCTCATAACCTAAGTCTCTTCAGATAATAACTTTCATGGCCGAGGCTGTGCATCGCCAAAATCCCAGCTGGCCCAAAACTGCGCTGCCAATCGATGGCATAGCTGGAGCTCGGCACGCTTGGGGCTTCGGCCGGGTGATAAATATCGGCACGCAGTATCACGCCGTCGCGCATCTTTACCGCCACGTCACCTCCGAAGGTAATCTTGTATTGCGCATTAAGCCGCGGGATAATCGAAAAGGCGATTAAGAGGGTGAGTACGAATATGCGGAAATCCGAAATTAAAATGAAGGTTGCTTGCCGTAGCGGCAAATTCCAGCGGCGAATCATCGACGTGTACTTATCAGTGAATGGGCGTGGCATCGAGAGTCAGAACCTCAAATGACTTGAGTACAAATTTGTGCGCCGTTCCCGCGCGCAAAGTAATCGCCGCCGCGTCTTTGTCAGAAGCCCACGGACTGTGCGCCAGGTAGCTCCGCACCGCGCCAAGTGGCAGTTCAAAGGCCTTGCCGACATCCAGCAAAAACTCCTGTTCGTGTTCGGAGGGATTCCGCAGCGTCACGATGCCCTTGGTCGGATTCCACGCGGCCCAGCCGTAGACCTCGAGCTTTCCGGGATCGCCGCCAATCCAATGCGTATCCTTGAGCACCGCTGCGTTGCTGCGCGACCACTTGGCCGACTCAGCCAGCATGTCCCAATCCCTCCCAGAGAGCAGCGATGGGGTAACGTACATCTCCTGCAACTGCGTGCCCGAGCCGAAGTAGCTGTGCACTTCGTCCGGAAAATCGTTGCCGGGATCAGTGCTTAGATTCTCCGCTTTTTGCGCAAAGATGATCCCATGGAGCATAAGCGAATTGAGCGGATAGAGCGGCCCGCCTTCGACGATGTCGCGATAGGTCATCTGATCGCGGTAAGTGATCCACTTTTGCCGCCAGCTTCCGACGCCGGCAAAGTTGTGGTCGTGTCCGCCGCGCCAGATAGAGTCTGCATAGCGGAGCCAGAACGGCGAAGGCCAGGTACCCGTCGTCAGATTGACAAACAGGCTTGGCTCCTGCTGGCGCAAGCGTTCGATCAAATGAATCGCCGCGGAAAAATCGCTGTCGAAGATACTACCCGGAAAGACCTGACTTGCGTTTCCGGTTCCGTCAAACTTGAACTGGTTCACGCCATACTTGGTGATCATCTCCAGGCAAGTGCTCTCGAATAGTTGGTAGTATTTTGGCGCCGAGAGCGCAAAGCCGCCCTTCACGGTCTCGTAGCCGGCCGCATTACCCGCGTCGATTCTCTGCTGCTTGGCTTCCTGATAGCCGCCCCACGGTGAGAGCCAGACACCAATTCCGAACCCGTACGAGGCTGCCGCCTCGTGAATGCTGGTAAATTCGTTCGGTAATCCCGGGTGAAACTTCCAGAGCGTGTGCGTGTCGTCCCAGCCATCGTCAAACAGAAAGGAGTCCAGGGTGACGCCACGCTGGCGTACCAGTTCCTCGCCAAATGCATGTACGCGATCCAGAGCGCCTGCCTCGTCGTACCGCTCGCCGTATCCCAGGTCATACCAGGTGTTGTAGTGCAAAAAGGTCCGGTAAGGATGCGCGCGTTCGTTCTCAACATAGGCAAGAAAATCGCGCCGCATCTGTCCCGGTGCGGCAACGCCAACCACCGAGGAATAAGTAACGGAATTACCAGCCTCGAGCGGCAGCGTACGCGTCAAAATTGACGTCGCGCGTTCGTTTTCGACAGCGCTCGTGGAAATCGGAAACTCAAAACCGAAGAAGAAATTCCCATCCATAAGCGGCGAGCCGGAAACCTTGCCCACTACCTGCGCTCCGGGTGCGGCAAAATCGAACATCCTTATTTCGGCCAGGTCCGCCGGCCGTCCAACAGCCATGAGCGTCACCTCCTGGCGCAGGTAGTTCGTGCCTGTGCGCAGAATTGCACACCAGTGAGCTGTAAGGGCTCCATCTTCTGTGCGCAGATCGGCACAAATCGAGCGCCCAGCCAACCGGGCAGCGGCGCGCGGCGCATGGGGATCGACTTCAGCCGGTTCTTCCACAGGGAGCGCAACCAGTTTCATCTGCGAAGCCGCCACCACACGCCCATCACGATACTTCAGCCAGAAAGCCTCGCCGGGCTTCAGCGCCTTTCCGTTCTGCCGGTCAACAATCTCCACTACCCGCAGACTGCCATCGATTGCGGAGAACCGCGCTTGGAGGCTCCGGTCCTGCATTTCGTACGTGTGCTTCGCCGGTTGAGCTGCGGCCGATGCGGCAGACGTGCAGGCCAGCCCTATAAGACAGCCGATAGCCAGGAACCTGGCCAAAGAGAGCCGGTTCAGCAGTTGATCGCATTGGGCACTGAACTCCATCGCTACTCGTCGTGGGAGACGGTCATCCCGGAATACCAGAGCCCCGGTACAGGGTGTTCTGGCATTTTCTCAGAACCGACGGTCATAATGCGGACGAATGCTTCAGCATATTGGCACCCGTACTCTCTGCCGCGAAACTCCGTGCACATTTCATAATCGGCCCACAAGCTCTTCCCTTCCAAACTGTTGGCCATGACTGCCTCCCGGCTCAAATCGAAGACCGATTCGACATCTACCCACCGATTCGGCGCGAACTGCTGCGATGTCTGCTCGCCGCCGGGAAAAGTCTCGCAGAAATAAAACTCGAATTTCATTCCGCTCTGCAGCCAGGCGTTGAACGCGAGATTGCCTGCAGCACGGTGGTCAGGATGATACTGCAGGGGCCACATACCGATGACCACGTCCGGGTTCTCGGCAGCCAGGGTCTTGTCGAACTCAATGTACGTCTCGGCATCGACCCGCATCTTCTGATTATGCTGATCCAGGACCTTTAACCGCGAGCCGATGAGCTTAGTTCCTCTCATTCCGTCTTCCGTCCGTAACGCCGCGAGTTGATCGAGGGGCATGTGATGGGCGTCGGCTATGCCCTGCGAGTCACCGGGCGTGAAAGAGAAACACAGGACATCGTGCCCCTCACGCGCATAACGGGCGAGAGTACCGACACAGAATACCCAATCATCGACGTGTGCGCCCACAAACACAACTTTGAGTTTTCGGTTCTTCTCTGCGCCCGGTAAAGTGTCAAGCGGTTTGGGCGCCCCTGTTGACGCCTGCTGCCCGCGTACGCCCAATGCGCGGACTAGCACGCCGCCTGCCACGCAGTTGAAAAATGTCCTTCTGGTGATCATAGATTCTCCCTTGCGGATCGTCGGAACGTAACTACTGTCCCAAGTCATTAGATCGTGGATCAATGCGGTCCAAGTGCCCTTGCTGGTTCGACTCAATTCTTTGCATTTTCGATATCCGAAAGTGGCTCCTCTGGAGAGAGCTAATCTGCATGATATTCGCGCGGAGCCATTGACAAATCCACCGATTGAGAACTCCGGTTCGAGTGGGCGAGATGTTGGACTTGGCGCATAACACAATGAGCTATTTTTCGAAAAGCCTGAGGTCGACAGCGTCGCCCATGATTTTGTAGCCGGCATCGCCGGGGTGAAGGTGATCGGGAGATCCGACGCCGGCTACGTAAGTTGCTGGGTTGGCAGGATCCCGTGTCGCTTTATCGAAATCAATAAGCCCGTCGAGTAGCTTCGAAGTCCGGATCCATTGGTTGATGGCCTGTCGCATTTCTTCGCCTGCGGGTGATTCAAATTTGGAGCCGCCAAATGGAGTGAGAGTGGCGCCGATAACCTTGATGCCGTGGACATGTGCGCGCTTGGCCATCTGGACGAAGGCCTGGATCAGGTCATCGGCAGTGATGACATCATAGCGATTAACAGGAGACGTTGCGTGGCCAATGTCGTTGGTGCCTTCGAGGATGATGACGTACTTGACGCCGGCCTGGGCGATGACGTCGCGGTCGAAGCGGGCGAGGCCACTGGGGCCGGCGCCGTCATGGAGGATGCGGTTACCTCCGATACCCTCATTGAGGACACTGAGGTTTGTGGTCTTTTTGTCCGCCTGCAGGCGGCGGGCAAGGATGTCGGGCCAGCGCGCGTTCTGGTCGCGCGTGCTGAGAGCGCCGTCGGTAATGCTGTCGCCGAAAGCTACAATCGAAGCGGCTTTGCCGCTGGCATATACGTCGACACCTTTAAGGAACGGCCAGGAATCAATCTCTTTCGCTGAGTCGAGCTTGGCCGCACTGACAGCGTTACCAGTCACTGAATAGCTGGTCTGATTGGCGGAGGCGTGGATGGAGATGTACCGCATGGGCTGGGTGGGGATGAAAAGGCTGACGGCAAGATTGACCAAGGCGGGGAGTCTGAGGTCAGCTGGATCGCTGATAGCAAGGGCCCCGGGAAGAATCGTGATAGACTCCTTGCCGCCAAAGGTTATGGCAGCGGAACTGCCGAGGTCGACATCGCCCTTTCCAGCACTCAGTGCTACGTGAGCCGCAGCGATTCTAAGTGAGTCTGTGCCGAACTCGTTACTTAGGATGATGCGAACGCGATTTCCCCCAAGTGATACATGAACGATCTCCCGATATGTGGTGTCAGTGGCGCCAAACCTGGCGTCGGAATTATTGACAGAAATCAGGGCAGTAGCCCAGCTGCCGACCCAGTGATCAGGGGGCGCTGCTGACGCAGGTAGCACAGAGACGAAAGCGAGCAACAGGGCGAATGTTTGTAGAGTGAGGTTTCGAGAAGGCATATCCGCCCTTTGTTAGTGCGTCTCAGTGTGGCGACCGAGTTTTTTACAGCCTACGAATTATTGAAGCATGGAGGCTGTCCCCATGCCGGCGTTTCGCACTGGACACCTTCAGAGTTGACCACTGTTCCCGCAGGACCATCCAAGCTGGATTGAGATGAACCGTGGAAGTCTCCTCCCTTGGGACGTTGGTCGGCTGCCTTCTTCACCAGAAGGCCGTTTTCCCGGGAAGACAGCTGACTCGAACGGTTGGGGATTGCCACTAGTTACATCGTTTCTCGCCGCCCGCTGCGCACTCAGAAGACGAACTTGACTGAGAACTGTGCGCTGCGCGGATATTGTGGGGTGTCGGATGAGGAGGAGTTAGAAGCATTGACGCTGCCAAAACCACCCGCCGAAAGTGACGTGACGGGGTTGATCAAGTTATCCCTGTTAATGACATTAAAGTACTCCGCCTTGAGCATACAGTCGAATCTTATAGAAAACTTTCTCGAGAGGCAAAATGCCGTGTCGGAGCCACGACCATCGCGCGACGCGCGCGACGAAAAAAGCCGAACCGCTCTTGAAAGCGATTCTTCCGGTCGTCATCGCGCTGATGTTGGCGTTACTCTCGATCACTGGCTCGAGAAAAAACCATGCGAAATTTGAGTAAATCCGCCTTGCAAGCGAGGTTTTTTTCATGGTATGGTGCGTTTATAACGCATCTTTGTACGCACGACGCCCGGATTTGCATCCTGAGATTTAACCTTTTGGCCCTGTCTTCGAATCGCAATTCGCTGCTCAGCGGCACCGCCGGCCTGGCCAGATTCCAATTTCAACCGGTGCCTGGATGCAGACCTTGTAGCCGCATGGGCCCAATCTGCCGCAACACTTTTGCTTCTTTCTCACACACGCGCACAGGCAATAGATTCTCTCGAAAGTTGAATTGAACCCATTGGATGTTATTCAGCAAACGAACAAGCCGCGCGAGCCGCGGGGCCCAGGGCGAGTGCGTTGGTGGATCGTATGGACTCTGTTCTTTTCGACGGTCACCAATTACATCAGCAGGCAGACCTTTTCTGTGCTGGCTCCGCTCATCACCGCCCAATACCACCTCACGCATACGGACCTGGCGAAGATCCTGGGGCCGTTTCAGGTTTCCTACGCAATCACCTGGTTCCTCGGGGGAATCTTCCTCGACGCGGTGGGTACGCGGATCGGACTCTCTGTGGCTGTGGTCTTTTGGTCGTTGGTGAACATCCTGACCGCATTCGCTTCGTCAGTGTTCGGCTTCGCCTCATTCCGTTTCTTGCTTGGAATTGGGGAGGGCTTCAACTGGCCCGGGGCGAGCAAGACTGTTGCGGAGTGGTTCCCGAGCCAGGAGAGGAGCCTGGCAGTAGCGATCTTCGATAGCGGATCGAGCGTGGGAGGCGCGGTGGCTGCGCTGGTAATCCCGCTTATCGCACTGGCGTTTGGATGGCGGTCGGCCTTTGTCTTTTCCGGGTTGCTGGGGTTTGTGTGGCTGCTGATCTGGCTGAGGATATATCACCCACTGAGTAAGCACCCGACGGTCACAAAGGAAGAGGTTTCGCTGATCCTCACCGGGCAGCAGGCGCCGGTTTATTCCACAAGCCGGGGCATGAAGCGCTGGGTCAAGCTGGCTAAGGACCGGAACGTGTGGGGGATCGTTCTGGGCCGCGCTCTCACCGACCCGATTTGGTGGTTCTATGTATTCTGGCTTCCGCAATACCTGAGCGACGCGCGCGGACTTAGCCTGCACCGAATTGCGTTAGTGGCATGGATGCCATTCATTGCCGCCGACTTGGGCAACTTTACGGGTGGGTTCATCTCGGGATTCTGCATCCGCCGTGGTTTCTCTGTCATTCGAGCGCGGCTCTGGGTTTGCGCGATTAGTTGTCTACCGATCCTGGCCGGCATTCCGGCGGCGGCTGTCCATAACGTATATGGCGCGATGGGACTGGTCTGCTTTGCACTTTGGGGATACGCGAGTTGGTCGACGATGGGGCTTACGCTGCCTTCCGACTTGTTTCCGCAGGATGTGGTAGCCACAGTAACTGGGTTGAGCGGTTTGGCAGCGGGTCTAGTCGGCGCGGTGTTCACCATGGCGGTGGGCTTGATGGTCGACCGTTTCTCCTACGGACCGGCGTTCGTGCTTGCGGGACTGCTGCCGATCTTCGCAACCATCTTCGTCCTGGTACTGATCCGAACGCCGAACGACACAGAGCCGCAGACATCAAGTTGAAGGAAGTTACTATGCAGGATGGGGTGCGGATAGTTCAGAGACGAATGTCCGGAAATTCGGCGATGCAAAGGAAGAAGAAACCCGCCAGCCCAAGGCAAGACCTGAAATCGGTTTTCCGTCTGGGCGCCCATTGCAGGGTCCTACAGATTTCCCCTATGGCGCTTCCGAAGCCGATTGCGACCACTTGTGATCGGCGACTTCGCCAATCGCGCTAA
>Ga0181538_10004309_pt1 | contig 13382 bp, 18 predicted proteins | sample PEATcosm2014_Bin_40_FD_119773 | JGI IMG/M metagenome (GOLD analysis project Ga0181538, IMG submission 119773) | Peatland microbial communities from MTU Mesocosm Facility, Houghton, MI, USA - PEATcosm2014_Bin23_30_metaG | ecosystem: Environmental > Terrestrial > Soil > Wetlands > Peat | place...
AAAGCCGCCGGTTATTTGTTCCCGTATCTTTACGACGAATCGCAGGCCGTCGCCAAAGCCTATCACGCCGCCTGCACGCCGGACATCTTCCTTTTCGACCGGGGACGGCGATTGGTTTATCGTGGCCAGTTCGATGCCAGCCGGCCCGGAAACGGAATTCCCGTCACCGGAAAAGATTTGCGCGCGGCGCTCGACGCCGTGCTCACCGGGAAAACCACTTCAGAATTTCAGGCGCCCAGCATCGGCTGCAACATCAAATGGAAGGCCGGAAACGAACCGGGACATTCTTGAAGGCAGCGGCACCCTCGACGTCGCCACGGGTTTGCTCTGAAACCGGTCGGTCAAATTTGTCGCGTAACGAATCCAATGCGGCCTTGTCCAAACAATGGAACACCCTTTTGAAAGGCCATGATGGTTGAGGAAAACCAAAACGGAGCCGCGCCGAAAATTCTGGAGCAATTGGTCCATCAAGCCGAACGCGCCGGGGCGAGCGACATCCACCTCCAGATGCGCGGCAAGACGGCCGAGGTCAACTTCCGCCTCGACGGCATCATTGCTCCCGGCACCGAACTTCCCGCCGACGTGGCCGACCGCGTCTTTGGCCGGATCAAATTCCTGGCGCGGCTGAAGACGTATCAGGATTCGTTGCCGCAGGACGGCCGCATTTCGCGCGACGACCTCGGCAGCAAAAACGACATCCGCGTGGCCACATATCCAACCGTGACCGGCGAAAAAATCGTCCTGCGGCTTTTCAATTCGTCCCCGGCCATATCGCTCCGCGAATTGTCCCTGCCCGCCGCTGCGGTCGCCGAGTTGGAACAGTTTCTCCGCCAATCCACCGGCCTGCTGCTCCTCACCGGCCCGGCCGGCAGCGGCAAGACCACCACAATTTACGCCTGCCTCCGCCATCTTGTCGAACCCGGCGGACGCCAGATCATCACCGTCGAGGACCCGGTGGAGCAGATTGTTCCCGGCACGATGCAAACCGAGGTGAACGAAGCCATCGGCCTTGATTTCGCCCGCGCCGCGCGGCACCTGTTGCGGCAGGACCCACAGGTGCTCATCATCGGCGAGATTCGCGATGAAGCCACCGCGCAACTGGCCGTGCGTGCCGGGTTGACCGGGCACTTGGTCATTTCCACGTTGCACGCCGGGTCGTGCCGGGGCGTTTTCGAGCGGCTGCTAGTGATGTGCGCCGACCATTCCGCCGTGGCGAGCGCCATCGAACTGGTTTTAAACCAACGACTTATCCGCAAATTATGTTCCGCGTGCGGCGGCGCCGGTTGCGATGCCTGTTTGCGCACCGGTTATCAGGGCCGGGTGCCGTTGGTGGAATGGCTGCGGGTGGACGAGGCGATGCGCGCGAAAATCCGGCAGCGGGAATTGACGGCATTGGTCCCGGCCCGGCCTCTGGAAGAATCGGCGCGTGAGCTTTTGCAGCGAGGTTTGTCCAATCAAACAGAATACCAAAGAGTATTCGGCCTATGAAACTGGACGAATTTGCCTTCTTCAACCAACAACTGGCCGCGATGCTGCGCGACGGCATCCCGCTCGAAGGCGCGCTGCGGCGGCTCTGCCAGGAAATGCGCGCCGGTTCGCTGCGCACCGAACTTCAGTCGCTCGAAGCCGACCTCGCCCGGGGCACGCCGATGGCCGACGCTCTGAAACCGCGCCAGTTGCCTGAACTTTACAAACGCATGATTTTGGTCGGCGTCAAAAGCGGCGACCTGCCCGGCGCGCTGACGATGCTCGCGGATTATTTTCAGCGCCAGAGCAGCATCTGGATGCGGCTGAAAAGCATGATGGTTTATCCGCTCATCGTGATGTTCGTCGCGTTTTTGATTTCGGCGGGGCTGGCGTTCATCTGGACCTGCGTCATCGGGCCGTCCATGAAAGAAGTCTTTGGCGGCATGGGAGTGAGGCTCCCGGCGGCCACTATTTTTGCGTTTGCAACGTTGCAAGTTATCTGGGTGTTTCCGGTGGTGCTCGGTTTCTTTTTTTTGCTCGCGGCGGCAATCGTTTTTATGCCCGGGCTGCGCGGAAGATTTCTCTGGTGGCTGCCCGCGTTCAAGGAGGCCGGCGTCTCGCGGATCGGGGCGTCGTTAACCCTGCTGCTGAAAAACGGCGTCAACCTTCCGGACGCCATCGGTCTGGTGGAACAACTTGAAACCAGCACGGCCGCTGCCGCCGACTTGCAACAGTGGCGGAAAAATCTCGCCGCCGGAGCCGCGAAATTTTCCGAGGTCGCCGCCGTCAACCGGATAATTCCACCGCTGTTCGTCTGGGTTGTGGCCAGCGCGGGCGAAGACCTGGCCGCCGGGTTCAATCGCGCGGCGGAAATCTATCACTCGCGCGCCATCTACCGCACCGAGGTCGCGCTTTATTCGGTGCTGCCGATTGCCTCGCTGTTTCTCGGGGTGATTGTTTTGTCGCAGGCTTTTTTGGTCATCAGCATGTTTTTGCCGCTCATCGCCATGATAACCAATTTGAGTGGCGGCTGACGGGCATGAAAATCGCATGAATGATTTCGCCCAGTTTTTAATCGCCCTGTTTTGGTATGCAGTTTTCATCCTGCTGCCGGGTGGCGCCTTTTCGGTGCTGATTCATTATCTGCTCTCGCTGCCCATGCGCCGGCGCGACCGCGCGCTGTTTTTTCTCGACCTGGTGGAAACGGTCCTTCAGCGCGGTCAGCCGGTGGAACAGGCCATTCTAGCCGCCGCCGAAAATCGCGACCGCGCCATCGGGGTCCGTTTTTACATGGTGGCCGCGCACATTGAAGGCGGGGCCAGGCTGGGCGAGGCGCTCGAAAAAGTTCCACGTTTCCTGCCACCGCAAATCACCGCCATTCTCCGCGCCGGTGAAAAACTCGGCGATCTCAAACGCGTCCTGCCCGCCTGCCGTGAAGTATTGCGCGTTGCCCCTGACACCGTCCGCAGCACCATGCACTACATGATGGCCATCCTGTTGCTGTTTGCGCCGGTCGCCTGCTGGATAATCTGCCTCTTATCGGTGCTCGTCATTCCCAAATTCAAGGAAGTGGCTGCCGGAAGCAGCGCTCCGTTGTGGCCGCTGACGCGGTTTGTCTTTGAAAACACGTTTTGGCTGGTGGCATTTGAAGTTGTCGTTTTCCTGGCGTTGTTGTCGGTGGCGGTGATTTACATCGGTGGGCCGGGCCTTGTCCGTTGGTTTCAATTCCGCAGCGTTCCCATCGTGGACTGGATTACCTGGCGCGTGCCGTGGAAACAAAAGAAGCTGCAACGAACCTTCTCCGCCATGCTTGCCGTGCTGCTGGATGGCGGCGTGCCGGAAGCCGAAGCCGTCCGGCTCGCAGGCGATTCCACCGCGAACGAAATCTGCCGCCGTCGCGCCAGGCGTGTCATTGCCGCGCTCGAAAAGGGCATCAAACTGGATGACGCCGTTCGTGTGTTTGACGACAGCGGCGAATTTCACTGGCGGCTCACGAACGCCACCCACGCGCACGGCGGATTCTTGAACGCGCTGCGCGGCTGGCACGAGTCGCTCGACGCCAAGGCGTTCCAGCAGGAGGAGGCCGCCACCCACGCTGTTGCCAGCGGGCTCGTGATCATGAATGGAGTGGTGGTCGGGCTGATTGCGACGGCCATGTTCGGCATTCTGATTGCCATGATGCGGGCGGCAGCGGAGTTATGAAATTGAAAACACCAAAATATTTTTCGCGAACGACCGGACGAAACCGCGGTTTCATGATGGTGGATTTGTTTGTCGGCATGGCAATTCTCGCGGTGGCCATCCTGCCGCTGGCGTTTTCCTACGTCCGGGAAACACGGTTGCTGCGCGCCGAATACTTTCGCGGCGCGGTCATGGAAATCGTGGATGGCGAGATGGAAGTTCTGGCGGCCGGCGAGTGGCGGGATTTTCCGGAAGGCTCGCAGACTTACACCGTCCATGCCCGCGCTGCCGCCCACCTGCCGCCCGGACATTTTCAATTGACCAAAACCGGCCAGCATCTGCGCTTGGAATGGACGTCGGATCAACGGCAGGGCATCGGCACGGTCATTCGCGAGGTCACCATCAAATGAAACCGCGCTCATCCATTTTTCATGCCCAAGCCCGGACGGGATATCTCTTGATTGAGTGCCTGGTTTACCTGTCGGTGATCGTGGTTGTGCTTGGCCTCGGCCTCGGGGCATTTTACGTCTGCTGGGATTACTCGAAGGCGCTGCATTACGCGACGGATGACATCAACGCCGCCCTGCATGCCGGTGAACGCTGGCGGGCGGACATTCGCAACGCTACTGGAAAAATCACCGGCGAAACCACGCCGGAAGGCGAACGGCTGCGAATTCCCCACGGGGCCAACGAAATCATTTATAACTTCAATGCCGGCGAAGTCCGTCGTCAAATCGCTTCATCGGGTTTTTCGGAATTGCTGCTCCCCAAGGTCTCGGTATCACAAATGGTGACGGAAACCCGCGGGCCGGTGGCCGCCTGGCGCTGGGAGCTGGAATTGAAATCGCGCCGCAAGGAAACGCACCTGCCTTTATTGTTCACGTTCGAAGCGGCAGCCAAACCGACGCCATGAAAGTTTCCCGATTCAATCTTTCCCAGCATCACCGTCAAAGCGGCTCGGCTGTGTTGATTTTTATCACCCTGCTGGCGATCATGTTGATGCTGATTACCGCCAACAGCAGCGCCCTGCTCCAATTGCATCGTGAATTGAAATTGTTGGACCAACGGCAGGTCGAACGGCTGAACGCCTCCCAGACCAACGCCACCACGACCGCCATTTCACCGGTGCAATCGGGATCAAAATGAACGCCGACACCGAAGCCAAAATTCAGATGCTCAACAGCTCGATGCGCTGCTTTGTGTACGGAATGTTGGGATTGATCCCGCTGATTGGGCTGCCGTTTGCGCTCGCTGCGCTGTGGATTTCAGGCCGTGCGCGGGTCGAAGAAAAACAAATGTGGAATGCGGCGCGGCCTTATCGGATTGGAGGCGTGGTCTGTGCCGCCGGCGGGACCATTTTTTGGGGTTTCATCCTGACCATCATCATTTATCAGGCGGCCACCGACGGCGGTTCCCGCTGAAGCGCCAGTTTCTCAGGCTTTCGGCAGTTTTTCCTCGACCATTTCACACAAGGCATGGAAAAGGATTTTATGCCCCTCCTGGATCCGCGCGGTGTTGTTGCCCGATACGATTAAATCCAGAGTCGCCACACCCCTGGTGAACCCGCCATCGCGTCCGAGGAAACAAATGCTTTCAACCCCTTTGCGTCCGGCTTCTTCCAGCGCGCGCAAAACGTTTTTTGATTTGCCGCTGGTCGTGAAGGCGATGAGCACGTCGCCCTTTTCACCCAGGCCCCAGACCTGCCGCGCAAAAATTTCATCGGCGCCATAGTCGTTGCAAACGGCGGTCATGAGTTCGCCATTGGCCGTGAGAGAAATGGCCGGATAAGGCCGGCGGTCTTCGCGGAAGCGGCAGAGAAATTCCGTGGCCAGATGCGTGGCGTCGGACGCACTGCCGCCGTTGCCGCACACGAGCAGTTTGTGACCGGAGGTCAGGCAGGCCAGAACCATTTTCGCCGCGCGATTCAGCGGCTCTTCCAAACCCGTCAATCCGCGAAGCGTCGCGACGGAATCTTCAATCGCACGTAGTAATTGTGTCATGCGGGAAGACTAGTTGTTGGCCATTGAAAGAAAAGGCGAAATGAAGTATCGCCTGGACGTGACCAGCCGCCGACAGAATAACGATTCCGCGTTCCCGGAGAGCAGACACCTTTGCTCGCTTCATCACGAGCCACATTGTCTATGGCGACTTCGCCGATGAGCCACTCGTGACGATCAAGCAACGTAACTGTCCAATCAATATGCGAAGGGCCAATCGAGACGGCTTCACTTTGATTGAATTGCTGGTTGTCATCGGCATCATCGGAATTTTGGCCGCGCTTTTGTTGACGGCTTTATCGCGTGGTGTGGGAACAGCACGCCGCATCAGTTGCGTCAACAATGTCCGCCAACTTGGTCAAGCGATACAACAATTTGTCGGTGATAATCACGTTTACCCGCTCGACACAAATCCAGATTTTGACAAGGGCAGCTATCCAAATCATTACGACGGCTGGGCATCTACTTTGGAACATGAGTTAGGAAAAGAAAGTAATTCGCATGAGACATCGTTGCCTTCAAAAGGAATTTGGAAATGTCCATCGCTGGAACGTCCGGCCAATTATCCGTCAAACGTGGATTATCTTTCTTACGGCTACAATACCTACGGAATGCACGCGGGAAGAAGTGACACAAATTCGCTGGGAATCGGCAGGCAGTTTGGCATGTCAACGATTTCGGCCCCGCCAGTTCCGGAATCAGAAGTTGTCAGTCCAAGCGATATGATGGCTCTGGGCGATGGCTTTGTCGGAGCTGGTGAACAAATTTGGGGAGGATGCGATAGCGTGCTCATGCGTTCTCCAGATTTCCCTGTTATTCCGATCAACAATGAGCCGTTTTTACGCCACCAAGGCAGAGCCAATATGGTTTTTTGCGATGGTCACGTTGAATCGCCGACGCTGAAATTTCTTTTTGAAGACACCAGCGACGCGGCCTTGGTCCGCTGGAATCGCGACCACCAGCCGCATCGTGAAAAATTGTCGCCGTGATTTGGTAGGGCTGCACTGCCGCGCAGCCCAAAATAATCACGGCGGCGCGGCAGCGCCGCCCTACCAATTGTTGTTCCCGCTTGAGATTTTCGTTCTCCCGATTATTATATTTCCATGCCGACTTACGAGTTTCATTGCGAAAAGTGCGGGCGCGACAGCGAAATTCTCATCCGCTCCAGCGATTGGAAGGGAACCGCGTGCCCGCACTGCGGCTCAAAGAAATTGTCCAAGAAGTTTTCCGTGTTCGCCTCCGCCGGCTCCGGCGGCAACGACTCGCCGTCCTACGACAGCGGCGGTGGTGGCGGCGGACATTGTTGCGGTGGCGGCTGTCACTGTCATTGAAATCTGTGGGTAGCACCCGCCTCTGGCGGGTTCAATTCGGCGTCCCGCCGAATTGCGATGGCGCGCACGCATTTGAAACACGGCCAGCAGGCATATCCACGGATCATTTCCGTTACCAGTTTCGGGCGCGACGCCCGAAACCACCCGCGGGACGCGGGTGCTACCGCATACAAATTTCGCGCGCTGTTACCTGCGTCAGATCTTCCACCGCCCAATCGGGTTGATGCCGTTTTAATTCGTCCAGCTTCGCGCCGCCGGTGGCCACGGCCAGCACTTTCGCGCCGATGAATTTTCCACAGCGGACGTCAAACGGGGTGTCGCCGACCACAACGATTTCTTCGGGCCGCAAATTTTTCCCCAGCACGCGCCGTCCGCGTTCGAGGGCGGCGGCGGCGATGTGATTGCGGTCTTCGTGGTCATCGGCGAACGCGCCGGTTTCAAAAAAATGCCAGAGTCCGTAGCGGCGCAGCTTGATTTCCGCGCCGAGCCGGATGTTGCCGGTGAGGAGCCCGAGCACCGGCGGATGGGGCAGCGCGCGCAACTCGTCAAGGAATTCCGGCACGCCCCGGCAGATTTCGCCGTTGCCTTGCGCCACCATCTGGTCGAGCCAGAAAACAAAGCGTTCGAAGAATCGCTGGAAATTTTCCGGCGTGGCCGGGATGTTGTGGTAGCCGAAAAATTCACGGACGAGGCTCACGTCGGTGCGCCCGGCGAACTTGATCTTTTCAATGCCGTCATGCGCGTTGAACTCCGTGGCAAAGGTCTTGGCGAAGGCCTGCGAACCGGCCCGCCCCGTGTGAACGAGCGTGCCGTCAACATCAAACAAAACCAGTCGCACCATCCGGACAGATTGCCGGAATTTGAAGTTTTCCGCGAGATTTTTTGGGCGGAATGCCATCAACCGGCGCCTTTGCGTTGGGCGTGTTCGGTGTCCCGCCTTCAGGCGGCAAGTCGCTGTTTTGTCTGTGAACCGCCTGAAGGCGGGACACCCAACGCCATTCTCTTGCGCCTTTCGGATTGCGCGTTTCGCTGCGGGCGCGATAATCCTCCTGTAATTCATGAACGATTGGAACATTCAATCCCGTGCCCATGCCTGCGAGGCGTGCGGCCAGCCGTTTGCCGACCAACAACCGTATCACACGCTGCTCTTCGAACAGCCGCCGGAGTTGCGGCGTTCGGACATCTGCGAGCCGTGCTCGCAAAAGCAAAGTGCCGGGGACACGCGCAACCGCGCCGGGTTCATCTCTCATTGGCAGGGGATTTACGAAGCGCCGACGCCGCCCGCCGACCCGATTCACAAGGACACCGCCGAAACGTTGCTGCGGAAGCTAATTGAGCAAAACGATCCGCGTTACGCGCCTGCCGGTTACATCCTCGCCGTCATGCTCGAACGCAAACGCGTGCTCAAGGTGAAGGAACAGGTCGTCAGCGACGGCAAGCGCGTGTTCATTTACGAACAGCCCGGAACCGGCGACGTGTTCACGATTGCCGATCCGAACCTGCGTCTGGACCAGCTCGAAGCCGTCCAGCGCGACGTGGCCGCGTTGCTCGAACACGGCTTGAATCCCCCTGTACTCACGGCTCCGGCCGAAACCGGGGCCGCACCGGAAAATCAGCCAACTGTATGAAGTTGAAAACATCGAACATCCAACATCGAACATCCAATCCCGCAAGGCGGGATGCCATGCGGCCCGAATTCATTGGATGTTCGGCGTTGGATGTTGGGCGTTGGATGTTCCCAAAGTGATCCATGTCCGAACTTTCCGAATTCCAGACCCGGCTCGGGCATACGTTCCGCGACGAGGGACTGCTGCGGCTGGCGCTCACGCATCCGTCCGTTGCCCATGAGCAAGGCGAAACTGCGCCCAGCGGGGACGAAGCGCAGCGAAGGCCCGCGCACAATCAGCGGCTGGAATTTCTCGGTGACGCCGTGTTGCAACTTGTCCTCACGCAGCAGCTCTACGAGAAATTTCCCGCGTCCGACGAAGGTCCTTTGACCAAAGCGCGCGCGAAACTCGTCAACCGCCGCACGCTGGCCGAGCACGCCCGCGTCCTTGACCTCGGCGCGCATTTGATTTTGAGCCGCGGCGAGGAGATGCACGGCGGACGCGAACGCGCGTCCGCGCTGGCGGACACGTTTGAAGCATTGCTTGGCGCGGTCTTTTTGGACGGTGGATTTGCGGCCGCGCGCGAATTTATTTTGCGCGAATTTGGCGCGGCCTTCGGCCGGCTGGACACGCTGCCGATCATCGAAAATCCGAAGGGCGAACTGCAGGAATTGTTACAGGCGCGCTCGCCCGAAGCGCCGGAATATCACGTGGTCTCCACCACCGGGCCGGATCACGACCGGGTGTTTGAATGCACCGTGCAGCACGAAGGCGTCGAACTCGCGCGCGGCAGCGGCAAAAGTAAAAAAGCCGCCGAGAGCGATGCAGCTCTGGCAGCGTTGAAAAAACTGCGCGAGGAATTAGGGAGCAAAAGTTGAACTTGCTCCGAAGGAGCGCTGGAAATTAGCCGGCCACGAAGTGGCTGGTGAAACGCACAAAATGTTCAATGTCCTGAAGGGACATTGGAAGGTTTGGCTTTCCAGTGTCCCTTGCGGGACGCAATTATTATACACGATTGATCCAGCCACTTCGTGGCTGGCTAATTTCCTGTGTCGCTTCGCGACCGTCCCAAAACCCCCGGCCGGTTTTTGAGCAGGTCGCGGATTTCGGTCAGGAGTTTTTCCTGCGCGGTCGGTTCGGGCGGCAGCGTGGGTTTCGCTTCTTCATGGCGTTTGAGCGCGTTCATGCCTTTCACCAGCAGAAAAATACAAAAGGCCACGATGAGAAAATTCAGCATGATGGTGACGAAATCGCCCCATGCGAGCACCGGCCCGGCCTTTTGTGCCGCGTCCAGCGGCAGTTTGAGGCCGGAGTTCGCCGCGGCAAAGGCCGCCTGCGCCTGCGTGACTTTGTCCGACAATGGAAGGTAAAGGTTGGTGAAATCCAGATTGCCGATGAGTCTGCCGATGGGCGGCATGATGACGTCCGCAACCAGCGCGGTGACAATTTTTCCAAAAGCCGCGCCGATGATGACGCCGACGGCGAGGTCGGCGACATTGCCGCGCAGCGCGAACTCTCTGAACTCTTCCAAGATGGGTATTTTCACAGTTTTCACGGTTGGTTTCCTTTCGCGACTTAGTTTGTTCGCGTCGTCTCAAAAGTCAACCGGCGTTCAATAACGCGGCACATTGCGGTCAATTTCATCCGACCAGGCGGTGATGCCGCCTTTGACGCTCTTCAGGTATTTGAAGCCCTGCTCGCGCAGGAAGCCCAGCGCCTTGAGCGAACGCACGCCGGCCTTGCAGTGGATGTAATAATGCTGGTTCGGGTCGAGTTCGGTGAAGCGCTGCTGGATCTGGCTCAACGGCAACAGCGGCACACCTTTGACGTGGGCGATTTCGTATTCATCCGGCTCGCGCACATCAATGACCTTGATGCCAAGCTTCGGATCATCGAGCGCTTTCTTCATGTCCTGAACGGTGACTTCATCCGGATTGGACTGCGGCGCTGCCGGTTCGGGCGCGATGCCGCAGAACATTTCGTAATCGCCCAATTCCTTGATGGTTGGATGTTCGCCGCAGACGGGACATTGCGGATCGCGGCGGAGTTTCAGTTCACGGAACTTCATGTCGAGCGCGTTGAACAGCAGCAATCGCCCGACGAGCGAACTGCCCTTGCCGATGGCGAGCTTCAAAATTTCTGTCGCCTGGATGCAGCCGACAATGCCGGGCAACACGCCGAGCACCCCGCCTTCCGCGCAGCTTGGCACCATGCCGGGCGGCGGCGGTTCGGGATAAAGACAGCGATAGCACGGCCCGCCGAGATGCGGCGCAAACACGCTGGCCTGGCCCTCGAAACGGAAAATCGAGCCATAAACGTTCGGCTTCTTGAGCAAGACGCAGGCGTCGTTCGTGAGATAGCGCGTCGGGAAATTGTCCGTGCCATCCACGACGATGTCGTAGGGCCGGATGAGGTCGAGGGCGTTTTCGGACGTAATGCGGGTGTTGTAGATGACGACTTCGCAATTCGGATTGATGCCATGAATGGTTTCCTTGGCCGACTGCGCCTTGGGCCGGCCCACGTCGGCGTCCGTGTGCAGAATCTGGCGCTGGAGATTGGAATAATCCACGGTGTCGAAATCCACTATAGCTATCTTTCCTACCCCGGCGGCGGCGAGGTACATGGCGATGGGCGAGCCGAGGCCGCCCGCGCCGATGCACAGAACGCTGGCGGCCTTGATTTTCTTTTGGCCTGCCAGACCGACTTCGGGCAGAATCAGGTGCCGTGAATACCGGCGGATTTCGTCATTGTTTAGTTCCATAAATCAAGCAGATAAGAATATTGCAAAAGGTGAATAAATCAAGTCAACGGCACGGAAACATTGAAAGTGCGATAACACATTAGATTTGTGCTGAAGCTCATTGAAAAAATAATTCTGACAGGACCGAGGTGGAAACTTCGCTTGACCATAGGAAAAAAGGAAGAAGTAATCCTCGGGGCGTTAGAAAGTATTTCTGCTACCCGACAGAAAGCTGAAAAAATTCAGTTTGAACATGTGGTTCGCTTATACAATGCAAGTCAGTTCTGCCTGATTTGCGAGCTAGACTTATCAATACTTGTTTTTGACCTTTCAATGGCTGATACGCAATGGCGCAAAAAACTTTACGCTCGTTTGCTCGCAATGACTCTTGTTGAATGTGTCGAAGACACCACGCAATTACTCGGCAAAGAATTTAGGCAAAATTTAGATAAGGCGATTACCAAGAATGATTACAAACAAAAACTGAACCCAATAGTCAAAGCCCTAACTGAATTTAAGAAGAAGCACGAACGCGATCTTCGCGACATACGTAACATTGCCGCAGCACACAGGGATCAAGACGCCGCGCGTCAGTTATCTACCATCAACAAAATCGACCCCAAAGCGTTACAAAACCTATCTTTAGAATTTGTGGAATTGCTTTTACCATTCACGACAATGATGACCGAGGTGATGAATGACATGGCTGCCGAGTGGAGTCGTGTTTCAAGGATTATAAATGACGCATTTCCCAATAGTTAAACGATGACAACGCCCACTCCTCAAATCGCCGCCGCGCGGCTCAAAAAATTTTCGCCGCTGCGCCCTACGCTGGCCATCGTGCTGGGCAGCGGATTTGGCCACGTCCTCAGCGAACTGCGCGTGGACAAAAAAGTTTCCTACGCAAAAATTCCCGGTTTTCCCAAACCGACCGTGAGCGGCCACGCGGGCGAATTGTATTTCGGCCACCTCGACAAAACGCCGGTGATGGTTTTGAGTGGCCGCGCGCATTTTTACGAAGGCCATTCGATGGAGCGCGTCACGTTCGCCGTCCGCGCACTGGCGGCATTCGGCATCCGTGATTTGCTGCTGACGAACGCGGCGGGCGGAATCAACAAAAAATTCCACGCGGGTGATTTCATGGTGTTGACCGACCACATCAATTTCATGGGAACAAATCCGTTGCGCGGAGCGCCGCATTTTGTTGACCTCACGCAAGTTTATGACGCGAGGTTGAGCGCGCTCTTGTTCCGGGCCGGAAAAAGTTGCGACTTGAGGCTGCAACGCGGCGTCTATCTGGCGGTGAGCGGGCCGAGCTACGAAACGCCGGCGGAAATCCGCGCGTTTGCACGGCTGGGCGCAGATGCCGTGGGCATGAGCACGGTGCCGGAGGCGATTGTGGCGCGGCAATGCGGATTGAACGTCGCGGCGGTTTCCTGCATCACAAATGCGGCGGCGGGCATCGGCAAAAGAAAATTATCGCACGCGGAAGTGTTGGAAACCGCCGGGCGAGTGAAGACTTTGGCAGCTAAACTGCTGAAACATTTCGTCGGGTTATATGGGCAAAATTGACAAACAGCAGTTGGTGCGGGCAGCGGCAAGGGCGCGGGAACGTGCGGTGGCGCCCTATTCCAAATTCAAGGTCGGCGCGGCATTGCTCGCACAAAATGGTGAAATCATTTCCGGTGCGAATGTGGAAAGCGCGAGTTACGGTTTGACGTGTTGCGCCGAGCGCGTGGCACTGTTCAACGCGCTGACGAGCGGAAAGAAAAATTTTGTCGCGGTGGCGGTTGTAGCACGCGCGCCCGGCGGTCCGATGCCGTGCGGCGCGTGCCGGCAGTTGCTCGCGGAATACGCGCCGGAAGCAAAAGTATGGGTGGCGGACAGCCGCGCGTTGACCAAAATCAGGGAATTCACGGTGCGGGAACTTCTGCCATCGGCGTTTGTCATTCCTTGAAATTTCTCAAAAGAACGGTAGGCTACGATGCTCTGGTTGATTTGAATGAAACCTGAAGTTGTATTCGGTTTGGAGGGCGCGGCATGGCCGGCGTTGCTGTTG
>Ga0181538_10004311_pt1 | contig 13375 bp, 10 predicted proteins | sample PEATcosm2014_Bin_40_FD_119773 | JGI IMG/M metagenome (GOLD analysis project Ga0181538, IMG submission 119773) | Peatland microbial communities from MTU Mesocosm Facility, Houghton, MI, USA - PEATcosm2014_Bin23_30_metaG | ecosystem: Environmental > Terrestrial > Soil > Wetlands > Peat | place...
ATGGACCGGCCCCACCGGGACCTGGAACACTCCTTCGCCCTCGACTTCACGGAACTTATGTCGTTCGCCGGTGAATGGCGGCAGAACGGTGTGCAAACCGAAGTCCTTCCGCAGCGGATATACTTCCGGCCAGTCATCATGCAGCGCGCAGCGGCGAGGATTGGGATGGCCCTCGAGCTTGAGGCCAAACATATCCTGTATTTCGCGCTCCTGCCAGTTGACGGCGGGCAAAGCGTTAGTCAGCGACGTAAATTGGGGCTGCGCCGCGGACACCGGCACGCGCAGAATGAAGAACCCGTGCGCCGCATCCAGCGCAAATACGTAATAGAGGTGAAACGCGCCGTCCTGGGCGCGGGCATCGTCGGCGAATAAGCTTACCAGCCGCCCGTTCCACTTCTTGTAAAGCTGCGCGCAGAAACCAGGGACCAGTTCCATCCGGGCCTGGAAATACACTTCGTTGGCGCGGGGCGCCGCTATGGCCGCGATTCGCGCGTCGAAGCGCGCGGTTAAATCAGCCAGGATCGGTTGCAGAGAGGGCAGAATGTTCATGGCGTGCCTCCAAGGATATTGACAGACTTTTGCACAAGATCAAACAGAGGCGCAGGCAACCAGAAGCCGAAGCCGATTACCACGGCAGCCACCAGCACCATCGCTCCCAGTTTCCACGGGCATTCCACAGCTCTCGGCGCAATCTCCGGCGCCGCGCCCAGGTTCATCTTGGACATGTGCAGAAGGAAGCCGACAAAGATCGTTACGAGGCCGAGGACGAAGAGGCCGGCCGCCCAGCCGCGATCGGCCGCCAGCGCCCCGCTCAGCGCCGTAAACTCGCTTTGGAAGATGCTGAAAGGAGGCGTGCCGGTTACCGCGAACGTGGCCAGCAGGAACAATCCGCCCGTCCAGGGCAGCGTGTGAATGACACCGCGCACCTTGCGGAAGAAAGGTGAGCCGAACTGCTGCTGCACATTGCCCGCCGAGAAGAACATGAGCGGCTTGGTCACCCCGTGAAAGAGCATGTGCAGCACCGCGCCCAGCACGCCCAACTTGCCGCCGAAGCCGAGCGCTGCGACCATGATGCCCGCGTGGTCAATGCTCGAATACGCGAGCAGACGGCGGAAATTCCGTTGCACGAGCACGAAGGGGGCCGCCAGGAGAATCGAGAACACGCCGAAGCCCACCAGCAGCTCGCTAGGGAACTCATGGCCGAGGCACTTCTCGGCCAGAACGTCGAAGCGCATTATAGCGTAGATGGCGCAATTGATGAACGCAGCGCCCAGCAGCGTCGCCGCCGGAACCGGCGCTTCGGCGTAGGCGTCCGGCTTCCAGGTGTGCATCGGCGCCAGGCCCGCCTTTGTGCCGTAGCCGAGCAACACCATCACAAAGGCCAGCCGCATCGCGGTGGGATTGAACTTGTCCGCTATTTCGACCAGCACGGACCAGCTCATTCCCTGCCCGGCGTGCTCGCCTAGCACGCCGACGGCGGAGGAATACGTGATCACGGTCCCGAACAGGGCGAGTGAAATGCCGACGCTGCCGATGATGATGTATTTCCAGCCGGCCTCGAAGGATGTCCTCTGGTTGTAAAAGGTGACCAGCAACACGGAAGCCAATGTTGTGCTTTCAATGGCTACCCACATCACACCCAGGTTGTCCGCCAGCGGCGCCAGCAGCATCGCGCACACGAACAACGGAGTCAGCACATAGTAATGCCGCAATTGCAGCTCGGTGATCCGGCCTTCGCTCAGGTCGCGCCGGAAATAGCCCACGGCGTAGATGGCGCAGACCAGCGCCACGAAGGCCGTCAGCCCAATCACCAGCGCGCTCAGGGCATCGGCACGGAGAAATCCATTGAGCGTGGTCACCGCGCCATGCTCTCCCAGTGTCGCCACGTCCAGACCCAGGCCAATCGCCAGTGCCGCGACGATCGCGAAAGCCAGCAGGTTAAGCCGTTCCCACCAGACGCGGGAACGAGTGGCAAGGCAAAGCAGCCCTGCCGACAGTGGAACAAGCAACAGGAGCGTTAAGACCAAGGAGTGCTCCTCTCTTCGAGTGTTGTGACAACGCAACTCATGGCACTGCCTCGCCCCCAATAATCCCCGCCGCCCGTTGCAGCACAAACCGAAGCGGCGCGGGCAGCCACACGCTGAATACCACTAGTGCGCCGAGCATCAGCCCCATCGCCGGAACCCCATCCCAGGGCGCGGCGTCGCTGGTCCGCGCGACTTTTGGCACCCCTAGTAGAATACGCGTCAGTTGATAAAGTATGCCGCAGAACGCGCCCAGCAGCGCCAGCAGCACAATTGTGCTTACGACGGAATGACCGGCAGCAAAGCCGCCGTTCAAAATGGTCAGCTCGCTGAAGAACAGGCCAAACGGCGGCAGCCCCGTCGCCGCCACCGCGGCCAATCCCATGCAGACCACCGTCGCCGGCAGCATCTTCACCATGCCGGGACCGATTAACCGCATCTGCAAGGTGTGGCAGGTCTGGTGGATGTTGCCTGCGGCAAAGAACAACACCGGCTTAGTCAAGGCGTGGTAGCCCATGTGCAGCAATGAGCCCCAGATGGTCACCGGCGAATTCAAGCCGAAGCCGACGCAGATCAGGCCGATGTGCTCAAGGCTGGAGTACGCCAGCAGCCGTTTCAGGTTGGTTTGGACAAGGATGAAAGGAGCCGCCAGGCACATTGACCCCAGCCCGAAAACCAACAGGAGCGTCCGGCTGAAGCCCGAGCCAAGGCAGGCGGTCGTGAGAATGTGAAATCGGAGCAGCGCGTAGAGAGCGACTTTGAGCGAGACACCCGAAAGCATCGCGCTGGTAGGCGACGGCGCTTCGCTGTGTGCATCCGGCAGCCACGTATGCATGGGAGCCAGGCCGGCCTTCGTGCCGTAGCCCACGAGCACAAACACGAACGCCAGCTTGATCATGCGGGGGTCGAGTTGCCCGGCCATGGACATCAGATGCGACCAATTGAAACTGGGCAGTGCCGTGGACTTCTGGTCGATGGCAGCCGCGTAAGTGAAGACCGTGCCGAACAGCGCCAGCGCCAGGCCCAGGCTGCCCAGGATCACATATTTCCAGGCCGCTTCGAGGGACGTGTTGCGGTTGTACAACGCCACCAGCAGCACAGAGGATAGCGCCGTCGCTTCGAGAGCGAACCACATCACGCCCAGGTTATTGGCGAGCACCACCAGGAACATGCCGGCGGCGAATAGCGGCGTGAGCACGAAGAACTCCTTCACCCGCCCGGGCGTCACCACTCCCGCCGCCAGGTCCCGCTCAAAGTACCGCCCCGCATAGAGCGACGAGCCCAGCGAAACCACCGAGATCAGCAACACCATCCACACGCTCAAGGCGTCGGCCCGAAAGAACTCTTCCCACTCCGTGACGACATGGGGCGGCGCTTGCAACTGCCGGAGCAGTTCCACACCGAGCGCTAGCGTGGTGCCGAAAGCGAGCACATTCACGAATGCCATGACACGGGGCGACCGCGCCGGCAGGCAACCTAACGCCGCCACCGCCGGCGCCACCAATATGGGAACCAGCAGCATCATCCTTTCAACTGGCTCAGCTTGCTGACATCCATCGAGGCAAAAGTCTCCCGGATGCGATAGACCAGCAGGCCCAGCACCATGACCGCCACCATCACGTCGAAGAAGATTCCCAGCTCCACTACCAGCGGCATGCCATAGGTCGTCAGCGCCACCGCGGCCAGCATCACGCCATTCTCCACCGTCAACAGCGCCAGCACCTGGCTGATGGCTTTCCGCCGGTTGAACATGAGGAAGAATCCGGTCAGCAGGAGTGTAATGGCGACCCCCAGCGTGTTATTGCCGAGGCGTTCGAGCGAGGTGAACGGCCGCGCGACGATGTAGCCGAGCAGAGTGAAGCCGCCGCAGAGCAGCATGGAGGCGGAGGAATTGAGGAGCGGTGCTATTTCCTGCTCGATTTGAATGCGCCGCACCTGCCGGTTCAACAGCCATGGCAAAAAGAACACCTTGCCGATCAGCGTCAAACCAGCAACCACATACACGTGCGTGGCGTTGTGGAAGAAGGCGATGATCGCCGCGATCGCCGCGAGCATCAGCGACTGCAGCGCGAAGAGCCGGATATTGGTGAGCAACATCCCCTGGACCACCATTAACAGTTGAATGACCAGCATTCCGGCGGCGAGCAGGGTGATCAACTGTGAGGCAAGCTCAGATTGGGGGAGGTTCATATCATTGGAACAGGAACGTCGAGAGCAGCGCCAGCGTGGCCAGGATGAAGGCGGCGCTAAGCAGATCCGGCACTCGGAACAGGCGCAGCTTGGCGTTGGAGGTCTCCACCAGCACCACCGCGCCCGCAAGGACCAGCAGCTTGGCGATAAACCCGAGCAACCCCAGCGCCAGCGCAACAGGGCCCACATCTGTCGCAATGCCAACCGGGAAGAAGATGTTCACCAGCAGCGCCATCAGCACGAGCTGTTTGACTGAGGCGCTCCATTCGATCAGCGCCAGATACCGGCCGGAGTATTCGAGGATCATCGCCTCGTGAATCATCGTCAGCTCCAGGTGCGTTGCCGGATTATCGACGGGGAGGCGGCCCGTCTCGGCCAGCAGGACGATGAAGAGTGCGGCGAAGGCCAGCACGTGCGCTGGATTCAGCAATCGCCAGGTCGGTCCCTGGGCTGCGAGTAACATCTGGCTGAGGTTGGTTGAGCCCGCCGTGATGGCGACCGTGAATATCGCCAGCATCAGCGCCGGTTCGGCAATCGCGGCGATAGTCATCTCGCGGCTACTGCCCATCCCGCCAAAAGAGCTGGCCGGATCCAGCCCGCCCAGCGCCAGGAAGAATCGTCCCAGCGCGAGCAATCCGACGAATGCCAACACCCCGCCGAATAGGCTCAGCGGCGCCGAATCGTTCACCAGCGGCATCATCAACCCGGCCAGCAGCGTAGAGGTGAACAGCACATAAGGCATGGCCCGGAAGATCCAGGACGCGTGCTCGGAGATGACCATGTCCTTGCGCAAAAACTTTACCAGATCAAAATACGGCTGCCAGATGCGCGGCCCGCGGCGGTTTTGCAGTTTCGCTTTCCAATTCCGGATGCAGCCGCTGATCAATGGCGACAAGGCCAGCAGGAGGAGCGTTTGCAATAGAATGGCGAGGAAGTCGCTCATAGCGCAAACAGCAGCAACAGCAGTAGCGTGATAAAGATATAAATCAGGTAGGCCTGAATGCTTCCGGCCTGCAAAGCGCGCATCCGCCGCGACAGGCGCAGGATCGTCCGGTTCAGCGGACGGTAGAGGCGCGTAACGAACGCCTCTTCGATGTGGCTTTCAAAGCGTAACGTCTTGGCGAAATACGGCGAGTAGTCATACTCTCGCTGCACCTCCCGCCGGGGCCGGAACAGCGCCTTGAAAATCATGCGGATCGGCTTTGAGAAGCCGGTCGCAGTATATTCCATCTGCGGCGTGAGACCGCGCAGACCGCAATCCCAGGTCGGTCCGATGCGCACTTTAGTCCGCCGGCCGAAGCACAACCGCAGCACGAGTGGTATTGGCAGCAGGCAGATCCCCATCAAAGCGATGCCAAGCGTGGAGACTGTTCCGCCGATCTCCTTCGCGCTACCCAGCACCCATCCATCGGCCTGGATCAAATAGGCAGGCAGCGGCTGGCCGAGGAGCTGTTGCGTGACCGGGGCCAGCAATGTCAGGAATAAGGTCGGGAAGAGTCCGAGGAACACGCACGCAGCCGTCAGCAGCCCCATGCCCAGCAGCATGGTCGGAGAGACCTCGTGTGCCTGGGCCGCCTGCTCGCTGCGCGGCTGAGCGAGGAACGTAATGCCGAAAGCCTTCACAAAGCACGCCGCCGCCAGCGCGCCCGTCAACGCCAGCATCGCGCCGCTGAGCGGGAACATCAGCCGCACCAGGCTGTTGGTCGTCCCGAAGCCCTGGAGCAAAGACTGGTAGGTGAGCCACTCGCTGACAAACCCATTGAGTGGCGGTAGCGCCGAGATGGCCACCGCCCCGATCAGGAAGAAGAACGCCGTCTTCGGCATCCGTTTGATCAGCCCGCCCATCTTTTCCATGTCGCGCGTGTGCGTCGCGTGCAGGATGGCGCCCGCCCCCAGAAACAGCAACGCCTTGAAAATCGCGTGGTTGATCGTGTGATACAACCCGGCGATGAGCGCCAGCGCCGCCAGCATCGGGTGGTGGGTATGCAAAAACATCAGGGCCGCGCCCAGGCCCATCAGTATGATGCCAATGTTCTCGATGCTGTGATAGGCGAGCAACCTCTTCAGGTCGTGCTCCATTAGCGCGTAGAGCACGCCCAGCACGGCGGAGATGGTCCCAATCGTCAGGATCGTGACGCCCCACCAGTTCGGCGGCGTACCCATAAAATCAAAGAGCACTCGCGTTAATCCGTAGATGCCGGTCTTGATCAGCACGCCGGACAGAAGGGCCGAGGCGTTGCTGGGCGCAACCGGATGAGCTTCCGGCAGCCAGATGTGCAACGGCACGATGCCGGCCTTGACGCCGAACCCAAACAGGAACAGCAGAAACGCCGCATCGCGCCGGCCGGGGGACATTGTCGCCCCCAGAGCGCGGAAAGTGTCGAAGCTGTAACCACCCGGGCTGTGGCCACCCGCGGCCTGGAACAACAGCAGGAAACCGAGGATCAGGCAGCCGGTGCCGATGTGCGACATGATGAAGAAGAGCACACCGGCATTTCGCGTCCCACTCTTCTCATGCTCGAAGCTAACCAGGCAATACGCCGTCAATGCCATGATCTCCCAGGAAATGAGGAAGAAGAACGCATTCGAGGCGGTGAACACCAGCGTCGTGGCCAGCAGCAGGGTATTGAAGAAGGCCGTCAGCACGCCGACACTCTTCCGCCCATAGAAGCCCCTTACATAGCCGAAGGAATACACCGATACCGCCAGCGCCAGGAATGAGACAATGATCACGAAGAAAGCGCTCAGCGGGTCGAGCTTGATTGTGAGCTGAAGATAAGGAACCAGTGGCGGCCACAACGCGAAAGCCCCTCCGCCATCGCCCGGCCCGAAGATCAGCGCGGTTACCCCTGCGCCGATCCCGAAGAGCCCGGCCAGCGTAGCGCATCCAAACCCGACCAGGTTGGCGATTCGTTCGTGGCGCAGCGCCAGCAAACTCGCCCCCGCTCCGACGCCATAGACGCAGAAAGCGATTTGCAGCAGGAGGGTGGGAGCGGGCAGTTCCATTGCGTATTAGCGCGAGGTGGCCGCCGTAAGCAGGCGCTGCGCAAAGTCCGGAAGCCGCAAAGCCGGGTGATTCCATGCCCGGATCCTGTCCGCTGCACTGCCTCCAGATTTCGGCTTTAGGCCTTCGGTCTTCTTGGTCATGCCTGCCGCATCCTGATGTTCCCGAGCACTGTCAGGATCGCTTCGGCATTCTCCGCCGCACGAAGCTGGGCCAGGACTCCAGGTTGTTGACTCAACCGTGCGAGGCTGGCGAGCAACTGCAAATATCCGGCGGCATCGGTTGCGGGGACAGCCAGGAGGAAAATGAACTGCACCGGCCGAGAACTCTTGGGTCCCCATACAATCGGGGCCGGTGTTCGTCCGAAGGCAAACTGCAGACGTTTGGCCCCCCTCAGGCGCGCGTGCGGAAACGCTAGGCCGCAATCGAGCGCCGAATTGGTGAGCAACTCCTGGTTGAGCGCGGCCTGGTAAAACGGCAGGACGTCCGGCACTCCTCCTTCACGGTGCAAAAGCTGGCTCAACTCACTAATGATCCCCGCCGTGTCGCCTTCCCGCAGTCGGGGCACAATCAACGCCGGCCGGGTGTACTCGGCCAGCGACACCGGTACGGCAACGTTGATTGCAGCATCAGAAATCATGAATGGGTTCGAATCCCCCCAACCGATAGATCGAACCTTGAGGTTCGAGCCTCAGTTCGTCGCTTCAATGCCCGGCTCGGCGCGCGCGGTCAGGCCATGGCCGCCAAAGCCCGGCGTTTCCGGGGCTTGGCCGGTGCTTTCGCAGCCGGCTTCGCCGCCTCCACCTTGTTGAGGAACTCGGCTTCCGCCGGGTCCGGCAGGTAGAGGTAACGACCGCACGATTCGCAGAGCTGGACGTCCTCATCGCGCATCAGCACGGTGATCTGGCCTATGGGCACGTGCATGTGGCAACCACCGCACACCTGGTTGCGCACAACCGCAACGCCTTTCTTGCCACGAACACGCAGCCGATCATAGTGGCCGACGATGGGCTGCGGTATGTTGCCGCGCAATGCGGCGGTCTGCGCTTCAACGTTCTTTGAGGTGGTTTCTCCAAAGTCCAGCGCCTGGAGCTTCAATAGGTTCTGCAAAACAATGTTCATAGCGGTATGGGGAGTGTTAGCTGCATACGGATGTGAGCGGGTACATCACAATTCCATATAATGCCAGCCAGCCAGAATTGCAAGCCTCTAATTTTCAGATAAGCGAACACGGTACGAAGGGAACTGGCACCGGTATTCCTCCCCGCCGGCGCCAGTTCCCGTTTGCTATGACGACGCGTTGATGCGTGTCATGTTCCTTCCTTCGTGATTAGCGCTTGCGCGAGCCGCGCTTGCCGGCCTTCGGAGCAACGGGCGCCGCGGCGGCGGCAGGCTGCGCCTGGGGTTGGGCCGCCGGAGCGGCGGTGGGCTGGGCCTTGGGGGCCGTAGCGCATGCACAGGGAGTTGGGGTGGTAGATACAACAGGACTAGTCGTTTCGCTCATATGATAAGTTATATGTTCATGGCTGCCGGTTAATAACGGCAGCCAGCGCACTACCAAGGCATAGGGCATGCCAGTTCACACCGCTGAAACATAAGCTCCTTATCCACAGACACTTCTGTGTTGTCGGCTCCCGGTACGGACCCTCCGCTCAAAGTGCCCAGTCATGCTTTAAGTGCAGTTCCTGCACCTCCGCTTCTCGCCCTGTGCACCTACGCCATATAATATCACAAAGCCAACTCCTATGCTGAGTTCTTTGCTGTTGACCGTCCTGCGGGCCGCACCGTTGCCTCGCCGGTACTTCGCCGTTACCTCGCCGTGGTACCTCCGTTAGCCATACGGAGGTACTACGGCGAGGTAACGGCGAAGTAACGGCGAGGCTATGGATGTGTCAGCGGGTGGTAGGGAATGCTAATCCCACAGTTACCCCGAGAATTGAGAAGAACCCTTTTCTGCCTCGCCCCGACGCTCTCGAAAGTGAGGATACGCGTCTCTGGCGCGTATCTGTCACTCCGCCTTCCGGCCTTCGGTTTCAAGCAACCCGTACTCCTTGAGCTTGTACTGCAGCGCCCGACGGCTGATGCCCAGCGCGCGCGCGGCCTCCTCGCGGTTGCTGGTGATGTGCGTCAGCGTCTGACGGATGAGCAGTTTCTCCACTTCCGCCAGCGGTGTTCCCGGCCGCACCATGAAGGTCGTCGAAGTCCTGTCGTACTCACGCAAGAAATCCGGCAGTTGGCTCACCCCCACTTCCACCCCCGGGCAAGTGATGACCAGGCGTTCGATGACGTTGCGGAGCTGTCGCACGTTGCCCGGCCACGGAAAGCGTTGGCAAAGCTGCAACGCCTCCGCGGACAGTCGCTTGCGCCGCCGCTTGTGCTTGGCCGTGAACTGCTCGAAGAACCGCTCGATCAGGAGCGGGATATCCTCCGCCCTCTCCCGCAACGGCGGCATGACGATCGGCACGATCTGCAAGCGGTAGAACAGGTCTTCGCGGAACTTCCCAGTCGCCACGGCCTCCTGCATCTTCTTATTCGTCGCCGCGATGACGCGCACGTTGACACGAATCAACTCGGACCCTCCCACCATCCGGAACGCCCCGTCCTCCAGCACGCGCAGCAGGTCGCCCTGGCCTTTCGGAGACAGGTCTCCGATTTCGTCCAGGAACAGCGTGCCGCCGTCTGCCAGTTGAAACCGCCCCGGCTTGTTGGCCACGGCGCCGGTGAACGCTCCCTTAACGTGGCCGAACAGCTCCGCCTCGAGCAACTGCTCCGCCAGCGCCGCGCAGTTCACCGAGATGAACGGCCGGTCGCGCCGCGCGCTTTGGACATGGATCGAGCGCGCCACGATCTCTTTGCCCGTGCCGCTCTCGCCTTCGATCAGCACCGTCACATCGCTGTTGGCCACCTCCTCGATGAGCCGCGCCACCGCCCGCATTGGCTCGCATTCGCCCACCAGCAGGCCCGTCTCCGCGCGGGTCCGCAGGCGCAGCCGCAACTCATTGTTCTCTGCCACCACCGCCTGGAACTCCAGCGCCTTCTGCACCAGCGCCCGCAGACGCTTCATGTCAATCGGCTTGGGCAGGTAATCGTAAGCCCCCTGCTTCATCGCCTCCACGGCGCTCTCCACGGTGCCGTAGGCGGTCATCAGGATGAACAGCGTGTCCCGGCTCCGCGCCCGGACCTGCAACAGCAGCTCCAGGCCGCTGAGCCCCGGCATCTTCATGTCGGAGATGACCAGGTTATAGAGCCGCTCCCTGGTGAGGTTCAGCGCCGCCAGCGCATCCGTCGTGGCATCCACCACGTAGCCTTCGCGCCGCAGGGCTTCCTGCAATCCCGCGCACAGCCCCTGCTCGTCATCGACTATGAGTATTTTGACTTTCGACTTATCCATTATCTTCGCGCTCTCGCGGTTTGCTGCTCAAACCGTTACTCCCTCTCGCCTCAACGGCAACCGCATAGTCAATACCGCCCCGCCCGACGGCCCGTTCCGGGCCTCCAGGCTCCCGCCGTGCGCCGTCACAATCTGCTGTGCGATCCAAAGCCCCAGGCCGCTCCCCTCGCTCTTCGTCGTGAAGTAGGGATCGAAGATAGAGGCCAGCTTCTCCGGCGGAATCCCCGGCCCATTATCGCTCACAGAAACCTTGACCCGCCCATCCGCGACGCTTGCGCTCACCTCGACGCGGCCGTTTCGCTCCACCGCCTGGATGGCGTTGATCACCAGGTTAAGCAGGGCCTGGGTCAGGCGGACGGGGTCGGCCATGACGGGCGGCAGCGCTTCGTCCGCTTGAGTGGAGATAATGATCTCTCGTGCTTTCGCCTCTGGCCGCAGCAACTCACACACATGCGTAAGGATCTTGCGGATTTCCACTGGCTCCAAGTCAACTCCCGCCGGTCCGGCCAGGCGCAAAAAGCGTTCCACGATGCCTTCGAGCCGGTGCAATTCGCCATGGATGATCTCCAGCCGCGAGGTCAACTGCTCGCGCACTTGGGGCGCCAGCGCGGCCAGGTCTTCTTCTAACAACTGGACGTGGATGTCCAGCGAGCTGAGCGGGTTGCGCACCTCGTGGGCCAGGCGCCCCAGCAACCGAGCCAGCACATCTCGCTTCTCTTCCGAGGCTAACTGCGACACATCCTGCCCCAGCGCCTTTGCCAAAATGCTTTCCACTGCCTGGCAGCATAGTGAAACCAAAATGATCCGTCCAGCCGACGCCGAGAATGCGGAGGGCAAGGGTGCTTGGACCCAATCCAAACCCGAAACCCGATGGCCGAAGGCCGAACGAAATCCGAAGCCCGAGATCCGAATCCACCTCCATCCGAAGGGAGTCGCGCCCAGGCAGATCAAGCCCTTTTCGGATTTCAGTTTTCGGCCTTCTTTCGGGCTTCGGGTTTCGGTCCTCGGATTTCAGGATCCCTTGCCCGGTCCGATTTCGTACACCTTGAAGCCAACCTTCTCCTGCCAGAAACGCTTATCCCCGTGAAGCAATTCAACGGAATACGCGCCGGGCCGGGGCGGTGTCTTGCCGGTGTAACATCCCAGCAAATCCTCGTTGCTCAACAGCAGCGGGCTGGCCACGAACCCCGCCTGCATCATCGCTGGGGGAGCGCGGCGCCTGATCGGCCGACTTTTGGACCCCTCTCGCCACGCCGCCAGCCGCACCGTCGATGGCTGATACAAGACCTGTCTAAGCCACCCGAGCAGACTCGGCTCCAAGTCAATCTCCAGCCAGAGATTCCCGCCGCTATAGCCGCTCAGGTCGATCCGCTCCCCGGGCCGGACCGTCCCTTGGCCTAACAGCTTCAGGCCGGGCGCATGGGTGGACTTGGATTTCAGCAACAGAAACTCCCCCTCGGCGCCCACGGGCTCATAGTTCATTAACAAATCCCGCAGGACCATCGCGTCTTCCAGCGGCGGAAACTTGCGGTCGATCGGCTCGAGGCTGAACATGACATACTCCGGCGCTGCGCTCGAAAGATAGAATTGCTCGTTCAAGTGCATGAGGCGCGCATTGCAGGCGGCATAGCTCTGAAACATCGGGCGCGGCCGGTAGTTCAGGTCGTTCCAGAGAGCATAGAACTGGTTTTGTCCAAAGACGTCCACGCTTGCAGAACCGACAATATCGCGGAAGCGCGGCAAGCTGGCCTCGCGCCGGTCGGCTTGAATGACTTCTCCCATGCGCCGCCGGTAATCGGCTGGCCTCAGGAGGCAACCGGCATTGTAGCCGAAGGCCCGCAATGGCTGCCGCAGGGACCTGGAAAGGGCAGGGAAGAACCAGCTCTGCAAAGCAATGAGCGGCAGGACGCAACAGGCCACGGCCAATCCTCGGGCCCAAAGTCGAGCGAAGCCTCTCTTGCACGGCAAGACCTCCAGGGCCAGCGCCAGGACCGACAGAAAGCCGAAGAGGTACACCACATGATAGGAATCCCCCCGCACAATTCCATGCTTCCAAACCAAGAAGAGCAATGCGGATACCCACGCTAACAGCAACCCCCGGCGCCAAGCAGCGCACCTGTCCTTTCCATCGAAGGCGGTCAACGCGCGAATAATCACCATCGCCATCCCCGCCAGCACCAGCAGCAATCCCCGGAACTTTACTTGGGGAAGCCCTTCCCAGCCCAACGCCTGGTTGTATCCCTGGACCACAGCCAGAGCATTGATCAAGTAGGAACCCAGATGCCGCAAGTTCTGTCCCGCGGCCATCCACGCCAAAGGAATGCCTACGCCGAAGCCACCGACCATCCCCAATCCCAGACGCCACTCTCCCCGCGCCGCGAGACCGCCGGCCAGTAGGACGACGCTCAGGCCGGCCATAAAGATAATCGAAGTCTTCGCCAGTACGCCAAACACGGCGAGCGCGGTGAATATCAGCACTGCGAGGGCAAGGTGGCGGCCAGATTCGACGCAACAGAGCAACCCCCAACACAGGAACCCGGTGTCCATTACCAGGTCGGTTCTCGGGGAGAGGTTGGCTGCCACAAACATGAATACCCCCAACAGCAAACACCCCCTTAACCAACGCAGAAGCCAGGCGACCAGGCAAAGCCCCGCGGCCACCGTCAAGCAGAACGCGACATCAACCGCCATCCGGATTCCGGCGCCATTCGGGGAAAAGTAGAAGAAGATGAGATAGCCCAATGGTCCGTAAGTGGAAACCAGGTC
>Ga0181538_10004320_pt1 | contig 13347 bp, 10 predicted proteins | sample PEATcosm2014_Bin_40_FD_119773 | JGI IMG/M metagenome (GOLD analysis project Ga0181538, IMG submission 119773) | Peatland microbial communities from MTU Mesocosm Facility, Houghton, MI, USA - PEATcosm2014_Bin23_30_metaG | ecosystem: Environmental > Terrestrial > Soil > Wetlands > Peat | place...
ACGCGCATCAATGCGCTCAACTCGCCGTGGGTGCTCGACGATATTGGGCAGATTGTCGCCGCGGTCGGCCAAAAACTCGACGTCATCATGCTGCCGAAAGTCGAAGGCGCATGGGACATCCATTATCTCGATCAGTTTCTGGCGCAGCTCGAAGCCAAGCACGGCGTCAAAAAACCGATCCTCATTCACGCCATCCTCGAGACCGCCGAGGGCGTCAACAACGTCGCCGACATCGCCAGCGCCTCGCCGCGCATGCACGGCATCAGTCTCGGCCCGGCCGATCTCGCCGCCTCCCGCGCCATGAAGACGACGCGGGTCGGCGGCGGCCATCCCGATTACAAAGTGCTCGCCGATGCCACGCCCGGCGCGCCCGCCGACGCGCCGCGGCCCGCCTTTCAGCAGGATCTGTGGCACTACACGATCGCCAAAATGGTCGATGCCTGCGCTGCGGCCGGCATAAAACCGTTCTATGGCCCGTTCGGCGATTTCGCCGACGGCGCCGCCTGCGAGGCGCAATTCCGCAACGCCTTCCTCATGGGCTGCGTAGGAGCCTGGACGCTGCACCCGAACCAGGTGCCGATCGCCAAGCGCGTGTTCTCGCCCGATCCGGGCGAGGTTGCCTTCGCCAAGAAGATCATCGACGCCATGCCGGACGGCTCCGGCGCGGTGATGATCGACGGCAAGATGCAGGACGACGCAACCTGGAAACAGGCCAAGGTGCTGGTCGATCTGGCGCGGCTCGTAGCCGCGAAAGACCCCGATATGGCGGCCAAATACGCGCTATGAAGCGGTCTCAAACACTGCCAAAGACACTGGCCGGTCCAGCGCTCGCCACAATTGCGGCCTTGCATGATTGCGGCGCACAGGCTGTAATTTAGGTGCTGCCATGAACAAGATTCGCAACGCCAAGTATCAGATCGGCCAGGTCGTCCGGCACCGCCTCTATCCGTTCCGCGGCGTCGTGTTCGACATCGATCCGGTGTTCGACAATACCGACGAATGGTATGAGGCGATCCCCGCGGAAGTCCGTCCGCACAAGGACCAGCCATTCTATCATCTGTTCGCCGAGAACGACGAGACCGAATACATCGCCTATGTGTCCGAGCAGAACCTGTTGCCGGACAATAGCGGCGAGCCAGTGCGGCATCCGCAAGTTGCGGAGGATTTTGTGCAGGACGGCCGCGGCGGTTATCGCCCGCGCGCGGCCTCGGTGCACTAACCAGCTTATTGCTTCGGCGCTTGCGCCGGCGGCTGGCCCTGCTGGCTTTCCAGCTTCTTGCGCGCTTCGTCGGCGCGCCGTTGCAGCTCTTCCTGCAATTTCTTCTGCTGTTCCTCAAAGACCTTCGGATCGGTCGGCGGACCGTCATAGGCCTTGGCGAAATCGGTCAGCGGCAGAACCAGGCTGATCGGCTGGCCGGTCGAATTGATCGCCTGCACCACCAGGCCCTGCCCGGTCTTCATCTTGGCGATCATGTCGGCTGAAGCCTCGTAGTCGGCCATGCAGCCGTTGGTGAAGCAGATCACGTAGGGCGCGGTCATCGGCTGGTTCTGGTCGATGATGACGCGGGTGCCGTGAATGAGCTGCATGCCGAGCGGCAGCGTCACGCGCAAAATTTTCTTCGGCTCGCCTTCCGGCTCGATCAGCACCGCGGCGACCACCGGCATGCCGGACTCGATGCGGGCGTCCTTGCCGGTGAAGCAAACCTGCTTGGCATTGGCTTCCTGCCCCTTGAGGCAGAACTTGGTCCACGGCGAGAAGATGAATTGCACCTGGTCGTTGCCCTGGGCCTGGCCTTGCGCCGGCGGCGGCTGCTGCGCTTCGGCCGGCGGCGGGGCGGCCTGGGCCGCGGGGGGTTTGGGGGCAGGCTTTTTGGCCGGCGCCGGCTTGGGGGCTGCAGGTGCGGGCGGCGGCGTTTGCGCGGAAGCGAGCGTGCTCATCGCCACCGCGAACGCGATGGCCAGGAATGCGGTCCCGGTGATGGCAGCAAGTCTGCGGCCTACCGGTCGTGCCGGCGCCGCGATCGAATAAGTCATGAGTTGCCGTCCTCTTTCGTGCTGCCGCCCGTCAATCGATGCCTCGATCTGGCTGGCCAGACTTGCGAAATTCAATGTCCGATATCGGGCCGAGCCCCATATCCGTTGCCGCGGCTCGCGTGAAGCGGCGCCCCCTCAGCGGTCCTTCGACGCAGAATACGGCAACAGCGTGACCCTCGCCCCGCGGCCAGATAGCCCAATTGTGCCGGAAGATAAAGGCCGGCACGGCCGGGCCACGGGCCCCGCATTGTTCATGGATAACGCCACCAGCGCGGTGCCAGGCCGTCGCCATGTTACATTCACTCTTTGCGCCAGCGAATCTTTGTTTGGCAGGTCTTTTGCGATGGCCGCTGAGTTAAACGCCTGTGCTGCTGTGCGGGCCGTGCTGTGCGGCGCGCTGGCGCTTGCCGCCTGGGCATCGCCTGCGCCGGCGGAACCGACTCATGCTATCGCCATGCACGGCAAACCGGCCATGGCTGACGGCTTTATCGCGCTTCCCTATGCCAACCCCGACGCGCCGAAGGGCGGCCGGCTGGTCGAGGGCGTGCTCGGAACCTTCGACAGCCTCAATCCGATGATCGTGCAAGGGCTGCCGGTGCAGACCGTCCGCGGCTACGTGGTCGAAAGCCTTATGGCGCGCAGCTATGACGAGCCGTTCACGCTCTATGGGCTACTGGCGCGCACCATCGACACCGACGATGCGCGCAGCTTCGTGACCTTCGCGCTCGACCCGGCGGCGCATTTTTCCGACGGCGCGCCGGTCACCGCCGAGGACGTCGTCTTCTCCTGGCAGCTGCTGCGCGATCACGGCCGGCCGAACTATCGCACCTATTACGCCAAGGTCGCCAAAGCCGAGATTCTCGACCCGCGCACCGTGCGGTTCGACTTCGCCGAAGGCGGGGACCGCGAATTGCCGCTGATCATCGCGCTGATGCCGGTGCTGCCGAAGCACGCCGTCGACGCCGCGAACTTCGAGAGCTCGACGCTGAAGAAGCCGATCGGCAGCGGCCCTTACGTGGTTGCCGACATCGACGCCGGCAAAAGCGTCACCTTCAAGCGCGATCCGAATTATTGGGGCCGCGATCTGCCGATCAATCGCGGCTTGTGGAATTTCGACGAGCTGCGGTTCGATTTCTACCGCGACGGCAACGCCTATTTCGAAGCCTTCAAGGCCGGGCTCTACGACGTGCGCAGCGAGACCGATCCCGGCCGCTGGCAGACCGGCTACGATTTTCCCGCCGTGCGCGACGGCCGCGTGGTCAAGGATTTGTTCGCAAGCGGCCTGCCGAAATTCGCCTCCGACTTCGTCTTCAATACGCGGCGGCCGATTTTTTCCGACATCCGCGTGCGCCAGGCAATCGCGCTGTTGTTTGATTTCAAGTGGGTCAATCGCGACCTGTTCTACAATCTCTATCAGCGCAGCGCGAGCTACTTCGACGATTCCGAATTGTCCGCCTATCACCGGCCGGCGGACGAAGGCGAGCGCGCGCTGTTGGCACCCTTCCCCGACGCGGTGCGCCCCGACGTGCTCAACGGCACCTGGTCGCCGCCGGAGGGCGACGGCTCCGGCCGCGACCGCGAGACTTTGCGGCAGGCGCTCACGCTGTTTCGCGCCGCCGGCTACGAGCTCGACGGCACGAAGCTTGTCGACCGCGCCACCCATCGCCCGTTCAGCTTCGAGATCATGGTCACCAGCAAGGACGAGGAGCGGCTGGCGCTGACCTTTTCGACCCAGCTCGCCCGCGCCGGCATCGACGCCAAGGTGCGCCTGGTCGACGCCGTTCAATTCGATCAACGCCGCTCCACATACGACTTCGACATGATCGAATACCGCTGGGAGCAGTCGCTGTCGCCCGGCAACGAGCAGGCCTTTTACTGGGGCTCCGCCGCCGCCGACCAACAGGGCACGCGCAACTATATGGGCGTCAAAAGCGCCGCCATCGACGCCATGATCGCGGCCTTGCTGCGCGCGCGTGAGCGCGACGATTTTGTCGACGCCGTGCGCGCGCTCGATCGCGTGCTGATCTCGGGCTGCTATGTGGTGCCGCTGTTCTACCTGCCGCAGCAATGGGTGGCGCGCTGGACCACCGTCGAGCATCCGGCGCGCACCTCGCTGTACGGCTACCTGCCCGAGACCTGGTGGCATCAGCCGGCAAAGCAGGGATCCGCGCTGCAATGATCCTTGGGATAATCCTTGGCGAGCCGGCAGGCGGAGCGGCACAACCGCAACAGGGCGGAAGCCGCGTCACCATCGACGAGATTTTCCGCCGTGTCGCGCAGCGCCGGCCCGAGGCGCTGGCGCTTGCCGATGCCCCGAACCGCAAAACTTTCACCGACGGCGCGCCGCGGCGCCTCACCTTCGCCCAGGCCGACCGCATGGTTTCGGCGATCGCCGGCCGCTTACGTAAGATGCAGCTGCCGACCGACGCCATCGTCGGCATCCAATTGCCCAACATCGTTGAAAACATCCTCGCCATACTCGGCGTGATGCGGGCCGGTATGATCGCGGCGCCCTTGCCGCTGTTGTGGCGCCGCGCCGATGCGGTCGCAGCGCTCACGCGCGTCGGCGCCAAGGCGCTGATCACTTGCGGCCATGTCGGCAGCTTCAACCATTGCCAGCTCGCCATGCGGGTCGCTGCCGAAGTATTTTCGATCCGCTATGTCTGCGGTTTCGGCGCCGACCTGCCCGACGGCGTGGTGCCGTTCGACGATTTGTTCAGCGCGGAAAAACTCGACCCGGTGCCGGCGCTCGATCGCGAACGGGCGAGCAATCCGGCCGCCCATCTTGCCGCCATCACTTTCGACGTCGGCGAAGCCGGCATCGTGCCGGTGGCGCGCAGTCATCTGCAATTGCTGGCCGGTGGCCTCGGCATGCTGTTGGAAAGCCGGCTGGTGCAGGACGCGACCATGCTGTCGACGCTGGCGCCGTCGTCGTTTGCCGGCATTTGCCTCACCCTGCTGCCTTGGTTGTTGAGCGGCGGCAAGCTTTTGCTGCATCACCCGTTCGATCCACCGGTGCTGGTCAGCCAATGGCGCGGCGATGACCGTTGCGGCGCGCTGGTCGTGCCCGGACCCGTCGCGTTCCGGCTGGCCGAGGCCGGCGTGTTCTCGCGCACCGGTCCCGCCTGCGTGCTGGCGCCGTGGCGGTCGCCGGAGCGGCTTGGCTCCAGTCCAGACTGGCGCGAGCGCGACACCGTTCTGGTCGACGTGTCCATTTTCGGCGAGATCGCTGCCGTTGCCGCGCGCCGCGGCGCCAACGGCCGGCCGGCGCAGCTCCCGTTCGGCGGCATCGTCGCGCCGCGCGGCAGCCCGGGCGCCGTCGTGGTCGCCGAAGTGACGGCGACGGCCCACGGCACCGTGGCGCTGCGCGGGCCGATGGTGCCGCAGCACAATTTTCCGCCCGGCGCCGAACGCGGCGGCCAGCCGCATCTCGCCATCGGCCGCGCCGGCCTGATCGACAGCGGCTATGGCTGCCGGCTTGATCCCGGCGCGCGGACGCTTTTGATCACCGGGCCGCCGCCGGGAATCGTCAATGTCGGCGGGTACCGCTTCCCGCTGCATCTTCTGCAGGAGACGCTCGGCGGCCTCGATCCGCCCGCGACGCTCGCGCCCTTGCCCGATCCGCTGCTCGGGCAGCGCCTGATCGGCAATGCGGTGGACCGCTATGCCGTGCAGGCCGCGCTCAATGCCGCGGGCGTCAACCCGCTCGTGGCCGAGGCCTTTGTCGACCGCAGCGAAGGCCAGGCCCAGCCGCGGCTGCGCAGCACGGCCGGACGTTGACGCGCCATTAACAGCGCATTGGCTATTGTCGGGCGCCGTTCCTCTAATCCTGCATCCGGCCAGCCTGTATCCGAACATGGCGCTGCAAGGTCCGTTTGTCGTCGTTGCCGATAACCCGGTCGTGGATGTCGTAGCGGCATTGCGCGCCGAAGGCGCCTTCCCGATCATTGAAGCCGGTTGGGCGGATGCAGCCACCGCGCTCGCGTCCGTCGAGCCCGAAGCGATCGTGCTGGCCGAGCCGTGCGGCGAGTCTTTTCGCGCGGCCGCATTGGCGAAGGCGCTCGCCACTGCGGGCAAAAAACCCGATCGCGCCTTCACGCCCATCGTCGCACGCACGCGGGACGACGGCGCGGCCGTTTTGCCGGACGCGCTGGTCATTGCGCTGAACGCACCGGCCGAACGGATCAATCGCCGGCTCACAAGCCTTCTCCGAATACGTGCGCTGCACGCCACGGTGCTTCGCCGCACCACGACGCTCGCCTCGCGTGGCGAATTGCCCCCGGAACTGCCGTCGCGCGATCCGCTTGACGACGCAACCGTGCTCTTGATCGGCCGCGGCCGCTGCTTTCCGGCGCTCTCGGTCGCGCTCGGCGAGCGCGTCGGCCTGATCGGCGCGCTCAGCGTCGAGAGCGCGGCGCGCACCCTCAACGCCCGCGACATCGACGGCATCGTGATCGGCGACGGCTTTGGCCCGCGCATCGTCGAGGCGCTGCTCACCGTGCTCGCCGACGATGTGCGCTTTCGCGATCTTCCGGTCGCCGTGCTCGGCGGCCATCCCGCGACCATCGAGCCGTTCTGCCTGAGCCTGCCCAATCTCGAGCGCACCGCCGAGGGACCCGAGCGCCTGGTCGAGCGCTTCCTGCCGTTCGTGCGCGTGCACGCCTTCGGCCAGCGGCTGCGCCGCATGCTCAAATCGCTCGACGCCCACGGCATGGTCGATCCCGACACCGGGCTTTTGGCCAACGAGGCGTTCTGGCGCGATCTCAACCGCGCCGTCGATGACGCCGAGAAACGCGGCATCGGGCTTTCCATCGCGCGGTTTTCCTTCGCGCACTCCAACCGCCGCATCAGCGTCGATGCCGCGCGCGTCTTGAGCCGGCTGATGCGTCAGGTGGATTTCGCCTGCCGCGAGGCCGACAATTCGATCTTCGCCGTGTTCACCGAGACCGATTTGCGCGAGGCCCATGTCATCGCCCGGCGCATCGCCAGCGTGTTGAAGAACACCATGCTGGCGCCGGAGAAAAAGCGCACCGGCATCGACGCCGCGGTGACGCTGGCGACCTTGAAGTCCAGCGACAGCGTCGATTCCTTGATCGCCCGGGTCGTCGGCGAAGCGCCGAAACGATGACGGACATTTGACGGTGGCGGCGTCGCCAAAGCCTGTTTGCCGCCAAAGCCCAATTCCCTCCATCGCGCAACATGGGCTAAGCTTGACGCCCAAAGACTCGACCAAGACTCGAAGGACAGCGTCATGGCGCAGCAAGTTCCAGCCGAAGAACCCGCACCGTCCGTCCATATCGACGTCGTCTCCGACGTGGTCTGCCCGTGGTGCTATATCGGCAAGCGCCGGCTCGAAGGCGCGCTGGCGCTCAGCCCCGACGTCACTGTCGACATCAACTGGCGGCCCTATTTCCTCAATCCCTGGATTCCGCGCGAAGGCATCGACCGGCAGACTTATCTGGAAACCAAATTCGGCTCCGTCGAGCGCTATGCCGCGATCGCCGAGCGCGTCGGCGCCGCCGCCGCCATGGAAGGCCTCGTCTACGCGCCCGACAAGATGAGCCGGCAACCCAACACGCTCGATTGCCACCGTCTCATTCTTTGGTCGCGCAGCGCCACCGATCCCGCGCGCATGAAGCAGCGCCTGATGGAGCTCTACTTCGCCGAAGGCGCCGACTTGAGCGATCCAAAGGTTTTGATTCAGGCCGCCGTCGATTGCGGCATGGAGGGCGATCTGGTGCGCCGCCTGCTCGCCAGCGACGCCGACGTCGACCGCATCGAAGGCGAAGCCAACAGCGCCAAGGAAGCCGGCATCGACGGCGTGCCCTGCTTCATCTTCGGCGGCAGCGTCATCGTCACCGGCGCGCAGTCGCCGGAATATCTCGCCAACGCCATTGCCCGCGTGTCCGGGCGCCATACGCGGATGCGGGCGTAAAAAGCCCGCGGTATTTTTCGGCGCGCTGCGCGCCCCTTCCTGCTCGTCGTCTATTGGTGTATCTTTCGGTTTCGCAACCGGACGAAGCGCTGGGGGCGAGACTACTAAAACCGCCATCAAGTCAATTTCCGACTGCTCTTTGGCGACATCAAAGGGAGAGAAATCATGACCATGAGAAGTTCGCTTCTTTTTGCGGCAATCATCGCATCGAGCGCACTCGTGAGCGTCAGCGCTTGGGCGCAGGATGCGGCCAAATGCACAACAGCCAAGGAGTGCACCGGTCCGTTGCCCATGATTTGCATGGTATGCCGCCACGGCCACGAAGAGTGTGCGCATTGGGCCTGCGTGAAGCACAGCTGCAAGGTTGAGATTTGCGGTCTCCACGGGTCCTACAAACCGTAGCCAAACAGGGCCGGCGTAGCGTTTAGCCGTTGCGACCCGCTGCGCTGCGACCGCACATTCACTGATAGCGTCACCACCGGGCTTGACCCGGTGGTTCATGCCGACATGCGGCGATCGAAGCGATCCGGTCGGCATGGCGCGCCGCTCAGCCATGGACGAAATTCGACGGCGGAAAGCGGCGCAAGCTCCATTCCGTGCTCGTCTGCGGCCGCAGGCGACGCGGGCCGCCGTTGATGACCGCGACGTGGGTTGCCTCCTGCTCGGCCCGCGTCAGCAGCGGCCAGTGACGCCCAAGACACGCGCCTGGGCCGGCCTCGCCGATGCAGCAATGATGCCGCCGGCAATAGCCGCGCTGGCAGCTGCGCCACGGTTGCGTCACCTGACAGAACAGCCCGCGGATCGCCGCAAAGGCCGCTTTGCGTTGCGCGCTTTCCTGTTCCGGCGTCAGTCGTTGCGGGGTGTGGGGACGATCATTCGATTTTTTGCGGCGCCGAGTTGGCATTGTTGTTTCCTTCTCTTTCTGTTCGCGCGACGATCGTGCACTCCCTCTCCCCGGAGGGGAGAGGTGAAATAGAGACTTATTCTCGCGACGCATCCGCGTCCGAGTTTTGCGCAAGCCAGTCCCACGTGTTCGCCTCCAAAAAAATAAGGGGAGGCAGAGCGCCGAAAGGCGCAAATCTTGGGCCGCATCGTCGGGTGCGGCGCGCGCTGAGCGCAGCGCGCTCGCCTTTCGGCGCTCCACCGCGGCGCTTGCTCCGGCCATGTACCGAAGCTCGATCCAGGCCGCGCTTCACGCGATGCAGCGCGCAGGCGTTACCTGCGCCTTGGCATCGCGCTTAAGCGAAGCACCTCGCGCGCCGGTCGTAATGCCGGCGGGGTCGATGCCCGGACCGCCCGAGAGCGGAGGTGACGAGCCGCCGCCCGCAGGAACCGCACCCGCCCCGTCAGTCGGCGTCACCAGTTGACGTCCCCTTACGTGGGCGGGATTCCGCAAGGCGGATGAACATAAGGTGCAACCAATTAAATGCCCGAACGAAGTCCATTATCGTATAATCACACTTACGTGCATGTAAAAATCACGCCGCCTTGGCGCCCTTCTCCGCGATCCCAACCAGCGTTCGCAAAATCCCAGTCGCGCCTTTGAGCCGCTCCGGCGCCGTATCCCACTCATCGAAGAACACCACCTTCATATCCGGCCGCACCCGCGCGCCTTCGGGGTGTTTGCCAATATAGGCGATCAGCCCCTCGGGATTTGTGAAAATATTCTCCCGGAACGCTAGCACCGCCCCCTTCGGCCCCACCTCGATACGCTCGACGTTGGCTCGCCGGCACAGCGATTTGATGGCGACGACTTGCAACAGATACTCGACCTCCTGCGGCAGCGGGCCGAAGCGGTCGACGAGCTCGGCGGCGAAGGATTCGATGTCGCGTTCGTCCTCGATTTCGGCGAGGCGGCGGTAGAGCGCGAGGCGGACCGGCAGGTCGGCGACGTAGTCTTCGGGGATCAGCACCGCCGTGCCGATGGTGATTTGCGGCGACCATTTTTCCGCAATCGGGCCGCTGAGCCCGGCTTTGAGGCTCATCACCGCTTCCTCGAGCATCTCTTGATAAAGCTCGTAACCGACTTCCTTGATGTGGCCGGATTGTTCCTCGCCCAACAGATTGCCGGCGCCGCGGATGTCGAGATCGTGGGAGGCGAGCTGGAAGCCGGCGCCGAGCGTGTCGAGCGATTGCAGCACCTTGAGGCGGCGCTCGGCCTGCGGCGTGATGCGCCGGTTCGCCGGCAAGGTCAGCAGCGCGTAAGCGCGCAGCTTTGCCCGCCCGACCCGGCCGCGTAGCTGATAGATCTGCGACAGGCCGAACATGTCGGCGCGATGCACGATGAGCGTGTTGGCGGTCGGGATGTCGAGGCCGGATTCGATGATGGTGGTCGACAGCAGCACGTCGAACTTGCCGTCGTAGAACGCGCTCATGATGTCTTCGAGCACGGTCGAGGGCATCTGGCCGTGGGCGACGGCGACGCGCACTTCCGGCACGTGCTTGTCGAGGAACGATTTCGCGTCGGCCAGATCCTCGATGCGCGGGCAGACGTAAAACGCCTGGCCGCCGCGATAGCGCTCGCGCAATAGCGCCTCGCGCACCACGATGCCGTCGAACGGCGAGACGAAGGTGCGCACCGCCAGGCGATCGATCGGCGGCGTGGCGATGATCGACATTTCGCGCACGCCTGACAGCGCCAATTGCAAGGTGCGCGGGATCGGCGTCGCGGTCAGCGTCAGCACGTGGACTTCGGCGCGCAATTGTTTGAGCTTCTCCTTGTGCGCGACGCCGAAATGCTGCTCCTCGTCGACCACGATCAGGCCCAAATCCTTGAACTTGATCGACTTGCCGAGCAGCGCGTGGGTACCGATGACGATGTCGATGCCGCCTTCGGCGAGGCCCTTTTTCACGTGGGCGAGTTCCTTGGCCGAGACGAGGCGCGAGGCCTGTGCGATGTGGACCGGATAGTCGCGCAGGCGTTCCTTGAAAGTTTTGGTGTGCTGGCGCGCGAGCAGGGTCGTCGGCACCACGACGGCGACCTGCTTGCCGTTCATGGCGGCGATGAAGGCGGCGCGCAACGCCACTTCGGTCTTGCCAAAGCCGACGTCGCCGCAGATCAGCCGGTCCATCGGCCGGCCGGAGCAAAGATCTTTGACGACCGCGGCGATGGCCGCGAGCTGATCGTCGGTCTCCTCGTAGGGAAAGCCGGCGCAGAACTCGTCGTATAAGCCGGCGCCGACGGCAAGCTGCGGCGCATCGCGCAATTGCCGCTCGGCCGCGATCTTGATCAATTCGCCGGCGATCTCGCGGATGCGGTTCTTCATCCGCGATTTGCGCGCCTGCCAAGCGCCGCTGCCGAGCCGGTCGAGCTCGACGTTTTGGCCTTCGGAGCCGTAGCGCGACAACAGCTCGATATTCTCGACCGGCAGGAACAGCTTGTCGCCGCCGGCGTAGTGAATTTCCAGACAGTCGTGCGGCGCGCCGGCAGCCTCGATGGCGCGCAGCCCATGGAAGCGGCCGATGCCGTGGTCGACGTGAACGACCAGGTCGCCGGCCGCCAGACTCGTCACCTCGGCGATGAAATTTTCCGCGCGCTTTGTTTGCCGGCGGGCGCGAACGAGCCGCTCGCCCAAAATATCCTGCTCGCTGATCAGTGCGACATCGGCGGTCTCGAAACCGGATTCGATGCCGAGCACGGCAAGCGCCACCTGGTGGCGCGGCAGCGCCAGCGCCTGCTGCCACGACGCGACGGGGGTGAGATTGACCAAGCCGTGCTCGGCCAGGACGTGCGCCATGCGCTCGCGCGAGCCGTCGCTCCACAGCGCGATCAGCGCGCGCTTGCCGGCGGCCTGCAGCCCGTGCACGTGTTTGGTCACCGCCTCGAACACGTTCTTGTTGGGCTCGCTGCGCTCGGCGGAGAAATTGTGGCCGGCGCGGGCGGCGATCTCGATCGTGTCGGCGGTGTCGGGCGCCGAGAACTGCGTCAGCTTCGCCAGCGCGGCGGTCTCCAGGCGCTCGCGCCATTCGGCTTCGGCGAGATAGAGCCGATCCGGCGGCAGCGGCTTGTACGGCGCCCCTGCTCCGGTTTGATCGAGCGCGTCTTTGCGCGCCTGATAGTAGTCGGCGATTTGGGCGAGGCGCTCGTGGGCGGCTTCCTCGGCCAGCGGCTCGATGGCGATGGGCGATGCGCCGAGATAATCGAACAGCGTTTCCAGCCGCTGGTGGAACAGCGGCAGCCAATGTTCCATGCCGGCGTAGCGGCGGCCTTCGCTGACCGCTTCGTAGAGCACGTCGTCGGGGGCTGCTGCGCCGAACGCCGCGACGTAGCCGGTGCGGAACAGCCGGATGGTGTCCGAGGTGAGCTGGAACTCCGCCATGGGCACGAGATTGAGCGCGCGCAGGTCGGCGTTGGTGCGCTGAGTTTCCGGATCAAAACTGCGGATCGATTCCAATGTGTCGCCGAAAAAATCGAGCCGCACCGGTTCTCCCATGCCGGGCGCGAAGAGATCGATGATGCCGCCGCGCACCGCGTAGTCGCCGGGCTCGCGCACCGTCGAGGCGCGGTTGAAGCCGTTCAATTCGAGCCAATGGGTGATGCCGCTCATCGGCAGCACGTTGCCCGGCGCCGCCGACAGCGATTGCTTGCCGACGATGTCGCGCGCCGGCACGCGCTGCAGGATCGCGTTCACGGTCGTCAGCAGCACCGCCGGGCGTTCGCGGCCTTTTACTGCGGCTAGGCGCGCGAGCGCGGTCATGCGCTGCGCCACGATGGCGGCATGCGGCGACACACGGTCGTAAGGCAGGCAATCCCAGGCCGGGAATTCCAAAATTTCGATGTCGGGGGCGAAGAAGCCGAGCGCGCGCGACAGCATCGCCAGGCGCGGGCCGTCGCGGCAGATCACCGCCGTGCTGATCGCCGGCGGCGAGGCGCCTGCCGCAATGGCGCGGGCCAGGTCGGCGATGACCAGGCCCTCGGCGCCGTCGGCAATGCCGGCGAGCGTCAACGGCCGGCCGGGTTTTAGCCGTGCCGCCGGCGACTGGGCCGAAATTTTTGCTGGCGCCGTCACCGCTCCTCCTTGGCGCGCGCATGAAAATCCTTGAGCTGGCGCAGCACGGCGGTGTCGTAGTTCGCCGGAATGCCGGCTTCGCCGCTGACCCAGGCATAAAGGTCGGAATTCGGCACTTCGATCAGCCGCTCGAAATCGTCCAGCGAGGGCTCGTCCAGTTTTTCGATATGGGCATCGGCGAAGCGGCCGACGATCAGATCGGTCTCGCGCACGCCACGGCGCCAAGCGCGGAACAAAAGCTTCTTGCGCCGCTCATCCAGGCCCTCGCTCGATCGTTCCGTCATGATGCCTCCAAACGCCGAAAGCCCGGACGCGGCCGGGCGAGGGGTATATAGAGAACGGCTACTGGATTGTCATGGCCCGCGCAGG
>Ga0181538_10004322_pt1 | contig 13345 bp, 8 predicted proteins | sample PEATcosm2014_Bin_40_FD_119773 | JGI IMG/M metagenome (GOLD analysis project Ga0181538, IMG submission 119773) | Peatland microbial communities from MTU Mesocosm Facility, Houghton, MI, USA - PEATcosm2014_Bin23_30_metaG | ecosystem: Environmental > Terrestrial > Soil > Wetlands > Peat | place...
CAGACCTTTCTCGCCGTCGCAGAAAAAGAAGCAGTAGCCGCGAACGACTCCGTCCTGAACCAGGGCGTAACCTGAAAGACGCTTCTCCTTCAGGCAGTTGGAAATCACGTGAGCGGAGGGAGTGAAATCCCAGTAGAGACGTTCGCTCCAGGCGCGCGCCTCGGCGTCCAACAACTCCGAGAAGGCCGATACCTCGAAGCGGCGAATATCGATGATCTCAAACCCCACAGCAGTTTCCCTTTGGATGACCGAGTGAAATCTCCGTCCGAGCGGGCCATCCCTCACTGCCCGGCCGCAAAAGAGGCTGCAGAAAAACGCTTGGACTCAGTCATTCTGAGCGAAGCGACCCGTCGCCTGAAGGCTTTGGGCCGCAGGACGAAGAATCCCGGCAGTTGCGGTTTCAATGAACTACAGAGATCCTTCCTTCGTTTCACTCGGGACCGCCTGCGGCTCCTCAGGATGACAGCCGGAAGGGGATTTCCGCAGCCTCTAAAGCCCACAGAACCTCCCGGCCATTGCAAAAACGATGCAAGTATAACTCAATTACTACTTGAGCATGGAATCGAAAAGAAAAGTTCTTGCGGGTGAGAAACAGGGTTATGGTACCATTTTGGCGCGCAGTATCTTCCCTGAGAGTTTTACTCTGGGGTTAAAGACATACGCCGGCATCGACGAGGAAAAGTGAACCGGCGCCGGCGAGTGAGTTCCTGCGCCCGCGGGGAGAACAACAGGGCATGGGCCCTCCGACGGCTACCAAATCCGAACCCCCACTGCAGCGGCCGAGCTCCGCCCTATCTTCCGCACGTCCCTCCCTGCGACATCGGACGGAATACTACGCGGCTCTTAGCTTGCTTAAGACCCTTGGCTTCTTGCCGCATCGGTTGACGCGGGCGCTTTGCGCAGCGCTGGCATTTCTGAGCTACTGGTTCTGGCCGCGCTTGCGGAAAGTTGGCCTGGCGAATCTCAGGCTGGCATTCCCCGATTGGCCGGAAAGCCAGCGCCGGAAAGTGCTCTTCAGATTGTTTCGCAACTTCGGCAGGATGCTGGCGGACTTCGCGCATTTTCCGCATTGGAACCGCAGCAACATCGAGAAGTTGATCATCTACGATGGATTTGAGAACTACGCGCAGGCCCAAAGTCAGGGCCGAGGCGTGCTTTTTCTTACCGGCCACTTCGGGAATTGGGAACTTAGTTCCTTCGCTCACGGGGTGTACGGCTATCCCTGCGATTTCGTGGTGCGCGCCCTCGACAACCGGCTGATGGATGAACTGATCAATCACTACCGCTGTCTGGGCGGCGGAAAGCCCATTGAGAAGGGAGATTTCGCTCGCGGCGTGCTGCGGGCTTTTGCCCGCGGCGATGCGGTCGGCGTGCTGATCGATCAGAACATGCTGCCCGGCGAAGGGGAATTTGTGAACTTCTTCGGCATCCCGGCATGCACCACCACCGGCCCCGCACGCGTGGCGAAGAAGACTGGCGTCCCCATCGTTCTGGGATTAGTGATCTGGGACGCCAAACTCAAGAAATATCGGCTGCGATTCGACCCCGTCGAGTGGATCAATTGCCAGAACCCGGAAGAGGAAATCCTGGTCAATACTGCGAACTTCACTCGCCTGCTCGAAGAGTATATTCGCCGCTTCCCCGATCACTGGCTTTGGGTCCACCGCCGTTGGAAAACCCGCCCGCCGGGCGCCGCGCCGCTTTATCCAAGCTAGGGAGTAGGAAGGCAGTAGACAGTAGGCAACGGCCGATGGGCTGAGGCGTCCGGAGGCTGATTCCTTGGACCGCCCTGGCAGGTCTTTCCCAACAAATTGTGCAGCGACGGTTTGCCGTTCCATTTTTTGCGCGACTCGTCACTGATTGATGATGCGCCTGCATCCCCTGCCTACTGCCTACTGCTTACTGCCTACTCTGGTAGCTGATTGCTGACGGATGACAGCTTTATCATCGAGGCACATTATGAAGACATCGGAGCTAGCCCGATTGCTGGGAGGAACGCTGCACGGAGAGGCGGACCGGCAAGTTCAGGGAGTGGCGGGTTTGGGAACCGCCGGTCCGGGAGAATTGACTTTCGCCGAAGGCGCAAAGGCGCTTGAACTGGCGGCCCAATCCCAAGCCGGATGTATTCTTGTGCCGGCGGATTCGACCGTAGCGGGACGTACGACGATTGCGGTCGCGAACCCCAAGCTGGCGTTCGTGCACGCCGCCGAGGTTCTTTGTCCGCCCCGCAAATTCCCGCCCGGTGTGCATCCCAGCGCAGTCATTGCCCCGGACGCCCGCCTGGCCGAAGACGTGGTCGTTTGCCCCTGCGTGGTGATTGAGCCAGGCGTAGAAGTTGGGCAGGGCACATACCTTGGGGCAGGCGTTTGCTTAGGCGAGGGTGTTCGGGTGGGAGCGGGCTGCACGCTCTACCCGCGGGTGAGCGTCTATCCCGGCGCGAAAATCGGCAATCGAGTAATCCTTCACTCCGGAGTCGTCGTTGGGTCCGATGGTTTCGGTTACGTTTTCGCCGAGAATCATTACGAGAAGTTTCCCCAACAGGGCGGCGTGGTCATCGAAGACGACGTCGAAATCGGCAGCAACAGCACGGTGGATCGCGGCTCCTTGGGCGTAACGGTGATCGGCGAAGGGACCAAGATCGACAACCTGGTTCAAATTGCACACAACGTGCGGGTGGGAAAGCACTGCGTCATCGCCGCGCAGACAGGTATTTCGGGCAGCGCAGATATTGGAGATTACGTGGTGATGGGCGGCCAGGTAGGCGTCGCGGATCATATTCGAATCGAAGAGGGAGCGATGATCGGCGGACAGGCAGGAATATTCGGAACGATACGTAAGGGGACTAAGGTCTGGGGGACACCCGCCCGGCCCTTAGATGAATTTAAGAAAGTCTACGCCCACCTTGCCAAGCTCCCGAGCCTCGCCAGGCAAGTGAAGGAAATCTCGCGGCAACTTTTGGAGGTAATCAAGCACTAAGAAGCAGTCGCTCGCGCCGCACACAGCGCTTGACGACCGTTACAGAATCCGTGTCATTCCGAGCGGAGCGAGGAATCCCGCTCTGAGCCCGCCGGTCCAGGAGTCAAAAATCAGGGCGAGATTCCTCGCTACGCTCTCTCGAAAGTCTGTCATTCTGAGAGAAGCGAAGAATCTGCATTAGTTCGCCACGGACCGGAACTACAGATCCTTCGCTTCGCTCAGGATGACAGCCACTTTCATCTCCATGGGTGGGCCGCAGGTCCATGTGCACTCGGAATGACAACGGGTTTTTCAAAGCGGATGAAGGCTCTAGGTGTGTTCGTAAACCTTAACAAGTTGCAGCCGCATCGTGTCCAGGCGGTTTTCCGAAACGCGTGCGAAGCGCGTCAAGAGCTCATAGCCAAGATCGTGGTCATGCTCGGCTTTCTCGCGAAGGCATAGACCATCCATGGCAAAAGCCCGCGTAGGCTCGACGGCTCGGGCCGAGAACCTCCAGCGATAGGGTGGAAACAGCCACGACCAGCCGAGGATATCGCCTCCTTTAAGGGTGACGATGCTAAGCTGACCCCGTCGTTCCGAACCGATGGTCAGCTCAACGCTACCCTCGCGGATAAGGTAGAATGTGCCCGCGTCTTCTCCCTCATGAAGAATGAATTTCCCGGGCGCGAAGCGAACGTTGGAGGCGCAGCCCGCAACCAGTTCCAGGTAACGCTGGGGAAAATCCGTGAAAAACGGATGAGCGGTTAGGATGTTCTGAAGGGTTTCCATGCAACACTCCTTAGGCCCTGGCCGGCGTGAATTCCCTGAGCGGTTGATGGCTGTTCCGCAGCGTCCCTCAACTGCATTGGATCCAATGATGTGGGCCGTTTAAAATCATAACATCCCGTCGCATCACCTTGTCAACGTTGGAGTGGCTCGCTTCGTCTGCGCGGGTGGCGCCGCGCAGGCCGATCGGGTCGCTTTGGATTCGCTTTCGTGACCTGCTTTTTGGGCTTCCCAACCGCAGGAATTCACTGTATCCTTACACGCGCGTGCTTGGTGGATCTGGGAATTCACAAGGCCGTTATCATGCAGCGCACCACGATCCGAGAATCCGGGACCCTTTTTGAGATTCTTCCTTCCGAACGAACTGCCCGGCTCCCTCAAATCCTGAAGGCCTCCCCTGCGGAAAAGGTGCGGGAAAGGACGCGGCGAGGACTATGGCAACGGTAGAAAAAATCTTGGCAGAGCATCCATTTTTCGAAGGTTTTACCGAGGGGCACGTTAAACTCGTCGCCGGATGCGCTTCCGATGTTCACTTTAAGCCGGGACAGATCATTTTCCGTGTCGGCGAAGAAGCCAGAAAATTCTATCTGGTTCGCCTTGGGAAAGTAGCGCTCCAGATGACTTCCGAGCGGCGCGGCCCGCTCACCGTCCTGACGGTTGGAGCCGGTGAGGTCTTAGGATGGTCGTGGCTGTTTCCACCCCACAAATACAGGTTCTCTGCCCGCGTCCTCGAGGCGACGCGGGCCTTTGAAATCGACGGACAATGCCTGCGCGGCGTGGCCGAGCAGGATCACGATTTTGGTTATCATCTCTTGAAGCACTGGTCGCCGGTGGTCGAACGGGCGCTGGATGCGACGCGATTGCAACTCGTCAACGTTTATCAGGACCTATAAGCCGGGCGTGTACCGCAGGGCCCCGTCACTTTGAGCTTCGGCCGAGGAGGATGAACTTGGAAATTCACAAACAAGACGCTTTGAATTATCACAGCCAAGGGCGCAAAGGGAAGATTGAGGTCGTCGCCACCAAGCCTTGCGCAACGCAGTGGGACTTGAGTCTCGCCTACACACCGGGCGTGGCGGAACCCTGCCTTGAAATTCAAAAAGTTCCCGAGCGAGCATTCGACTACACGGCGAAAGGAAACCTCGTTGCCGTGGTATCGAACGGCACGGCGGTATTGGGCCTGGGGAATATCGGCGCCCTGGCCGGAAAGCCGGTCATGGAAGGCAAGGGTGTGCTGTTCAAGCGGTTCGCGGATATCGACGTGTTCGACCTCGAAGTGGGCTCGGAGGATCCCGACGATGTTATCCGCTTCTGCCAGCTGCTCGAGCCTACCGTCGGCGGCATCAACCTCGAAGACATCAAGGCCCCGGAATGCTTCCAAATCGAGGAGACATTGCGCCGCACCATGTCCATTCCCGTCTTCCATGACGACCAGCATGGAACGGCCATCATCTCCGGCGCTGCTCTGCTGAACGCGCTTGAAATCGTGGCGAAGGACATCGCCACGATCACGATGGTAATCAACGGCGCCGGAGCGGCTGGAATTGCCTGCGCCGAGCACTACGTTCGATTGGGGATGAAGCGGGAAAACATCATTCTTTGTGACACCAAGGGCGTGATTTACGAAGGGCGTGTCGAAGGCATGAATCCCTACAAGGCTCGCTTCGCCTCCAAGACCTCGGCGCGAACCCTCGCGGACGCCATGAAGGGAGCGGACGTCTTCAGCGGCCTCTCCGGCCCCAATGTTGTGACACAGGATATGGTGCGTTCGATGGCAGACCAGCCCATCATTTTCGCCATGGCGAATCCTGTGCCGGAGATCAGCTACGAAGCAGCGAAGGAGGCCAGGGAGGACGTGGTCATGGCTACGGGACGGTCTGACTTCCCCAACCAGGTCAACAATGTTCTCGGCTTCCCCTTTATTTTCCGCGGCGCGCTGGACGTTCGAGCGCGTGCTATCAACGAAGAAATGAAGATTGCGGCGACGCGCGCCCTGGCGGCGCTGGCGAAGGAAGATGTTCCTGACATGGTGCTGCGCGCCTACGGAATCACCCATCTGCACTTCGGGAGGGATTACATCATTCCCAAACCTTTCGACCCCCGCGTACTTCTGTTTGAGGCCTCCGCAGTCGCCCGGGCTGCCATCGAAAGCGGAGTGGCGCAGGTGAAAGTTGATATCGAACAATATCGAGAACAACTCTCGCGCCTCCTCGGACGCACCCATGAGGTCATGTTCAGCGTGCGCCAGCGGGCCAAGGCCGCGCCCAAGCGCATCGTTTTTTCCGAAGGCGAGCACGAGAAGATCATCCGCGCCAGTTGCCAACTTACCAACTTGGGGATCGCACACCCGGTGCTGCTGGGCCGTCCGGCGGTTATAAGACAAAAGGCGGAGGAACTGGATTTGGGCAACAGGGTCAGCGCGGAGATCATTGAGCCGGCCCACTCACCCAGGCTGGACGCCTACGCGGAGGAGTTCTACCGGCTGCGCGAACGTCGCGGCGTCACTCGTAGCGAGGCGCGCGAACTCATGGCCAACTCCAACTATTTCGGCGCCATGATGGTTCGCATGGGCGATGCAGACGGCTTTGTCGCGGGCGTGTCGCAGCATTACCCTGACACGATCCGCCCCGCGCTTCAAATCATCGCCACGCGCCCTGACGTTCACAAAGTGTCCGGCCTCTATGTGATCGTGACCAAGCGCGACATCTTTCTCTTTGCCGACACAACCGTTAACATCGAAGTCAATGCGGATGATCTGGCGGAGATTGCCCTGCTTTCGGCGGAAGTGGCCGAGAGTTTCGGCATCCAACCGCGGGTGGCGATGCTGTCGTTTTCCAACTTCGGCAGCACGCGCCATCCCTTAACTGAGAAGGTTCGCAAGGCTACCGAAATCGTGAAGCGGCGAAATCCCAAGCTCATCGTGGATGGGGAAATGATGGCGGATACGGCGGTAGTTCCGGAACTGCTCGCGGAGTACCCCTTCTCAAGCTTGAAGCAAAAGGCGAATGTTCTGGTCTTCCCCAGCCTCGAGGCCGGCAACGTGGCCTATAAGCTCATGCTGCGCATCGGCGGCGCGGAAGCTCTTGGCCCGGTGCTGATGGGACTCTCGAAACCGGTGCACGTGCTGCAACGCGGCTCGACCGTGGAAGAAATCGTCGATATCGCCGCCCTCGCTGTCGTGGACGCTCAAAGAAACCTGAACCACGCCGGCGAAGCGGCTTCGAACGCCTCCGCGGCATGAGCAGGCAGCCATGGGAAACGAACGAGGCAGTAGAGTTCAAAAGCAGAATGTCGGCAATACAGGGGAGCCTTAGCGCTGCTGTCGGTGTGGCGCGGGTGAGCTCTTTGGAAGAGACACGTCCCGCTACCTATTTCACTGGCGGCGGGCTTCGCGCGCCAGGCCCTCGTGCACGAGCATCTTGAGCAGCGTCTGGTAGCCAATGCCTCTCCGGTCTGCGACCTCGCGAGCCCGCTCGAGATCCGCTCCAGGCAAGCGAATCGCAATCTGAACGCTGCGTTTCTCATTCAGCTTCGCAACCAGGCTCGATCCGCTAGCCTTGCTTCCCTTCGAACGGGTTCCGGCGGAGCGCTGTTTGACATACGTCCGACCCGCCGGGCTGGCCCACCAATCTGCCTCCTCACTCTCACTCTTGAATTTCGGCTTTTGCAGCGTTTTCCGTCCCATGGCAAACTCAATTGTATATGCAATGCATAGGCAGAACAAGACCTGCAGGTCAGCTTAGCGGAGCCCGATCAGGAACTCTGCCGCGACCTGCGAGAACGCCTCTGGCCGCTCGTCATGCACGAAGTGTCCTGAACCCTGAATCCTATTTGTGATTCGTGGCCATTGGTAATAAGATCAAAGGAGTAATCGTTAGGCACAAAGCGTATTGTGCAACCCCACAATGGCGGATGGTCTTAAAGTCGAACATCAGGTGGAACGCGGGCTTAGGTCATCGCTCGTCAGCATTGCGTCGAATTTCGCTCTGGCGATGTGCAAATGTGTCGCCGGAGTACTCGGGCACTCTTTTGTGCTGGTCGCCGACGGAATCGAATCGCTGGCGGACGTCTTCAGTTCCTCCGCTGTTTACTTCGGTCTGCGTGTGGCGATCAAACCTCCGGACAAAGATCATCCCTATGGGCATGGCAAAGCGGAACCCATCGCGGCGGTGGTTGTCAGTCTGGCGCTGGCGGTGGCAGGCGTCACGATTGCGATCGAGAGCATTTTCCGCATTCGCACTCCACACCCGCTTCCTCGCCCCTACACACTATGGGTTCTGCTCGGCGTGGTTGTGGTGAAAATCCTGCTCTCCCGATTCGTCTCCTCTGTCGCTGATGAGATCCAGAGCACCGCCGTCCGGAGCGACGCCTGGCACCACGTCAGCGACGCGATCACCTCCACATTCGCCTTCATTGGAATTTCCGTGGCGCTTTGGACGGAGAATTATGCCGCGGACGATTGGGCCGCTCTTTGCGCTTCATGCGTAATCCTCTTCAATGCCTGGCGCCAGCTCCGGCTGCCTTTGGAAGAACTTCTCGACACAGCCCCTCCCCCTGATATTGAAGCGCAGGTGCGGAGAGCGGCAACCGCGGTTCACGGCGTCATCGGACTCGATAAATGCTTCGTGCGCAAGGTGGGGTTCCGATATTATGTCGAACTTCATGTGGTGACGCGAGGTGATCTCAGCGTTCGAACGGGACACACGATCTCTCACGAGGTTGTAGATCGCGTGCGCGCAGACGTCGATCGCATCGCCAATGTGCTGGTGCACATTGAGCCTGAAGAAGAACTGCTGAAGCCGCCTGACACTGAAGTGTAGTCGCGTCCCCAGAGCGCCCAACCCTTTGCAAACCCCCAACATCGAACTGTGACTTAGATGACGGATCCTGTTCAGCCCCACAACTTCACGCTCCACCCGCTAGGCCCCGACGCAGCCGCATCGCGCCTCCGTAACCGGCTGTAGAGTCCGTCGGAGATCTTGTGTTGATGTCATTCCGAGGAGCCGCAGGCGACGAGGAATCTCGCTCTGCCCTTGAAAACACTCAGAGCGAGATTCCTCGCGGAGTTTACCCTGAGCACCCAGTGCGAGATTCCTTCGCTTCGTTCAGGACAGGCTCTTCGCGGAGTTTATCCTGAGCGGCAGAGCGAGATTCTTCGCTCCGCTCAGAATGACAAGCGAAAGGCTCAGGATGACAGCGAAGGGCTCGGAATGACAGTCTAGAGGCCGTTTTCACACAGACTCTGCGGCCCGTACTGTGTGGAGTAAGCCCCGCGGTCGTATTCGTTTCACCTTGAATGACCTCCAGAGTGAATCAGAAACCGCCATTGGATAACGCCGGTTTTCCGGCTGCCGCTGACGAGGGACTTCCGGCTGCGTGGAATTGGCCGGCGGCGCCGGATTGTAAACGCCGGGACATACAACTTAGACAAACTTATTACCGGCCGGTGACAGCTTGGACAGAGCGCGATGCTAGCCTCTCTAATGTTGCTTGCAAATTCGAAACGAATAGGAGATTCGCATGACAAAAAAGTTGCCACTGAAAGCCTTCTTTGCGCTAGCCTGCCTCTCGGTTTGCGCAGGGCTCGCCTTTACGCAAGAAGTTCCGTTCCTCCAGAACAATTCGATTTTGGATTCACTTCAGAGCATCACCGCCTCGACGGTGCCGGCCAACGGAGATTTGAACCCGTACGGTGTGGCCTTCGTCCCCGCCGGGTTCCCGGCCGGTCCCAACATCGTCCCAGGCGACGTTCTGGTCTCGAACTTCAACAACAGCAGTGCTCTCGGCAACCTCGAGGGAACTGGCACGACCATCGTCAGCATTTCGCCGACCGGACAGCAATCGCTGTTCGCAACTTCATCACTCATCGGATTGTCAACGGCTCTCGGAGTCTTTTCCCGCGGCTTCGTGATTGTCGGAAATCTCCCGGTCTCGTATCCGAACGGCGTCTCGACGCCCGCACAGGGTTCGCTCCAGATCTACGATCGAAACGGAAATCTTGTGAGTACACTAAATGATCTCGAGCTTTTGGACAGCCCCTGGGATCTCACCATCAACGATCAAGGAGCATTCGCGCAGGTATTCGTCAGCAATGTGTTGAGCGGAACAGTGACGCGACTCAACTTCTCGATCGGCAGTGGCGGCATTACGTTGGTCAGCAAGACCCAGGTCGCGTCCGGCTTTGGCCACCAACTGATTCCCGCCATCGTCGCCGTAGGGCCCACCGGTCTGGCGTACGATCCGTTCCGTGATCTTCTTTTCGTGGCGTCCACTGCGGACAACGAGATTTTCGTCATCAACGATCCCATCAGGCGGACTACCAGCGCGGGCACGGGCTTCGTGGTTTTTGCTGATCAGGCACACTTGCACGGCCCCTTGGGACTGACGCTCGGCCCGAACGGCCACCTGATCACCGCCAACGGCGATGGCGTAAATGCAGGGGGAACACAAAACGATCTTGTGGAGTTCACAGAAGAGGGAGAGCTCGTAGCGACCTATCAAGTCGACGCTGGTAACCCTGGCGCGGCATTCGGAATCGCCAGCACCGTTTCTCACGGGGCAATTCGTTTTGCCGCTGTCGATGATGACCTGAATACTCTCACCATCTGGACTCTGCGCTCGCCTTTCTGAGCCCGTGGTATGAACTCGATGGGTGGCGCATACATTGCCTTTTATGCATGCGCCATCCAGGGCCCACGACTGAGCAGTTTCCAGAGAGGAGCAACGGACGGGCAGGCATCAGAGATCGCCGCTACATCCGGACGTTGAACCCTTCCACGACGATGCGCGGCGTCTCCCCGCGTGTGTCGGCGTGCTCGAGCTCGGTTTGAATCGTCCGCCGCTCCCCGGGCATTAAAGCAATATAGTTGTCGCTGTAAATCGCAGGCAGAATGCGGTCTCCACTCTTTTCCCGCACGGCTTTCACGCGGACCATCAACGCCGGGTGGTCGGAGGGATTGTGTAGCTCGGTGGCTAATTGCCAGCGACTGTCCTGGCGCGTGGCGCGCGTAGTCGCCTCCAGCTTCACCTTCGGCAACTGGCGAATGGCTCGATAGTTGCCTTCCGTTGGACCCCGCATGTAAAAGTTTGTAGAGATCGTGCCGGTTCCGTGTGTCAAAGACAGCCGCAGGAAATGCAGCGGGGTCAGCCCGGACGGGTACTCCATTTTGATGCACGAGTTGGCGCTGTCCTCTTGACTGTCGAGAGTGGCAGACTTCTCCCACTGCTTAGCCCCGTCCATGTTCAAGACCTCGACCGTAGCCGTCAAACCTTGAACGTTTCCGCCGCTGTTATTGACGACTTCGATGCTCCCCGTTACGGGGTTCCATTGGATGTGGAGGGGCTCCGAACCCTTCTTGCATCCGAAATAAGCAGCTGACGGCTCGAAGTAATAGTCATACGTTTGCCAAACGAAGGACGGCCAGCAGGGATGGCTCATCCAAAGCAGAAGCCCCATGCGGAGATTGCCCTGCCCCTCAAACATGGCGCGATAACCTTCGTAATTGAGAAATTGGGCCAGTGAAACCCAATCCTCCAGGTTGTCGGCGCCGCCGTAATTGAACTCGACCGTGTTCCTGAAACTCTCGCCGCCTTGCGCACCGGTCAACGTGAAATCGTGAAGACCCCAGTCGAGGCCCTGCGGCCACCGCGCCGATTCGGGCATCATCGCGCGCACGCTCTCAACCGTTGGAATATTCGGCATGCCCATTTCGCTGTGCAGCTTTGTGTGCGCCCCGCCCGTAAAATAGAAGCTGAGCGGCATGGCCATGTAAGGCCCGCCGCCACCCACAACGCCAAAGGCCGAATTGGAAATGTAGTGGATGTCGGGATGATTTTCGCCCAGAACTTTGCGGATGGCCTCGTCAAGCGCCTTGGGCGGATTGCCCTCGTTGCGGCCGCAGTAAATTCCAATGGAGGGATGATTGCGAAAGCGCAGGACCGAATCCAGCGCATTACGCATGAACATGTCATCGTCTCTCGGGTCGGGCCCGTCGTAAGGATTAGCAAGCCAGAACTCCTGCCAGACCATAACCCCGTGGCGGTCGCAAGCGGCGAAGAATTCTTCATCACCGACCTGCCCCACCCAGTTGCGAATCATCGTGAAGTTCATCTCACGGTGATAGCGGACCGCGGCGTCGTACTCGCGCCGGCGATAGAGCAGCATGGATTCGCCGAAGCCCCAATTCCCTCCCCGCGCTATAAATCGCCGGCCATTAATCCAAATCCGCAGAGCGCCGCCCTCTTCGCTGTAGGTCATTTGCCGGATGCCGGCGTCGAACGCCCGCGCATCCGAAACTTTCTTGTCGCGCGTTTGGAAGCTCAGTTCCATTGGGTACAAGTGCGGATCGCCGTAGCCCGCGGGCCACCAGAGCTTCGGATTCTCAAGCCGCAGGACAGGCGTGTTCGTGGGATCAAACTTCACCGTGGTGGTTGCAGAGGCGCCGATAGTGATTCGTTGCTCAAAGCGCAAGTCTCCTAAGCGTCCGCGCAAGGTTCCCGCCACCGGCCGGGGCGTGTGATTCACCAGTTTGCATTCGACGCTTACATCGGCCCGGGTGGTATCCGGCAGCGGCAAGGTGCTTTTGACAAACGGCTCCTCGAGAGTTACCGGCCCGGTAAATGTCAGGTAGACGCCGCCCCAGATGCCGATGTCGCGGCCGCGAATAGTGGGAATCCAATCCCAGCCAATCGACGCGTGATAGGTAGGGTTGTCGAGTCCGAGCGCCCCGCCGTTCTTTCCCGGATCTTCAAGAGTCTTCTGCTTGGTGCTTCCCGGTGTGTCGTTTTTCTGGATGCGAACGGCCAGCGCATTCTTCGCCCCGGGCAGCAACCGGCCGGTAACGTCGAAGCGCCCGCGAATGAAGCCGCCTTCGATGCGGCCGAGTTTGTCGCCGTTCAGGAAAACGTCCCCTTTCCAGTTGATTCCGTCGAAATTCAGCCAGGCACGCTTGCCTGGCGGCAACTCCGGCGCCGTGAACTCGTTCCGATACCAGAAATCCGCGCAGAAAAACGAATCGGAAATATACAACTGGTTCTCGCCATAGTTGGGGTCGGGAATGGCGCCGATATTCAAATAGGATGTGAGAACGGTGCCCGGCACGGTTGCAACAATCCAATCGCCATCCGCGAATCCGGCTTTGGAAAGGGCAGCTCCGTCGGCGCCGACTAGCGAAGCTCGTTCGAGGCGCCACGCACCTCCTGCCAAGTCGAGCCGCCCTTCACGCCTGCTCGTTGGTGCGGACTTCGGCTGCGGCACGAATCCGCCTCGCCCGTAGACCTCCATTTCGCTCAGTATGTAGCCGTCCGCCGAGGTGGGTCGGGTCATCAGGACGCGCACGTATCTCCCCTGGACAGGCTGTGCGAGTTTGAGGTCGTCCGTGCTCCCCCTTTCGGCTGGCAGCGGTTGAATGTCTCGCCAGCTTATCGCATCATCGGAAACCTGGAGAGAGCCCGCCGCAGCGGGAGCGATCCAGTGAAGCGCCACTCGATCGAACGCACAGCGCACGCCCAGATCGACGTAGACCCACTCCTCGCCCAACCCCGCGCTCATCCAGGCGCTGGTGAACTTGTAGGGGCCGCCGATTTCGACTCTCTCCTTCTGGTA
>Ga0181538_10004326_pt1 | contig 13339 bp, 9 predicted proteins | sample PEATcosm2014_Bin_40_FD_119773 | JGI IMG/M metagenome (GOLD analysis project Ga0181538, IMG submission 119773) | Peatland microbial communities from MTU Mesocosm Facility, Houghton, MI, USA - PEATcosm2014_Bin23_30_metaG | ecosystem: Environmental > Terrestrial > Soil > Wetlands > Peat | place...
GCACGGTATTGGTGTGCCCCAGTGGGCAGTTCAGGAGCATTCCGGAGCCCCTCCCAGCGTCAAAACCGGCGGAATTGCCGCCGTTTTAAACCGGCGCTAACAGTCAATAGGAAGTTGGAAACTCGAATTCTTGGGACCCCAGGAATTGGCTCCCCACAAAACCCGATATTTAACGACCTCTCCAAAACGCAAGTTATTGAATCTAAAAGGCGAACGAATGGCGACGGAAAAGGGCGGGTCACCACGCAGCAACTCTCGCAGTTGACGGCCATTTCGACGCTCAGAATCCGCAAACTGTTCAGGATTGGTAGGGGGCGAAAGAAGTCAGTCGTTGGTCTTCTCTTCGCCGCTCTGCAGTTGCAGTTTGGCCGATCGCTTCAACGCCGATTTCTTGGGCGCGACCTTCGGTGCAAGTCGCAAGAACGGCAAAGGTGGAATCGGTAGGCCCATTCTCATCGTCATATTCTGGACGAGTTCGCGTGAATACGGCCAGCAGTGGAAGACAGCGTTCCCTTCGCGAAATGCATCCATCTCCTGCGGAGAAGGATTATAGCCCGGACGCAGTCCGTACGCCAAAGCATACCTGCAAGCGACTTCAAAGCGGTGGTGCTCCGACTGCTCCGGCTCGTCTGCAGGATCGCCGAAAATGCTAATGCGCACCCAGAACCGAGCATTCTCTTCGGAATGACTCACGATGCCGGTCTCCATCCTCAATCCCAGACGCAGTTGACCCTCTAGCTCCAATTTGGCCTCTGAAACGGTCGCGGTACAGTCAAGCAACTGCACATCCTGCAGCATTGCACTTACTTGGAAGCGGTGTGCGGCCTGGACCGCATCCTTGTCCTGCTCGATGGTAAATCCCATTTCATTCGCCACAGTTTCAACTACGCGGGGTAGCAGGTGTCCTTAAGAAACCCCGGCGCGAACCGTGCTCCCCCGATAGAAATAGAAATAGAGTCGCCGGGCGCTTGCCACGTGGATTCGGTTGCTTCTCGGCGTGGCATCTGGACGACGATCACCTGCGCAACCGGAGCCGGCGATGCCACACCCAGACGGGACTCCAATTGTCTGACATTATTGCGAGCCGTTGGAAGATCCGCTTTCAGTCGGATCAACTCGTCCATCGCCTCATCTTGAACCAGGCCGGCCTCCCATCGCTTTGGACTCGCCTCACCAACCTTTAGGTATTTGGCGAAGGCGCGGAAGCTCATTCCTAAACGTTGCCGTATATCCTTGAGCTCCTTTGTTGTGAGGAGCCCATGCCTCTCGCGGTAGGCATCAGCACTGGCGATGGTGTAAATGGCAGACTGTTCGTCACTGAGAATCTGGAATCCGCAACGATCACAGACGGTCGCCTCCGTTCGAACAGGTACCTCCTCGCCCCGAACATGGGCGGTCATATCGGCGAGTTTGCTCACCATCTTTCCTTTTTCGCATTGAAAGCACTTCATGATTCTTCTCTCTTGATTCAGTACAGGGGAGGATGGCAAGACCAGAATAGAACTTGCGGTTTTTTGGCCGTGCCTTCGATCTGAAACTTGAAAAAGACTTCGGCACCAAGAACCGAGCTTCGGAATATGAACGGGCATCCTGGAGGGTCATTGAGTTTGAAAGGCGGCTCGTATGAATCTGGCGGGATCTCGTCAAGGATATCGAGAAGCTTGTCACCGACTTCCGCCCCGACCAGGCCGAAGTGCTGGCGGATTTCGTCGTTGAACTTCGGCAGACGATATCCGTGACCCTGTTCAGCCTGCTCCCTGGCCATCTTGATCGCTTGGTCCGGCGGGTAGCGACCCAGGAAACCCTTCCGAAGCACCTCGGCCCGCTGCTTCGATGAGTAGCTTGCGAAATGGCCTTTTTGGTCCAACCTACAAGCATTGGCGATCCAGCGCTCCCGAAGGTCCCTGCCGCTCAGGGCGCTCACCCTTTCCACCTATACGGTATCATATGATCCCAGCACGCGCAATGCTCCAAGCTGCTATCAACGACCTAAATCGTTGAAAAACATACGAATGTGTTTGCTTGACATCCAAAATAGCCAACGCAAACCAAAATTCCCCGAGCTGTTGGGCTCAGCATAATGTGCCGAAATGATTATTGTATCTTTTTGTGCTATTAATCACTTGGAATTCTGGCGAAGCGACGGGGTGGGGCCAGGCAAGCCCCTTCTTCTCCGGGAGTTACGGCGTAGCATGACTTCGCACAGGCATAGCACGAACGCTGTCAACCGCTTTTCTGTCAACTGAATCGTGGGAATCCACTCGATACCCTTATCAAATAGCCCGGTTTGAAGCTGATTTCTTGAGGGTGCACGCTCAACCTCGATCGCTCTCATCTGCTTATTTATGAGATGGTTACGCCAATCAGGAATTTGTTGACGACCCGGTTAATCGCGGACCCCACAAAAGCCGAAATTTAACGACCTCTCCAAAACGCAAGTTATTGAATCTAAAAGGCGAATAAATGGCGATGGAAACGGGCGGGTCCCCCCGCGGCAACTCTCGGGTTGACGGCCATTCCGGCGCTCAGAAACCGCAAACTGCTCAGGATTGGTAGGGGCTAACGAAGACCAGACGTCGTAGTCGCGGCTGCCCATCACTTGGCAGATAATGACACGTGCATGTTTTGAGCACGTGTAATATAATCGAATCATGATGGCCGATGATTTGGAAGAGCTCAAACTTAAGCTTCAGGGACTCGAGTATCAGCCTGGGCACTTTCGCGATCTTTTGGCCGATCCGCTCACGCAACAATTGTGGGAGTTCCTCACCGAGCCAATTAACGCTGCGCGGATGGAAACCTGTACATTTTGTGGCCGGCCGGCCGTTGAATGCATCGCCCCAGGACTGCTGGCCACCTTCAGCCTGCAACTCAGCGATCCTGGCAATGATAGGTATAAACAGCTCGTCGGCCACATGACTCGGCAGGTCATGGCCGCACTCGGATATGCCATTCAGCCGGGACGAGTTCGAATCACTCGCGACAATCTGTTCACTGTTGCCACCCGATACGACGACGCGAAACAAGGACCGATGATCACGCGCGGGCAACGGGAAAACTGGCTTAAGAACACGGCTGATACCCCGTTCAATCGCTGGCTAGATCGGCAAACTCGCAATCCTGACGGCAAGATGAGCCGTGAGAAACTCCGAGCTGTAGCTCGCCACTGGAACATTGATTCGGAGTACCCCCAGTTAAATGCCGGCCACGAACGTATGGTGCTGGGGTGCATGTTGCGCCGACGGGTACCCAAGACTGAATATGAGAACGACTGAGCCGGCCACAATCTGGGAGACTTTACGGCTCTTTCGTCCGGCGCTTTGCAGGGCTCCGCGCTCCTTGCGCGCGGCTTTGGCACATTGGACGCGGCGCCGCGGCTTCGGCTTGGCGCTAGGCGAGTTCGAAACGGAGATACGGGCGCCCAGACATTCTGCTGTTAATCGCACTTCGAAAGCCATCCAGCTGAGCGATGAAACCTGGCAGATGACGCTGGATGTGCTGGACCTCTGCCGCCGGCGGATCGAAGGCATGGCATAGACAATGTCGCTCGCACCCCTCGACTTGGTGTCGGCTGACGCCTGGCACCGCGTGACCTTCACAACTTATGCCTTAAGCTTGTCGTTTTTCGAGGCGATCGTCCTCGACAGGCTCATCCGCGGCGGCGGGCGGCAGGCGGTTATCCTCGCGGACGTCGAGGGCGTGCGCGCGAGTTTAGGCGAGCAGGGGGCGCAGCGCGTCGGCAAGGATTACGAGGTCGAGCCGGTCGCGGTTACCTCGGGCGTGTTCCATCCGAAGGTCTGCGTGTTCGCGGGGCGCGAGGACTGTCATTTGCTTGTCGGTTCCGGCAATCTCACCTTCGGCGGCTGGGGCGCGAATTTCGAGACGCTGGAGCACCTGCACCCGAGCTTCGCCGCGGACGCCTTTTCGAACGCGGCGGAATTCTTCGAGCGCCTATCGGTCACTGGCCGTGTGCGACACGGCGCGCGCTCGCATTGCGATGCGACTGCGGCGGACCTGCGGCGCGCGATCGAAGGAAGGCCGCTGACTGGCAACATCCGTTTCCTGCATAACCTCGACTGGTCGATCGCGGAACAGGTCGTCGCTGCGGTTGAGGAGCTTGGCGGAGCGACGCAACTCATTGCCGCCGCTCCTTTCTGGGATGACGGCGCGGCCATCGACAGGCTCTGCTCTGCGCTGCGTCTTGACAGTGTGCTGATCCATGCGCATGCGCATGGGGCGGTCGAGGGAAGGGCGGGCGCCAACTGGCCGGCGGCCTGCCGCAGCGCGGTGCAGCCAGTTCGCCTCGACGTAATGACGGAAGCCGACCAGCCACGCCGACTGCATGCAAAGGCTTTCGAGATCCTGTGCAGGCAGGGCCGCATTGTCGTCTCGGGCAGCGCGAATGCCACGGGCGCGGCGCTGGAAGCCGACGGCAACGTCGAAGCCTGCCTCATGCGCATACAGCGCGAGTGCAAGGTAGGATGGAGCTTCGTTCCCGCCGAAGTTCCCGACCCGCAGCCGGCGTTGGAGAACGAGGACGAGAAAGACCTGCAGAAATGCGGAGTCCTGCGCGCCGTGCTGGACGGCGACAGCCTGCGCGGCGAAGTGCTGACGCCCGCATTGATTGGAAAGCTGAACGTCTCTTATCTGGCGGGTGCGGGCGAGCAGGCCCTCGGCACAGCGACGCTCTCGGCGGATCGCCGCTTCGAGATCTCCGCGCCCGCGCTGGAAGACCTGTCCTTTTTCGGTGGGCGACTCGTGATCCGCGCCCTTGACAGCAGGGGTCGCGTGGCCGAGGGCTTCGTGTCGGTCGCTAGCTTCGCGGAAGTGACGCGCCGTGCGGGCATCGCCGCGCGGCGGCTGCTCGCGCTGCTCGCGGGAACGGAAACGCCCGCGGATGTCGCGGTTATCATGAGCTGGTTCCACGAGAACCCCGGCGCTCTATCGGGATCGGCGCCGCAAGGATTCGGCGGCGGCGATCACCGTCTTGCTGGGAAGCAGGAGGAGCTCGTAGTCGTCGCCTCGCTATCGGACGCGGCGGTGACGGCGGCGCAGGCGGGGGCAACACAGCATCACGAGGCCGGCGGGCGCGGCTGGTCCCGCTTCATGGAGCAGATCCTTTCGGCCTTCCGGCAGAAGCGCGGCGCTTTCGGCGCGGCGGGCGGAGAGGGCAATGGCGACGACGACGAGACCGACAAGGACAAGAACAACACCAAAGATAAGGAACGCGAAATCCAGCGCGAGCGCGAAGCCATCGAGAGGTCACTTGCGAACTTCCAGAAGCTGTTCGATCTTCTGCTGAAGCTGGGACAGCCGGCACGCCAGGCTCTCATTGCCTTTGACCTGACGCTCTATGTCTGCGAGCGGCTTCGTCCGGGCAGGGCGCTAGCCGTGAAATGGCTGAAGCAGCTCGTGCAGGTTCTGCTGGAAAAGGGCGTGCCGCCGGAACGGCGTGACGACGTGGCCGGAGCCGTCCTCACGCTCCTCGGTGCTCTAGCGGATTATTGCAGTCCGCGCTGGGCGCGCGCCTGCTTGTTTGGCCTCGGCATCGATCTTGCGAAACCCCAACCGGCATCCGACGCGGTCCAGGGACTTCACGCCGTGCTGCCGCAGTCTAGGACTCTCGCGGAATTATGGACGCAGGTGCAGTCGATCCGCACCTTCACGGAGCAGGTGCGGTCCTATGTCGCCGCGCTGGACGGAAAGGCTTCGCCCGAGGACTTTCCAGATCTTCCGGACGCGGCGAAAGAAGAGTGGGAAGCGATGAAGAATGCGCTGCAGAACAACAACGCAGCGCGGAAGGTGCTCGTCTGCGAAAGATTTGCAACCTGCCCTGAACATCACCTGGGCATCCCGAAGTGCGAGGAGCAAAAGCTCCATTCTTTCGGGATTGCGACCGCTAAGGACTGTTGCGGCAAGGTCCTCGTCTGGACGGGAAATTCGTGATGGCGCAGCCAACTCTGGCAGAACTGACGGCCGCCGCTGCGGCGAGTGACGGTCCGGGGTTTCCGCCGGATGTGGGGCGGCGCTTTGGCGGCGTCGATCCGCTTGGCCTCCGGCAGATCAACTTCGACCTCATGGACAAGGTCCTGCCGGGCCTGAACAACGTGGCGCGCCATGTGCGTCCCTTCGTGGTCATCGCCTGGGCATGGCGCAGGGCGAACCAGCTCGCGCAGACGAAGGGGTACAAGACGATTCGTCTTGACCTGCTCCAGGATTTCGTGGACCGCATCGAGGTCATCTACGTCTGGTCGCAGCTTCTAAAGAACAAGAACGCCGACCTGCCGGGCCGCCAGGTCCTCGATCCGATCGTGAAAGCGCCGCAGTGGACCTTCGGCGGCGCGAAGTGGCAGAAACGGCGCGAGACGCGCGAGAATTCTACAGCGCTCTCGGCGCCGATCAACTACGGGCCTGCGCTCAAGATGCTGGGCTGGGTGCAGAGACATCAGGATTATCCCGATGTCATGATCCCGACCGAGGCGGCCAAGCCCGCGCTCGACGCTTTTGAGACGAGGATCAGCAAGCATCTGAATCATGCGGCCTTCAGCAGTTTCGGGGCGGTGACTGTCACCACGGCAGAGGCAGCTTCCTGGGCTGACGATTGGGCGCTCGATGCGGTCACGCCTGCCGAGAAGAAAGCCACGGCGGGCATGCTGATCGGCGCTGCCGCGCCGCTGTGCCGGCAATTGGCCGGTGACATGATCCTGGCCGCAATCCATCATTCGTCAACCATGGATGCGGATCATTTGCGCGGCACGATGTCGGGGCCGCCGTCGAATTTCGTGCCGTCACCAGGCCTCCGAAAGACGTGGGAGGATTTCCATCGGCTGCAGGTGCGGCAGCTCTTCCGGCTATCCCTGGAGGCGCTCTTCTGGTGGACGGTCGGCAATCTCGGCGATAGGCCCAAGAGCATGGAGGCGATCGTCTCGGCTTTCGTGGGCGAATTGCCGCAGCCAGGTGAGCAACTGATGGCGGGCGCGTGGCTGAAGGTCTTGGTTCCCTCCGGCAGCGGGCCGACCGAGCTCATAGCGCAGATACAGGCGGCGATGGCCAACCCGGCCGCACAGGACCTCGCCGTCAGCATCGTCGCGGGACTGGCCTTTTGCCTTGCTGAGGTTTCCGACGACGAGAAACATGAGGAGCGTCCCGACCGGCTGCCGCTCTGGCGCGCACGAAAGGAAACTGCGGCTCGCGCGGAGCAATCCGTTCCTGCCTTCCTGCGTCACGTGTTTGAATCCTGGATACTCGCGCAGCACGTGTTCTGGTCTGTGGGCCGCGGGCTTGCCGACGCGCGCGCGGGCGGAAAGACGCTCCTCAGGCTGAGGGTCGTCCTCGACGAAGGCGGATGGAAGCTCGCGCCTGGCGCGTCGCGCGGCTCGCCGCCCGTGCCGACGCCCGACAGGCTGGAGACCGTTCTCACTCTGGCGCGGGAGAGCGGCGTGATCAGGACGTCATCAGGCACGTAGTTTAGCTTTAGCCAAGTTGAGGGCGCATCCGGCGCGAGCGGCGACCCGAGCTCTTTAATGAACCCGTCCAGCGACCTGACGACCCCAAAGCCAGGAGCGGCTTCCCGGTGCGACACGGGAGCTTGCCTTCTCCCGAGCAGAATGGCTCCGACATTGGCGTGACCGTCACAGCATCGTCCACCAAGGCGCCGCCTTTTCGGCTTCGGCACGGCCAGCCGGCCACTCAAATGCAGTTTGAAGTCGAATCTCCGGCTGGAGACAAGGCGGGCTGGCTGAAACCCTGTTGACAGCCGCGAGCCGGATAAATATGGACTTCGCTAAATGGTCTGGAGCCCAAGACCGGCCAGGTAGCTATAGGTCTCATCATAGAACCGCGGATCTCGCGTCGGGTCATGAACATCTCCCGGAGGAACGAAAATGACCATACCCTGTCTCGCCCGTGTCAGTAGGACTCGATAAGCATTTAGCTGATATCGCTTTCGATCCGGTTTGTGGATCGTTGTCCATGCGTCGCCCCGGAATGCATGGTGACGCCATGCCTGCCCGTCCATTCGAAGATCGGCATCCCATGTCAAACAAATCCAATCAAGTTCCAGGCCCTGAATTTGAAACTCGGTCGCGGCATCCTCCAAGTAAAAACTGGATCGCGTATCTCTCCGATCGTCTAGAAACCAGTGAATGGGATCGATCTCAACGCGAATGTCGATGGCATGCGGCTTGAGGCGCTGTGCCTGGGAAGATGCTACTAGGCCATAGCGTTCGGAGCCGCGGGCTCGTTCACGAACCCATTGTTTGGCGCTCTGGAGATCACGGGTAATTGCGATCGGATATCGTTTGGAAACTTCTCGAAGTAAGCCTCTGGCCGAATCAACCTCGCAATCAAGCGCCGCCGTGACGAATGCCGACACCTTCTCCGAACGGAAGGACCGCATTGAGGTTTCCAAGTGTAATCGCGCGTCGGCTCTGAAACGGTCTTGAGTGCAAAGCGCACTGACGAACGTCCCGGCGGCATATTCCGATTCCACTAGATTCGGCGAAACGTAGGTCCACCAATGCTGAAACCGGAGACGTAGAGCCTCGAGCCATTCGCCAATTCCCGCTTCGCCCGTGTGGATCTCCTGGCCGCCGCCAACTAGGCAAATGATGACCGCCCAGTCTGGATGTCTGTCGAGATAGGAGATCAGGAATTCCGGTTCAGACGAGCTGAAGTTGGGGACTTTTTTTCGGCGTTTCATGAAGTCAGCTGTTTTATCGCGGTTCCATGCACGTTGTGCTTCGTCGAAGATCACGACATGGTCGTAGGGTGGGTCAGGACTCCGTATGCCTTCATCCCGGAAATGGTGCACGTTCTGAATGAAAGCCTTGATTGGCAGTCGGACGACGCCTTTTCGCACCCGTCCTTTTGTCCGCGCCATTTCATCGCGGACAAGCGCTTCCTGGAGCACTGCAACCAGCGGGCCGTTTCCAGAAAGAAAGACAGCTCGGGACTCACCGAAATCTCGGCGTCGAGTCGCGACATTGAGTCCGACAAGCGTCTTTCCCGCGCCGGGCACACCGGTCACGAAGATGATTGCCTTCCGGTGTTCCCGCTGGGCGCTTTCGACAATGTTCTCCACGGCCGCTGAGGTAACACTCAGATTTGTTGCACCAGCGTCGTGCCGCGAAATCGCCTCGACGGAATGTCGGAAGTATAGTGAACGGGCAGCCTCAATGATGGTCGGCGTCGGATGGTACGGCGACACTCCCCACTCGGCGGCATTCAACGGCATCCCCTTGGCCACCGCAATCGTGTCACTCACTGCGGTAGCAATGCCGGCGGAGTTGCATCGTCGCGGCGGGCGCACGTGATCGGAATCTGGGTCTTGCCAATTGGCATCGCTATGTGCAGCCCCGGTAGCTACCAGCAAAGGAAAGATTGACGCATTATGACTGGCTAGATGAAAATTCTTCAAATCAAGGGCATAGTCCCAGACCTGGTTGTGATGGGCCGTTCGATACAGGTTTTCGCCAACTTTGAATTCGATAGCCAGAATGGCGGGCCCAACAATGAGGACCGCATCGATGCGGCTGGCCAGCCGAGGCACATCGAATTCGAGATAAATTGTTCCCGCAATATCTTTCAGGGCAGGCGCGAGAATCTTGATCTCCTCCTCCCACGCCCGCAGTTGTTCGAGTTCTACATCATGGCCGTGCGACTTTACCAGTCTTCCAATAATATAGACGGGATCTTGAGAAAGAAACGCCTCCACCGTGGCGCCATAATAAGCGGAAAGCCAGCGCTCAGGTGCTTCATTCTCCACGAACCTCATTATAGAGTCCTGGTGGCCAACCTGGGTTATCCGCAAAACCGATGGCGGGCACAAAAACACCTCCGAACTGAGCCTTTCAAAGAGACACCCCTTCCCTGTCGACATGGCAGGCGCGCGCAGACTCGAACTGCGATCTTCGCTTTAGAAGAGCGAGGCCCTCTCCGTTGGACGACGCGCCCGTGGTTGCCCCACCCCGATTCGAACGGGGATTCCAGATTTAGGGGACCTGTGCCTTCTCCGGTTAGACGATGGGGCCTTAGTCCTTGAAGGGGTCATACACATCTTTGCCGGCCATCGCGACACCCAACGGCTTCAAGGCATGAAGCACGCGAATGGAATCCGAGTGCTCGGCCAGCACTCCCGGCAGCCGCTTGTAGCAGTGCGGCGATTCATCCACACCGCCACCTCGCAATTCCACGTGTGCTTCATCCACCCAGCTGTCCATCATTCCCTGGGTGACCTTCGGCTGGCGTGTCCACTCACCGCTCTTGTCGCGCTTGCCCTTGGCTTCCATCCGGCCCATCACGCGGCCAGCCCCATGAATCGTCGAGTACAGGGAGAGCAATGCTTGGTCATTCTCGACGCCTTCCAGGATGACCGACGTCTCACCCATGGTCCCGCCCACAAACCAAAGCTGTCCGGGAAATGCCGGAGTGGCGCCCTTACGGACGACCCAGAGATCCGTGCCGCCATGGGTCTCCCGCCAGGCAAAATTATGATGGTTGTGGACAGAATCGAGCACCCTCGCGCCTAGGATCTTTACGACGCGATCGCATACCCAGTCCCGCCCGGCATATGCATAGCGGCCGGCGAGCTTCATGGCGGCGATGTAGTCCTGTCCTTCCTGCGTGCGCGAATCGAGGGCAACTGGAGCCGAGTCCATATCGTCCTTGGCGCCGGCACGGGTCAAAAAGCGGGTGGCGATTTTGTGGCCGAATCCGCGGGAGCCGAAATGGGCGCCCACCCAGATCCGGCCCTGCTCGTCTTCGAAAATATCGACATAGTGGTTCCCGCTACCGACCGTACCCAGTTGCGCCCGTGCCATATCGCGCAGCGACGTGAGTCGCCACGTGGCGCTATTGGCACCCTGTTTGATCTGCCAAGCGTCATCGTTGTTGTCGTCGAACAGTTCGTGATCGACGGGCTCTTTGTTCTTACGGGCCAGGCCGAAGCTGATGGTCGACCACACGTCATCCATGATGCGCGCGATGTTGGCGCGCACCTCGGCCGCGCTGGCGTCGGTGAGCACGGCCTTGTTGCCGCAACCGATGTCATAGCCGACCCCGGACGGGCTGACCAGAGTTTCGTGTACGATCACGCCGCCGATCGGGACACCGTAGCCCTTGTGGTGGTCGGCCATCATCGCCGCCTGGCCGAAGATGTAGTAGCAGGTCTTGATCTGGCGGAGCGCACCTTGATCGACTGGAGCACCCCACACCGGAATGTTGTCGATGATCTCCATCGCTCGTCTCCTTGGTGGAACAACTACCGATCGGGCAGAGGCGAACCGCCATGGCGGTATCGCCCCTGTCCACTATGCTATTCCGCCCGGAGCGTAACCGTGCGTTCCAGCAATGTATTCAGACCGCCAATTACCGTGATCTTCTCGACCTTGTCGGCGATCTTCTCCAGCGATTCGAGCTCCTTCAGCCTCACCAACAGAGGGTTGTCCTCCATCAGCTTGGCTGTATTGAGCAGCGACCGCGTAGCGGCTGTCTCTTCACGCCGGCGAATCAGGTTGGCCTGCGCCTGCTTCTCAGCGGTGACCACCTGGTTGAGGATGTCGCGGATGTCGCCGGGCAGGATGATGTCCTTGAGAGCGATCACGCTCACGCGAACACCATATGCTTCCATCTCCCGGCGGACGTCGGCGGACACGGCTTCATCGATATCCGTCTTTTCCGCGAGCACCTGTTCGAGCGTACGCTTGCCGAGCGACTGACGCACGGCGATCTGCAGCGCGCGGTAGAGGTATTCAGCAACATCCTTCACACCCGCGCGAGCGCTGGTGACATTGACGAGCTCGTATACAGCCGAGATGTTCACGCGCACCGTGACCTTGTCGCTGGTCAGGATCTCCTGGCCGGCTACTTCCACCGTCTGGCGGCGCATTTCGAGCACTTCGATGCGAGGCGTCGAGGACACGTTCCAGAAGCCGTAGTTGCCGGGGCCGAGTTCGCGCACCAGGCGGCCGTCGAGGTACACCACTGCGCGCTTGCCTTCATCGACCGCCGCGAACGTCACGGCCGACTCGCGGCCCAGTCGCGCCAGCGCGGGCAGCAATGCCGCGGGAGCCTCGGGGTTGGCGCGCACGTCGATGCGCTCGAACGTCACGTTGACGGCGCCCTTCCAGAACAGCACGCGGGTGGAAGGCGCAATCACGCGCGCCAGGCGGCCATCCAGATACACGACTGCGACCTGGACGTCGGACGTCTCGACCACCGTGAAGAACTGCGCGGCGATCTCGGGTCGGAAATTGGCGAGGTAATCGGCCCACTCGCCGGTGAAGACCAAATCGCGGACGTTGTGGCGCAGGAACTCGATGTCCTGGCCGAACGTGAACATCCAGCGCTCACCGGCTTCCAGAATCTCTACGAAGCGACGCTTACGAATCACGAGAACGCGTTCGTTGTCGCCGACAAGAATACGACGAATCACCATTCACCTCCTCAAGATGGGTTTGGGGATATTGGTTCGAGCTTCCCAGGCCCAACCCCGCAGCCTCACCAACGGGCATTCCTAAAGCGAACCTGCTCGCGTCACATTACGACGCGCGGCGAAGTTCGCAGTTTCCGGAAGGCGCAGGGCGGTGCGCTGCTGCCGAGCCGAGGAATCGTAAAGACTTCACGCGGACGGCGGGGGCCGGGCCTGAGTTACTCGTTATTTGCACTAAGGTGCGGATAGCGGGAGTCGAACCCGCGACTCACAGATTACAAGTCTGTTGCTCTGCCATCTGAGCTATATCCAGATTGGAAGCAGAAGGATCCGGTGGCCGCCGGTACACGGTGCTCCAGGGGAGCCGCGCCAGCGAGGGGTTTAGAACCTCGGCTATAGGCGATCATCGGTCATTACCTCCTACGTCAATATAGACTAGACGACTTACACTTGCTAGGCAAGCGCTATTTGATTAAAGTCGCTTAACTGCTAGACTAATGCTCACATTGGTGGAACCTGTGGGGATCGAACCCACCTCGTCCTGATTAAAAGTCAGGTGCCTCCCCGCTTCGGCATAGGTTCCCAAACATGGTACCGGGGTAGAGGATCGAACTCTACTGATCTTCTTTGTAGGAGAAGCGCCGTCACCAGACGACAACCCCGGCGTGTCCGCGTAGGTGGAATCGAACCACCGTCAGAGCTCTATAAGAACTTCGTCCTGCCGTTGAACGATACGCGGCCAAAACTGGCTCCGAGGGCAGGAATCGAACCTGCGCATTTCCTGATTAACAGTCAGGCGCCTTACCATCTTGGCTACCTCGGAACATCCTGGTGGGCCATCACAGACTCGAACTGTGCTCTCTCGATTAAGAGTCGAGTGCTTCGCCGCCAAAGCTTATAGCCCGAAAA
>Ga0181538_10004330_pt1 | contig 13322 bp, 19 predicted proteins | sample PEATcosm2014_Bin_40_FD_119773 | JGI IMG/M metagenome (GOLD analysis project Ga0181538, IMG submission 119773) | Peatland microbial communities from MTU Mesocosm Facility, Houghton, MI, USA - PEATcosm2014_Bin23_30_metaG | ecosystem: Environmental > Terrestrial > Soil > Wetlands > Peat | place...
GCTTTCTTCATTTATAGGAGCTAAACCTCGCGGAGGAAAGTTTGGCTTAAAAATGATGATACATTTTTCAAAGATGTTAGAAACAGTCAAAAACGCTGAAAATTACTCTGTGCTATTAGAGAAGCTAAAGGGTCCTCTAAAATCTTTTAATGAAGGACTTACATTCTTAGAAACCTCATCTAAATTTGCTAAAGCTGGATTTACTATCTCATTTGTTGTAGAGAGTGGTAGCGGTAGAGCAGCCGACTACGTTATGACCTATGGTGGAATAAGAATAAACGTAGAGGTATCTCAAATATTACTCAGTGATATAGAAGAAACATTATTTTTTAAAATTATGCCGAAAATTCGTATGGCTCTTTCATCCTTTTCTACCTGCTATGCCGGTATAATTAGCTTACCACAAGAAAACGCTTCATCTACCTTACAAGAAGGAGAGATTATTAAGGAATTAAATAAGAATTTAGGTATAGCAAAAGCTAAAAATAAATTTCATACATTCACAATAGGTAATATTATGGAATTCGGCGTATGTACACCAATCTCACCTACAGATTTACGTTGTAATGACTATGATGCTCTAACAGACTGGATAACTAGTAAAAATACTGATCGGGGTGATATGTTGGAGCTAAACCCAGGAGCCATAAATCAAAGATATTATTCAAAGCCTGTTATAGACAAAGTAGAAGATAAGATAAGAAAGGAAAGTGCTCAAACACGTTCAGATGGTTCGTATGGTATGATAATTCTGGTTAATGAAAATTATAGACTACGTTCAAATCTGTTATACGAGGAGGCTATAAAGGAAACTATGTCATTAATGGAAAGAAAAGTAAATTCTTCAAGAACCCTATTTGCCGCAGCAATATATGATAGCTTTGGTGGAGGTGCAGACAATATGGAGATAGGGGATAAGGCAAAACTATTTGTAAGGAAAACTCTTATGATGGCACCTCAAACTGTTATGATGCTAGAGCAATTTTTAATGGTATTTAACCAAGGACTCATAACTAGCACTACCGAAGAATTGAGAGATAAAATGATTACAGCATTTAAAGACTATTAGCTAACAACCTACATTTATAAGAAATTTATCATCCATAAATACCAGAGTGATTTATATGGAAGGAATAGATATCGCCCACGAAATGTTCAAGGATGACCCTTGGCTTAGCTCAGTGCTAATGCATACAATAGGTAAGAACGTGCCTATGAAGCCAGAGAATAAGAAAAAGGCTGAACAATACGCCAAAGATGATTTTAAGAAAGCAGTCAAAAAAGAGGCATCAAAATTAATTGATAGGTTTCTTGAAGACTTGTTCTAATCCTTTTACTTCTTTTTCTCTACTGCTCTATTATACAAATAGACTATCCTATAACTTTAAAGGTGTTAGTTTTTTTATTTTTCTTAATCTGTTCCTTTATAATATTAACAAATTTTTTAACCTCAGGATTTGTTATATCTAAAATTCTCCACTTAATTGGTTTCACTTCAAAAAATTGTCTTTCTTTGCGTGGCGGATGTGCTGAAACGTTAACCCTCATAGTTTCTCCTGTTTTATCATTTGTTAATTTAACATTAGGCTTCCCTATCTTCTCAACTTCTTTGTACCCCTGCCAAGTAAGTTGATAATAACTCACACCATATAACTTGTCCAGATATACGGAGGCAAGAGATGAATATGCGATATCCTCTATTGTTTCAGGTATTTTATTAAATAATCCGCCACCATACCTTATTTTCATAATACGTTCATCTGTTGCAACGTATAAAACTTTTAATCCAGACAGATTTACTATCTTACTATTGCCAAATTCTTTACCTCCCTGATAAATAAACGAACATAAAACTTTTTCTTTAGGCATTAGATAGTCCCTTATTTTCTCTTCTGTTCCAGGGGCACTATTGGCTCTTAAACTCTCTTCTTGTTTCTTGATTTCTACTTCTGATGGAGGCTTATTATTATATGAGTTATATGCGGAACTAAGATTAATGGCATCAAAAGGATCAAGCATACCTACCTTAGCTATCTCCTTTGCCAAGGTCATAAAATCACCTTTTAAGGGGATACTTGATATACGACCTTGTTTATCTACAAAGTAAAAATATCCATCTTTTTTATTTATCTTCTTTGAACCTATTTGCTCCTTAATACCTTTTTTAGTCCGATAAACAAACCCATCTGAACCTACAGAATAGTTCCAGCCTTCCTCTACCTTTATTCGTTTTTTATTTATTATTTCTACCTTGGGAGCAGCCATAATTAATTCCTCTTATTTTATATTCTCTTTATAGCTCTTATTAATCCACCACTGATTCTGCCTTCCTACTTTCCTAAACTTTACCTTGTTAAGCATCTGTAGCTTGGTTAAATGCAATTCAGCAGTGTTCCAGCTTATATTAGCACCTTTAGCTATGTCCTCTGTGGTTGAAGGCCATTCTTGAGCCTTTAGATATTCGAGTATCTTCTTTTGTATTGCCTCTCCTCTCATATATGACATCTCCTTATGATATAACCTATGTTTAAGCATATTTAAATCTTTTTATTTAATAATAAACAGTGAGTATATGGTAAATTGGAAACTCTTAGGATCTATATCTTTATCTGTGCTAGGTTTGGTTTTGATAGTTAATGGTGCAATTAATCTCTACCTAACAGTCATAATATCTAATTTTAGTGATTATCTTGGTATGCCATTAATGATAGTCGGGTTCGTATTTATGGTTGCGGGTGCATACTTAACAATAATGATTAATTCTAAAAGCCTAAAACAATCAAAATAAGTAGGTTATAAAATGACTGCAGATTTAACTAAAAAGGAACTAAGAGCAATAATTCGTTTTGCTATGAGAAACAAGGCCATTCTTGGCAAGCCCACTCGTGATGCCATAAACATCCTTGAAAATGAAGCAAGACGCCAGATAGAGGCAGAAAGAGCAGTTTTAGGGGGTTGAGCCTTTGATAAGGCGTAAAAGACGCTCACACTTTAACGCTAGAGCCGTAATCGGATTAAAGAGAGGGTAAGATTAAGGGTCTCCTTATCGGCTTACTGGAGCGTTGCTATAACGCATTTCAAAAGCATAAGAAAGATAACTGATATTTTTACTAAAATATTCACAAAAGCTATCAACAAGATTAACGCACAACGCCATATGTGATATTGACCTCTCTTTGTATAATTTTTCTAAAAGCTACCAGAGGTGGCAGTAAGCACTCTACTTACTCCACGTGGTAGAACTGTTTGTATCCGCATCAAAGAGATTAAACTATCTTAAGGGTTAAATCAAGACAAAGCGATTAAACCCTCTTAATCAATTAAGTTTTTAAGTTTGAAAGCCTGTAAAACTGCCTTTATTTAGCCTAAATTAATCATTAAGGCAGCGTCAGGATTTTGCCTTTGGATTATCTTTGAAAGACCTACAAACCTGCCGTGCTGCTGACCGTGTTCATAAACCATACCACCCTCGGCAAAGCCGTTAAACCTTACTTTTCAGTTCAATTCTGGAGGGTTTATATCCTTAAGAAAATAAGCGGAATATTAAGGATCGCGAACTTTTGATAAAAGGCTTCTCTCTGCGGTCATCTTGCCCGCCGTCCAACGAAGTTTAATGATTAAGACACGTTTTATTAAAATTGCACGTTAGCCATCTGTTTATGAACCTCAGGCTGAAAGACAGTCAGATATATCAGCGTATTCTCTATCCGGCTATGCCCTAAGAGTTGTTTTAAGGTGTTTATCAAGACACCTTGCCTAAGGCAGTTAATAGCAAATGAGTGCCTAAATGTGTGCAGATGAACCCATAAAGGCAGATTAGCTTTCTTCAAAACGTGCTTTAGCTCCATATGGGCTGCGGCTGGCGTCATTTTAAACATCTCCTCATAAGGATTCAAGCGATTAAGCGTGATATATGTTGATAAGGCAGTCTCTAACTCACTGTTTATAGGTATCCATCGTCCAGGCAGGTCTTCCTTTTTAGTTCCTTTCTCTCTTGTTTTTAACGTAATTAGCTTGACTTGGTGGTGCTCAAAGTCTATATCCTCATAAGATAAGGCTAATGCCTCTGAGATTCTTGCTCCAGTTTGCCATAAGAAGTTAAACAGAAGTTGATACCTAGCTTTTTGTGCCGTATTTATTATCAATCTTATATCATCAGCGTTCAGGAATTTAGGCGTCTTCATATTTGCTACTCTTACAAGTTCCTTCCTACCTACCATAGCTAGTAAATTACTCATAAATATCACTTAAAAGTTGGGACGTGAGACAGAACAAAGTTTCAATTCTGCAACTGCCCACGGAGCCCACCTTTCGGCTAAAGACGTCATTTAGCCCTCGTCACGGCGAGCATTAACCTTTGATAAAAGATAGCTCTCTAACGCCTTTCTGTCTTTGAAGGACTTTTGAGTAGCGTAAATACTATCATCAACATCTCCAGTATCTAACGACCTTACGTTGCTATTCTTTTTAGCAAGCCTCAACCTGTCTTTATCCCTGACTATCTTACAGCCAAGTCGTCCTGCTAACTCCTTTGGGTTTGCTTCTGGCTTCTTGCCGAAAAGCCTAAATTCGGGCTTTTCTTCTTGTTCCTCATCACTTTCTTCGTCTTCTTCCATCAAATCACTTAAAAACAATTATTAGACTGTTCAGAAACTTGGCTACTTCATCAACCCAGTTGATTATGCCCGATATCCAGTTGTAGAATACGGCTAATGCTCCGCTCAACCATAAAAGAAAAATAAATATCAGAATGACAATTAAGCCGATTAATGCTAACGCTACCATTTACACCACTTTTCTATAGAATATGTGGCAATTATGCCTAATTTTTAACTAACTTCCCTATATAATTTTAAATTTTAAAAAGATTTTTAATTCAGCTTTACAGTCTTAATTTTTAAATTTTTAATAAATTTAAGCCATCTTATAATCTTTAAATTTTCTATGAACTTTCCCTCCCCTATATTGCAATTGCATTCCTTCAAAACTTAAAATTTGTTAAAGTATTAAAAATCTCTTAAATTTTTAAATTTCTCTCTGTAAGTTGAAATTTAAATTTGATTTAAAATTTTAAATTATATACGAAATATTGTTTAAATTTTTCAGGTCTGTGCAGTTTTCTTACTTGAATCCTTATAAAACTTAAATATTGTCAGCTTTATTGTTGCGTCATAGTTCTGCTTTCCAATAATAGTAAGCGATCCATTTTCTATCAATCGTCTCAGTCTATATCTTGCGTCTGCCTGTTTCATACCGCTATCTTCCAATAACTTAAGCAATTCTACTCTTTTTAGCTCTCTGACCGCTTTTTCTTTATAGATGCCCTCTATTTTCTTTAGAATCTTCTCGTCTGCATCCCTGAACCCTTTGGTAGCTTCCTGTATCTTTGCTTCACTTGCACCATAAGCATACGCTACAGGCACAACCAATCGCTCTATTAGAGCATCTATGAGCTGCTCTGCATAACTAATATCATCTTCTACAATAATCTGACGACCTTCTACTAACGCTCTATGGGCAGCAATCTTAAGCATGTGGTCAATATACGAGGTAGTTATAGCCTGCATCGTTTTGCCTACCCCAGTAATGCCCACTCTCTTATAGCTACTCCATAAACTTGGAGCGGTATCTATAAACTGGTTTATTCTTCTCTGAACATTATCATCATAGCTTATCTCAATATCTACTCTACCCTCATTTCTATACAAAAATTCAAAATAAGCTCCTATTAGTTTTATGCAGATATTCTTTCTTTGCTTTATAATCACATCATTACTTACTGGCTTGTCCGCAATAAAGATATCCTTTGCCGTGCTTTGCATAATATCCTCGCTAATGTCATTATACAAGGTTGGCACCCTTCTATAGAAACCACTTTCAACAAGCCTTCTACCCATATTTTCTCCAGGGTGTTGCATAAACACTCCGGAGATAGTAGTAGCACATTTTACAGTATCACCACGCATAGGCTTTTGTAATAGAGCATACCCTCTATTGCCCTTATGTAGAGAATCAAATGTGCTATTGATATACTTAAAGACGTTCTCTTTATGCTGACTTTTTGAACTCAATACAGAGCTTTCCTCAAATATGAAGATATCATTTACCATTCTAGAGAAAGCACCATATACCTGTTCATAAACAACTTTTCCATTCTTGCCTCTAATTACTTTGTCTTTTTCATCTCTCTTTTGCTCAAAACTTCCTATTATCCCTGCATCAGTAAAGTCGTTTATATCATAAACTCTTAATCTGGTAAATGGTATAGATTTAGTTCCATATTTAAGAACCCAACCAATCTCACCATCATTTGTTAAGATACCATTCAATCTCTTTAGCTTACCATCAACTAATATACACATTTCATTTAGGAATTTACCACCTAATCCTTTACCTGTTCCTTGCGGTTGTATTACGCACATATTTATTCTGCCGTCCAAGACATCACCAGCATTTCCCCTCTTTGTTATCCTCACGTGCTTAAACATCTGCCCTAACAACGTATGCAGTAATAGCTTCAAATACAGTGGATTACTTTTTACGTTATTACTGCCTGTTTCTAACCAATCTGCCAACAAATCCTCAAATTTATTTTCTTCTTTAATCTCTTCCATTCAAACCACGACCATATTCGTTGCTTAGTATAATCTGCGAGATTTGGATTACTGGTATAACCACTATGGTCCCATCTCTAAAACGCAGCTTTGCGAAGTCCTTATTTAATTCTAAAAGAGTTCCTTTCTTTTGATAGCCATCGGTCTTTGTTATAAGCACTTTCTTATCAATCAAATCAAGTTCAGGTTCCATACATATCTACCATTTTACGCCCATATTTGACATATACCAATCCTTTTTATTTTCTATTGGATTTCTTTCTACTGATTTCTCAATTTCCTCAGATTTTTCTTTTATGAGCGTAATAAATTGGTGTAATACTTTGTCTGCTGTCTCTAGGTAAGCCATAGTTTCCTTGTCCTCACCTATTTCGTATATGGCTTCCGCTATCTTTTCTTTACGATTTTCATTCATTCCATCTACTCCTTAATTTAAGTATATCTGCCGAATAATTTTTCACAATTAATACATCCTACAAGAACTGTGGCTTCTCTTGCCTCTGCAATAATTATGTCATTCATGTCATACAGAGGCTCACCGCACTCTGGGCACAAATCTTCAATTTTACTGCCCATATCAGTCTCAACTTTTCTTGTTTCCATCAAATCACATTTATTGTTATTGCTTATTTCTAGGTTTTTCAGAAATCCAAGGTCGTTCAGCTTTAAGCTTGGCTAATTCATCCCAAAAGCCACGAGGAAGATTTTCTTTAGAAATCCACCTAATTTTCTCATTATTTATTCTACTGTCAGGGATAACTTGCCTATTACCTGACGCATTCTCTTTTATGGAATATAGGTAATCGCCGACCTTTATCCATTTATCTGATTTGAATTGCATTAGCTCACCTTTTGGTAAACTTTTGAGAATTCGCAAACTGTGATTTTGTATGTGGAATCCTACCCAGATCCCACAAAAGTCCAAGCAAATATTTTTGCTCGTTCTTTACAAAAGTCAAATTTTAACGTCTTAACTTAAGCCTTTTGCAAAGACAATATAATAACGCTTAATATCTCTTTAAAAGCTTTTTGGTTCAACTTTTACCCAAGTATATAGAGGGCATTTTGTAAAATCCTTATACAAATTATTCAATTATTTTGTTAAATTGTGCTGAATTTGTATAAGAAAACAAATGACGTCTAGCGACTTAAACCGGAGATAAAAATTTAAGTTTTCACGACGTCATTTTTAAAAATATCTAAAAAATAAATAGGTTTATAAATTAGTAATCCTAAAATTATTTGTTGGTGATTCAATTTCTATACTTCAAAACGTCCCATTTTATGTTAAGGCTGTAGAGGGAAACATAAATATAGAGAAGGTAAAAGAAAAATTATCAGAAATCCCTTGTCTTCGTGATATAATAAACAACCCAGAAGCGGGTTATTCGCAACGAACTTTATTACTCAATTACCTTAATTATAAAGGCTTTTCAGAAAAGGAGGCAGAAAAGATACTTAAATCGTTTATAAGTGCTGATAAATGGGAACGCTCCCTCTGCACAAGAAACCATACCAAGAATATCTTTAAGTATGATTATCCTATGCCTTCGTGCCAACTTATTGATTATAAATACTCTTTATGTTCTTATAGCGAGAATCAGGATTTATGTCCTTATTTTGATAAGATTTTTGATTAAAATAAGGATTGACCTTAATTTCACTTGCCCCTTGACCAAGCACCAAGGGAGAGACTATAACATACTAAGAGAAGATCGGCGAGGGCGTTTTCAGTTGTCGTCTAAGGCAGGTTCGCATCTCTTACAGAACGCTTAGACTTGTGGAATGCTTTTATTATTTGCTTGGTTATCTAATACTATGGAAAAAATCAAAATAAAAAATCTTGCAGATCACCCAAAGCATTTCAAAACGGTTTGCAAGTGGATTTGGGAACAATGGGAAAAACCAGACGGATACAATATGAAAGGTATAGAGTACAGAACACACCATTCTCTTTATAGAACGAAAATTCCAATGACATTTATAGCATTTTTTGATAATAAACCTGTTGGAACAGCTTCCTTATGGCAAAACGATTTGAAACAGAGGCAGGATTTAAGCCCCTGGCTTGCATGCATCTATGTTATCCCAAAAATGAGGGCAAAAGGCATCGGTAAAAAACTTCAGGAAGTTTTATTGGCCAAAACAAAGAAAATGGGTTATCACTCTATTTACCTCACAACAGACCATAAGAATTATTATGAAAAGACTGGCTGGAAATTCTTAGAGATGGTTCTGCTTAAAGGCGGGAAGAAATGCAGATTATATGAATATAAATTCCGTAGCTAAAAGATATTTGATCTACGAATAAACATATTTTATGTAAAAAGACCTACAGCTTAGAAAGCTTTAAGAATTGCAAGATTCATAATATAATAGTGGAAAATATGAAAGAAATTCAGATACAAAAAGAGCGTAAATTAGAAGAAAAGCTTGATAAGATAGCAGATCTTTTAGAGGAATTAATAAAAATCCATGAGGAAGAACTTTATCCTTCTGAAGACAAGATAAAACTTGATCTATTAAAGAAATTAGAAAAGAAAGCAAAAGAAATATCAAATGGTAAACGTAAAACAACCAAATTTAAGACAATCCAAGAACTTGATCAAGTAATAAGCAATACTACTTATTGAGCTGGTTATTTGGCAATGGTGGAGTACTCTATAGATGATGCTCTATTGAAGGATTTGGCCAAAATGAAGAAAAGAGACCTTACCACTTACAGAATAATAATGAAACAGATAGACAAAGTTTTGGAAACTCCAGAGGTCGGTAAGCCATTAAGGTCAAGTCTTTTTGGATTAAGAAGATTACATATAGGTAGGTCATTTGTTATTTCATACACTTATGATAAGAATTCTAATAAAGTACGATTCATTGAATGTGATGATTGGGAATCATTTTATACAAAACATGCAGAATAACTGAAATGTATTACATTGTATAAAACCAACATACATCAACATATGATGGGACAGCTTAATCGATTACTGGAGAACGGCGAGGGCGTTGAACTTAAGGTTTAAATCCAACAATCTTACGCTTTGCCTTTATTTAATACTCATAGATACTAATTATGTCCCTTTGGTAGCTTTTCAGAGCATGTTCGACTTTCTTTGATCGGCTAGACATGCTAAATTACATTTTTCATGGCATAATACTCTGCAGAAGCAATTAGACCTAGACCTGCCCCCAAACCGGTATTATCGGTTGTCACTCTAATCAATAGATTTCTTTCTGCAGGCTTTTTAATCTCTCCAACCGCTATTCTCATAGGTCCAAAACGTGCTACATGCTCGCTAGGTGTAACAAAACCAGACCATAAAACAACCGGATCTTTTGGAAAAATGTATAGTTGATACTGCAAGTTAGGCCTAACGATCATTTCTATAATTTCAAGTAACTTAAAGTCTTTTTTTGTCACTATAAGGATTCTTTCATCGTGTACATTATCCCTGTCTACCCTTGTGCACAGGGCATCTATTCTAAAATCAGCAGGTAATCTAGTTAAGCTCGTAGAATCTAATGAACCAAGAATCTCTCTAGACTCTCTAGTTACCTTATCATTCTCCCCTTCGATATATGGATACCACTTAACCTGTCTTAACATTTGTCTATACGGATTTGCACCATCTAACCCCTTTTTACCAGCTCCCGAAAGAGCCTGTTCTGTATAAACACTCACATATTCAATCCCATATTCTGAGATTCTCCTCAATATAGAGACAATTGGTGCTGTTGTGCAGTTGGATTTTGCGCTAATAAACCCATTTCTCCCGAGTTTTCTCTGTTGACGTTCAATCATTGCTATATGTTCGTCGTTCACAGAAACATTATGTATTGGAACTAGAGGGGCGTAGCGGTTAGCCCCAGCAGCAGTGAAAACAGGAGTGTATTTAGCAAATCCCGCTTCGTATTCTGCGGCCACATCTGAATCTAGCGTCGAAAAAATTATATTGTAATCTTTTGGTTTAAAATTATCTAAATTTTGAACACGCATATTCAAAGTAGTATTATTTGGAAGCGGGCAATCTAATTTTCCAAAAAATGGAACGATTGCGTCTCTGAATTTCTTACCTGCAGATGTCTCAGAAGCCACAACTGCTCTTAACTCTAAAAAAGGATGCTTATCTAAATACGCCGCAAGCTTTTGACCAGCAGGTCCAGTTGCACCAACTATAGCGCAAGTTCTAGATTCCATATATCTTCTCTTTTAATGGATAATTTAAGGCTTTTGTGTAATCAGCTTCAGCCAGGCTCCATCCTGACCCTAACCAAATTTATCTCCTTACTATTTTGCAAAGAGATAAAGGTAGGTGTTGAACCTAAGGATAAAAGAACGGCGATGGCGTTCTCAATGTGAGGTATATAATGAGTGGGTTTTAAATTCCTATTGCTAATGTTGGAAAGTATAAATATCTTTTAAATTAAAGTTTCACAGTAGAATGTGGTTATATTGAAAACAAAAACAGGCAAAAATCCCAACATTAAGACTATTGGCGTAATTGTTCTTTCTGCCGCCATAATATTATTTTTAGTATTTCAGAACCAGTCTGTAAATAGTATTATCCAGAATATAAAATTCAGAAATGGCAGTATAGAATACGTGAGCAATGCCAAAATTCTAAACAACACCATATACACGCCGCAGGTTAACGATACTGTTTCAACCAACAAACATACAACAACAGTGACCGGCAGGATTGAAATGGGTATTACATGTTTTCCACAGCCGGGATATTTTTGCCTGAAACCGATATTAGCCTCATCTACCGGCAATTTGAGCGTAAGGATCGGCCAGGCTACTGGTGAAGACTGGAATAATGTGAGCGTAGTTTTTGTAACCCAGGCAGTTCCTACATATCAAGGCATACCAGAAGCGAATTGGAGTTCTCCTAATGCTTCGTATATAGCCTATTTAGCCTCGGGCTCGTATTCGAACATCACGCTGCCAGTAATCTCACACAGGATAGGCAATGGCACAATGATTAATGGGACAATATGGGTCAGGTATCATGTAAACGATTCCAATTCAACAGTTCAGTATGCCGGAATCGCTGCAGGGCATTTTCTTTCCACTTAATCATCAGAAATGCTTTTAAATATGTAATTTGATAGGATTACTTAGTGGTTCCAATGGCAAAAAACTGTATCTTCTGCGACATTGCAAATGGAAAGATTAATGCATACAAGGTATACGAGGAGAAAAATTACCTCGCATTTCTGGACATATTTCCGAACATTAAAGGGCAGACCCTGGTGATACCCAAAAGGCATATGGGCAGTAATATCTTTGATTTAAACGACAAAGAATTAGTGGAATTTATAAAAGCTACCAAAAGGGTTGCGAAATTGCTGGAGAACAAGCTCGGGGTGGGCAGAGTCCATCTGGTCTTTGAGGGAACTGGCGTCAATCACATCCATGCCAAGTTATATCCAGCAATTGGCTTAAAGAGCAAGGAATTCAAGGAGATCTGGGCTAAAGAGAAGGCTTATTTCAAGAAGTATGAGGGCTATGTAACCACACTTACAGGGCCAAAGGCAAGCGATGCCTCTCTTAGGAGGGTTATGTGGCAGATACGCAAGGGCTAGTTAGCCAAACAGACCGAAACGAAAGGATTTTCAGGATTGGAAAAGCGCAAAAAAACAGAGCAAAAGGTATTTCAATAGAAAGGTTAGATATATTAAAAGGCCTAGAAATGTCCTGGCAACGAAACGGACATTAGTCTTGGCATTATACGCTAATCATCGCAAATAAAGGGGGGGAAGAGAATGATGAATAAGTTAGAGTCTTGGGGAATGAAGATACTCGAAAGATCTCCATATATGAAGGAAAAGATCAATAAAAGTTTAACACTTACTGAGATATTTATAGATCAAAGTTATAAATGGCTTTGCCAGGATCTTATACCAGGTACTACTGCAATAGATATAGGCGCAAACATAGGGGATTCCACAATATACCTGGCCATGCAGAAAGAGATAACGCATATCAAGGCATTTGAGCCGTTCCCCAATCTATACAACCAGGCAGTTGACAACATCGCCAAGGCCGGATATGGGGATAAAGTAGATCTTCATAATGAGGGGGTAGACAAAGAAGAATCTATACTAGATGTACCAAAATCCTACAGAGCCAATATTTACTCCTCTACCGGAGGATTTAAGAGATTGCATTATGCGGAGGGCAGGGGTATAAGGATGGTAAAACTGGATGATATATTAAATAAAATAAATTCAAAGCATATAATAATAAAGTGTGATTGCGAGGGGGCGGAGCACCAGATCTTTAACGGGAAAAATAACCTCAAGGATGTTTATCGCATACAGATTGAATACCATAACGGATTAAGGGATCTGCAGAAAAACCTTGAAGCCCAGGGATTTAAATGTACTACGAAGGGGATAAAGGCAGATAAAGCTTTAGGGCAGTGTGGCTGGGTATACGCTTGGAAAGATGGCGAATAAGCCTTAAAGATCATGCAGCGGTCATTGGTAATTCACTTAAATATGATGTAGTGATTCTAAATGTGGGAAAAATTCATGCTTAAACATAGCAATATCTACAAGTTTTATCTCTCATTTAATCTGGATAAACTTCATCTGAAGTTAGTGCACCCGAAGAACCAGAAAGAATTGTTGGAAGGCCAAGATAAACCGTCCATGCTGGATTATCCTGAAGGATTCAGGATGAAGCTTGAATTCAAC